>Ga0209016_1001479_pt1 | contig 18627 bp, 16 predicted proteins | sample EPASupsiteSAE305_FD_187265 | JGI IMG/M metagenome (GOLD analysis project Ga0209016, IMG submission 187265) | Bioremediated contaminated groundwater microbial communities from EPA Superfund site, New Mexico - SAE3-05 (SPAdes) (version 2) | ecosystem: Environmental > Aquatic > Deep subsurface >...
TATTTCAACATAGAAAGATCTGAAAAGTTCTTCAGAGTCAATGAATCCTTTCTTAAACCTTTAATTCCAAAATTCGAAAGGCCAAAACCTTCGCATTCCGGAACATCTACAGTTGCATAAAGATCAATTAGATTACCGGGTGAACCGTGAGCCTGATTACGAGTCATGCTTCCATGAGAATGAGCCCAGTTAGTCCACTGATTGGTGAAGTTTTCCTGAAGCAGTTCAGATATTGTTTCCCGATAATCGGAAATAATACGGGCTGTTATCTCGTTGCGATTCTGATTCAGAAATTCCGGAAGATATTCCTCCAGCTTGTATCCGCGACGTTTATAGAATTGTTCGAGAAGATCGGGAGTCCAGTCTGCATTATATACCTCGTAAGAATCATTAAAGAAATTATGAGGATAAGGAGTTTTTGTAGAAGCAAATGCTCTTTCAAAACGATTAAGATAGTTAGCTACAGCTTTGTGTGAAAAATGATTCATAACATATCCTTCGCCACCAGGAGCCGCACGCTTTACTTTCTGTAAAGTTTTACCATTAAAGACTGCTATTAATCTCCATTTTCCGGCAGGTGCAATCCAGTTTAGTTTACCTTGTTTATCTACTTTTGAGGTAATATCTTTGCGTTGACCATTATCAGAAAAAGCCATTAAACGATAAAGAGTAGCAATAGATTTCTGCTTTTCATCAGAAACCTGAATATTTGTACTAAGACGTTCGCCTCCATTTAGTTGGTATTCTTCAAACAGGACCTTACTTGCAGCATCTTCAATACTAACTTCAGGTCCACCAAAAGGCCACCCTGTACCAGTATTCATATCCATTTGCATATCCAGTCTTTTTGCTTCAGACTCTGTATGACGTAACATCTTCATCCATTCGGGAGAAAGAAAATTAAGATCATGAGCTTCATTACCCTTTACTCCATAAATAGGAGTAATTTCCATTGTTCCCATGCCTGCATGAGAATATTCCTGCAAGTTATAAGTAAGATTCTTTTCATCTACTGCACTTCCAAGCCACCACCAGCGTGCTGCAGGTTTAGCTTCTGTTTTTACAGCAGGCCATCCTAGCTGTTGAGCAGAACAATAGATATAAAATGAGGAAAAGCAACTAACTAATAAAATTCTTTTTATCATCATAGTACAGTTTAAGTTCATATAATTAGCAAAAAGCACAAAGTAAATCTTCTCAGAAAATAAACTCTGTGCTTTCTTTTTAACCTGTTATCCTTTTTACCTTAAAAAAATTAATGTCCCAATTCTATACATCCCATTATATAAGGACCTGTAGCCTTAGCATCATTATCGCGCATCTTTTCTCCAATATAATATTCAAAGCTTCCGTCACGATAAGGATTTCCACCTAAACCACCAACCTGGCAGCAACGTGTCAGCGTAAGTGTTCCATCTTCATTTTCCTTTATCAGCTTATTTTTCAATCCATCAAAAGCCTTTTCTGCGTAAGCACGATATTTCTTATCAAGATATCCTTTATTTACAGCTTTTGCATACGCATACATAAACTGAGTAGTAACAGATGCTTCTGGGAAGTTACCTTCGCGTTTAGGCTGATCAAGAACCTGATACCACAATCCATCTTTATCCTGATATTTAGGAAGCGCATCAGCTAGTCCTTGTATTTGTTTAATTATAACTTCACGTCCTTCGTGTCCTGTCGGAATAAAATCAAGCGCATCAACCATAGCCATGAAATACCATCCGATACTTCTTCCCCAGAAGTTTGGAGAAAGTCCGGTTTCCGGATTAGCCCAACGCTGTGATTTACTTTCATCCCAGGCATGATAATAAAGACCTGTTTTAGGATCGTAAGTATGTTTGTGGCAAAGAATAATTTGCTTAACTGCTTCATCAATCCATTCGGGCTGATTGAATTCAGCACCATACTGAGCCATAAAAGGAGAAGCCATATAAATACCATCCAACCATATTTGATGTTGGTAAACCAACTTATGCCAGTAACCGCCTTCCAAAGTTCTTGGTTGATCTTTTAATTGCTTGATAAGTACATCCATGGCAAGTTTATACTTCTTATTGCCAGTTTCCTTATATATATCAAACAGAACTTTACCTGAATTCACAAAATCAACATTATAAGTAGACTTGTCATACAGATAAATGTCACCATTATCACTGATAAGACTATCAGCCCATTCTTTTACATAATTGAAATAACGTTTGTCACCTGTCTGTTTCCACATTTTAAGCATGGCGCAGCAACCCACACCCTGAGCATAGCCAAAGAAAGGTTTCTTTCCATGATCTAGCATATATGCCTTAGGAAAACGTCTCATTTCAGAATCAGCAAAACGTCTGGCATAAGTATCCTCCTGAAAAGAATCTGTTCTGAAAGGAGAAGCAGGCAAACCAGCTTCATTAAATAAGTTAGCACGGAAGAAAAATCCCCATCCGTAGCGTACTGCAACAGGATCAAGAACTTCAGGTGCAGAAACTTCAACCTTATTATTAACAATCACAGCCTTCGCCGGATAGGAGCGTCTGTCGGTACCAGCAATAAAGAAACCCTTTAAAGCGTCACCTTTTGATGTCAGTTCACCTTCTACATAATCAAAAGTAAGGATAGCTTTATTACCCGAGATCTTCATTGATTTATATAGCGGACCTGAATATGCACAATTCCTTCCATAAGTTTTAGCCAATGCCCATAATGCAAGGCGCTCTCCTGTAATACGTTTATTACGAGGATGAATATCTGTAGAATCGCCGGCATCGGTAATAACAGCCATACCGGTATTCTTAACTGCTTGCCAGGTTTTTAACTGAGCTTCACGAATTCCTGCAGGTTGTTTATACTGAGGAGCAATTTGTACAAAGTAGAAAGGCATTTCTGGTTGCGCCCATTCCTTACGCCAGCTGTTAATTAAATCGGTAAGAACTTCCTGATACTTTTCAAAACGTACAGAGTTTGATTCACCCTGATACCAAATATTTCCTTTTATTGTGAAAGGAAGAATAGGATTAATCATACCATTCCACAAAGTAGCCGGAACTTTACAATAATCTTTTTCTCTTTTTACATTATTCAAAGCAAAATCCTGAAGAACATCTGCATAAAGAGGTTTGCTTTCCATCACTTCTTTCTTCATCCACGACTCTGCATGAGTTCCACCCCAGGTAGACTGAATTAAACCCACAGGAACATTCAAATTTTTATATAGCTTGCGACCAAATACAAAACCTACAGCAGAAAACTCTTTAAGGTTAGTTGGATTACATACAACCCAATGTCCTACGCAATCATCCTTTGGTCCTTCAGGAGATAGTTGATGTTGTACCTGAAATAGTCGAATCTCTGGATAATCAGCATCCTTCATTTCTTCTTCTTCATTCAACATTCCGGTTTTCCAGCCTTTATCTTTAGCAACCTGGAATTCCATATTCGACTGTCCTGTACAAAGCCAAACCTCACCAATCAATACATTATTGATCTTGATCACATTTTCACCCTTTACAGTAATATTCTGTTCTTTTGTTGCTCTAGGAGTTTTCATCTTTAGCTCCCACTTTCCGGTAGTATCAGCAGTCGTAACATATCTTTTAAAATTCCATGAAGTAGTAATGACTACTTTCTCATTTGCAGAAGCTGAACCCCAGATATTAATCCATGTATTTTGCTGCAACACCATATTATCGGAAAATATAGCAGGCAGCTTAACCGTTGCATTGATCTTAACCGAACATGCAATAAAAAATAAAACAGTAAATAAATAAGTGATTTGTCTTTTCATAATGTATGTTATCTGTCGTTCTAGTTTTCGCAAAACAATTGACTTTACAAAAATAAAGAATAGAAAGCATAAAAGTATCTGTATTTTGATGGGAATATTGTCTTTTTTGTTGTTTATTAGCATTATAGCTAACAAAACTAACCGAGCGAAATAATAGAGTCCATCGAAAAACTTTTTTCGACGGACTCTATTCGGGTAAGAAAAGGGACTAAATTATTTTTTATGCTTGCCGCTAACAGCAGCAGTAGCCTGTTCCAATTGATACTCAGATTTAACTTTTGACTTGTCTTTTGCCTTTTTGGGCTTTTTGTTTCCTGCAGCTCCCATTTTTCTTCAATTTAAAAAGTTAATTTATTTGTCTGACAATTTGTGACAGTTCACAAATTGTTATACCAAGAAGCAAAAAGTATACCAACAGAGATCAATGGCAGTTAAATAAGTTAAATAAAAAATTTAGCAACAAAGCAGAATTCAATCTTACTTCAAAAGAATAATTTCAAGAAAAATATTGCTCACTAAATTTCCTGATATTCCTATTTAAAAAAAATGACATAAAAAGAAAGATCATTTCTATAAAAAAATGCCGTAAATATTATTAATTATATCCCTTATACCCAAATGTTAATTTTTAAAATTAGGAATAAAAATATTTGCTTTTATAATTATTTATTTCAATTTTTATAGACGTTAAACCTTAATACCATAAATCTATGAGTTCAATTAACTATGTAAAACTTTATAAAGGTTTAAGCAATAGCACTTTAACCTTACCAGACTTTGACAAATCCATTGAACGTAGAACAAGTCTGATTGACAATACGAGACTAAAAAAAAGAGCAAGCACCTCAGTTATCTCACAATTTAAACATTGGAGATAAAATCAGAGACTAGGATTTTAATACAACCCTAAATGGTTATTACGATCATAAGGATAATGATTTTAAAGAAATTCCTCATGGCAAGTGTACAATTGCCTGATATATATGATTATTAATTATTGGGATATTAAGACTCAATCAATACAATCATTGGCAATAAGTGGAAAAGAGATCCAGATTCTATCATTTATTTCCAGATATAAAAAAGAGATAAGGATTAATTCCTTAAAAAAATAGAGTTACAAATAAAGAAACAAGCCCTGTTTGGTTCTTAATATACATTACAGCAATAATTTTAGCAATAATAACCATTTTTCCAATCATCATTAAAACCTATTACGGCATTAATTTATAAGAAACGAAGATAAGAGAGCAAGCTTACAATTTCAGAAGAAAAAATCTCTCAGAAAATATTATTTTTCAAATTTGTTCTAGCAATCTAGCAACTTATCTCGTGATATAAATTTTCATTAAAACTTTGATAATAAAAATAGTAACTTAAAAAAAAAATGAAACAATTGATTGCATGTTGCGGATTAGATTGCGAAAATTGCGACGCCCGCATAGCCACTGTCGAAAATGACAATGAGTTAAGAGAAAAAACCGCTCAGAAGTGGAGTTCAATGAACAATGCACCGGAAATTACAGCAGCAACCATAAATTGCATGGGTTGTCGAGTAGACGGAGCAAAATTTGCTTATTGCAGCGATTATTGCGAAATTCGCAAATGCGTACATGAGAAGGGATTTAATACCTGTGGAGACTGTAAAGAATTGGATAATTGCCAGATAGTTGGCCCTGTTTTTGAGTATACTCCCAGCGCCAAAGAAAATCTATTATCCTAGACATCAAAAGGACTTCTACAAGGGTTATTTGGGTAGCTCTTGTAGTGCATTATTTAAGAATGGGGCGTTTAATTTAAAACATTAAATGAAATCCTTTCTTACGTGAATTATTGTATCTCTCAATTTCCAAAGACAAAGACTTTTTTAACTGTATAGCCATAAAGTCAAGAAAAGGAGTATTATGTTCTTCATCCTGCGATTGCTGCAAAGAAAGAATATAATCATCTCTATCTTCCTTAAATATTTTAGTAGGAAAAAGCCCATAAAAAAACTGCAAATAATTCATTAACAAACGAGAAGTTCTTCCATTACCATCAACCCAAGGATGAATTGTAACAAGATTAAGATGCGCATTAAAACTTAAATTATACTGTTCTTTTAATGAATCCGCAGATTTCAACCGACTATAAATAGTAGTGCAAAATTCCTCCATCTTAACAGGAACCTTCAAGTAGTTCATATAAGAGCGCCCACCAACACCGGCCGTCACCCCACATAGACGATACTCACCTTTTGAAAAATCAAACGAACCAGCCATTGTACTATGCACACTACCAGTGGTCCGCATAAGCATTGCGTTTAAATTCTGCAAGAATATTGGAGCAATAACAATATCCGGCTTGGCTTCTGCCATCGCGAATTCATAGGCCTGTTTTAAATCTTCATTCATCAAGTGATGAACCAACGGTTTACCTTTAGCCGTTATCCCTTCATCAAAAAGAAGCTGAGTTTCCATTTCCGTAAGAGTAGACCCTTCAATAGCAGTAGAATGGGTAATAAGCGAATAGAGATAGTACTTTTCATAGTCTACCGATTGACTAATACCAAGATTTATAAATTCTTGATTTAGGATTTCTATTTCTTTCCAAATATTGTTTCTCATAACTAAATATAACGCTCATATTATTTTTGTAAAATTAGATAGAATTCATTCACATGCAAGAAAATCAGCATCTATTTTGAATTATTTTGCATGTGCGGGAGAAATATGGGGGAAATTCAGCAAAAAAAGCCTCTCAATCAAATGATTAAGAGGCTTTTGTACCCAGAGCCGGGATCGAACCGGCATGGAAGTGAATCCACTGGTGTTTGAGACCAGCGCGTCTACCAATTCCGCCATCTGGGCGAATTGCGAGTGCAAAGATACAGCTTTTTTCTATATTTGCAAGACTTGAACTAAAAAAAGATGAAAAAAAGAGAATTAGGTTAAGATGAATATGCTTTTTATAAAATTAATAGTACCTTAGCGGAAACTTTTAAAATAGCTATTATCATGACAAACAGCAATAATTATTGTGTAATCATGGGTGGAGGTATAGGAAGTCGTTTCTGGCCTTTCAGTCGTAAAAGTCTCCCCAAACAATTTCTTGATTTTTTTGGAACAGGACGTTCTCTACTACAACAAACTTATGATCGTTTCAGCAAAATTATACCTGCAGAAAACATATTTATTGTAACCAATGATTTATACTCTTCGTTGGTTAAAGAACAACTACCACAGTTATCACAAGATCAAATCTTACTAGAGCCAACTCGCAGAAATACAGCACCTTGCATTGCATGGGCGTCATATCATATTCAGGCTATAAATCCAAATGCGAATATAATAGTAGCTCCATCCGACCATCTGATTTTAAAAGAAGGTGAATTCCTGGAAGCTATAGAAAAAGGCTTGAAATTTGCAGCCAATTCTAACAACCTGCTTACATTAGGTATCAAACCTAACAGACCAGAAACTGGTTATGGCTACATTCAGATTGACGAACAAAAAGACGGTGATTTTCATAAAGTAAAAACATTTACAGAAAAGCCTGAATTAGAGCTTGCTAAGGTTTTTTTGGAAAGTGGCGAATTCTACTGGAACTCAGGGCTATTTATCTGGAATGTGAATTCTATATTAAAAGCGTTCAATGAACTTTTACCCGAATTAGTAGCCAAACTATCAGTTGGCAATAACATTTATGCAACCGAGAATGAGAAAGCATTTATTGATGAGAATTTCCCGGCATGCCCTAATATTTCAATAGACTTTGGAATAATGGAGAAAGCAGACAATGTTTATGTTTTAATGGGTGATTTTGGATGGTCAGATCTTGGAACATGGGGATCACTCTATGACTTATCTTCAAAAGACGAAAACGATAATGTTTCTCTTAAATGTGAGACATTAATGTACAACTGCAAAAATAACATTGTTGTTTTACCAGAGGGGAAATTAGCAGTGCTTCAGAATATGGAAGATTATTTAATCGCAGAATCAGATAACGTATTGTTAATCTGCAAAAAAGATGAAGAACATGCTATACGTAAGTTTGTAAACGATGCCCAAATAAAGATGGGCGAAGATTATATTTAAAATATCAACTATAAAAAAAGAATGCGCGTGATTATAATCATGCGCATTCTTTTTTTATAAATCGACCTTATTGTTCTCCCAAGCTGTTTTAATAGCAGAAGCTATTGTAACAAACTCTTCGTCAGACAGTTTTTGTTTAGGATTTGAAATAACCATATCTGATTCCTTGTTAATTGGAATAAGATGAATGTGAGCGTGAGGAACCTCCAGCCCCATTACTGCAACACCAACTCTTTTACATGGAATAGCTTTCTCAACAGCCTTAGCTACACTCTTTGCAAAAAGATGCATAGCTGCCAATTCTTCATCCTCCATATCAAAAATATAATCCACTTCACGTCTAGGAATAACTAATGTATGTCCCTTAACCAAAGGATTAATATCCAGAAAAGCAAAGAATTTATCGTTCTCAGCTATTTTATAGCTAGGTATCTCTCCCGCTGCAATTTTACTAAATATTGTCGCCATCGTTCTATTGAAATTTAGAGAGAAATATTCATCACTTCAAGAGAAATCTTTCCTTGTGGAACTGTTATTTCTGCTATATCTCCAACCTTTTTTCCAAGAAGTCCCTTAGCAATCGGAGTTTTAACAGACAACTTGCCTTCTTTCAGATTAGCTTCACTTTCAGAAACAATAGTGTATACCATCTTCATTCCGTTCTTAACATTCTTGAGTTCTACCTTATTCAGAATCTGAACAGAATCTGTCTTCAATTTAGACTCATCAATAATTTTAGCGTTGCCTACAATATTCTTCAACTGACTAATTTTCATTTCAAGCATACCCTGTGCTTCTTTTGCCGCATCATATTCTGCGTTTTCAGACAAGTCACCTTTATCTCTTGCTTCACCAATCTGTCTTGAAATCTCAGGACGATTTACAGTTTCGAGAATTCTCAGTTCCTCAACTAATTTCTTGTAGCCTTCTTCTGACATATAAGCCATATTAATCCTCCTATTTTAATTAATTAATTAATAATATTCTTTTAAGCAATAAGTAATTTAGCGGTCATATAAACAAAAAAGAATTCCAACATAGATATGTCGGAACCCTCTTTCTATTTGAATACTTTGCAAAGATAAGATTTTAAGTAACACATGTCAAGTAAATTGGTATGCTTTGTAACATGTTTTACATAAAAGTCCTATATATTAGCAAATTAAAGAAGCTTTTGCAATCCAGATTCTATATTTTTAAGACTTTCAAAACGTGAATTAAGCTCGTTATTCTTATTAATCAAGAACAGAGTTGGCACATTCTTTATATTATACAATGAAATATATCTTGATTCTGGTCCATCTTCATCACGAACACAAATCCAAGGTAATTTGTCTGTTACTGTTTTCCAATAATGCTCGTCGGCATCTAAAGAAACCTGATATATCTGCAAGCCTTTGGATGCATATTTATTGTACAACTCACGCAAGTTAAGATTATGTTCAGCAGAAGCCTGACTCTGGTAAACTACAAAATCTAATAACACAACCTTACCCTTTAATTGACTTAACTTCCGAGAAACACCTTGAACATCTTTCAAATCAATATCTATTAATCCTGCTTCAGAAATTTTATCTATTGGAATTTGCAGTGTTTTTTGTTTCGCAGGTCTTGTATTCTTTAATCCCTTGATTACAACATTATATAAATTCTTTGTTCTTACAGCATTTGGATATGCATTAGTTAAACTAGTAGCCACAGCCTGAAAACATCTAATATCTTCCTTGCTATTCATAGGATCGAAAGCATAATAATCACCAATTCTCTGGAAAAGCGCAAAATAAGCATACGTCATATTAGGAGCAGCAAAAATATATTTAGTTTTCACCTTATCTTTATATCTGCTTATCATGCCAGAAACGCTATCCTGAAAGATATCATTTGTAATCTTATTTTGTTGAGCATCTTTAACTAATCCATCAATCTTGTTTTGAAGATCAATCTGCATTAATGTCAACTCTTTTATTTTTGCGCAATTCTCTGATCCAGTAATAGTATATCCAGTTGAAAAATCACCATATTTAGCTTTAAGATCAAGAGTCTCAGTGCTGTCAACAGAAAAATTGACTACTTTCTCATCAATTCTCAATCGATAAAATTCCGGAGATTCGGGGCGCAATTGTTTAAAACTAAATTCGCCATCACTTTTCAGTTTAACAGAATCAAGTGCTTCAACTCCTTCAATGCCAGAAGCTTCAAGATACAACATTTTTCCTTCGGCATCAGATACAGTTCCTTTGATATTGAATTTGGGCTCTTTGTTACAAGATGCTAAAACAAGAGCTCCAAATATGAATAAACTAATTTTTTTCATGATATAATTCTATAATTCGAACGGTTAATTTGTCATTAATGAGTTGCAAATATAGCCTTTTTCACGTTTAGACAAAGCATTTAGTATCTACTTATCTTTAAAAAACGAAAAAAAACGATTTTACAGTAACTTTTTCACTCATTTACACCGTCTTAGAAATAAGAAATATATATCTTTGCCATAATTTTGAAAGAAAGAAATAGATAAAACAATTTTTATGATCAACCCAATTGTTAAAACAATCGAGCTAGGAGATGGAAGAACCATCACACTCGAGACGGGAAAATTGGCAAAACAGGCAGACGGTTCTGTAATGCTTCGCATGGGTAACACCATGTTGCTAGCTACTGTTTGTGCCGCTAAAGATGCAGTTCCCGGAACAGATTTTATGCCCTTACAGGTAGAGTACAAAGAAAAATACGCAGCATTTGGCCGCTTCCCTGGTGGTTTCACAAAGAGAGAAGGTAGAGCTTCTGATTATGAAATCCTGACCTGTCGCCTTGTAGACCGCGCTCTACGTCCATTATTCCCAGACAACTACCATGCAGAAGTATATGTAAACATTATCCTTTTCTCTGCAGATGGTGAAGATATGCCCGATGCTTTAGCAGGACTTGCTGCTTCTGCAGCATTAGCTGTTTCAGACATACCTTTCAACGGACCTATTTCTGAAGTACGTGTTGCACGTATTGACGGTAAGTTTGTTATTAACCCAACTTTCACTGAACTTGAAAAAGCCGACATGGATATCATGGTTGCTGCAACTTATGATAACATCATGATGGTTGAAGGTGAAATGAAAGAAGTTTCAGAAGCTGAACTATTGGAAGCAATGAAAGTTGCTCACGAAGCAATCAAAGTACATTGCAAAGCTCAGATAGAACTAGCTGAAGCTGTAGGTTCAACTGTTAAACGTGAATATTGCCACGAAGTAAACGATGACGAACTTCGCAAAGCTGTTCATGAAGCTTGCTATGATAAATCATATGCAATTGCAGCATCAGGAAATAGAAACAAACACGAACGTGAAGACGCGTTCAATGCTATCCGCGATGAATTCAAAGCTCAGTTATCTGAAGAAGAATTAGCTGAAAAGGGAGCTTTGATCGACAAATATTATCACGATGTAGAAAAAGAAGCTATGCGTCGTTGCATTCTTGATGAAGGCAAACGTCTTGACGGAAGAAAGACTACCGAAATTCGCCCAATCTGGAGTGAAGTTGGTTATCTTCCAGGCCCTCACGGATCTGCTATCTTTACCCGTGGTGAAACTCAATCTCTGACTTCTGTTACTTTAGGTACCAAGATGGATGAGAAAATCATTGATAATGTATTGGCAAGAGGAAAAGAACGTTTCTTGTTACACTATAATTTCCCTCCATTCTGTACAGGTGAAGCAAAAGCTCAACGAGGCACAGGCCGTCGCGAAATTGGACACGGAAACCTGGCTCACATGGCTTTAAAAAATATAATCCCAGATAACTATCCTTACGTAGTTCGTGTAGTATCTGAGATTCTTGAATCAAACGGTTCTTCTTCAATGGCTACTGTATGTGCCGGAACATTAGCTCTTATGGATGCTGGTGTGAAGATTAAGAAACCAGTTTCAGGTATCGCAATGGGATTAATTAAGAATGCAGGTGAAGATAAATTTGCTGTATTATCTGATATCCTGGGTGATGAAGATCACTTAGGCGATATGGACTTCAAGGTTACAGGAACAAAAGACGGTATTACTGCTACTCAGATGGATATCAAGGTAGACGGACTTTCTTTTGATATTCTGGAACAAGCCTTGAGTCAAGCTAAAGAAGGCCGTATGCACATTCTTGGTAAGATAATGGAAACAATTCAAGAACCTCGTGCTGACTTGAAAGACCATGCTCCACGTATTGAAACATTGATTATTCCTAAAGAATTCATTGGTGCAATTATCGGCCCTGGTGGAAAAATCATTCAAGGAATGCAGGAAGAAACTGGTGCAACTATCACTATCGAAGAGATTGAAGGTGTTGGTAAAATTGAAGTTTCAGGAACAAACAAAGCTGCTATTGATAATGCAATGCGCTTAATCAAGGGTATTGTTGCAGTACCAGAAGTTGGTGAAGTTTATAAAGGTAAGGTACGCTCAGTTATGCCTTATGGTGCATTCGTAGAATTCCTTCCAGGAAAAGACGGATTACTTCACATCTCTGAAATTGACTGGAAACGTTTGGAAACAGTTGAAGAAGCTGGAATCAAAGAAGGTGACGAAATTGAAGTTAAGTTAATCGATGTTGATTCTAAGACTGGTAAGTTCAAACTTTCTAAGAAAGCTTTAATTCCACGTCCTCCAAAGAAAGAAGATAAGTAATTAAATATTCCTTATATAACGAAAGGGGCTGTTCAAAATGAACAACCCCTTTTTTATGTTTTTCCGGGTCTCCTCTAAATCCGTTTTCAAAGATTCAATTTCCGGAAATTTAATTTTAGTTTTGACGATAATGCCTTCGCTTACTTAGTCAATTCATAGAGTCGAAGAACCGATGGTTGAGGAAGTTTACCTTTTCGTTTCTGGTCACGATTAGGCGACAAAGCCTCCCAGCGAAGTATATACTGAATGTTCTTTTTGCTAGCTCCTGAATCTTTTATCTTATAAACCAACATGCCTGGAAATGCAGAATCCGGAGTCTCCATCTCTTTTGGATAAACAGAAGGAATAGTTTCTTCACCTAAAGGAGCAAATGTACTCTCACTGGCAATAATCTGAGCATCTTTCAAGTTAAGTCGATGATATCCCATTGTTACCTTACCGTCTTTCACAACAGGAGCATCAATTAATAACTCATTGACAATAGTTCCACCACCTTTGAAATCCCAACGGTAATCCCAGTTGGTTTGCTTTACTGCATTCCACTTTCCACCTTTATTACGTGATAAGTAAAGCTGTGTATTCCCTTTATCATCATATTTATGATAGCCAATAATTACCCGATTAGAAGAATCAAAACCAATCTTTATTCCGATGTTAATAAGCCCCCCTTTCTCAGGAGTGTTATCAACCACCAGACAAGAATCTTTCAAAGTAATAGGGAATCCTGCTTTTTCGCCATTTACACTTTCCCAATGAAGCAAATCTTTGCTACGTGCATAAGATAGAGTGTGATTACTTGAGCAATCAGGAGTTTCACGCCATACCCATAATAAATGAAAATATCCATCCGGACCAAGAATTGGTCCCTGCATATAGGCATTTCGATCTCCCTCACCATCAATTAAAGGTTTATCAAGAAGTCTGCTCCAAGTTTGCGAAGATACATTCAACTCATTAAACACTTCGTATCCATTGCCACTACGACCGTATCGATAATGAAAAAGAGTTTCACCTTTCGGACCATACATAAACTCCGGATAAGTAGTAACATCCTCTTCCTTTCCGGTCATCTTATGAAGAGCCTGAATAGAACTAATATCCCAAGGTTTAGCACTTTTAAAATAAACAAGAGGAGAAGAGTGCATATTTCCTACTACATGAACATAGCCAGCCTCATCAACAAATAATGAAATGTAATTATGACTATCCCAAGGCACTTTTGTATCTAAGGACTTATAACTCCACTTTTTCTGATTCAGCTTACGGGAAGCCACAACCATCTGATGAGTAGTATCATAGTAAGCCACATACTGATAATTGCCCTTAGTATAAAGAGCAAAGTTCACCGGAAAATCAGCCGGAACTTTTGCTATATCTACAACTCTTTTAATCTTTAATTTACCCTGCCCAGCTACTTTCGACTGATTCTGATGAGTTGCTTTTGCAGTAGCTAAAAGAACAGCCCCCTCAAAAGAGGAAGCTGTTTGAGCCGTTGCTGATATTGCAGCGGCAAATAATAAAGTCGAATATAGAATTCGTTTAATACCCATCATCTTAATTAAATTATCTCCAATACAACAATCGACTTAGCAGGCATCTTCACCTTTAAGCCCTGTTTGGTAACTTTTGCATCCTTAAATTCTTTTGGCTGCACTTTTTCTGGAGCACCAAATTCATTATAATCATCCACCCCTTTAGAAGTAAGGATACGACCAGTTACCTTAGCAGCTTTTAATGAAGGAATATTAATTTCTACTTCTTCAGCATTGTCAATATCCGGATTTGCTATTGTTATATGTATAGCTCCCTTAGCATCTTTAGATGCAGAAGCACTCAACATAGGAACCGCACGATTCTTTTCAAGTTTCATTGTATCACAAGAAAGAGTAAGCGGAAGATAAGTAGCATCCTGATGTACTTTATACATATCAAATACATAGTAAGTTGGAGTAAGCACCATTTGCTTTCCTTTGGTGAGAATCATTGACTGAAGCACATTAACAACCTGAGCAATATTAGCCATTTGAATACGGTCACCATATTTATTGAATACATTCAAAGTAAGTGCAGCTACAAAAGCATCACGCAAAGTATTCTGTTGGAAAAGGTGTCCAGGATTAGTTCCCGGTTCTACATCCCACCATGTACCCCATTCATCAACCATCAATCCAATTTTCTTCTTTGCATCATATTTGTCCATAATAGCAATATGTTTCTTCACAACATCCTCTATTTCCAAACATTTGCCTAGAGTCCAGTAGTAATCATCCTTTGAGAATTTAGTAGCAGAACCTTTGCTTCCATCCCATCCTTTCACAGTATAATAATGAAGAGATACACCATCCATCTTATTACCAATTTTCTTCATCAAAGTCTCTGTCCAGTTATAATCATAATCACTGGCACCACTGGCTATCTTGAACAATTTATTATCATCATAATTTCTGCAATAAGTAGAATAACGACGGTACAAATCAGCATAATAAGCAGGTTCCATGCTTCCACCACAACCCCAGCTTTCGTTTCCTACACCCAGGAACTTAACTTTCCAGGCTTTGTCACGACCATTCTTACGACGAAGATTAGCCATCGGACTATCGCCATCTGAGGTCATGTATTCCACCCATTTTGCAAGTTCTTCCACAGTACCACTACCTACATTTCCACTAATATAAGGTTCACAACCTAGCAGTTCGCAAAGATTAAGAAACTCGTGTGTACCAAAACTGTTATCTTCTATAGTACCTCCCCAGTTATTATTAACCATCTTAGGACGATTTTCTTTTGGACCAATACCATCCATCCAGTGATATTCGTCGGCAAAACATCCACCCGGCCAACGAAGATTTGGAATATGCAAGTTCTTTAAAGCTTCCAACACATCTGTACGATAACCTTTCGTGTTTGGAATATCAGAATTTTCCCCAACCCATAGTCCACCATAGATACAGCTACCAAGGTGTTCGGCAAAATGGCCATAAATGTGTTTACTGATTTTTTGCGTTCCCTGTTCAGGATTAATTTCGATTGTAGCTTTCGTCTGCGCGGAAAGAGATAAGCTTGCGGCAAGTAAAGTGCCTAAAAGAAGCGATTTCCTCATGTCTTTAAAAGTATTAAATATATTTATAATGATATCGTAACAAATTAAACATTACAAATATAACAACTTTCAACCAATTTATGGTTCAAATAAGGAGCATAAGGGTAGACAAATGTATCAAAACACAAATTTAATCAATTATTAGTTGCTTTATAAGCACTGCTATTTTGTGGTAGATAAAAAATTAGCGAGATTGTTTGTCTCGCTAACAAAATATAACTAAGCCTTCCTGGCTCTTCGCCCAGCACATGCCTGCATGTTGGTTTTTCCCGGTTTAAAGAATGCATGTCTCACTGCTTTCTCAAAACTTTCATGCATGCTTGATTTACCAAATTTAGGAATCACCGGTTTGGTTGTTTTTCCTGGTTCGGGAAGGACTGATCTCGGCATTTTTTCTCCCCCAAAGTTCGGCAATATCCTGGTAATGAATTTCCCGAGATTGCTCATCTTCGATTTTTTCTCCATGATAAATTGAGTTTAAATATAAATACCCTTGTATTTATGTAACGCTCCTATTTTGCATTTGTTCGGTAAAAAGCCTATAAATTCAACCCGTCTGATATTATAAAAAAAGGAATATTTAACCGTTTTTACATTCATAAGCGGAGCAAATGCACTTTCTTTGCAGAGAAAGAATGAAGCATAAACATTATTTAAATGAAGTTTAAAGTAAACAACAAGCAATTACTTCTCTTAGCAGGAATGGTATGGATAGTAGCCGGAGCCAACATCTTAAGGATTGGCATTCTCACATGGCTCACAGACTCCCAATGTTGGTTATTTAAAGCAGGAGAGGCAACTATTGTTTTTCTTCTCTTTTTCAATCTGATATTCAGAAGGCTATATATAAAACACACAGACCGAATTAGCAAGAAAGCCAACAATAACCATCTGCTTTCATTCTTCGACCTTAAAGGATGGATCATTATGCTTTTTATGATCACCCTCGGAGTTACAGTCCGCAAGTTCCAACTCCTGCCAAACTCTTTTATTTCAGTATTTTATACCGGACTCTCAACAGCTCTTATTATTACCGGTATTCTATTTTTCCGTAAAGGTATAAGTTAAAAGTCAAAATCATCTACCACATCTTCCACTAGAATGGTCAAAAAGGCCTTGCAAAAGGACTTTCAGCTAGTAGCAGATAAAAATATTCAACCAATCATCTGCCACTAAATCCTTTTTATCTGCTACAAATCAGGGGTATCTACCACTAAATTCGGTGCTCCACAAGATTATAGTAAGGAACTCTCACTTATAATTAGGTGAGAAATGTTTAGCTTTAAATAGCAAGATCAAACTGAGCATAGCGTGTGGTAATAAGCATATTAACTACTTTTTCCAGACAAGTTAACCAAAATTGCAAAGAAACTTAAGTAAGCCCTCGGCCGTGTGCTCACGGGTTCATGAATGAAGGCCCATGGGTTCTCGGCCAGAAACTTATGGGTTCTCGAATGCAGGCTTACTTAGATAAAATGAAAGAAACAGTTAGTTCATTATATAAAACGCCGTACATTAGTAAGCAAAACAAGCTGTTGTTTTCAGAATTATAATGGAATCTAAAAAACTGGTTGGTAGCAGATCAGTGATTTTAGTGGGAGATGATTTGTACGGAAAGTTTATCTACCACCAAGTTATTGTATTATTAATCAATGGATTAATATCTGTTTAGTAGCAGGTGGCAGATGAAGTGATGAAAAAAAATATTTTTTTGTAGTTGATAACTTTGCTGGAGGAAATTTCTGATGCATGTTAATTAAAGTCACCTTCGAATTTTGTCTTATCAGAATAGATATTTTTTATCTTAAAAAGACAATCCATCAAGATTCCAACAGCCTGAAAGATAATTCAGAAGAATTGAATCTGCCAATCAATAAAAGAAAAGACTATTTTAATGATTAATAATAGCCATTACATCTTCATAGACTTCTTCTACAGTTAGGACTGACCAACTATCTTGTAGAATAGGGGTAAAGTAAATAATAGATTTGCCATCATTTTGTGATGTTACAAGAATAATGTGATCTATATTTATACTATATTTCTGTCCTTCTGACGTAGTTACTGTGATAAACTTGTTCATAATACTTTTTTTAGTGATTTATACTTATAAAAACATATTACAAATATAAGAAATATTTACAGTAATCAATTTAGTTAATATAAATATTTTAGAATTAGGGCAAAAATTAAAAAGCTCCTTAAACCATTGATTTACGGAGCTTATATGGCTTTCACCTTGCACCTCTTATTTATTTAGAAAAGAATCACATATCCTCAATATCCAAACAAAGAGAATTAATTTCGTACTTACTCAGTACTTTATTCTTCAATACATCAATCTTACTTTCGAGTAATTGAGGCTTAAAATTCTTTCTTTGCCGTTTTATTTCGGCCACCAATGCTTTTTTATTATCAAGCGTAACAGCAACAATATCCACTTCGTTTTGATCGCCCTTTGGTTCCCACCACGAACCGATAGCTCTATATTCAAAACTTTCCTGCAGCTTCTGCTTAAAATACAGTTCAAGTGTTTTGCCTGAATAAGTTGGATAATCATCATTTATTAATTTCGATAAGCCCTCATAGTTGCCTAATTCAATAAGTGTTCTGTTGCGTTCAATATATCTAAACCAAAAACGCAGAAAATTATCAGATACCTCGTACCTCACAGTTTGCGAACCCTCTTTGGCAAATAGCGGTCTTTGCTTCTTGATAACCTCGTAAACTGTCTCTAATTTATTCAATTGTCCTCCTATACTTTTCTCGCCCATAAAGGCTTCAATTTGCGATTGAGTATTTATGCCGGATGATATAGCATCTAATATAGAGAAATAATTACCGTACTTCTTACCAAACTCTTGAATTAAAAGATTTCGTCCCTCATCAATAAAAGGAGAATCACTTTGGCAAATGTACTTTATCATTTTATGAATAGTGAGAGCTTTGTTATCTACCAAAAGTTCTACATACTTTGGAACACCACCAGTGTAAGTATAAAGAGCA
>Ga0209016_1001481_pt1 | contig 18606 bp, 14 predicted proteins | sample EPASupsiteSAE305_FD_187265 | JGI IMG/M metagenome (GOLD analysis project Ga0209016, IMG submission 187265) | Bioremediated contaminated groundwater microbial communities from EPA Superfund site, New Mexico - SAE3-05 (SPAdes) (version 2) | ecosystem: Environmental > Aquatic > Deep subsurface >...
AAGTGTTTCGCCAGAAAGACGGCCTTGTAGCTTGGTAAGATAGTCCTGATAGGTAGGGAATGTTTTTTCTTCTTCGGACGACAACCCATTGAGACCAACATCCTGAAGTTTACGGGCTCCTTGAGTGTTATCAAAAGCATAAACAGTAGACTGGCGTTTGGGCACTTTACCCCATACAGTTTGCTCAACAGCCGTCTCATCTCCATCGATAGGAAGACCATTCTCAAAATACTTCTTTTCGTCTTTTAATATATCTTCTGAGATTTCACCCAGATTAAAATACAGATCGCCGCCATCGCCGTTGGTATTATAGATAAAGGGATCCAACATCCAGAACTCAATGTATTCTATATTGGCTGCTTCGAAATCGCTTTGTTCTATTTTACGCATGATCCCTCCCCAGCGTTTTTCGGGCATAGCCAACTTTCCATCACTGTTGACCTGGTCTGCATCCAGATTGTACGGACCACGTTCCGTTGGATAATAAGCCAGGTTCAAGACCGACAAAGTGTTATTTTCATTATACGCAAGATCCTTGTTAGGAAATAGCTCCTGGGTTTTTACTTCGCGCACATAATGATTTGACAACTGTTCCAAATCGTTTTTTATATGATTGGGTGCGATTGAAGAATTCTTTCGCGTAAACAGTCCGTCAATATAATACCAGGCAAGCAAAGCACGGTTCTTTCCATAATCAACGTTATTAATTAGCGAAGCTTCCGGGAATAAAGAGTTGGCTGCATCATTGTATGGCACACTGGATAAAGTCCACGGATAAGGATTAAGCAAATCGATACCTGTTTGCGTTGACTCGAAATCGTCCAGATAGGAATATCCTCCAGTATATTTATTTTCGTAATGACCAGCAATTAAGTTAGCAAATTCTGCTTTCAAAGTTATCTGGGAAGGCTTTGTTAGTGTAAGCAAGGGCAATCGATCAAAGAGGTTGGTTAACCATTGTGATTCTGTTTTGAACGAGGTATTTAATCCCCACAAGGTATTCTTGACAGATTCCTCTCCAAACGAAGTTTTGGTAGTCAGAGGCATCTCAGACATATGCATAATGGTTGCACCCAGGTTGAAGTTCTTATTAAACTCGTAATTAAGATCAACCCCCATCATCGTTTTGCGTTGCATACTGTAAGTCGACTGATTTTCAAGAGAGACACTTACCGCAGTTCCACTGGATATTATATTTTCATTCAGGATGGTAACAATCCCGGAAGTGTAATCGACAGAGTAATCCACATTTTCCTGAAGAGTAACCCCTGCGGCAGTAACACGAACCGAACCCCTTGCCACATTGCTTGCGCCCAATTGTATCTCCGAACTGGAAGAGGCCTTATATTCACCTTTGATAAGAAATTTATTTTTCTCTGTAATCTGACGGGCAACAGTTAACGTAGAATCGTATAATTCCTGATACACGTACTTATTTGCAATAGCATCGTTACCGATCATCTTACGAAGATGTGCCCCAAAAGGTTCAACTACAGGAAAGAATACCCGGCCATTTTCGGACAGCATTGTATATCCTTCCAGAAAGTCGAATATACCATCAGGATAATTTTCATTTTTTGAATCAAGGCGATCCAGGTTCATTACGCGCAACAACAGCTTATCTTTTACATTTCCTTCAGAAAGATATTGCAGGTAAACGCCTGTAGTATCACTCTGATACAAAATATCCAGTTTAAACTTTTCCTTTTGTACTGAATAGGCACCAAGTGAATAAACATTCTTCATCATCAGATCCCAAAACGGAGAACTGGGCGACATGGCGGTACCTTTAAGCAACTTTACATACAAACAGTTGTTCGTATTTACTGAATTATCTGTAGCGAACTCTCCCACCTGATAGACTGATCCACGGTACGTATATTCGTAAGCAACAGCAAGCACTTCATCCGGTTGAAGTTGGGTTTTCAGCGAGATATATCCCAATTGTTTGTTCAGGGTATATTCGGATGCGTCCAGCTTACGAGCACTTTCAACCTTTTCATAATCGACACCCCCTTCTATAAAGCCGGAAAAGGACTGCGAAACAGTACTTATATTTCTAGCATCCGGATAACCCGACACCACCTGCTGATATAAAGAGTTTGCCCCGTTATACGGAATATCGAGCGAGCCCGAAGGCGTGAACTGAGGATTACTGATATGATTGTTTTCTGCCAGATCGGAAAAAGCCACAATATTGCGGGCCTGATCGTAACTACTTCGCTTATTGGTAATCCACACTTCAGCGCGACTAATGCTAACAGCCGAATTAATGTAAGGTAGTTTAGACATTGCATCGTCGTATGTATCTCTGAAGTAATGGGAGAGAAAGAAGTGCCGGTTTTCATCGTACTGATCTGCCGCGAACTCGTACGGTTTAGTTTGCACGCCCCCTTTCGAAGATACTGTCTGCGATTCCGACTCCTGCTGTGAAAATAGGGCTCCCACATGTAATTTCCCGAACTGCAATTCGGTTTTAATACCAAACAAAGCAGAACCTCCTCGAATTAAGGAATTGGAGGTATTCATACTTACATTACCGGCTTCCAGTACTTTAATAATTTCATCTTCTGTACCTTCGTAAGCAAGTTTCAGCTTTTTCGAATCATAATCGAACGTAGTTTCCGTATTGTAATTCATACCAAAATTGACCTTCTCGCCCACGTTAGCCTGTACATTTAGCTGAACCTGTTCGTCGAAATTAAAGAAAGTACGGTTACGGGAGCGCTGCGGAAGAGATGGATTATCGGTTTTATTGCTTTTAAGCCCCATCTGAATCTCGGCAGTTCCTTGGGTTTTTACACGTACCCCTCCCTTTCCAAAGATCTTTTCTGCCGGACCAAGATCAAAACCCATATCTGTAATTTTGAACTCCTTGTTCATTTCTTCCAGGTAACTCTCTTCGTTCTTTTGCCGGAAATACGACCGCAAAGATTCCTGCAGACTATAATCCTGATATTCCTCCGGAGTAAGAGACATGGGAGTACTCAGCTCCATGTCGCCTAACTTCGTTGTTACTACATAGGTATTGGTTTTAATATCATACTCAATTGTTGTCTTTACGTTATCCGGATTACGCAAATCCATGGGAGACTTCTTTACAATATCGTTATATTCCTCTGGAACCGTCTTCGCCACCGGATAACGGGGAGCAATCGTATCGCCCTCGATGATCGGTTCGTCCAGCACAGTTAGTTCTGGCAACGAGGAGGTATAGGTCAGATAATCCGCATTCAGCGAATAAAGACCGGCCCCGAATAACAGTACGGATATAAGTAATATGTAGTGGCTCCCTTTTTTCATCAGAGAATTCTAAGTGCCTCTTTAATCACCTTTTCAACTTCAATAGAAGGAGATGCCCTTAATATGGAGGTAACAGCCTTTTGTGAAGCAGCCTTTTGGAATCCAAGCATAACCAAAGCAGCCACCGCTTCTTCTGCCACTTGTCCGTTTCCAGCTCCTGAAGCTATCATTTCGGTAACAGCACCCTGCACTTTTACCTTATTCTTAAGATCCACTAATATTCGCTGTGCAGTTTTAAGTCCGATACCTTTAACGGCTTTAAGGGCTGCTTCATTATTCGTAGCAATGGTCTGAACCAGTTCGGAAGGAGGAAGAGAAGACAAAATCATTCGGGCTGTATTAGGACCAACGCCAGAGACACTTGTTAGTAACAAAAAAAGTTCACGCTCCTCCTTGCCAGAGAAGCCGAACAACAAATGAGCGTCTTCGCGGATTACCTCGAAGACATAAATTTTACCTTGTTTTTGCCCATTATAGGCACTGAACGTAGTTAATGATATATTCAACTCATACCCTACACCGCCACACTCCATCACCATCCGGGCAGGAGAAAGCTCAACAATTTCGCCTTTTAAATATTCAATCATGTTGCGTTTAACCAGTTAAATGTTTGTTTATAACGCAAAAGTACGCAAAAGCGTATATTAAAAGGCCTCTTTATTTAGAATAGAGTGGAGATCATGGTTTAGGGAATAGAACTGCCCCGGGGTTAAGTGCTTCGAAAACTTCGATGCACCCTCTGTCTTGCAGCGTGATATTAATCTGTTTATTGTTTCGTCCACCGAAAGTAATGTTGGAAGGTTTTTTCCCTTTACACCAATATTCGTGCAAAGATTTGCCTTCGGGACTAACAACCAGTACGGTTCCTTTGTCGTAACGGCATATATATAGGTTTCCCTTTTCATCGCAGCGCATCCCGTCCATACCAAAATCGGGAAAAGAGTAGAATAACCGTTTATTAGACAAAGTTCCGTCGGCTTCGATATCGAACACCCAAACATTTCGTTGAACCGATTCATTCACATAGAGCAAACGTCCATCGGGACTAACTTCGACACCGTTGGTAGTTCCCATCTCGTCCAACAATAGCTTCACATTGCCTGAAGGTGTAATCATCCAAAGCTTTCCCGTATTTTTGGCCCATGCAGGATCGCTGGCGTAGATTGTTCCATTGGGAGCTATGGTTATATCGTTGGGCTGATTCATTAAAGGTTCGTGAGCAAACACAGAAACAGCTTTCGTACCCATATCGACGCGAAGTATATTATGTCCGGTATAGTCGGCAACAAACATGTCTCCTATTGCATTAAAACGGATACCATTACCGGTTGATCCCTCCGGCAAAGTAACAAACAGGCTATGTGTTCCGCAGGGAGTTATCACTCCTATCGTACCTTTATCGCCATAATTTACGGCATACAGGTTGCCTTTAGCATCAACTGCAGGTCCTTCTATACCGGATGTAAAAGTTCCTTCGGGAACAAGGTCGGTACTTTCAGTTTGAGCTGCAACCGTTCCAAATAGAATAAAAGAACTAAGTAAGGCGTATGCGAATTGTTTCATACAACTATTATTTAATATAATTTCGTTCGGACTGCAAGATAAAGAATTATTTTGTACAACAGAACTTACTTGGTTATTCAATAATGCGAAGAGTGTTTATACGATAGATAGCTTCCTTTTTCTTCTAATCCCGTATCTTTTTTTCTGAAAGGTAAGCAAGCTATTTATTTTACATGTACATGTAAAATGAAAACCATGTACATGTAAATAGAAAAGGATGTACATGCTTTTCTATTTACATGTACATCCTTTTATAATGTTATGGTTTCTTTTAGGATAAAACCCAGATGGAAACCTGGAATAAAGCATAGTCTTTGCTAATTCCTGCCAGCTATATTAAATCAGCGTATCAGGACAAAGATGAGCTTTCTCAATATCTTTAAAGTAGTTATAAGTACCTACCTTCAGTTCGGCACAGGCAGCTTCGTCGCAAACAATAATACCTTTGGGGTGAAGTTGGAGTGCTGTGATTGTCCACATCTGATTAATAGAACCTTCTACCACCTGAGCCAATGCGCGGGCTTTGTTGTGACCGTTTACCATAATCAGCACTTCTTTGGCATCAAGCACAGTACCTACTCCAACCGTAACGGAAGTTTTTGGAACCTTGTTAACGTCGTTATCAAAGAAACGTGAATTAGCAATAATCGTATCTGTTGTCAAAGTCTTCACCCGAGTGCGGGAAGATAAAGACGAACCCGGTTCGTTAAATGCAATATGTCCGTCGGGGCCAATTCCACCAAGGAACAAATCTACTCCACCTACAGCTTTCATCTTTGCCTCATAAGAAGCACATTCGGCTTCAAGATCAGCAGCATTTCCGTTCAGAATATTTACATTTTCTTTTTTAATGTCGATATGACTAAAGAAATTATTCCACATAAATGAATGATAGCTTTCCGGATGTTCTTTCGGAAGGCCTACGTATTCATCCATATTGAAAGTAATGATATTCTGAAAAGAGATAACTCCTCTTTTGTACAGTTCAATAAGGTTCTTGTACATTCCAAGAGGCGATGAACCGGTAGGCAATCCCAATACGAAAGGTTTCTCTGCCGTTGGATTGGCTTTTTTAATACTGGCAGCAACATAATTGGCTGCCCATTTTGACAGTTGCTCGTAATTGGGCTCAATAATTAATCTCATATCACGTAATTTTAAATCGGTTATTTGTTTGCTTTCAGTTTGGCGGCCATGGCTTCTCCCAAGGCAATACATTCGGCATATTTATTTTCTTTCAGACCCATCTTTTCTTCGGCAGATGCACCTACTACTTCCCAGTTCATCTTTTCGCCGAAAGCAGCCAGTCTTTTAACAGCAGCTCCCGACCAGGTAAAGTTTCCGAAATAGCCATAATAGCGATTCTTCACTTCCCTTATTTCGATCTTGGAAAGAATAGATTCAACTTCGGGGAAAAGGGCATTGCTATAAGTCGGACTACCAATTATCAGTCCTTTATATTTGAATACATCCATCAAAACATACGAAGCATGCGATTTGGACACATTGTGCATAACAATATTCTGAACTCCGTTGGCAGCAAGCGCTGAAGCAATAGCTTCGGCCATTTGCTCTGTATTTCCATACATACTTCCATACAAGATACATACCCCGTCTTCGCCTTCATAACGGCTCATACGGTCATAAATTGAAATGGCTTTGTCTTTATATTTTCTCCATACAGGACCATGTGTCGAACAGATAGTATTTACCTCGTGCGTTTCCAGTTTCTTTAACGCACGTTGTACCGGGTTGCCATACTTTCCAACAATATTGGAATAGTATCTGGCCATCTCATCCCAGAAACGATCAACATTCATATCTTCGTCAATTACCGCTCCGGTAAGTGCGCCATAAGTTCCAAACGCATCGGCCGAAAACAGAATCTTATCATTTATTTCGTAGGTGAACATCACTTCCGGCCAATGCACCATAGGAGCCATTACGAACATTAGCTTGCGTACTCCAAGCGAAATAGTGTCGCCTTCTTTTACTTCGTGCAATCCGGTAGTAATACCATGATACCCGTCAAGCATACCAAAGGTTGTCTTATTTCCAACAATTTGTACATCCGGATACTGCTGACGAAGCAAACGAATACTGCCGGCATGATCGGGTTCCATATGATTTACAATCAGATAATCCAACGATCGTCCGTTTAACGCGTCTGCAATTTTTCTTAAAAAAACATCCGAATAGCACACATCAACTGTGTCTATCAGCGCTGTTTTATCATCTACTATCAAATACGAGTTATAAGAGACTCCGTACGGAAGCGGCCACAGGTTCTCAAAGAGGGCCTTCTGACGGTCGTTTACTCCAACGTAATATACCTTATCCGCAATACTTGTCAGTTTGTACATAATTTAATTCTTTTTTTGCAGGGAGCGATACACAAACCAGCATCCTGCCAAAACAAAAGGAATACTGAGCAATTGCCCCATATTTAACAACATAGAAGCTTCAAACTCCTCTTGGTCGTTTTTCAAAAATTCAATAAAGAAACGGGATACAAAAATGCAAATCATGAAAATCCCAAAAATAAATCCTTCTTTCTTATAGGCTTCTTTTTTGAAATAAAGCCACATACAAAGAACAAATGTTATCAAATAACAAATTGCCTCGTAAAGTTGGGTGGGATGACAAGGAAGTGTAAAAACCGGTTCTGCACCCATCTTCCACTGATGAAGATTATCAATAAAACGGAAACCCCATGGAGCATCGGTTGGATGACCGTAAATCTCGTGATTCATAAGGTTACCCAGGCGGATCATAGCAGCTACAAGTCCGGTTGGCACAACCAATTTATCAAAAGACCACATCATGCTTTTATGACTAACCTTTTTGGAATAAAAATACATAGCAATAATTATCCCCAGTGTTCCTCCGTGACTAGCCAGACCTCCTTCCCAGATTTTCAAAATCTCGATTGGATTAGAGAGATAGAAATCCGGAGCATAAAGAAGGCAATGCCCTAAACGAGCACCTACCACCGTACCGATCATGGTATAAATCAACAACTGATCAATCCAAACCGGATTAAGTTTTTCATTTTTCCACATTCGCTCTACGATCTTGTAGCCTATCAGAAAACCGAAGGCAAATGCCAAACCGTACCAACGTATCTCGCGCGAACCAAAGGAAAAAATAGCAGGGTCTGCTGTCCAGGTAATAAATGATAACATAATAATACTGTTTATTTCTGTAACAGAAAACTGGTGTTAAACCAGTCTTCTGATTAAGTCTTCCTTATCTCCGTAAAGCATATCAATTACGGGCAATTCAATCATGGTGTAAGCACCCGGTTGTTGTTTAAAAGAAGCACGGGCAACAGCCACCAAAATCTGTGCTGTAAGCGCAGGATTATTGATCTTCATTTTAAAATCGATCAGCTGATTCTGTGTTTTTCCGGATACTCCTTTACGGCTTAGCTGAACGCCATGCCCCATATCCAGTAAATTATCCACGCATTCAACCTGCATTACATGAGTTTCATCATGAACAAAATAGTCGTCTGCTTTAATAGCAGCTGCTACTTTTGCAAAATCATATCCTTCTTTCACTTCGATATATACCATTCTGCGGTGAATACCTGTTCCGGTTGGGATTGTCATACTCAAAGCAGCTTTTACTCCTTCAATAGCTTTTACAGCCACCGTATGTCCCATACTCATTCCTGGTCCGAAATCTGTATATGTAATTCCTTTGGGAACCATTGCTTCAAGTAAAGCACGAACGATAGAATCGCTTCCCGGATCCCATCCGGCTGAGATTACAGAAACAGCATTGTGTGCCTTGGCTACGCCATTAAGAGACCGACGTAAAGCAACAATTCCTCCGTGAATATCATAGCTATCTACCGTATTAATTCCCAAAGACAAAATTTCTTTTGCGTGTGTTTCTACACTGCGCGTAGGGGTACAAAGAACAGCCACATCCACTTTTTCAAGTTCAGTAATTTTACCTACCACCTTATATCCCTGGAGTTCGGCAGGAACCTCACCCGGATTACGACGAATAACGCCTGCTACCTCAAAATCTGGCGCAGCTTCCAAAGCCTCTAAAACATATTTTCCAATATTGCCATATCCAACAATGGCTGCTCTAATCTTTTTCATGCGTGTGTTTACTTTATATTCAGAGTGCAAAGTTAATCATAATATAGGGAGATACAACAAGATAGCGCAGACTTTTTAATGTATCATAAATACGAATTCAACGCGAAAAAACAAGAAAAAGGCTGAATTAACATTCTAATTCAGCCTCAGACTAATGAATTCAATTATTTAATATCGCCAATCCAATCTCAAGGATTAACCAAATTACTACTTCTTTTCGAAACCTGCATCAAAAGCCCTTGCGGAAGGCACAAAGTCGATATGCTTAACCAACCGGCATGATTCTTCGGCTCCTTGCTCACGGTCCATGGCACTATCTTCCCATTCGACCGACAGAGGTCCGCGGTAACCAATATGATTCAACGCCCGGATAATCTCTTCAATTTTGATTTTCCCTCGTCCCAAGCTCCTGAAATTCCAGAATCTATCCGGACTCCCAAAAGTTACATAGCCACCAAAGACTCCTACTTGCTTAGGGGAATCACTCCAATACACATCCTTCATGTGGACATGAAAAATACGTTCGGGAAATTGATAGATGAAATCGACATAGTCGACACCCTGATACCCGAGGTGACTCGGATCATAATTAAACCCGAAAGCAGGATGATAGTTAACAGCTTCAAGCGCACGACGAGCGGTTGCTGTATCAAAAGCAATCTCTGTTGGATGAACTTCCAACGCAAAGCGTATTCCTAATGCCTTATACGCATCCAGAATAGGAATAAACCGGTTTGCAAAATCGGCATATCCGTCGTTTACCATCTTTTCTGTAACCGGCGGAAAAGAATAAAGGTAATGCCAGATAGAACTTCCTGTAAACCCTACAACCGTATCCACTCCAAGAGCTTTCGCAGCATGGGCCGTCCGGATCAGCTCTTCGGCCGCACGCTGGCGTACTCCTTCCGGATCTCCGTCTCCCCAGATATAGTCAGGCAATATACTCTTATGCCGTTCGTCAATGCGGTCACACACTGCCTGACCAATTAAATGAGTAGAAATAGTATGCAATTGCATGCCATATTGAGCCAGAAGTTCTTTAATCCGCCTGTAATATTCTTCATCGGTACGGCGAACATCCAGATGATCCGGAAGTCCAAGCTCTACTCCATCGTAACCAAATTTCTTTGCCTTTTCACAAACCTCCTGCAATGAAAGATCACCCCACTGCAAAGTATATAATGTAACCGGACGTGCCATATTTTATTATTTATCAGTCTACCATTTTAACCCATTTCACATCACTCTCACTTGAAGCAACAACCGTTTCGATAAACTGCATGCCTCTGATTCCCTCTTCAATAGACGGAAAATCCGCGCAAGCCGCCGAAGGTTCTTTTCCTTCTTTTATTGCCTGCAATGCTAATGCAAAGTTCCTGTAAATATTGGCAAACGCCTCAATATAACCTTCAGGATGACCGCCAGGTGTCCGCGAATTATGGGCGGCAATTTCGGACATGTAAGAATTGGAAGTACGGATCATTTCCCGTGGGCGGTCAGGCCATTTCATCCACATAGTGTTAGGCTCTTCCTGACACCACTCTAATCCGCCTAATGTTCCATACACTCTTATTTTCAGTGCATTTTCCTCTCCGACTGCAATTTGAGTGGCCGTAAGCACACCTCGCGCATCATCTTCATAACGGATTAACATAGCACCATCATCGTCCAGCAAGCGACCCGGAACAAATGTATTCAATTCAGCACAAAGTTCCACGGCCTTTAGTCCGGTAATATACTCTACCAAATTAAACGCATGTGTACCAATATCTCCCATACAACCTGCCTTACCGGAACGTTTCGGGTCTACACGCCAAGCTGCTTGTTTGTTTACTCCCGCACAATCACTATACAACCATCCTTGGGGATATTCCACATAAATCCGGCGAATCTTTCCCAAATCGCCGCGAAGCACCCTCATCCTGGCTTCCTTAACCATTGGATATCCTGTATAAGTATGAGTTAATGCAAATAATTTACCGGATGCTTTCACCTGCTCTCTTAAGCATTTTGCTTCTTCGAGTGAATAAGTAACAGGTTTGTCCAACACAACATGAAAGCCATTTTTTAAAGCCATCATTGCTGGTTCGAAATGAACATGATTAGGAGTTACAATAGAAACAAAATCCATACGTTCGTCTTCCGGCAATTTAGATTCCTCCTCAAACATTTCCTGATAAGTGCTGTAGATACGACCTTCGGGCAAAAAAAGTTGCCTGCCAGAAGCCACCGAAACAGATGGAGTTCCACTAAAACAACCGCAAACCAATTCGATCTGTCCATCCAAATTTGCCGCAATACGGTGCACCGCTCCAATAAATGAACCGTTTCCACCGCCTATCATTCCCATTTTTATTTTTCTTTTCATAATAACAATATGATTTTATGGTTTTGTAAGTTTTGGAACAAATCTAATAAAAAGATACGATGAGAGGTTAATTATGTCCTTATTTTTTTTCTATTATCAAATAATTAGTATTTCTTTGTGGCATTAATGCTGAAATAATTATTCGGCAAACATTTATATTGTTAACCAACAAAAAACCTCAACTATGAGTAAAAAGGAGATTCTCTTTCTTTTAAGTCTATTATGTTTTTGCAACTGTAGTAACCCTCTTTCTGATGAAGAAGAGAAAGTTCCGGAAACGTTCCCCGTACAGTTTAGTATTCAACTAAACAAAGAAATTATCCCTTATGTAAATACACGGAGTTTTCCAAATGATTCTGTTCCCGAGCCCAGAAGCTCGGAAGATCCGATATCGAGTCCCAACTCCGGCGATGTTCAAAGTCTTTGTTCCCGTATTGACTATGTCGTTTACAACACAGAAAACCCAATGGTTCCAGTCAAACACAAACGATATAAAAGCGAAGATGCAACTATAGACTTTGGCATTGTTTATGATTCATTGCCTATGGGAAATTACGAAATACGCCTTCTCGCCCATTCGTCCGCAACAAATGAACTCACTGAAAATAGTTTGACATTCGATGAAGTTACAGACGCATTTTATAATCAGACTTCGATAACAATTGGCTCTGGAGAAAAGATTTCAAAGGATATAAACCTGCAACGAATAGTTGGTCGCATTGAATTTATGGCAACCGACACAATTCATTCCAACCTGAAACAGTTCAAAATCCAGCTTACAGGTTATCCCAATAAGTTTAACCTGCTTACAGGAAAAGGGATTCCATCAGTCAACGAATTCACTATTAACCATTTATTTACACCGGAAGAGACTGGCAAAGAAAATAACATTCACTCTTTGCTTTCCTTTATCCCGGAAGAAAACAAATCCATGGTTGTTACACTAACGGCAACGGACACGTTGGACAGATACCTCTGGAGTTACTCAATCGAATCAGTAATTCCTCAGGTTAACAAAATCCTTCGATATTCCGGCAAATTATACTCTCCAAGATCCAGCAATGAGTCTGTCAACCTCTATCTGGAAAATATTAATTGGGGCGAAACGATTGATATCCCATTGATCGATTAAAACAAACCCGGCGTATGATTGTTAATGAGTCATACGCCGGACTTATTTAAATCACTTTCTCTTATAAAGAAACAACTTCCAGCGTTCTTCATTATTGCCCTGTTTCTGCATATCGTATCGGGCCATGGTAAAGAAAAGATCCGACAATCTATTAATAAATCGAAGAATTATTTCCGGAACAGGGTCTTGTTTGTGCAAAGTCCACAGTCGTCTTTCTGCCCGACGGGCAACAGTTCGTACCAGTTGGCAGTGTGAGGAAACCAGAGTACCACCGGGAAGAATAAAATATTCACTATCCGACATCTCTCCGGTCATACGATCAATCTCTTGTTCACAGTATATGTCTATATCTTCACGTATTTTATTCAAATTCTGTTCCCTGATTGCAGAAGGGGTTGCCACCAGCGACATAGACACCATCAATTCCATCTGTAAAGTATACAACAATTCTTGCCATTCATGGTTTTCTGGCAATAATGACCGCACTACTCCTATTGTTGCATTTAATTCATCCAGACAACCATTGGCTTCAATTCGGATATCATCCTTATCGACACGTTCTCCACCATAAATTCCCGTACGACCTTTGTCGCCACCTTTAGTATAAATCTTCATTTTGTATTAATTTTTATTCCACAAATCCAATAGATTCATCTCTCCACAATATAAATGGTTATAACCAGCTATTGTATACTTATAACGAAAAAACGCCGTTTTTGTTTTGAAAGCTCTTGTATTATCCTAGCATTGTGCCTTCTCACTGATGCCTTCTGTTTCGATTGCCAGAAGCAGGATTGGTAGGATGATAAGCAGAATTGTCATAAACATACCTTCCTTGTAAATATATAGGATACCCATAAGCGATGGATGAATAATTGGTTTCGAACATACTGTTCAAATCAGACAGTCCGCCCACAAAGAACGCACTCGGAGTGCCATCTACAATGGCAAATATGGTAACAGTCGATTTACTAAATATTTTTGTTACTTGTTTATCTGCATCCATACTAACCCCTTTAAATTTATATTTGATGGCAGCTTTTAGTGCCTGCCCTACTTCAGAATAAGAATACTCACTTTCAATAGCCATATAAACCACCCTTCCGTATGTCAACGACCGTATATAAACCGGCAAATTTTCATCTTTGAATCCAAGTTTCTTATTGTAAGAAGAATCCTTAAAAAAGCCCTTACTTGCTGCAGGAGCATCCATATTCACTGAAAAATTAACACTTAACAATTTTACGAATACTCGACTTTGAATATTAATCTTTTTACTATTCTTTACCGTATTCTCACTAAATATACGACCAAGAGATACATTTCCAGAGAGAGCTTTTTCTAAATCGGAAGATGATTTGTATTGTGTAAAATAATATTCCAAATCAGCTTTATCGGCTTCCAGATGCTTGCGGTATTCTTTCGAAATCATAGCTGCCTTAAAAGACTTTTTATATCCTGAAGAGCCGGTTTCGTTCGTTATTGAATCAATGAAAAGATCATTGAAATTATACACTACATCAATAGGATTCCTCTCCCGTGCTATTTCATTACCTAATTCATTAGGGAATGAAGACTTAGGATAAACAGCACCAGCATAGATGTTGACTGGAATGTAAATAAACAAATTATCCGATGAATTTCCGGTAGAAGCTGCACTTCTTGTGAGACTACCATCATCACTTACCAAACAAACATTCATATCACCGATATAAATATCATCAGCAGGACGACTAGAATTGCTCTCATCCCAAACAAATGGAGAATTATCGAATCGGCCTTTTATATCCTGTTGTTGGTTATCATCCATAGGATTGTCATCTTTCGAACAAGATAAAAACATGGATAGAATGAATGTAAATAGCACAATTGGTTTACAAGCATACCCGGTATTTCCATTAATCCGGTTGGTTGAACCAAAATTCTTCTTTAGTATTTGAACTTTCATGGTTATATTATTTATTATTCGATCACAAATGTAAACTAAAAGAAAAGGGTTAAAAAGAGTGATCAAGAGGTTCGTGTCCAAAATATAGGTTTTAGAAATGATTATATCATAGTCCATTTATAATCAACCAGATAAACAAGTCTAGATATAGGTATTTGTAAGAATAAAAAAAGATTTAGGTCCTGACTCTGTTCCTTATATATGGGAAAGTAAAGCGACAACGAAAAAAAATTCCATTAATTCAGATGACGATTTAGAAATTCAGCTATATCAGCTCCAGCCTCTATTCCAATTTTTTTCCTCAAACTTGTCCGACGAGTTTGGATAGTATTTGGTTTTTGATTTAAAATAATCGCAATTTCCATGACCTTGAATCCGGCATATGTTAACAAACAAATACGATGCTCATATACAGACAAGCCGGGAAAAGAAACTCCTATTTTTTCTGCAAAACCAGGACGCACCAAATTTATAGTTTTCAGTATGGCTTCCCATTGTTCTTCAATATTTTTCTCACCATAAAATATTTTGTTGACTCTCTGTATCATTTGAAGAGGATTAGTCTGCAGAGATTCATATTTTTCGATATTCTGATTGAAGTGAATAATTTTCTTTGCAATATCACATTGTACCATGACAGCATTGTGCAGATCGGCATTAAGACGATAAATAGAAGAATTTAATTCTCGGTTCATTTCTTTTAATGTATTGATAGTTTGTTGCGCCTCAATTATACGGTTCTTTCGTTTCAACAGATGAATGGCAACCATGGAACCACTAATTACAAGTAAAGCAGCCAACAGGAGCAGCCAAGACTGCAAAATTATAGTTTGTTTATCATGGATATTTTTCATCCGTTCAAAATCATACTTTTTTTCGACATCAAATACAGAACTTTGATTTCGCTCATCCATGATCCGTTCAATTGAAGAAACCCTTTTATCCAGATAGTCGAAAGCTGCTGTATAATTTTTTTTACTCTTTTCCCAATTTGCCAAGGCTATATAAATACTCCCTTGCAAATAACTATCAGTTAAATTATCAACCTCTTTCTTTACACAATCATAATAGAAAGAAGCTGAATCTTCCATTTCCAGACAGGAATATACCTGAGCCAAATTGAGATGATATCGGGGAATTTCCGTTGAATCTGTATTGATCCGGAACGAAAGATGAATGTAGCTGAGAGCCTTTTCATACTCTTGCTTTTGGGAGTATGCCAAACTGATATTTTGCATCAACAACGATTCTCCATTTCTGTCGTTTATCTCTCTAGCCAACTCAATTCCTCGTTGAAAGACAACCAAAGCACTGTCCGTTTCGTCCATCAACAAATAGGAACGTCCCTCATTACTAATGGACGTAATCTTATTCTTACTATTATTCCAGTAGAGTTGATTTGTTATTTGATATGCCCTTAGTGCCTGCTCATAAAGTCCCTGCTGTTCTAACAAATCCCCTATATTATTTTGTACTAACCCTTTAAGGTTATTATCATTTGTTCTTATTGCTTCGGTCAAAGACTCTTTATAAGCATACATAGCTTTATCAAGGGCTTTCTGTTCATAATAAACACAGCCACTATAAAAAGCAGCCAATGCCGTCCACCTGGGATTATCCGCTTTTCGACGATAATAATTCCATGCAGTGAAAACAGCGGAATCGGACGCTATACTATGCATCGTTTTATACCGGGCCCGAACACGGGTAACCAAGTATTGCATGTAAGCCTCTTTGTTAAAACTTTTTTCGGGATAGAAAATAGAATCAATTAGGTTGAGAGCACTATCTGCTTGTTCAGTGTCGAGCAAACGGTCTGCCCGTCCCAACAATTCATTCGCTTCAGGTTGTGGTGTGCAGCCAAACAGAGCAGCCAGGAGAAAAAAAGAAAGGAAATATTTAACTATTCTCATCAATAAAAGTATTTTCCGATGCAAAGATAGAAGAATTAGATAAATAAGTTAAATTGAAACATAGTTTCCAAAATCCTTATGACGAATATCTCAACTTTACAAGAAAATCACTTCTTTTTCCAATAAATTATCCTTTCCTTTGTCTCAAATACAGAGCTTTATCCAATCATATGAGCAATAAAATTACAACCGAAATATTAGATGCATTAAGAAATGGAGACCATAAAGCATTCGAAGTTGTTTTTATTACTTACTTCAAAAAAATCAAGCTTTTTATTTTTGGATATATAAAGTCTGAAGAAGACGCCGAAGAACTGGCTGAAGATTTATTTGTTACTCTCTGGACAAAACGACAGTCAATCGACACCTCAAAATCATTTAGTGCTTTTATGCATACCATGGCTCGTAATGCAGCTATAAATTTTCTGGAGCGTAAATATATACATCAGATTTATTTATCCAATGCCACATTTCAAGAACTAACTTCTACTGCCGAAGATGATATGATAGCCAAAGAACTTGGCTTACAAATTGATGATGTAGTAGATAGCATGCCTGCCCAGCGAAAACAAATCTATAATCTGAGCCGAAACGAAGGCCTTAGTAACGAAGAAATAGCCTTGCGATTAAATACTACAAAAAGAAATGTTGAGAGCCAGTTAAGCCTGGCTCTCAAAGAAATAAGAAAAACAATCTCTTTGTTTTTTTTATTCATATAAAATTACGTAATTATTATTCTCCTTTTTCAATAATCTCAATTCCTTCCTCAATTTCGAAATGTGTCAACTGCTTTCTATTAAAACCTTTCCACACATATATGGTTTTTAATTGAGGATTTTTGGTGGAATACAATACAAGTAACTTCTTATTGCAGCTAATATCTAACTCTGTTAGCTCATTTTGTTCGCAAGAAAGAAAAACTAATTCTGTATTTTGGCTCAAATCAAGGGCCGTCAAATTATTGACATTGCAGCTTAACCTTTGTAACTGTTTACATTCTGAAAAATCTATCTCCGGAATATTATTATTAGAGCAGTTTATCACCTCTAGCTTTGGATTATTTGACAAACTCACAACTGTTTTTATCTTATTGTCTGAGAAATCAAACTCTTTCAAACCTGTGAAATACTCTATATTATAAAGTCTATAAATAATTCTGTTTGCAATATTAAGTGTTGGTATTTGAGCGGCTTCAACTGTTGATAAAGCTCCTGTATACTCATCAGTATCATATTTAGCTAATTTATTTAAAATTGCCTCCTCAAAATACTTTTTCATATTACCTAACATTGTTTTTATTATATCCTTTTCGTCCGACAAATAATACTTAACAGTAACTTTTATATCTGCTGGTACATGAACATTATAATCCATTAGCATAGATTTATGAAATGATTTTGACACCCACAATCTTGTTAAAGCTGGGTTGTATTCGGCATCTAGCCACTTAAGTTTCAGATAATCAAATTTACTGATATCCAGTTCTTCTAATAAATTGTTGGCTAACAGTAACTCTCTTACCGATTCACAATTACCTGTATCAAGAATCTTTAATTTATTATCATAACAATATAATTTAGTTAACATTTTATGTTCCCCCAATATAAGGTTGTTCAATTGATTCTTATAACAATATAATTCTTCAAGCGCTGCACAATTTTGTAAATCTAATGACTCAATCTGATTATTGCTACACATTAGATATTTCAACTGCTTTTTATTGTTTATATCCAATTCATTCAGTTTGTTGTTGTTACAGTAGATATAGCTTAGTGCATTATTTTTTTTTATATTTAAAGTAGTCAGTTCGTTATAACTGCAGGCGAGGTAGTCTAAATTAAGATTTTTAGATAAATCCAAAGAAGTCAGTTCATTGTTGGCACAATCTAACGATTTTACACCTATAAAATACTCAATCCCTTCCAATGAGTTTATTTTATCTTTTATTATGTTGTTAGCTCCATTGAGGAATAAACTAGTAACAGCTGCAGCTTCTTCTTCTGAAAGCTTCCCATTATTATCTGTATCATAAATATCCATATTTTGAAGAATCCTGCTTTTGAACACTGGATCTTTAATCTTTTCCAGAACATCAATTTTTTCAGGTACAGCAGGTGGTTCTTTCCAGGAATCTTTCTCATCATCACATGATTGGAAAAATCCGAATGAGAAAATGACTAATAAAAGAGAATACATATTTTTCATAATGTTTTTATTTTCTATTAAAAGTAAAGCTTAATTACTATCCTTAATTATTACTT
>Ga0209016_1001487_pt1 | contig 18545 bp, 4 predicted proteins | sample EPASupsiteSAE305_FD_187265 | JGI IMG/M metagenome (GOLD analysis project Ga0209016, IMG submission 187265) | Bioremediated contaminated groundwater microbial communities from EPA Superfund site, New Mexico - SAE3-05 (SPAdes) (version 2) | ecosystem: Environmental > Aquatic > Deep subsurface >...
CCGTAATAGATTTCAAGACCGGCCGCGAGAACCCCCAGAAATACCCGGCCCAGATGAAAAATTACCTGGCCATCATCTCCGAAGTCTACGGCAAACCCGCCAAAGGCCTCCTTGCCTACGTGGACCTGAATAAACTGGTCCCAGTGATATAGCTGCCCCGGAAACATAGCGAACCAAAATATGCCGCCCCGACCGCAGATGGTCGGGGCGTTCTGTATTTCTACCTGTTCGTTAAAGGAGGGATTTGGGGAAAATTTGATAATTATCGGGCAATTATAAAAGCAATTCCCACTAGACTATTCAGGTGGCGATAGGTCTTGGGGCTTAAAATGCATATGGTAGACATAAGAGGAATAATTAAAGTGACGCGGCTGGCGTCACTTGCCGTGTTCTGCGCTTGCGGGAGCCTGCCTGCGCAGGAGGCGGACCTCGTCGCTCCCGCTGTCATAATGGACCTTGCCGCAGTGTCTGGCACTAATCCTGGAGAAGTGGTGCTATCCTGGAGTTCGCCCGGGGACGACCTTGGTGCCGCCCCGTTGAGCGGCGCGTCCGGGGCGCTTTACCTGGTGCAGTATTCAACGGCCGAAGGCACCGCCTGGGACGTCGCGGCGGCCCAAATGATCAGTTCCTGTGGTGAGGAGACTCCCGGCTCCGCGCGGCAGTTGTCGGTGACCGGCCTGCTGCCCAATACCAACTATCGCTTTGTTGTCTGGGCCAAGGACGGCAGCGGAAATGCCGGCGCGGTTTCCAACACGGCGTCGTCGCTCACCGTCATTGAAAAGGCCACAACTGTTTACTTCGATGAGATCGCCACCAACAGTATAGTAGCATCCGCCTACGCGCCCGCCCCGGCCTTTACCGGCCTGGGTTCGGGCCAGTCCGGTACGAACGTGGCCATAGACAAGAACGGTTGGACCTGGGCCGGCTGGCACGGGGCTGGTTGGTCTGTGAAGAGTCCTATGCCAACTCCGCGCTGGCGTCTGGGGGTGGCGGCCCTGCAAGGGAAAGTTTACGCGGTCGGCGGAATGCTCGGCTCCTCTTCGTTATTGAACGCGAACGAGGCTTATGACCCCGCAACCGACAGCTGGACGGTGCGCAGCGGCCTGGCAAGGGCTGCCAGAGGCTTGGCTGTCACCTCCGCCGCCGGCAAGGTATACGCTATAGGCGGTTACCCCGTATACAGTGTCAATGCCGCCTATGATCCTCTGACCGACACTTGGGCCAATGCCCAGAACAGATATTATCTTTCCTCGTACCACGCGGCCGCCGCCAGCGGAGGCAAGGTGTATTCCTTGGGCGGCCAGTTCACGAGTTCAATATGTATCTTGTGGCTGGGATGCAATTACACGGCCAACAATCTGAACTACAACGGACGATATGATCCGGTCACAAACACATGGGTTGGCAGGGCGAATATGCCGGTATCCCGCTACATGTTCGCGGCAGCGGCCGCCGCAGGCCGGATATACGCCTTTGGCGGCAGCGGCACGGCCCGTGTAGATATGTATGATCCGGATGCTGACACATGGAGTCAGCGCAGTGATATGCCGGCGGCGTATCCGGAGCCGGCGGCTGCTGCGGTCGGGAAGAAAGTCTACGTTTTTTCCGGAAGCGACAATATGGAGTACGATACGCTCCTGGACACGTGGACAAAACGTGAGGATGTTCCCACTGCGCGTACCAGCGCCGGCGCAGCCGCGGTGGGCGGCAGGATATACCTGATAGGCGGGAACGGCGCTGCCGGGACCCTGCAGAGCAATGAGGCATATGATCCCGGCACCGCGGCCGAGTTCCCAGGGCTTACTCCCAATACCCGCTACACCTTCAAGGCCAAGGCAAGGGACCAGGCCGGCCGCGAGACCGCGGAAAGTTCCCAGTTCAGCGTTTATACCCTGGCCGCAGTGGCCCTGCCGCAGAACGGGGAGCCGGTATTCTCCAATGTCAGCACTTCCGCCATCAGCGTCAGCTGGTCATCCGGTACCGCTTACGGCGGTTTCAATGGTCCCGGCGCAGTTTACAGCCTGGAGGTTTCCACCTACCCGGATTTCAGTGCTTCGGTCGGGTACTACACCTCCGGAGAAACGAAAGCGGCGCTTTCAGGCCTCGCCTCCGGTGAGGATTATTATTTCCGCATCAAAGCCTTAAATCCGGACGGGTTAAGCGGGGATTATCTGGTGCTTGGAACTACTTCCACTGGAAGAGTTCCCGCAAGGATAAGTTCCGCTCCGTTCAGCGGTCTGGGGTTGCATGAGCTAACGGTGAACTGGGAAACCACGTTCAGCAGCGGCACCGTTTATTATCTGCGCTTGAGTACGGCATCAACCTCTTCCTCATGGATGTTCAGCGCTGCCACAACGGCGGTGGCATACAGATTCTCCGGGCTGGCCGCGAATACCAGGTATTACGGCTATGTCTCCACCGCTTCTGATTCCGGGTATCTTCAGAGCGGTGCGGGTACAACTTCCGTGGAGCCCCCGCTCAGTGTTTACTTTGACGAAATAAGCGCCACAAAGATAGTGGCTTCCGCTTATGCTACAGCGCCGGCCTTCAGTAATCTGCATATGGGACTGTCCGGCACCAACGTGGCAATAAATACCAATACCTGGACCTGGGCCGGCTGGCACGGTGAAAAGTGGACGTCGAAAAAACCTTTGTCCAAATTCCGTGAGGGAGGGGCGGCAGCCGCCGTGGACGGGAAGTTATATCTGATAGGCGGGTGGTCATCGTTACTGGAGGGCAGGAACGAGGCGTACGATCCCGTCACGGATAGCTGGATGGATAGGGCTCCCATTCCCGGCGCCCGAATGTTCGCTACGGCCGCAGAGGTGAACGGTAAGATCTATGTTGTGGGGGGGCATACCGGAGTGAACCCCATCACGAACAATTTTGAATATGATCCCGCTTCTGACAGCTGGGCCCCAAGGGAGCAGGCCATCAGCGGACTGAATGAGCCGTTCTCTGCCAGTATGGGAGAGAAGGTGTATGTTTTGGGAGATTACTGGACCAGTATGCTTCAGGAATATTCTACTGAAGGGAACAAGTGGGTCCTTAAAATGGAGGCACCAGGTCCACGGAGCAAGGCATCGGGCGGAGTGATTGGAGGGAAGATGTACGTTGTCGGCGGAGGGGCTCCCGCAGAGGACACGAACGAAGTGTATGAGCCTTTGACGGATAGTTGGAGCGGGAAAGCGCCGATGCCGACTCCGAGGGCTAATCTTTCGGCGGGAGTGATAGGGGGGAAACTTTATGCGGTTGGCGGTCTTGACGGTTACGGGGGGATATACGGGAGTAATGAGGCGTATGATCCTGTGTCCAACAGCTGGGATATAAAAGTCCCTATGCCTACACCGAGATTCTATATGGGCGCGGCGGTGATGGATGGACGGTTATACACGGTAGGCGGGTTCGACGGATTTGTCACCAACGAGAACGAAGAATATGATCCCGGTGTGGCTGGAGTGTTCCGCGATTTGACCCCGAATACCATGTACTCATTCAAGGCAAAGGCTAGGAATCAGGACGGGAGTGAAACCGAGGAATCCGTGACTTTCAGCACCTGCACCCTGGCGGTAGCTCCCTCTAACGTTGTCGCTACCGCAATCTCCTCTTCTTCTGTCAATATTTCCTGGGAGGCAGAGGGAAATCCAGAGGGGACTGAATTTGAGGTGGGCTATTCAACCTCAACAGGGGCCTCCTGGGATAATCTGTTTGTCGGCCCATACAATGCTGTGGAAGTCTCCTCTCTGGAGCCATACACCACGTACTACTTCAAGGTCAGGGCTGTTAACATGCTGGGAGTGCCGACAAAATTCGTTTCAGCCGCCCCGGTGCGGACATTGCTGCCGGCGCCGGTGCCGGTGCCCCTTCATGCCGTGGCCGTATGGAGCTCGTCCATAACCTGGACTTGGGCCGCGGGCGGGTATGCCGAGCGCTACCGCGTTGTAAGCTCCAGTGGTGGTGACATTTCCGGGGACCTGGCCGCGGGTGTTACTGCGTGGACTGAGACTGGCCTGCTGGCGAATACTCTTTACGAACGCAAGCTTCTGTCGTTCAATACGTCTGGCAGCGGGACTTCCGTTCCAGCTGCCAGGTTCACCCTGGCCGCCGTCCCCGGCGCGCCTGTTGCGGACGGCAGGACAATGTCCGGGATAGACCTTTCCTGGCAAGTGAACGGCAATCCTGAAATTGGCACCGGCTATCAGGTGTGGGGCGACATTTCGCCCGACTTCTTTCAGCCTTCGGTCATATTGGTCGCCGTCAGCTCACACTCCGTAACGGGACTTGCGGCGGATACGTCATATTATTTCAAGGTCCGCGCCATTAATGGTTCCGGGGAATTCAGCGGCTTCGGGCCGATAGCCACGTATTCAACTCTCCCTCTCCCGCCGGCGCCCCCTTCGGCGCCGTATGGCCATGCGCTGGGTATCTCATCCATAGCTTGGAACTGGTCAGCCCTGGGAAGTGCCTACGGGTATAAGGTGTATAGCGCGTCTGAACACCCCGTTCTCCTTGGTTCACCGGTGCTCCCTGGTTACCTGCAGGATGAGTTGGTTCCAAATACCGCATATAGGATACTGGTGGCGGGAGTGAACATAAGCGGAGAGGGGCTGCCTGCATTATCAACCTCCGCTTTCACTCTGGCCGCGCCTCCGGTCGGAGTTTCCGCGGGGGTGGTTCATGTTACCAGCGCTACGGTTAACTGGGCGCTGGGTGTGAACCCGGCAGGGACGATGGCGGAGGTCTACCGGTCTACCGACAATTACTCTTTCGCCAATGTTTTTGCCGGACCGGAACTGACCTTTAGCGATACCGGCCTTGGTGCCTGCACCACTTATTACTTCAAGGTGCGCAACCTCAACGGGGAGAATATTGCCACGGCATATGCTGGTTCGCTAAGCGTCTTTACTGGCGCTTTCACGCCGCTGGCTCCGGACGCCCTTGGGGCCGTGTCGCTGGTCGGTAATAAGATCGCCATCTCCTGGACCCCCTCGCCGTCGCCTGATATAGCTAAATACAACCTCTATTACGACGCTGGCACCGGCTCTCCGGACTATTCAGTGCCGCTGTCCGTTCTGCCTGCCTCGGCGACATCTTACGTGACGGGCGTGCTGGTTTCCAGCCCCGCATACATCTTCGCCCTGCGCGCGGTGAATCGCTGCGGCGTGGAGGAGAAGAATACAAGCTTGTTGGCTTCTGCGGCCTCTGTTGCTTCCATAACCGGGGTGCAGGCCGCCATAAAAGACCCCCACTCCGGAAAACGTATAAACGGCAACCGGGTCACGGTCATAGCCGAGATCGTTCATGGCGAGGAATTTCAGGTGAGCAGCGTTCTGTTCCAGTACAGGCCTCGCGGTGGTGTGACCTGGTCTTCAATAAATGCCGCCAATAGGAACCATCCCAATCCGGATCTAAATGCGCCGTATTTTGTGCACTGGGACGTTACCGTTCTGCCGGACGGTGATTATGACCTGCGTGCTGTAGCAGAGGACACTAGCGGCAACGCGGACCCATCCGCTCCCTTTGTGACCGTAGCCGTGGGCAGAACTGATGCGGATATAACAGAAACGCTGCTGGCCGACGGCGATATAAAGAAAGAGCAGGCCATAAACAATGCCGTGAACAGCGTTGTGCAGTCAGCTGCCGCGGAGCAGCCCTGGATCACAAAGGTTACCGTGCCTTCCGGCGCGGTAACCATTGCCACGGTGACCCTCTCCATAGTGAACAACCCGCAGGGTGCGCCCGTCCAGACGGCGGAACTCAATCCCATAGGCCAAGCAGCGCAGATAGAGCTCTCTAACGGCCAGCACCTCTTCGCAAATGACCGTTCGGCCGAGATAGTGATGACCTACCGCGACGAGGACGGGGATGGTGTGGTGGACGGTACTGCCATAAAAGCCGAACTGCTGAGGATCTACTCTTACGATGCGGCTGCCGGAGCCTGGAAAGGTGATTTGGAGTGCCGCCTGGACAGGGAAAAGAGACAGGTCATAGGCGCCACCAGGCATTTCAGTTACTTCGCCCTCTTCGCGCCCATGGCCGCGGGCATTAACGGGGCGCGGGCCTATCCTAACCCCTGGAAACCAGGGCGCGGCGGCCGTTTCGACGCGGCTGGCGTTACTTTCGACGGTTTACCGGCCAGCGCGTTGATACAGATATTCACCATAGCCGGGGAACTGGTGCGCGAACTGCAGGTCACTGCGGCCGACGCCGGAGTAAAGGTGTGGGATGGACGTAATACTTCGGGGGCTAAAGCGGCCAGCGGGGTTTACATCGTGTTGGTGCGCGCCGACGGCAAGAAGAAAGCCCTGAAACTGGGGGTGGAGAGATGAAACCGCTCCGCCGCCTTATGCTCGCCGCCGCGGCCTGGCTGTCGGCCGTGGGCGCTTTTGCCGGCGAAGGCGCTGGCACTTCATCCGGCGTTTTCCTGACGCTGCCCGCGGATGCGGTAACGGCCGCGCTGGGCGGCGCGGCGGCCGCGGCGCAGCCGGCGCCTTCCGCAGTTCTGGGCAACCCGGCCGGGCTGGCCGGCGTGGAGAACGTCGGCGTGGAATTCTCTCACGCTCTGTGGCTGGAGGGGATAAGCTATGACACCTTGGCCGCGGCTGTCCCGGCCGCCGGGGGTACGGCCGCCCTGGGGTTAAGGTATCTCAGCTACGGCGGTATTGACGCGTTGGACAATACAGGCGCCGCCGCCGGCAGCGTGTCCCCACGGGACATGGCCGTGAGCGTAGCTTGGGCCGGAGAACTGGGCGGCGGTTGGGCGGCCGGGGCCGGCGGTAAGTACGTGGATTCCAGGATAGCGGCTTCGGCGTCCACGTTTGCTCTGGACGCAGGGGTGCGCTATTTAGCCGGCAGGCTGGCGGCCGGAGTTTCTGTTGAGAACGTGGGTGGCGAACTCAAATTCGGCCGCGAAGCCTACCCGCTGCCGCGGGTGTTCAGGCTGGGCGGCGCCTACTCGGCACCATCCGGGCTCAGGCTGTTGGCGGACGGGAATATTTCCGGGGCCGGGTCGGGGTGGGTTTCCGCAGGTGCGGAGTATCCGTACGTCCTGAACAGCGCTCAACTTGTTTTGCGCTGCGGCTACAATACCCGCTACATGGCCGCCGGAGGGCTTAACGGCCTGTCCGCCGGTGTCGGGGTTAAGGTGCGGGACTTTGAGTTCAACTATGCGTTCACGGCCGTAGGGGACCTCGGTGTGGCGCACCAGTTCGGCATCGGCCTTCGCTGGGGCGGCTCGGCCGCCGGCGAAAAAGCCGAGGGCTCAGCCATGTTCATGTTCTCTCCTATCTAGAGGGATACAGCATAGCCAAAATAGGCATAAACCTGCCCCTTCAGAAGGCTACATTGGCTGACAGCCACCCGTTTAAAAATAAATTCGTAAGTTGATTGCCCGACGTAATCACTCAAAAAAACTGACGCGCGCGTATTTGACAGAATACGGCGCATGCATTAGACTATACTTCGCGACATGTCCTTACTTGCATTTTAGATTTGCCATTACGCGGGCGGGCGTGGGAGACGCAATGGGGTTCGGGGACGGCAAGAAACAGCTGTGGCTGATAGGCACCGGGGGCATTAACCGCCTCCTGGCGGCTCTTTGCCTTTTTGCTTTTACGGTCTCCTTCCCGTGGCGGGCCGGGGCCTTTACTTTAATTTCCAGCGTTACCATAAACGGGCCGAATAACAGTTTTGAGGGTGCGTTAAGTCTGGTGCCTGCGGCCGACGGGAACGTCTTTGTCGCTGGTCAAATTGCCGTGCCTTCTCAAGACAGAAACATTTGGGTGGCGAAATTCAGTCCGGAGATGGTTCAGGTAGCGTCCTACACTTTTAACGGCTCCAGTTCCGGTTATGATTCCGTCAGCAAGATAACTTGCGACAGGAACGGGGACCTTCTCCTGGGCGGCAGCGTTACGGAAAACTCCGGGGCCACCAATCTTTGGGTAGGCAAGTTCGATACGGGACTGGGATTTAAATCATCTGTCACTTTGAGCGGCTGGGGCAACTACACCGATTCAGGTAACACCGTAGCCGCGGACGCGGATAATAACGTCTGGCTGGGCGGATACACACTTCAGAACCTGAATTATGACGCGGTAACGGCCAAGTATACCCCTTCGCTCGTACTGATATCCTCCAGGGGGGTTAACGGCCCCAGCAACTCCAACGACGAAGTTCTCGACTTGGCTCCGGGGCCGGACGGAAATATGTATTCCGCCGGATACATAACCGAGCCGGCCGGCCTTTCGAATATATGGCTGGTCAAGTACAATTCCTCCATGGTGATGCAGAGTTCTGCGGTGTTCAACGGCTCAGCTAACTCATCCGATTCCGCTAGGAAGCTGGCTATCGATGCCGCTGGGAATGTCTGGGTTGCCGGCACGGTCAACGAGGTTTCCGGCGGTTACAATATTTTCATAGCGAAGTATAACTCGGCCCTTGTACTGCAGGCTTCCACTACCGTCAGCGGTTCCGCGGGCGCCGCGGACGTTGCCTACGGGCTGGCTTTCGACCCATGGGGCAACGTGCTGGCCACAGGTTATGTTAACCAAACCGCCGGCGGGATAAATATCTGGATCGGGAAATACGCCCAGTCCCTTGCGCTTATATCCTCCATGACCGTTAACGGTTCGGCGAATGGCAGCGACTACGGCTACGCGATAGCTTCCGACCCTGACGGGAATGTATGGGTTGCCGGGAATGTCACAGAAAGCGTCGGCGGGGCCAACATCTGGGTAGCCAAGTACGCCTCCGGGGTTTCGCCGCCTCCGGCGGCCATAACTGTGCCGGGAGACACCGCACATAAGAACGCTCTGCCGGTGATATACGGAACGCTTTACAATCCTGTTTCCATATCCAGCGTGCAGGTTTACGCGCAGCGCCTGAGCGACAATTATTATTGGGATCCGGCCATTCCCGGTTTTGTCCCGCAACGGACCTGGCTCGACTGCGTCCTTTTCCCGTCATCCTGGTCTTACAGCGGCGCCATCCCTTGGACGGATGGGGCGTCATACAGGGTTGCGGCCAGGGCCGCCAATCTTGCCGGCGATTGGTCCGCGGCTTATTCCACTAGTACGTTCTATTTCGACACCTCCCTGCCCGTCTCCTCGGTCACGGTTCCACAGAATGGGGAAGTGTTGTACTCGGTATTGCCAGTATCAGGTACGGCGTACGACGCCGGCGGCCTGCTGCAGATCAACGTCCGGATACAGCGGGCATCGGACAATAAGTACTGGGCGGGGACCTCGCTTGGCTGGGTGCCGTCGGAAACCTGGAATCCGGCGCAGGGAACGCTCACCTGGGGGTACTCAGCCCTGATCGTGGATTATATGACGGTCGAAACCACGTATACCGTTGCAGCGCAGGCCTTGGACCTGGCCGGCAACAGCGAACCCGTGGGCTCTTCCATTTCGTTCCTTTACTCGGTCGACAATGCCGCTCCGGATGCTGTGTCGGGGCTAACGGCCTCCCAGGGTGCTTCTACCAACACTATAACTCTGAGGTGGACCTCCCCAGGAAATAACGGGACATCCGGTACATTGCCTGCGGGAAGCGAGTATCGGGTGCAGTACACTACGGCACCATGGACTGTCGTCTGGAGCACGGCCTCTGCCCAGTTGGGGATACCCGCCTCCGGAATAGTTCCAGGCACGCAGATAAGCACTTCCCCTGCCTTCCTTTGGAACGGGATATATTACTTCCGCGTATGGACGGTGGATGGTTCCTCTAACTGGTCCGCGCCTTCTGCGGTGGCGTCGTCGTACAACTCCCCCTTCTCGATAGGCACTATCGCCGGGACTTACGGCAGCCCTGTGGGGGAGTACACTTCTATCGCCGTTGACAGGGCGAACAATCTGCATGTTTCGTACATGGACGGTGTTTTCGATGTCCCAAGGTATATTAAGCGTACTGGGCTCGTCTGGGGTGCGGCGCAGATAGTGGACAACGGTTCCTTTCTCGGCAGATATACTTCAGTGGCCATAGACGGCAACGGCCTGCCCTGGTATTCATACCGTTCCGCAGTGAACGGCGATCTGAAATATGCCAGGTCCGATGGCTCCTCCTGGACACCGGCCACGATCGAAACGGCCAGTGACTCCACCTGGACCGGGAACTCCATGTGTCTGGACGGCCTGAACAGGGCGCACACATCTTATTATGCCGGGTGGCCCGGTTATGACCTCAAGTACGCCATGTTCGACGGCAGTACGTGGAGGTTCACGCTGCTGGATACGGCCGGGACCGTCGGCGATCATTCCTCGCTCGCGCTGGACGGGGCGGGGAACCCGGCTATCTCCTATTACAACACTACGGCCGGGGACCTGAAGTGCGCGCGTTTCAACGGCGTGAGTTGGTCCACATATACTTTGGATTCGGCCGGTACGGTGGGGCTTTATACCTCCATGGCCATGGACGGGGCAGGCAATCCGGCAATTTCTTATTACGACCAGACTAACGGGGACCTCAAGTTCGCGCGCTACAATGGAACCGCGTGGTCTACGGCTACGGTGGAGAATGCCGGAGACGTTGGCGCGTTTTCCTCGTTGGCACTCGATGGCGCCGGCAATCCGCACATAGCCTATTTCGACTCTACCAACTCGGACCTGAAATACGCCCGTTTCGACGGTACGGCATGGAGCACCATGACGGTGGATTCCTACCTGTGTGCCGGCCAGTGGACTTCCCTGGCTTTGGACAGTTCCGGGACGGTAAGTATCTCCTACTATGACTGCGAATTCGACAGGCGGGACCTGAAAGCCGCGCATTTCAGCGGCGGGTTCCCGGCTCCCATGGGGGGTAACTCGCGCGGCAGGGTGCAATCGCCCTCGGGTTTTTCGGGCATAGCGCTTTCGTCCTCTTCCATATCTTTCAACTGGAAGGATAATTCAGCCAATGAGACGGGGTTCGCGATATACGGCGGTACATCTCCGGCGGGTCCGTTCTCGCTGGTGCCCGGCGGCGCCGCTCCCGCAGGTCAGACAACGTTCACGGAGACGGGGCTTACCGGCGGCACTACGTATTATCGATACGTCGGAGCCGTAAATGCCGGAGGGGTGGCGGTTTCCTCTTTCGCGGTAGTGGTCACGAATCCCGCGTTTGCGGACCTTGTGCGTCCAACCGTGCACATCTCCAGTCCGGTTGGCCCCGTGACCTCCGATTACGTCCAACAGATCCGGGGTACGGCCTGGGACGATGTCTCCGTCTCCAGCGTGCAGATATCCATTCGGCGCCAGAGCGACGGGTATTACTGGGACGGCGTCTCTTTCGGCAGTGCCGCCTACTGGCTTGACTCCGCCTTCTCCCTGGCGGCCTCGTCCTGGACCTATTACGCCGTGCCGCGGTGGGTCAGCGGTTCCACATATACCATAGTAGCGCGTGCCGCGGACGTCTCCGGCAACTGGTCGCTGAATTACGCCACCAGTGTGTTTCACTACGCGCCCGACTTCCCTTCTGGCTGTCTGCAGGGTTACAGCGTGAAGCAGGACGGTTCCCGCGACTACGTGACCATACAGGGGGCGTTGGATGCGCTCCCGCGCGTACTGACCTCTGACCTGTGCGTGGTGGTGCGCGACACGCAGACCTACGCCGAACAGGTCACAGTGCAGGGGTTCGTTAATAACGGCTACCGTGTAAGGCTAATGGCCGACCCCACGTTCACCAGCTCCTCGCCGGTCGTAAGCCCGCCGGCCGGTTCCACGGCGGCCTTTGTTATTGCCAACGCCAGCGCCACGGTCGCCGGTTTCGCCATAGTCCCTTCCGTCGCCGCGCTGAAGTACGGTGTATTCATTTCTTCCTTTAATGTTTCCATTTCCAGCGTGAACGTGACGGACATCGGCGGCCTGATCTGGGGGGCCGGCGTATCGCTCGGTTCCAGGTCCAGCGTCACCAACTCCATGATATCCCTGCAGAACGCTTACGGGTTCTACATGTCCAGCGTCACAGGCGTCTCCCTGTATTACAGCACGGTGCAGGTTAACGCCGCCGGGTGGGCTGCGCTGTTCATGTCGGGGTCGTCCAGCAACAGCGTCGTTTCCGTATACGCACGGAATATGGCGGGCACGGGAGTGTTGTTGTCTGCCGGTTCCAATTGGAATTCTATGGAGAACAGCCATTTTGCGGCCGGCGTCTCCGCAGGTTCCAACGGTTCTGACGCTCTCTACATAACCGGAAGTTCCACTAATAGCATATACGCCAGCGTTCTTGTGGGCGGGCCCGGCATAGGCACTGCCGGCAGCGGCACGGCCGCTGGCAACGGCCTGCGTGTGAGCGGCGGCTATACAAATCAGGTGATACAGAGTTCCATGGCGGGCGGCGTGGGGGGGCCTTACACCGGTTCTTCCCCCAGCGGCGGAGGTGCCGGGGGCTATGGCGCGCTTATCCAGAACGATTCCAGATTCCTTGTAATAAGTTTCAGCACCATGACCGGGGGTATGGGAGGGGACGGCGCATGGAGCGGTGGCGGTGTTGGGTATACCAATTACTCTGGTGGCTCCGGCGGCTCCGGCCTACAGGTAGACGGCAGTTATTACGGGGTTTTTAACGGCAATTTCATGACCGGCGGAAACGGCGGCGCCAACATAAGCGGTGCAGCCGGAAACGGCGGCGTCGGCCTGGTGCTGAACGGCGGCGGAGGTCACACCGTCTTCCAGGACCGCGTCTCCGGCGGCCCGGGCCGGAACAGTTCTACCGGGTTGTATACAGTCGGTGGCTCCGGCGGTCACGCCATGTCCCTGTCGGGGAGTTCCTCCAATCTGATCTCCCAGTCGCTATTCACAGGGCGTGTGGGCGGTAATGGGTACGTGGCGGGTAACGGCGGCCACGGCCTGTACGTGCAAGCCGGAGGAAACGCCAACACTGTTACGCAATGCTCTTTGACTTCAGGCGCCGGCGGCAACGGGGCGGATAGCGGTTTAAATATGTTCCTTAACAAGGCCGGCACTGGTGGTCACGGGCTTTATGTAGTGGGTAGTTCCAGCAACACCGTAGTGCAGAGTTCCATGAGCGCCGCGGCCGGCGGCGTGAATGTGCCGGGGACCCCTGGCGCCGGCGGTTCCGCGGCCCTCCTCCAGGACGGCGGCAACTATAATACCGTAAGCTTCAGCACCATGACCGGCGGCGGTGGGGCCTACGGTCTGGCCCTGTTGAGGAGCCGCTACAACGGCGTGTTCAACTGCGGGGTTTATGGATCGACCGCGGCCTTAATTTCCGGCTCGACTGGCAGCGTGGTCGGCGCCAGCGTGATAGTGTCAACGGGCCAGAACGGCAGCGGGCTGTGGTTCGGAGACGGCAGTTCCGGCCTCACCCTCTCCTCGAGTTCTCTGGCAGGTGGTCCGCAGGGCGCCGGTGTCTGGCTTGCCTCCTATAATTCCGGATGGATAAATCTCTCCACCGGCAGTATAAACGGCGGGAGGTATGGGGCGGTAGTTTCCACCCAGGTCGGCACCGGCCTTGCCTTTACAGGCCTGAATTTCGACTCGCTTAGCCCTGGTGCCACGGCCATAGAGTTCCTGGGGGGCAGTTACGTTTCCACGTTCACGGGCCTCGGGTTCAATTCCGCCAATATCGCGGTCAACGTGGACGGCGCGGCGCTCGCTTCAGGGTCGTCCATAGTGATCCACAACTCCACGGGGCCCCGCAACGGTTACGCGTTCGAGAACGACCCTTACGGTTACGTGCATTGGGACGAACTTCCTGCCCCGGCCGCGGTGGGAGACCTGGCGGTCGTGCCGGTCTCGTCCGCGGGCTTGCGGCTTAGCTGGAGCGCTCCGGGTGAGGATGGGGTGACGGGCACGCTCAATGGGGCGCTATTCGCGGTGCAGTACGCCACTCATAGCGCCGCCGCCTGGGACTACGGGAACGCCCAACTGATCATCTCCACCGGCGGAGTGGTTCCGGGCTCTGTCCGGTATTATCACTTGGGCGGGCTCACGGCCAATACCAGCTATTACTTCTGCCTGTGGACGCGCGACGCCACCGTAAATTACAGTTCCGCCTCCAATGCCGCAGTTTCGGCCACTTATGTGGAAGCACCCGTGGGCATATATTTCGACGAGATCCTCTCCACGGCCATAGTCGCCTCCGCCTACGCGCCGACTCCGGCCTTCCATAACCTGCATCTCGGCCTTTCCGGCACCAATGTGGCCGTAAACACCAACACCTGGACCTGGGCCGGTTGGCACGGTGAGAAGTGGACCGCCAAAGCCCCCATGCCCACCGCCAGGTGGATGCTCAGCGCCGCCGCCGCCGCGGGCAAGATCTACGCCATAGGCGGGGGAAACGGGGATTATCTGGGGGTCAACGAGCAATATAACCCCGGCTCCGATTCCTGGACCGCCAAAGCGCCCATGCCTACCGTTCGTTCGGGGCTTGCCTCGACGGCTCTTGGAGGGAAGATATACGCTCAAGGCGGATACGGCCATGTAAGCGGCATGACGGCGAATGAGGAATACTCGCCAACTTCCGATACCTGGGGTTCCAGGGCGGTCATCCCAACCGGCCGAGAATCTGCCGGCGCGGCCGCGGTCGACGACCGTATATACCTGCTGGGGGGGTATGCCAGGCCTTCCGAATACTTTGCAATTAACGAGGCTTATTCTCCGAGCTCAAATCTTTGGCTCTCCATGGCCAACATGCCTACGGTGCGCGGGTTCTTCGCGGCGGGGAATATAGGGGGTAAGGTATACGCAGTAGGCGGCAATAGCGCTAATAAGAACGAAAACGAAGCGTATGACCCTGCGACTAATACTTGGGTCAGCCGGGCGACGCTGCCTACTCCGCGGCTGCAACTGGCTGGCGGCGTAATTGGGGGGAAACTGTATGCAGTCGGCGGCGTTACCGCTTCCGCTACCTTTAACACTGTGGAGGAATATGACCCGGTTTCCGATGCCTGGGCTTCAAAAACTTCCATGCCGACCCCGCGCGGCTACCTGGCCGCCGCCGTTACGGGCGGAAAGTTGTACGCTTTAGGCGGCTATACGGATGCCGACGGTTACCTGGACGATAACGAAGAATACGACCCCGGCGTGGCAGGTGTTTTTTCCGGCCTTGCTCCAAACACCCTTTATACCTTCAAGGCCAAGGCCCGCAGCCAGAACGGCGTGGAGAGCGCTGAGTCGCCGCAGGTCTCAACCTATACACTGGCCAATCCCCCTTCCGCGCTGGATTACTCCGCCTATGTCACCAGCTGCGCGCTGACCTGGGCCCTCAATGACAATCCGACCGGGACCATTGCGGAGGTCGCGCGTTCTAGCGACAACGCCCTGTTCTCGGCCATTTACAGCGGTGCCGCTCAGGCCTTTATGGATACCGGCCTTCAGCCGGACTCCACGTACTATTACAGGGTGCGCAACATAAATCATGCGGGCGTCCGCACCGCCTTCTCCGCCACCGGTGCGGTTCACACGCTCCCGGCTGTTCCCGGCGCTTTATCCGCTCCGCCGGTCGGTTCAGCGCTGGGTGTTTCCTCCATCTCCTGGACCTGGGGCGCGCTCAGCAGGGTATCCGGGTACAAGGTATACCCGGCCACGGCGCCGACTGAACAGTTAGCGGTTGCCGCCGGTCCTGTTTACGTCCGGACGGGCCTGCTGCCCAATACCACTTACGCCATAATGGCCGCCGGGTTCAACGTTACCGGCATAGGGCCTTTGTCCGCGCCGTCTGCAGCGGTCGCTACCTTGGCCAATCCGCCATCGGGGCTGGCTGTTACCGGCGTTTTCGCCGCCAGCGCCACCCTTGCCTGGGGACTTAACGGCAATCCGCCTGGCGTTTCCGCCCGGGTGCGGCTTGCCGAGGGCGGTGTCGCCGTCGCTACAACCGCCCTCTCCTATACTTACCCTGGTCTGCTCAGCTGCACCAGCTATTACTTCCGCGTGTGGAACGTTAACATGGACAACGTGCCCACGGCCTATTCACAGGTCGGGCCGGTATTTACGGCGCCCGGCCCCGCGCCACTCCCCCCGGGTAATTTGTCGGCGCACTCTCTGGAAGGTGGCCGCATAGTCCTTACCTGGGAGCCCGCGCCTTTCGCGGACATGGGCGGCTATAACCTGTACTACGACAATGGCAGCGGCTCCATAAATTACTCCGCCAGGCTCGCTGGCCTGGGCGCGTCGGAAACCTACTATGTCACCGGAGTGTTGCCGGCGGGGACGGTATATAAGTTCGGCTTGCGGTCAGTTTCGCGCTGCGGCGTGGAGGAGGACAATACCAGTGTTACGGCCGCCGCTGCCTCTGTGAACAGCCTGGCCTCCGTTCGCGCGGCAATAAAGATCCCGCAGACCGGCAAGCGCATCAGCGGCAACAGCGTTACCGTAATGGCGGAGCTTGTAAGCGGCCTCGCCGCTGACACCTACCAGGTGAGGTTCCAGTATAAGCCTTCCGCGTCGTCGACATGGCTTGCCCTCCCGGCCGCGGACCCGACTAACCATCCCAACCCGGACCCCGCGCCGCCGTATTTCGTGCATTGGAACGTTGTGGCGGTGGCTGCCGGGAACTACGACTTGCGCGCGGTGGCCACGGACAGGTATGGGAACACCGATCCGTTCCCTTCGGCCGTGACCGTGACGGTTAACGACTCGGGAGCGGATATAACGGAGAACGTGTCTGGCGGGAAAATAACGAAGGAGCAGGTGGTAAATAATCTGGTAACGAACACCGTGCAGGCCGGCGACGCCAATTCCTCGCAGGTGGTCCGGGTAGAGATCCCGTCCGGGGCCCTGGACGCTTCCACGGCCACCGTGGCGGCCACTAACGACCCGTCGGCCGCCCCCGCCGTGCCGGGTGACCTGCAGGCGGCGGGGATCTGCGCCGAAATACGGCTTTCCAGTCAGAGCGCGCTGGCGGGGACGCAGCCGGCCCTGGTCACCCTGTTCTTCCCCGACGTTGACAATGACGGCATAGTGGACGGCACGGACATCCAGGCCAGACGGCTGGAAATGTATTCTTCCCACAGCAGCGCCGGGCCGTGGACGCGCGACCTGTCCTCCGAGGTGGACCTGGCCAACAAAAAGGTAATAGGCCGTACCACCCATTTCAGTTACTTCGCTCTGTTCGTGCCCCTGGCCACTAACATCACTTCGGCCCGCGCCTATCCGGTGCCGTGGAAGCCGGGTACCGGCGGGCGTTTCGATTCCCCGGCCGGGGTGGACGGGATAATTTTTGAAGGGCTTACGGACAATGCTGTAATACGCATCTACACCATAACCGGCCAGTTGGTCAGGGAACTCAAACTTTCAGCTTCGGACCTGGGTCAGAAAGTGTGGGACGGCCGTAACGAGGCAGGCAAGAAGGCGGGCAGCGGTGTATACTTGGCCCACATAAAGGCCGGGCACAGCGTTAAGATATTGAAAGTGGCGGTAGAGAGATGAAGACAAGGGCCATTATCATTGCCATTGCGATAGGCTGCGCCGCGGCGCGGACGGGCCTTTGCGCCGACCGGACCGGCACCGGATCGGCCGCCTTCTTGAAATTGCCGGTGGACGCGCGCAGCGCCTCCATGGGCGAAGCTTCGGCCGCGAGCCCCCGGGGAGCCATGGGTTTGTTCCAGAACCCGGCCGGTCCTGCCTTTGTACGCAAAGTTTCCTTAGCCTTCAGCCATGCCCTGCTCATGGAGGATATTTCATACGACGTGCTGGCCGCGGCGGCGCCTCTGCGCGCCGGCGGTGTGGTGAGCGCCGGAATGCAGAGCCTGCGCTACGGCAGTTTTAATTCTTTGGATAATACCGGCGCTGCTTCGGGTACGCTTACGCCCAGGGACAGCGCCTATACGCTTGGGTATGCCCGATCCTTCGACGGGGCATTCAGCACCGGGGTTTCGCTGAAGCGCATAAGTTCCCGGATAGACTCGGAGGCCGCTACTTACGCCATGGACGCTGGTTTCCTGGTGATAGGCGGCGTGGCTTCCGGCGGGGTGGCGCTTCAGAATATGGGCAAGGGGCTTAAGTTCAACAAAGAGGAGTCTCCTCTGCCGCTGAACCTAAAGATGGGGGTAGCGGTGTCGTACTGGGACGACTGGCTGCTGACTGCGGATGTGAATGCTCCCAGGGACGGGGCCATGTGGGCGGGTGTGGGCGGTGAATACGCTTATAAACTGAACGGCTACGCCATTTTGGGGCGTTTTGGCTATAGTACGGCGGCTTCCGACACTGAAGGGGTTAATGGTCTCGCCGCCGGTTTCGGGCTCTTCTATAAGAATTTTTCATTCGACTACGCTCTCAGGACCATGGGCGTATTCGGCAGTACCCACCACCTTGGCCTTACCTGGCGCTTGGGCAAGTAGTCTCGCGGTCTAAAACACGGATGTGCTTTAATAGTGAGGCGGCAATATTTGCGCGTCCCAAGGAACTCAACATGGAAACTACCCCGGTTATTATTCGGCCCGAGACCAAGGCGGATTACGAAGTTATCCGCAAGGTGAACAAGAAGGCTTTCAAGGGCAAGAGCGAGAGCAAGCTGGTGGACGCCGTGCGCGAGGGCGACGGTTTTATACCGGAGCTGTCGCTGGTGGCGGTGAAGGACGGCGCGGTGGTGGGGCATATTCTTTTCTCGCC
>Ga0209016_1001488_pt1 | contig 18530 bp, 13 predicted proteins | sample EPASupsiteSAE305_FD_187265 | JGI IMG/M metagenome (GOLD analysis project Ga0209016, IMG submission 187265) | Bioremediated contaminated groundwater microbial communities from EPA Superfund site, New Mexico - SAE3-05 (SPAdes) (version 2) | ecosystem: Environmental > Aquatic > Deep subsurface >...
TTGCAAGTGCTACACCATGCTGCCCTGCTCCCGTTTCAGCAATCAACTTCTTTTTGCCTAAATATTTTGCTAAAAGCGCTTCTCCCATGCAGTGGTTAAGCTTGTGAGCTCCTGTATGGTTCAGATCTTCTCGTTTGAGATAAATACGAGCACCTCCAACATGCTCACTCAGGCGTTTTGCATAGTAAACAGGTGTTGGACGACCTTGATAGTGTTTGCGTATATCACGCAATTCACGGATAAAATTGTGCGAGTTACCAATCGTCAAGTACGCCTCTTCAATCTTTTTAAACTGTTCAACCAGTTCAGGCGGTAAAAAAGCACCACCAAATTTTCCAAAATAACCATTTTCGTCAGGGAAGGCTCTTAGATAAGGCTTTTGCATCATTTTTATCCTTTTGATTTCAAGTGCATTGGTCACAACTTCATCACACGTTTGGTTACAACCAAGCTCTTTTTCTGTATTATATCATATAAGTTTTCTGAGGAATGGTGTATGGAAATTGAAGAGATTATCGAAGATTTGATTGATAAAAATGCGGACGATTTTGAAATATCAAAACTGATTAAAGAGCACATTAAACACTATCTTGGCTCTTTAAATGAAATATTTGTCGAAAATCAAGGCAAAGATTTTCTGGTTAAACACGCTAAAAAAATTGACCAATTTATCATCCTCATTTACAAATACACCCTGCGCAAATATTTTGGTAACTACATGCCTTTTGTCAACTCCATTCCCGTCGTTCTTGTGGGTATGGGAAGTTACGGAAGAGAAGAGTTGTGCGTTTACTCAGACATTGACCTTATGGTTGTTTACAAAACTGTTCCTGGGTATAACATCGAGCCCCTCATCCAATCGATGCTTTATCTTGCATGGGATGCAGGGATTAAACTGGGGCATCGTACGCATAAACTTGAAGAACTTTTAGCGGCGAGCAATCAAGACCTCACCATCAAAACTGCCATGCTAGAATCTCGTTTCTTGTGTGGCTCAAAACTCTTATGGATGGAAACAGAGAGAGAACTTCTTAAAATTCAAAAATGGCAAAAAAAAGAGGTTATAGCTCAAATTGTTGCCGCCAATGAAGAAAGACGTGCCAAACATCCTATGAGTATGGAGCCCAACATCAAAGAAGGTGTGGGAGGGCTCAGAGACGCCAATACCCTTTCATGGATTTGTAAAATTCTCTTTGGAAGCATTCGTATTCGTGATCGTGTGCCAGAAATCATCAATGAGGAAGAGTACAGAGAGTTTAGAAGCTCTTTAGAGTTTTTATACCGCGTACGCTCCGCTTTGCACCTTAGTGCCAAGAAAAAACAAGATGTGCTTAATCTTGAGTTTATTCCTGATGTTGCCCAAAAACTAGGCTTTCAAAACAAAATTCTTAAAAATGCGCAAATGCAACTTGCCTCTCGAACACTCTCTTCCATGCACACCATTGATGTTACCTGTAAAATCTTTATGCGCAAACTTACTGCATCGGTACTAAGTCATCCAACGCGTTTGAATGAGCTGAAAAAAGGACGCATTGAAAAAGGGTTGTATGTTGTTGATAACTGTGTCGTGGCTTCGCTCAAAAAACCAAGTCCAAGTCTTAGCGTTGTATTAGAGCAACTTCAGCACTTTGATGACCCAAAGCTTAGTTTTGACATCAGTTATATCAGTTATATCAAAAATTGCCATTACACATCGCATAATTCTAAAAAAATCTATAAAAAATTCCGAGCACTCCTCTTTCAACCTAATGTCTATGCACTCTTTAGTGTTTTATATGAAGCGTCTTTGCTACAACAGCTCATTAAACCGTTTCGTCAGATACTCAATCTTGCACAGTTTGATGGCTACCACAAACTCCCTGTGGACATCCACTCATTGAACACACTCTATCACTTAGAGAACATCAAAGAGCCGTTTATCAAATCACTGTTTGACGACCTTTGCCCTGAAGGACGTGCCTTAATGAAGCTCGTTTCTTTTGTTCATGACATTGGAAAAGGACGTAAGGGCGATCATAGCGAACTGGGTGCTAAAATTTTTAGAGCCTATGCCTTGAAATTAGAGTTTTCAGAACAAGCAATTGAGACGGGAATTACACTCATTAAATACCATACCCTTATGAGCAATACGGCTAATCGTGAAGATATTTATGATGAAAAAGTTGTCCTTGCGTTTATTTCAAAACTTCAAAGTCCACAGATTTTGAAAATGCTCTACATCCTGACTTATGCAGATACCAATGCCGTGAATGACAACATTTATACAGGGTTTATTGCAAAACTTCTTCGTGAATTTTACAACTACAGCCTTGAGATGTTTGATAAAGAAGAACTCATTGATGAGACAACCAAACGCTTACGAAAAGAAAACAGTCTTAAAAAGACACCTGAATTTTTAGAACTCTCTAAAGTGCTTCAGAAAAAGACACTCTCCATTCAATCCAATTTCTTTTTCTTAAAACAAAAACCTCATGAAATCGTTCAAATTGTTAAAGAAGCTGAGGAAACACCCCATGATTCATACCGCTATAAAATTAGCAATGATGACCATCTTAGCATTACGGTTATTCGTGGTAAGAACTTCAATATTGGCTATCTTTTAGGAAAACTCTCCTACTTAGACCTTGTTCAAATGGATATTTATAAACTGTTTGATGGCAAAAAATACTTCCAAATTGATTTTAATGAGAATGTTACAGAGAATGATATTGAAATCATTAAAGAACTCATCGAAAACTCGTTTGATATGAGCAAAAAGGTTACGCTCAAAAAACCGACTATCCTCAAAGGTGAGATCGACATCAACTGCGAACATTCAAAATCATACGCTCTAATGCATGTTAATACAAAGAACCAACACGGGCTCATGGCATACTTTATGAGTGTCTTTGATGAACACGGCATTGATATCGCTATGGCAAAGATTCAGACGATCAAGAATCGAACAAGAAACCTGCTTTTAATCGAAAAAACAGTGGGTTTATGTAACAATGGAGAAAATATTTTAGATTATTTTTATTAAAAAGGTAATGTCTATGTGTGGAATTGTTGGCTATATTGGAACCAAAGAAAAACGCAATTTTTTAATTAGTGGGCTCAAAGAACTAGAATACAGAGGATATGATTCAGCGGGCATTGCTGTGCTTAAAGATGGTGATATTACGTCATTTAAAGCCACAGGAAAACTCTCAAATCTAGACCATAAAGTCGAAAATTTTAGCTCATCAGGTTTTGGTGTGGGTATCGGACATACTAGGTGGGCAACACATGGTAAACCAACAGAAGCAAATGCACATCCACACTGGGGTGAATTCTCCTACATTATCCACAATGGCATCATCGAAAACTATAAAGAGATCAAAGACGAACTTTTAAAAGATGGTGTAAAATTTTTAAGCCAAACTGACACCGAAGTAGCCGTACATCTTTTTGAAAAAAATGTCCGAGAACTTGGAGATTGCTTTAAAGCGTTTGAAAAGACCGTAGCTTCTCTACATGGCGCTTATGCAATTTTACTCATTACAAAAAAAGAGCCAGATGTTATCTTCTTTGCGAAAAATGCTGTGCCATTACTTCTTGGAAAAAGCAGCGAAGGTGAAGTCTTCTTTAGCTCTTCGGATGCCCCACTGATAGGCCTTGTCAAAGAGGTTGTTTACCTTGAGGATGGCGAATATGGCTGGGCGAAAGATAAAGAAATTACACTTTTAAAAAATAGTATTGCTCAACACCTTGATTTTAAACCACTGACGCACGATAAACTCTCTGCACAAAAAGATGGCTACCGTTACTTTATGGAAAAAGAGATTTATGAGCAGTCTTTAGTCGTTGGAGAAACCCTTATGGGTCGTATCAAGGATAATTCTGTTGTCTTGGATGAACTCTCCACTCTTGATCTTTCAAACATTGATGCCATTAAAATTTGTGCATGTGGTACAAGTTATCATGCAGCACTCAGCGCGTGTTATATGTTTGAACGTTTAGCCAAAATTCGCACCAATGTTGAAATAGCCAGTGAGTTCCGCTACAAAGAGCCTCTGCTTGATCCAAAAACACTGTTTATCGTCATTTCTCAAAGTGGTGAAACAGCAGATACACTAGAAGCCCTTAAAATGGCAAAACGTGGAGGTATGCAAACACTCGCGATTTGTAATGTCGATAACTCCTCTATTGTACGTACTGCTGATATGACCATTCTTACCCGTGCAGGTATTGAAAAAGGTGTCGCCAGTACAAAGGCGTTTGCAACTCAAGTCATCACTCTTTGGCTTTTAACACTTTTCATTGGAGAGCAGAAAGAAAGCATGGATGAGGCAACACTTCAAAGTGAAATTGCAGCACTGCTTCACATCCCACTTGTTTTAAAAGTCAATGAAGCAACCCATGAAAAAATTCGCCGTCTCTCCAAACGTTATCTTCACGGACATGGTTTCTTCTTTATTGGTCGTGATCTTTTCTATCCACTTGCTTTAGAGGGTGCACTCAAACTCAAAGAGATTAGCTACCTCCATGCTGAGGGCTACCCTGCAGGAGAGATGAAACATGGCCCTATCGCACTAGCGGATAGTGAGCTCTTTACCATTGCGCTCATGCCTAAAAATCTTCTCTACGATAAAATGAAAAGCAACGTCGAAGAACTAGGCGCTCGCGATTCAACCCTTTTGGTGATTAGTCCAGAGCCATTTGAGTTAGCCGATGATTTTATCAAAACAAAGCCTCACACACATATGATGGGCGAGTTTTTTGAGATGATGCTCATCACCCAATTGCTTGCCTTAGAAATATCCATTCGCCTTGGAAATGATGTCGATATGCCACGAAACTTAGCAAAAAGTGTCACTGTAGAATAATCACCTGTAAGGAAACGCGATGCAAAAAAAGCTCTCTTTGGTCATTGTAGGAACGATTTTTATCTCTTTTATGATTCTTATGGTAATTTCAGCTCTTTCTATCCGAAGCATTGGGATTAAAAATGCAGAAGAGAAAGCGCAAATCATTTCAAGTTTAGTAGAAGACGGGCTTAGTGCACATATGCTAAGTGGTACAATGGATAAACGAGATTTTTTTCTTAAAAAAATAAGTGCGTCCAAAGGGGTTGAAGCTCTTTGGATTTTTCGTAGTGAAGCGGTTGAAAAACAGTTTGGCAAAGGGCTGGGTAATGAACTCATCCGAGATGGCATCGATGAAAAAGCCCTTAAAACAGGTGAAGTTCAAAAACAAATTACAGAAAGCACTCACAGCGCGAAACTAAGAGTAACAACACCTTATATTGCAAAAGAGCATGGTCTTCCTAATTGTATGCAGTGTCATCAAGCTAAAGAAGGTGATGTTTTAGGTGCAATTAGTATTGTGTTTGATATCTCAGACGTAAGAACCAATGGTATTTTAACCTCATTAACTATTCTGGGTGTTTCTATCGTCATTATGATCTTAGTTTTTATCATTATCAATCACTCTATGAAACCATTGATGGAACTATTTCACTCCATCAAATTTGTTATGAAAAAAGCGCAAGAAGGTGAATATGTTAGACGTGTGCGCTGTTCGAGCAATGATAAAGAGTACCAAGATGTTAAATTTTGGATCAACTCTATTTTAGATAAACTCGAAGATACCTTAAAAGACATCGAAGCAACCGTTAAAAAGTTTTTAGCCCTCTCGCCAAATCATCAATCTGACCTTCTGCTCGAAGCACAAAGCATTGTGCATGAACTTTCCGATATTTATCAGTTTAAACGTACCATTGAGTTTGATGAGAATAAAGAGCAAGTCTACAGACGTATAGGCTCCATTTTGCAGAATGAATTAAAACTCAAAGACTTTGTTTTGATTGAATCAGGGAAGAATGCTATCCATCCAACCATCGTCTTTGATGCGGCGAGTCAAAAACGCAATCTCGATCCAACCTGTCGTGCGCTTCGTACAAAACAAGCTGTCTTTTCTGATCAATTTAAAAATATTTGTGAATCATGCGAAACATGCGACCATCATCTCTGCATTCCATATCTTATTAGCAGTGATTTTGAGATCTTGCTCAGTATTTGGGCAAAGACTTCAGAAGAGTTGAACTTTACAAAAGAGCAACTTCCTAAAATTCAAAATTACATTGATGCAGCGCGCCCAGAACTCGTCAGTAAGAACCTCACTGAAATTTTAAAAGTCTCGTCCACAACCGATGCCTTAACAGGACTTTTCAACCGAAAATACCTCGATGAATACATCGAAAAAGCGCTCTCTCAGGCTAAACGTAATGGTATCGTCTACGGTATTTTGATGATTGACATCGACTTTTTCAAAATGGTAAACGACACGTATGGTCATGACGTAGGTGATAAGGCGATTAAAGTATTAGCACAAGTGCTTAAAGAAAACATTCGTGAATCTGATACCGCATTCCGTTTTGGTGGAGAAGAATTTTTGGTACTCTTATATCAATGTGAAGAGACAATGGTAACGAGCATTGCTGAAAAAATTCGCCTTGCGTTTGAAAAATCTCCTATTCAATCCAACAATGGCTCAACGTTCTATAAAACACTGAGCGTTGGCGCATCTATCTTCCCAAAAGATTCAGATTCATTGTGGAAATGTATTAAATTTGCAGATATTGCACTGTACAATGCAAAAGACAGCGGTCGTAATTGTGTCAAACGTTTTGATGCTTCTATGGTTGATTCTCAAGAACTTAAAAGCGATTTTTAAAGGTAATGATGAAATTTTACCGCGTGTATATTGAGCTCACTAACATTTGTGGGCTCAAATGCAGTTTTTGTCCTCCAAAAGCACTTCCATCACATACTATGTCACTCTCTTTTTTTGAACATGTACTCAATGAACTGGCACCCTATACGAAAGAAGTAGCGTACCACATGGGAGGAGATCCACTCACGCTTTCCAATCTGAAAGCTTATTTGGATATAACGCTCAAAAAGCACTTTAAAGTGATGCTTACCACCAGTGGATACTACCTAAATAAACATGATCTTCATACGTTATTGCATCCTGCCATCAAACAGGTCAATATTTCACTGAACAGTTATAATAAAAACAGTATGCCACTCTCATTTGAAGCGTATATGGAGCCTATTGTAGCGTTATGCCGACTTAAATTAGAAAAAAATAGAGAGCTTTTTATTAACCTTCGTTTATGGAATATGGATGAAGAACAGAGTGAAAAAGCCTTCAATGAAACACTTTTTAAGTACCTTGAAAAAACGTTTAACACGCCATTAGATGCTACAAAAATCTATAAAGAGAAGCCTCGCTCTATTCGATTGGCAGAAAAAGTCTTGCTGCACTTTGACACGTATTTTGAATGGCCTTCTCTTGCTTCATCCCATCACAGTGATGGAACATGTTTAGGGCTTTCTTCTCATTTTGGAATTCTCTCCAATGGGACTGTTGTGCCTTGTTGTTTGGACAAAGATGGTGTTATAGAACTTGGCAGCTTACAAACAGACACACTCGAGCACATCTTAAATGCATCAAGAACCCACACTATCATTGAAGGCTTTAAACGTCATAATGCCATCGAGACTTTATGTCAAAAATGCGAGTATAAAAACCGTTTTAAGGAGAACTAATGTCAGATAAATTATATGAAAATGAATATTTCTATATCGAAAAAGAAAATGCCATCATCCCTTGGGTAAAAATTTTCTCAAAACGTCCTTATAAAGAACTCAGTGACTGCGACCCTGAGACACAAGCTGCTATGCTTAAAGCCATGCTGATTGTCGAAGAAACCATGCGTTTTTACTACAACCCTAAAAAGATTAATATTGCGATGTTTGGTAACTATGTTCCTCATCTGCATATCCATGTTATGGCACGATTTGAAGAAGATTCGCACTTTCCTGAATCCATGTGGGGAGTCAAACAACGTGAAGCACACCTACATCTCCCAAGTTTTGAGAACTTTGTTACCATTCTACAAAGTAAGTTAGCGCTCTAATCCTGTTTTTGGGTGAATTTTAATCTCCCTTTTGCTAAGCTTTTTGGAAAAATTTTAAAAAAAATATAAAGATAACGAATGAAAAAAGTGTTCCTAAGTTTCTGTTTTTTACTCTCAACGTATGCGTTTAGCGCAAATTTACATTACTCTCTTATCAAAAAGGAAAGTGGCAAAGAAGGTAGTACTCTTTTAATTGTTGGAGGTATTCATGGCGATGAACCAGGAGGCTACTTCGCCCCAATGCTTTTAGCCCGTTACTATAAAATTGAAAGTGGTAATCTCTGGATTGTTCCAAACCTCAATTTTGACAGCATTGTCAAAAACTCTCGTGGTATTAATGGTGACATGAACCGTAAATTTGCCAAAATCGAAACGAAAGATAAAGATTTTGACACTGTTGCAGAAGTTAAGAAACTTATTTTAAACCCAAAAGTGGATCTTACTTTGAACCTCCATGATGGACAAGGGTTCTATAGAGATCGCCAAATTGATAAAAACTTTAATCCAAAAGCGTGGGGACAAGCAACCATTATTGATCAACAACAAATTTCAAACGCTAAGTATGGCAACCTAGCAGAAATCGCTAAAAAAGTGAATCAAGAGACCAATGTTGACTTGATCGAAGATGTCCATGAGTTTAACGTGAAAAATACCAATACAAAATCACAAGATAAAGCAATGCAACAAAGTTTGACGTACTTTTCTATTACGAACAACAAACCTGCTTTTGCTATTGAGACCAGTAAAAACATCACTCAACTTTCGCATAAAGTCTTTTACCAACTCAAAACCATTGAAAAATTTATGAATGTTATGAACATCAAGTATTCTCGTTCTTTTGAATTAAGCGAGGAAAATATTAAAAAGCTTCTTAACGATGATGGTATGTTAGAAATTCCTCCAACAAAAATTACATTGGATCTTGCAACGCTTAAAACCTACATCAAATTCTTCCCAATGAGTAAAGACAAATTGGTTTATAATAGCAACAACCCTTTAGTAGCTGTTATTAAAGACAAAGATGAATACAAAATCATGAACGGCAATATTTTAGTTTCAACACTAAAACCTGATTTTATCGAGTTTGAACACTCTTTAAATGATATTGGTCTGATCATAGATGGTAAAAAGACAACAGCAAAGATAGGCTCTCTCATTAGCGCAAAAAATAGCTTCCAAATTGATCCAATTAATGGCTATCGTATCAATATCATTGGCTACTCAAAACCAGGTGTGGTGAGTGAAGGTGGCATAAGGGTTGAACCAAAAGATTTTATCAAAAGTTATGCTATTGATAAAGATGAAACAACCTATATGGTACAATTTTACAAAGATAAAAAGTTCTGTGGTATGGTCAATATAAAATTTGAAGATGAGAAAAAAAGTAAAAAATAGCCTTTCATCTTGTACTTCTTTCGCAATGTAGCGTGAAAGAAGTGCCAGCTTCTGCTAAGTATTAGCATACGTAGCTTTTAAAGCTGTGTTTTAAAAGCATCTAAAGAGTTATATGCAAGAACTCTTACTGAATAATCAGAAAGAATCAAGGAGCGCTGTGTGAGTACCTTTGTGGGAAGACAACCGATTTTTGACAAAGAGGGTGTATGCTTTGGGTATGAACTCCTTTATCGTTCTTGTGAAGCTAACAATGTTGCAACATTTCAAGACAATGCTAAAGCCTCCGCACGCGTTATCGTTAATCTTATTCACAATATTGGACTAACTCCTATCATCGGGCATAAAAGAGGCTATATCAATGTAGATGAGAGTATTCTTTTCAGCGATGCCATTTTACTGCTTCCAAAAGAGCATTTTAGTTTTGAAATTTTAGAACACACCAAAGTCTCTTTGGCTCTGTATGAACGCGTCAAACACTTGCACTCGTTGGGGTATCGTTTTTCGCTCGATGATTTTGACTGTAGCGATACGATGATTAAGTATTATGAACCACTCTTTCCCTACATTGATATTATTAAAGTAGACATTCAGGCTATCGGAATACCACAACTTCAAACATCAATCGATAAACTTCAAAAATATACTATTCCTCTTCTGGCTGAAAAAATTGAGACACATGAAGAGTATGAAACATGCTCAAAACTCGACTTTCAGCTTTTTCAAGGGTATTTTTTTGAGCGACCTGTGATTTTAAGCGGGAAAAGAATTGAGCCCAATACCGTTAATGCATTACGACTTATTAATTGTATTCAAGAAAACAATGACGTTGCGTATATATCAGAAAAATTTGCAACCTGCCCTGATCTTGTTTATAACCTTTTACGCCATGTTAATTCTGGAGCATACCACTTTAAACAAAAGATCACCTCAATTAAGCAAATGGTGCTTCTTTTAGGTCCTCAGAAAATTATCTCATGGCTTGGACTTTTTCTTTATGGAGTTCCACAAAACCGTCCTTTTGGAACAGAAATCTTTAATAATGCCAAATTTAGAGCTAAAGTGATGGAAGAGTTAGCACTTATGTGCAATAAACCTGAGCTTGCCAACAAAGCGTTTCTAACAGGTAGCCTCTCTCTTATTAACGCCTATCTCAACATACCCATGCTTGAGTTTTTGAACAATGTGCACTTAGATGATGAAATCAAAACCGCCCTACTGTTTCGGGAAGGCTTTTTAGGAGAGCTTCTCTACATCGCTACAGAGATGAACCACTCTGAAGATACAGAAGCAACCATAAAGAAACTTGGACATTATCCATGTTTTAGCACAGAACAACTTTATGACGCATGTACCAAAGCAACTATTTTTGTCGAAGAAACTGAAAGTCATCCAAATTAAGGAGTTACTATGAATGTTGTTATTTATTACTGTACACGTTGAGGATATATGCCACGAGCTTTCCGTGTGAAAGATGAAATTTTAATCGCATATCCTAGTGCAAACGTATCATTAAGCCCAAAAACGGGTGGTTTTTTTGATGTTGTGGTTGATGAAAAAGTTATTTTCTCTAAAACAGAGAAAATTGGCACACCCATTGAACGATTTCCAGAGAGTGGAGAGATTATTTCATTGCTTCAAAAAGCAGGTTATTAACCTTACACCTCACTGTATGACTTTCACATTTTTTTAAAAGGTATATCGTGGGCTATTTTACGAGCTTTTGTGTGCGATTAGCTTATAGTATAGAAGCGTCTTCTCGCTATCATCGCATTAAGGAGTTTTGCAGGACACTCTTAGAGTATCAGCACTCAAGACTCAAATTTTATTTTGATATTTTCATGGTTATTCTGGTTGTCATCAGTGTTTTTTTCTTACTCTATGAAGTCAAAAACCCTGATGGACACCCTTTTTTAGATACCTTCGTACAATTTTCCTTGGTCGTTTTTATCATTGAGTATCTTTTACGCTTTTGGATCTACTCCGATAGCCATAAGATCTTTCTAGAGCGTTATGACTATGCCATCAATAATAACCTACCCTTTTCATTACCACGAACATTCCTTGCCATTCTGAAGAAAAAAGGAGAGTATATTGTCTCTCCATTAGCCATTATTGACCTCTTAGCTATTTTACCAAGTTACCGTCCACTGCGCTTTTTGCGTATTTTTCTCTTATTTAGGATTTTTAAACTTTTTCGTTATGCAAGAAGTATGAAAACATTTACGGCAATTTTGACAGAAAAGAAATTTGAACTCTTTACTTTGGCTATTTTCGCGAGCTTTGTTATCTTTACAGGAAGTTCAGCTATTTACATTTTTGAAACACATCAAAATCCAAAAATCAATACTCTCTTTGATGCCCTTTATTGGGCGATTGTGACGATGGGAACCGTAGGATACGGTGACATCGTTCCTGTGACAACTGAGGGTATGATTGTTTCGATGGTCTTAATTATTTTAGGTGTCGCAACACTCGCTTTTTTGACCTCTATCATCGTTTCCTCCTTTCAAAATAAACTTTTAGAACTTAAAGAGAGTCGCCTCTTTGCCGAAGTTGATCGATTAGAGAGTTATATTGTTATCTGTGGTTATGGTCGTGTGGGTGAAGTAGTCGCTAAAATGTTGCATGAAGATGGATATAAACTGGTCATTATCGATAATGATGCAGAAAAAATCAAACTAGCCCAAGAACGCGGACTCATCGGGATTGTTGCAGATGCTTCACGTAGCCGTATTTTAGGCGAACTTGGTGTGGGGAAACGGGCATCCCAAATTATATGTGCTACAAATAGCGATGAGCTCAATGTCTTCATTACACTCACCGCACGAAGCCTTAGTAAACAGATTATCATCATTGCCCGTGTTATCAAAAATACACATAAACGAAAATACTTTTTAGCAGGTGCAAACTATGCATTTAGTGCAGACGAAACGATTGGGCTTATGGGAGCACAGTATATTACACAACCGATTTCGTATGCAGCACTCGATGAAATGCTCACAGAAAATACAGGTGTTATCTTCGATATGCTTCCTATCCATGAACACGCTTTCTTTGTCAACCAGCCTCTTGAAGCACTGGAGCTTAGAGAAAAACGACTTATGCTTTTTGGCATCTTAAGAAAAGAGAGTTCACCGAACTTTTTGTTCAATCCAAAGTCAGATTTTGTACTTCAACCGCATGATATGTTGATTATTATGGGGCGTAAACATCACATCAATGCTCTGCGCAAACTCAATGACAAAGGAAATATACGATGAGAGAAAGTAAAATTCTCCTTTTTGGATTTAGTCGATCTGCCATTGAGATAGGAACAAGATTACAAGAACAAGGATTGACATTTACCTGTATCGATAATGATGCGAATCTTTTGCCTAAAGCTAAAAAACTAGGATTTGATCTTCGTATCACGGATTATAGTGACGATGAAACGCTTTTAAATTTGGGGATTGGCGAAGATGTTGGATTTGTCTTTACTCTGTTTGAGGAAGATGTTCAAAATGTGTTTTTAACACTCTCTATTCGCTCTTTAGACCCAAAGGTGCAAATTGTCTCAACGACGCACACAAAAGATGCCATTCATAAACTTGAAATTGCAGGTGCTAGCACGATATTAGATCCTTATCAAATCTGTGGGAAGCGCATCTATAAGCTGATAACACAGCCTGAAATTATGCAAGTGATTGATGCAACGATTTTTGGGGAAGAAGATATCAACATGGAGCAGATCACCATTACAGCGCATTCCCCACTGAATGGATTGTTCTTAAGTGAATGCTATCCTACAGAGAATTACAATATGCTTCTTGTTGGCATTCACGACAAAGAACTCAAAAAAGAGTTCATTTTTATCACAGAAGGGCGTAACCATAAATTAGATTATGGTGATATTTTAGTTGTGATTGGTAAAAGTGCTGAGATAGAACGCTTTAAAATGGATTTTAGTCTATAACAGAGGAACAATTAAAAAAAGTGTTCCCACACACGCTAATGTTTCAAGCGTTGTGATGGATGCCATTAAAGAGACATCTCCCCCAAGCTCCCGTGCCAATATATGTGAAGACGTTGCTGTTGGCATGGATGCAAAGATAATTGCAATGCTTAAGCTCATTCCTGCAAGCCCAAAAATATGCGATAAACCATAAGCGACCATAGGAAATAAAACCAATTTTGCAACGGTTGAAACCACTAACTCTTTCTTTGCATGTTTGAGGTATTTTAGCTCTAATCCCACACCAACCGATAAAAGTCCCATTGGAAGTGCCGCATGACTCACAATAGAAATGCTTTTTAAGATAAATATCGGCATTTCAATACCACTAGCATTGATAAGCCCACCAATAGCACAGGCACCAATCAGAGGGTTTGTAAGAATGGTTTTAAAAAAGGCGCGGAGTGAAAAGTTTCCATCACGCAAATAGATAGCAAAAACGGAGATACACAAAATATTAATAAAGGGAATAGCAAACGCCATCACAATAGCCGCTAAAACTAAGCCCTTATCGCCATAAACGGCATTTACCAGTGCTAAAAAGACATAGGTATTAAAACGAATACCTCCTTGGACAATAGAGGTAAATGCTCTGTTCTCAAAATGCAAAATCATATTGAGTAAAATCAGAATAACCAAGATAAGAAAAATACCACTTAAAGAAGAAAAAACAAGATTAACGGTATGCGTCAAGTCAATTTTAGCAACAGCAAGTTCATACACTAAAAGACACGGCATCAAGACATAGTAGGTAAATTTATCCATTTTAGGCCAGAAATCAACAGAAGGAAACTTTGCATGCTTAAACGCATACCCTGTAAAAATAATGAAACAAATTGGCAAAAGCGCATTCAAAACATAATTCATACTTATCCCTTAAATCGATATTCCAAGGCCTCTAAAATCGTTTTGAGTTTTTCACGGCATTCTCCTTGAAACTCCATCCATTCAGCTTTACATGTGCCGCCACTGCCAAGCTTTTTTTTGACCAAAGAACAGAGTGTTATAAGAGCCTCTTTTTCAAGGAAAAAAGGGCCTACGATAGAGACTGGTTTACCTTGGCGTTTTTCCATCTTTAACACTAAAAGATGTTTGGAAGGCGTTTTAATCTCGACGGGTTTTGAGGAAGATTTCTCCTCCTCAAATTTCCATCCGTCATCGTTATCAAGTACGGATCCAAGTGTAAAAAGGACTTTTTTATCTGCCATAGGTCTCTCTAAAGGCTTCATAATCGCCTTTAAAATCAATCACAGAACCATCTGGGTGTAGCTCAATGATACGGTTTGCAAACGCATCGATTAGCTCTCTATCGTGGGTTACACAGATGACATTACCAGGGAATTTATACAATCCCTCACCTAAAGCGATAATCGCTTCAAGATCAAGGTGGTTATCAGGTTCATCCAACACCAAGAAGTTGCCTTTTTGAAGCATCATTTTTGAAAGCATCATACGGTGTTTTTCTCCACCGCTCAGTTGGTTAACACTTTTCTTTTGCTCTTCGCCTGAGAAAAGCATACGACCTAAACACTTTCTGATTTCATCCAAATCTTTTTTCTCATCGTACTGTTGCAACCACTCAAAAAGTTGTAAATCACCCGTGATGATGTCCGTTGTATTTTGTGGGAAATAACTTGGAATGATGGTAGCACCCCATTTAACACTACCGGTATCAGAGGCTAGTTGTTCCATAAGAATGTTACATAGTGTTGTTTTACCTACACCATTATGTCCGATAAGTGCGATCTTTTCGCCTTTTTCTACTTTAAAACTGATATTATGAAGTACTTTTTGATCACCATAACTTTTCTCAATGCCTTCAACTTCCAAGACTTCATTTCCAATGTCACGACCCATTCTAAACACAATGCTAGGATCTCTACGTGAAGAGGTTTGAATGTCTGCGATGTCTAGTTTTTCAAGACGTTTTTGACGTGATGTTGCTTGCTTTGCTTTAGAAGCATTGGCAGAGAAACGACGAACAAAGGCTTCAAGCTCTTCTTTTTCTTTAAGCTTCTTATCACGCTCCATCTCTTGTTGCTTTGCAATCAAGTTTGCGGCCATGTACCATTCGTCATAGTTACCTGTAAATTCGCGAATTTTCTTGAAATCCACATCAAGAATGTTGGTGACAACGGAGTTAAGGAAGTGTCTATCGTGCGAAATAACGACCATCGTTCCTTCATGGCGAATGAGTTGTTCTTCTAACCACGAAATCGCTTCCAAGTCTAAGTTGTTCGTTGGCTCATCGAGGAAAAGAACATCTGGTTTTGGATAAAGCACTTGCGCTAGCAAAATCTTAAACTTATCGCCACCTGTGAGTTCACTCATCAAGCTATCGTGCATCTCTACTGGGAAACCAAGTGAGGCTAGGATTTTTTCAATATTGACTTCAACTTCATACGTTGGATCTTCTTCCGCACAAATAATCTCAAGCTCTGCTAAACGATCATTGACTTTGTCATCCGAAAAATCACCTGTTACATAGAGTTCTTCTTTTTCTTTAATCGCATCATAGAGTCTTTTATTGCCGTACATTACAGCATCTTTAAGAGTAAAATCCTCAAAAGCGTATTGATTTTGTCCTAAAACACCAACGCGTAAACCATTTTCAATGGAGATATTACCACTGGTTGGCTCAATTTGACGGGATAAAATTTTCAAAAATGTCGTTTTACCTGCACCATTGGCACCGATAAGTCCGTAACGTTTACCTTTGTCCAATTTTAGGTTGATATTTTCAAATAAAAGCTGATGCGAAAAGCGCATCGTTAGGTTGTTAACTTCTACCATATTCTTCTCTTCTCTCTATTAGTTTTACGCGGATTATAGCACTATGTTGCTTGTTTCAATATTTACCCTCAATCTAGCGCTCTTTCGTATGAGAAAAAAATCTTGCTATTTTTAGTTCAAAAAATGTTACAATAAAAAAAGTTCGACCCGAAGCAAAGGATCTTACGTGGCAATCCTCAAGAAAAACATCTGGTTTCTTTTTTATATTTTAACGTTTACTGCCACTGTGCTATTTCTCACGGCTTCTTACTTCAAATGGGAAAACACCTACTACAAATATCAAGCATCACAAGAAGCTATTGTCGAGTTGATGGCAAATGCTACACACTCTTTATTTGATACACAAGAACGCCTTATGGATATTTTGGGTGTATCTATTCTTGAAGACAGGCATCATCTCTATAACACGCCAAGTATTGAAAAACATTCTCAATCCCTTTTAAAAAATCCTGATGTTGTTGCTTTTGGTGTCACGACGCCTGAGGGAGATTTTATTTACGCAAGCTCACACAAAGATCCAAAACAAGTTCCAAATCTTATGAAACAACCCGAGAGTCATGACTCTTTTTTAGAGGCAATCTCATCACAAGGAATGGTTTTTGGTCGTACCTATTTTTCACCTCCTTTACAAAAATGGGGAATGCCTATACGTAAAGCTGTTCGTGATGAAGAAGGAAATCCACTTTTTGTCATGACGACATTGTTACGACTTACCAGTACATTTGACACTCTGATGAGCACCATTCATCATCGCCAAAATCTCGTAGTTTCAGTCATTCGCGATACAGATTTATACCAACAGTACAATTCTGAAGGCAAAAATGACTACAACAAAACTTATGGGCAACCATTCTCAAAAGAGATTATGGAACGTGTTTACACCATCATTTTTGATACCTATGGGCTTACGCCACAAGAACTTAAACGCGATGAGCCTATTGTCTCTTTTGGTTATACTCATGACAATAATGTACGTTATCTAGCTTCATTGAAATACAATAAAACTTATAAACTCTGGATTATTGTTCACACCTATCTTGACACCGTTATTAAAGACTTTCTCACAACATTTCTATTGTACTTAGCAACGTTCTTAATTTCTGGTGGCGTTTTTTTCTTTCTCTTTCGTCTAATAGCCAGAGCAGAAGAGAAACGCAGACGTGATTTAATCGAACAAGCAACTCATGACCAGTTAACAGCACTTCCAAACCGTAGTTATCTGCATCAAAATATTCATAATTGGGCGTACAAAGGGGCACCATCGTTTAGCATTTTCTATGTGGATATGGACCATTTTAAAAATATTAACGACAGCTTTGGACATCAATTTGGAGACTATGTTTTAGTGGAAATCACACGAAGGTTGCGTGCATTAACACCACCTCGCTCATTGATTATCCGTTATGGAGGCGATGAATTTGTTCTTGTAACCCATCTGCATGAACGCAAAGAGTTACTCTCTTTTGCAACACGCCTCATCGATGCTCTTTCTCGCCCTTATAATGTTAACGAGCTGCATTTTAACATTGGAGCGAGCATTGGTATTGCACTTTATCCTGAGCATGGAGAAAGTCTAGATATGTTGCTTCGTGCTTCGGATATCGCACTGTATGAATCCAAAAAAATTAAAAATAGCGCACATATTTTTGCCAGTGAAATGCAAGAAGGGTTTTTAAAAAATGTGAGGATAGAACAAGAACTTCGCAAAGCCATCAATCAGCACGAACTCTTTATGGTGTATCAGCCTCAAATCGATACAGAAGGTTGTGTGTATGGGGTTGAAGCACTTCTTCGATGGAACAGCCCAACACTTGGCAATGTTCCACCCAACCATTTCATTCCTTTAGCTGAAGCTTCAGGATTGATGCCTAAAATTGGACGTTTTATTATTGAAACAGTGTGCACGGAGATGAAAACACTTCACTTAAGCCTAGGGCACCCTTTTCAAGTCTCTATCAACATCTCTATACGCCAGTTTATGGACCCTGGTTTTTTAGAGCACTTACTCGAAATCGTAGATAAAACACAGATGCATCGTCTTTCTATTACACTGGAAGTGACTGAAAATCTTTTCATTGAAGATATGCACTATATCTTGCCACTCTTACATCAGATCAGAGAGCTTGGTATTCAAATTTCGATGGATGACTTTGGGACAGGGTACTCATCTTTAAGTATGTTACGTAAGCTCCCTATTGATGAGCTAAAAATCGATAAAAGCTTTGTAGACGAAATTTTCAGTAATGAAGCTTCCTCTAAAATGGTTCAAAACATCATTGCCATTGGTAAAAATTTTGGAATGCACATTTTGGCAGAAGGTGTTGAAACCAAAGAGCAAAAAGAGATTTTAAGTACCTTTGGATGTGACCGTTTTCAAGGCTACTACTTCGCAAAACCTCTTCC
>Ga0209016_1001489_pt1 | contig 18517 bp, 15 predicted proteins | sample EPASupsiteSAE305_FD_187265 | JGI IMG/M metagenome (GOLD analysis project Ga0209016, IMG submission 187265) | Bioremediated contaminated groundwater microbial communities from EPA Superfund site, New Mexico - SAE3-05 (SPAdes) (version 2) | ecosystem: Environmental > Aquatic > Deep subsurface >...
GCCTGCCGGTAACGACGGTGTCAATATCTTTGGCTTTTAAGACCTTATCTTTATAATTCTGATGGATGGTGCATTCTTTGGCTACCAGGAAACGGGTACCCATCTGCACGCCGCTGGCCCCCAGCATAAAAGCCGCCGCTATGCCGCGCCCGTCGCCGATGCCTCCCGCTGCGATCACCGGTATAGATACAGCGTCGACAACCTGCGGCACTAAAGCCATAGTCGTCAGTTCGCCGATATGTCCTCCGGACTCGCCGCCTTCGGCGATTACCGCGTCGGCCCCGTCCCCTTCCATCTTGCGGGCCAGAGCTACGGAAGCAACCACCGGGATGACGGTTATACCATATTCTTTCCACATCTTCATGTATTTTGCCGGGCTGCCCGCACCGGTAGTGATGACTTTGACTCCTTCTTCGCAGACCAGTTTGGCAATACCTTCGACAGTCTCGCTCATCAGCATGACATTGACCCCGAAAGGTTTGTCGGTCAGCTCTTTGGCGCGCCTGATCTGGTCACGAACATGCTCCAATGGAGCATTGGCGGCAGCAATGATGCCCAAGCCTCCGGCATTGGAAACAGCGGCTGCCAGGGAGCTATCTGATACCCAGGCCATACCGCCTTGAATTATGGGATATTTGACTCCTAATTTATGAAAAAACGAAAAATCATTCATCAATTTACTCCTTAAAGGCAACTCTTAGAACTCGTCCTTATTTTTTGACCTTGACTTTGACCTTTTGATCTTGACCTTAATTGGCTTTAAGCCTTAGCCTTAGTCCAACGAACAAGCTGGGCCCCGTAGGTGAAGCCCGCTCCGAAACCAACGATGATAAAGAGATCTCCAGGCTCAAGTAATCCGGTCCTCGCCATTTCGTCCAAAGCGATGGGAATACTGGCCCCCGAAGTATTGCCGTATTTATGCAAAATAAGGTGGAACTTTTCTATAGCTATCCCTAGTTTTTTGGCAGCCACATCGATGATCCTGGTATTGGCCTGATGGGGGATAAACCATTTGATATCATCCAGGGTATATCCGGTTCCTTCCAGGACTTTCAGCACACATTCAGGGATAGATTTGACGGCAAATTTGTAGACTTCTTTACCATTCATGTAAGTTTGCTTAGGTTCGGTTTTCTGGACTTCCATAAAATAGTTGCCCAAAGGAGCCGCAACACATGCCAAATATTCCTGATAATCACCTTCCGCGCCGGTATAAATATTGATGATGCCTTCTTCCTCACTTCTGCGCACGACAGCAGCGCCGGCCCCATCAGCAAAAAGCACACAGGTACTGCGGTCGGTCCAATCGGTAATCTTGGAAAGGACTTCCGCACTAATAACTAAAGCAGTCTTGTACATGCCAGTACGTATAAATTGGTTGGCAACGGAAAGCGCGTAAATGAAACCGGTACAACCGGCACCGATGTCAAAACTGGTAGCGCCAGTTGCACCAAGTGCTGCCTGTACGAGGCAAGCTGTGGACGGAAAATAATAATCAGCGGTAACCGTGCCCACGATAATTAATTCGATCTCGCTGGCGGCGACCCCTGCATCTTCCAAGGCTAATTTAGCGGCATTGACCGCCATATCCGTTGTGCCTTCTTTGATAGTGATACGTCTTTCTTTGATACCGGTCATCTGGCTGATCCATTCATCGCTGGTATCAACTATTTTAGCTAAGTCGTCATTTGTTACTTTATGTTCGGGCACGAAACTACCGGTCCCAATAATTTCAACATTATACATTTTTCATATCCTCTTTTTATCTTTTATTATAGCACATGCAAAAACACCGTTTGCTTTATAGCGCCGGTACTGCCCCGGGGCAAAAAGCTTGAAAAATAGCACCCCCATCACAGGGATGCAATGATGGCATAAATAGCAAAAAAGCGGCCAAAGCCTATATTTTGTATTTTGCGATATTTACTTTTTTCCCTTATTTTAGTATAAAGTTATTTTAACATAAAAGCAATTTCTGTCAAGGAAATATTTTCCCGAAATTGCTCATTTTAAGAGATAATGCCACTATAAAGCCATAATGGATTTATGGCTCCCTCGCCCGGGCTTGGCCTATTTTACGACTATTTCGTCAAGTATATCTTTTGCCAAAAAATGTAAAAATATGCTCCCAAGATCTAACTTTTTACTGGGAATAGATATTATCTTGATTAGCTTATAAGTTTATGTTATAATCGAAAACGTCCAGGCGATTGGAGCCTTTTATGAGGTTTTTTATCCTCAAGCAAAGAACTTTGACCATTTCCTATAATAAATAAGGAAATTTATGGCCATACGGACAGCCGGGTCAAATGCCGATCGGCAACTTTCGTTGCCTTATTGATTGAGTTAAAAGCTCAAATTTTATAAGTTGGTTACTTAGAAACCGATGTGTATAGCCTACACATAACACTTGTGAAACGGTCAATAAGAGTAGTAAAAGTGATTCCTTTGCTATATAGACTCTGATCTACTTGTGAATAAATAAAAAACGAATGCTATTCATTCAATAATAAATAAAACACAAATATGTAGAAATGACGCGACTCAAGTGAATTAGGCTGTTTGCCTATTTTTACTTTGAGTTTTTTATTTTTTATCGCTGCATGGAAAGGGCTGATGTATCATGGAAAACATATCGGAAAACATATTGGAAAACAAGCCGGAAAATAAGTTAAAGCTATATGGTTTCAATAATCTGACCAAGTCCTTAAGCTTTAATATCTACGACGTTTGCTATGCCAAGACCGAAAGGGAGCAGAGAGACTATATAGCTTATATCGATGAGCAATATAATTCCGAACGCTTGACCAAGATCTTATACTGCCTGACGGAGATGATCGGCGCTACGGTCTTAAACGTCTCCAAGCAGGATTATGAGCCACAGGGCGCCAGCGTCACCTTTATGATCGCCGAAGAGAAAATGGTCCCCTGCCGCACATTGAAAAATGAAGAAGTCCCGGCAAGCGATACAGTCGTCGCCCACTTGGATAAAAGTCACGTGACCGTGCATACTTATCCCGAATACCATCCCGATAACAGCATCGCCACCTTTCGCGTGGATATCGACGTCGCCACCTGCGGTGAGATCACTCCCCTTTCCACCCTCGACTATCTGATCGGCAGCTTCGACTCCGATATCATCACCATCGACTACCGTGTACGCGGTTTTACCCGGGAACTCTCCGGCAAAAAGCTCTTCATGGACCATAAGATCACTTCCATCCAGGAATACATCGATAAAAAGACCATGGAACGCTATGACGCCATCGACATCAATGTCTATCAATCCAATATTTTTCATACCAAGATGCTGATCAAAGACGTTGACCTGCAAAACTATCTTTTCAATACCGATGTCTATGAATTGCCGCCAAGAACCAGATTGCAGATAACCAAAAGCCTGCGCCAGGAAATGATCGAGATTTTCAGTGGCACCAACGTCTATTAAAGGGGTTTGGCCCGTCCCTAGCAGACCGTTCTATCAAGCATATATAAAATTTAACAGATAATAATTATATAAGTAAAACTATCAGAAAAGTAGTCAGAGGACCGAGAAACGAGCGAGACCAGGCGGTGGAACAGCCAGCTAAAAAGCGTACTAAAATGCATGGCGAAGCTGGATGTCCCGACAACACCGTATAACGAAGTTTATCGGCACGCTTAAATAATAGGAAGGAAACACCTTATTTGATGGATAAACTTTCCCAAGACAGCGCCCCGATCATGGAAGCGCTGAAGCAATTTCGCAGGATGCGGGTCGTGCCTTTTGACGTCCCCGGCCATAAACGCGGCAAAGGTAATCCTGAGCTGACGGAGTTTTTGGGCGAACGCTGCCTCTCCGTCGACGTCAATTCGATGAAGCCGCTGGATAATCTTTGCCATCCCGTCTCGGTGATCGAGCAGGCCGAAGCGCTTGCCGCCGAGGCTTTTGGCGCTGATTGGGTCTTTTTTATGGTGGGTGGCACCACTTCCTCGGTGCAGGCCATGATCCTTTCAACTTGCCAAAAAGGCGACAAGATCATCCTCCCCCGCAATGTACACCGCAGCGCCATCAATGCTCTGATTTTATCCGGCGCTGTTCCTGTTTATATCAATCCGCAATTTGATGATCGATTAGAAATATCCCTGGGCATAACCCTGGGCCAGGTAGAAAAAGCTATTTTAGATAATCCCGAAGCCAAGGCTATCTTCATCAATAATCCCACCTATTATGGCATCTGCTCCGATTTGCAGGCCATCACCGACCTTGCTCATCAGCATGGGCTAAAGGTCCTGGTCGACGAAGCGCATGGCACGCATTTTTATTTTGGCAAGGGCCTTCCCCTCTCCGCGATGGCGGCGGGGGCGGACATGGCGGCGGTAAGCATGCACAAATCCGGCGGATCCCTGACCCAAAGCTCCTTTTTGCTCCTTGGCCCAACTGTCAATAAAGATCATGTCCGCCAGATCATCAACCTAACGCAAAGCACCAGCGCCTCTTATCTCCTGCTGGCAAGCCTGGATATCTCCCGCAAGAGGCTGGCCCTCGGCGGCGAAGAGATCTTTGCCAAGGTCTGCGAGATGACCCAGTACGCCAGGGAAGAGATCAACCAGATCAGCGGCCTTTACGCTTATGGCAAAGAGTTGATAAACGGCGATACGGTCTTTGATTTCGATATCACCAAGCTGGCCGTGAATACCTCCGGCCTGGGCTTGACCGGCATCGAAATCTATGACATACTGCGCGATGAATATGATATCCAGGTCGAATTCGGGGATATCGGCAATATCCTGGCCTATGTCTCCGTTGGCGACTGCTATAAAGACGTGGAACGCCTGGTCAGCTCTCTGTCTGAGATAAACAGGAAATACCGGAAAGAGCGCAATATCTTCTGCTACCATGAATTCATCAGTCCCCAGGTGGTACTCTCTCCGCAAGAGGCCTTTTACTCGGAGAAAGTTTCCCTCCCTCTCGCCCAAAGCGCGAGCAGGGTCTGCGGCGAATTCGTGATGTGCTATCCACCAGGCATCCCCATCCTCGCCCCCGGCGAAGAGATAACTGAAGAGATAGTTGAACTGATACGCTACAGCAAAGAAAAAGGCTGTTCTTTGACCGGCACGGAAGATATCGAAGTCAAATATTTAAAAGTTTTAAAAGGAGAGTGAAGCAATGGAATTATGGTATTCGGAAATGCATACGAAAAACGTCCAGTTTGGCATCAAAGTAGATAAGCAGCTCTTTTCCGGTCAAAGCGAATTCCAGAGGATAGATGTCTTCGAATCGCCGGAATTCGGCCGCTTCCTCACCTTAGACGGCTTTATGATGCTCACCGAAAAAGATGAATTCATCTACCATGAGATGATCGTCCATGTACCGATGGCCGTCCATCCCAGCCCCAAGAAGATATTAGTTATCGGCGCTGGCGACGGCGGCGTGGTCAGAGAATTGGTCCGCTACCCCGACGTAGAGCATATCGACCTGGTGGAGATAGACGAGATGGTCGTGGAGGTCTGCAAGCAATACCTGCCTCTGACCGCCAGTAAATTAGATGAAGAGCGCGTCCATATCCATTTTCAAGACGGGCTGAAATATATCCGCAAATGCGAAAATGAATATGACTTGATCATCGTCGATTCCACCGACCCCTTTGGCCCTGGCGAAGGTCTTTTCACCAAAGAATTCTACGGCAATTGCTATAAGGCCTTAAAAGATGACGGCATCATGGTCAATCAGCATGAAAGCCCCTTTTATGAAGAGGATGCCGTCGCCATGCAAAGGGCCCATAAAAGGATAGTCGAGTCCTTCCCCATCAGCCGGGTTTACCAGGCGCATATCCCCACCTATCCCTCGGGCCATTGGCTTTTTGGCTTCGCTTCCAAGAAATATCATCCCATCCGGGACCTCAATATTCCCAAATGGAAAAATTTGGGTATGAAGACTGGCTATTATAATTCGCACCTGCATATAGGAGCCTTTGCCCTGCCAAACTATGTGGAGGAGATGCTGCGAGATGTTGAATAAAAATATAGAGACTTTTATCGGTTGTGATAAAGAATATGACGAGGCCAAGATCGTGATCTTCGGCGCACCTTTTGATTCCACCACCTCCTACCGCCCGGGAACGCGCTTCGCCAGCCGCGCCATGCGCTCTGAATCCTACGGTCTCGAAACATACAGCCCTTATCAGGACGCTGATATGGAGGAGATAGCTGTTTTCGACGGCGGCGATCTGGAACTTTGTTTCGGCGATACCGGGTCCGCATTGCAGGCCATCGAAGATTATACTGCGCAAATTTTAGCCGAAGGCAAATTGCCTTTGATGCTCGGCGGAGAACATCTGGTGACCCTCGGCGCGGTGCGCGCCTGCCAAAAGGAGTATCCCGATCTGCATATCATCCATTTTGATGCCCACGCCGACTTGCGCGAAGAATATCTGGGCGCGACATTATCCCACGCAACGGTAATGCGCCGCATTTGGGATCTGCTCGGCGATAATAAGATTTATCAATTTGGTATCCGCTCCGGCGACCGCAGCGAATTCACCTGGGCCAAGGATCATGTTTATACACGCAAATTCGATTTCACAACTATCGAAGCTATTGCCAATAAGCTCATAGGCAAACCTGTCTATTTTACGCTCGACCTGGACATCCTCGACCCATCCGTTTTACCGGGAACAGGCACGCCGGAAGCGGGCGGCGTGACTTTTAGCCAATTGTTAGAGGCCATTATGGCTATCAAAGACTTAAACATCGTCGGCTGCGACATCAACGAGTTATGCCCCGTCTATGACCAAAGCGGCGCATCTACAGCGACCGCCTGCAAGATATTGCGGGAATTACTCTTAGCCATAGGAAAAAATAACAAATAAGAAATAAGTTAGTTGTAAGGAGGATTTTTTATGGGAAAAGCTTTGATCATCGGTTGCGGCGGCGTGGCTAGTGTCGCTATCCACAAATGCTGCCAGAACAGTGATGTTTTTGAGGAAATATGTATCGCCAGCCGGACCAAAAGCAAATGTGACGCTTTGAAAGCCAAATTAGACGGCGGCAAGACCAAGATATCTACGGCGCAAGTCGATGCCGACAATGTCGACGAACTTATCGCCCTGATCAATAAAGTCCAGCCGGACATCGTGATGAATTTGGCCCTGCCCTATCAGGACCTGACCATCATGGATGCCTGCCTCGCGACCAAGACCGACTATATGGACACCGCTAATTATGAACCGATAGACACCGCCAAATTCGAATACAAATGGCAATGGGATTATCGCGAACGCTTCGAGAAAGCTGACATAACCGCCCTTCTAGGCAGCGGCTTCGACCCCGGAGTCACCGGCGTCTTTTGCGCATATGCCCAAAAGCACCAATTTGACGAGATAAATTATATCGATATCCTGGACGCCAATGCGGGCGACCACGGCTATCCCTTCGCCACCAATTTCAACCCCGAGATCAATATCCGCGAAGTTACCGCCAAAGGCAGCTACTGGGAAAACGGTCATTGGGTGGAAACCGAACCCATGGAGATCAAACGCGTTTATGATTTCCCCGAAATCGGGGAAAAAGACATGTATCTGCTCCACCATGAAGAACTGGAAAGCTTGGCCTTAAACATCAAAGGCATCAAACGCATCCGCTTTTTCATGACCTTTGGACAGAGCTATCTCACCCACCTCAAATGTCTGGAAAACGTGGGCATGACCTCTATCGAGCCCATCGAATATGAAGGCAAGAAGATAGTGCCTCTGCAATTTTTAAAGGCCGTCCTCCCCGACCCGGCATCCCTCGGCCCCCGTACCAAAGGCAAGACCAATATCGGCTGCATTTTCCAGGGCCTCAAAGACGGTAAGCCCAAAACCTACTATCTCTATAATGTCTGCGACCATCAGGAATGCTACCGCGAAGTCGGCTCGCAAGCCATCTCTTATACGACGGGCGTTCCGGCAATGATCGGCGCGATGATGATGCTCACCGGCAAATGGCAGAAACCCGGCGTCTATAATATTGAGGAATTCGATCCCGACCCCTTCATGGAAGCCTTAAATAAATGGGGACTGCCCTGGCAAGAAAGCTTCGACCCCGAACTGGTGGATTAAGAATTGCTGAATTAGAATTGCTGAAAGTGAAATAAGTTATGCATATAAATTTTGATCTCAACGCCTTGCCGACTCCTTACTATATCGTCGACGAGTCGCTACTTATCAGAAATCTTGAGATACTGCGGCAGGTCATACAAAGGACCGGCTGCCGTATCCTTTTGGCCCAAAAAGCCTTTTCCATGTTCTCGCTCTATCCTTTGATCGGCAAATACCTGGATGGCACTACAGCCAGCGGCCTTTATGAGGCGAAGCTGGGGCATGAAGAGATGGGCAAAGAAAACCATATCTTCTCCCCCGCATACAGGGAAGAAGAATTTGACGAGGTGCTGTCCATCTGCGACCATATAATTTTCAATTCCTTTTCCCAATGGATGAAGTTCAAGGATAAATCTCTGGCAGCGGGCAGAGAGTGCGGCATCCGCATCAATCCCCAAGTTTCCACCCAGGACCATGCCATCTACGACCCCTGCTCCCCCAACTCCCGTCTGGGCGTGACTTTGCAAAAATTCCGCCCCGACCTCCTCGAAGGCATCAGCGGACTGCATTTCCACACCCTCTGCGAGCAAAACGCCGACGCTCTGGCCAAGACCCTGCAAGTGGTGGAAAAGGACTTCGGCCCCTATCTTAATCAGATTAAATGGCTCAATTTAGGCGGCGGCCATCATATCACCCGCTCCGATTATGACATAGAAACTCTCGTTTCCTGCATCATTCGCATGCACAATAAGTACGGTTTGCAGATCTATCTCGAGCCTGGCGAGGCCGTGGCCTTAAATGCCGGCTACCTGGTAGCAAGCGTCATGGACATCATCAATAACGGTATGGAGATAGCTATTTTGGACACCTCCGCCGCCTGCCATATGCCAGACGTGCTGGAAATGCCCTACCGTCCGCAGATCATCGGCAGCGGCGCGGCGCGCAAGAAAGCCTATACTTACCGACTGGGCGGTCCGACCTGCCTCGCAGGAGATATCATCGGCGATTATTCCTTTGACAAGCCGCTGTCTATCGGCGACAAACTGGTCTTTTGCGACATGGCTATCTATTCGATGGTCAAGAACAATACCTTCAACGGTATGCCCCTGCCCTCTATCGCCATCGCCGACCGCAAAGGTCAAGTCCGCTGTGTGCGCTCCTTTGGCTATGCGGATTTTAAAAATCGCTTGTCCTAATAAAAAGAATACCAACCAGGGGGGCGGTTCCAGTGGTTTGCCCCTGGTTTAAATCCGGAGGTTATTATGGTTAAGAAAAAAGATAATAAGATCAAATTAAGCAAAGAAAAAAGAGAAGAGATGATCTCCTCTATCAAAGCTTATTTTATAAACGAAAGAGAAGAAGAAATAGGCGACCTCTGTGCCGTTCTGCTCCTTGACTTCATCATCGAAGAATTAGCCGGAGAATTCTATAATCTAGGAGTCGCCGATTCCTACCGCTACATGAATGAACGCTGCGAAGATTTATTGTCAATACAGAAATAGCTTCTATTGCAAGATCATAAAAAACTCCAAAAGCCTGCAATGCACTATGACGGATGCATTGCAGGCTTTGTTTTGGAGTAAGGTTTTTAGGAGTCTTGTACAGTATGACAGAAAAAGATTCTACAACTTTTTCCGACAACTATTATATAGTGCAAGAATAATGCCAACCGATAGAAAACTTGACACTTTTCTTGAATTTTACTTTTAATATTAAAGTAAAAACCAGTATAATTGCTATTTATAATTAAAAAAATTTTAAAAGTGGTGCATTTCTGCTTATTATTTAATAAAATAAGCTCAGGCAAAAGTGTCGCGCTGATACACAGTCCATGCAGCGCAACATGTGCGCAACAGTTCCAACCATCTCTATCCTCAACAAGTATATTGGATCTTATCCCTTTAAAAAAACCAGGCTGCATATTTTCACTAAAATAAGCAGCCTGGTTTTTTTATGTAAAGAGAGGTGTTTATTAATGAAATAACTTAATTTTTATTCAGCTCTGTCCATATATTGAGAGGGGAATCGAGACTTTTAATATATGGGCTTGTTGCTATTTGATTGCCATATACCGGCCATTGATGAGCAAAATAGTTCAAATGCTTAAGCATAGGAATAGCTCCCTTATAGCCAATTTCTCTCACCAATGTTACTTTATCCAGATCAAGCATTTCCGTCTGAATAGCAGGAGTATCTCCCGCCTCTTGGAGGATAACCCCTTCAGGGTCAACAATCATTGAATGTCCGGCAGTAGGACATCCACCGTGAACCCCACAACTTCCTGCTCCTATTAAATAAACCTGATTTAACATAGCCATGGTTCTACGGTTAAGCCATTCGCAATCTCTGAAGCCAGAAGGCGCGAATGACGGATGGATGATAACTTCCGCTCCCATAGAAACCAGTGTCCTGCTCATTTCCGGAAAACATAAGTCATAACAATTCAAAATTCCCAACCTGCCGATATTGGGGATATCAAAAACGGTAAAACTATTTCCGGGTTCAGAGGCTTCCATAGGCGAAAATGGATTCATTTTTCTATATTTTGTTACAAGCTCTCCTTCAGGCGAAAAAACAGGAATGGTATTATATACTTTGTCGTCTTCAAGCTCAATCATTGAACCGGGAACGATCCATTTTTTAACTTCTGCTGCCTTTTTAGCTAAACGTTGAGTGGATAATCCCGGAATCGGTTCAGCAATATCTTTAAGTTCTGGAGCAAGCCCCTGAATAGTACACTCAGGAAAAACTATCAAGTCCAACCATGGATATTCAAGACTAAGCATGTCAATTGTGTTTTCAATTTCCGTAATATTTTTATCCGCATTAGCCTCAAAAGCTTGTCTTTGTACTGCAGCTACACCTAAAAAACGTGACATGAGAATTCCTCCAATCACTTTCAAATTTTCAAATATCATTGAATATTTAAATTAATAGCTGCAGCTAAACTTATATTTATTGAAGAAGGATATTTGTTTACCAGTTTAATTGAACATATTTTTCGCCATATATGTCAGGCCCGTTCTGTTCTTGACATTAAATTTATCAAATAAGATACGTATGTATTTTTTTACGGTATGGATGCTGATATATAGTTCCTGGGATATCTCTTGATTAGTTTTTCCCTGAATAATCAAATTCAATATTTGCCCTTCCCTGACAGTTAATCTTTGGGCAGGACTTTGATTTAAATTAAAGTTGTTTTGGCCTATGCTGTCTTCATATGAGAGTAGGATAATAAAGCGATTTTTGCCGTTTATACCAGAACTTCCCATAACCGTGGGCAAAACATTGATCCTGACCCGCTTAAATGAAGATGTATAAAAAGTATTCTGATAGCCGATCTTCCAAGATGAGCGGCATTCTGACAAAACTGTTTCAATAAAGTATTCCATGAGATTATTGATGCTTCTTTCATTGACCAATAATTCATGACAGATATCTTTTGCTGATTCATTGCAATAATAGATCTTTAGAGACTGATCACAAATGACCAAGCCGGTCAATGAGTCATTGGCGAAGGATTCAAATATTTTTTTCTCATATATATTTTCCATATAGAGCTGATGAGCATATAACCCTTGAGAAATGTATTTGGAAAGTATTTTCACGGTAGTTAATTCTCTTAAGTTATAATCATTTTCATTTTGGGAACGCCCAATAGCAATACTGCCGATAAATTTGTTATTGTTGGACAAATAGACAACCATTTCACGATTTATTCCATATTTATTGAGGAATTTACAATAATCTATATTATCATGGGAATCAGGAGAAATAACATTAGTATAATGAATGGCCCTGCTTTTTATGGCATTGCTAACGTCTGTATTTTGGGGATGAAAAACATCAAATTTAGTATAATATTTCAGGTATTCATTGACGAAATTATCTCCAATCGTTGATGCAGAACAAACAAAATTGCCGTTTCCATCATCCAACCAGAAATCACATTTTTTAAAGCCAAAGATATTATTTAGTAAAGTTAATATTTGCATACTAAAATTATCTTCAACTACGCGCATTGATTCCAAAAACCGCATAATATTTAAATAATCCTCGGAGCGTAAAAAATCTTTAACCATTTTCATTACTCCTTTGTTTCAAAAAAATTATATTAATTATTTAACTTTGATAAAAGTAGCCTATTGTCTATACTTTTTTGTAAATAGCTAATATTTTGTCAATAAGTTAATCTTTTAAAATGTTTTGGAAATTAAAGGCCCACCAGCTAAGGCTGGTTTTTTTATTGCCAGAATCATTTTTATATAGTTGTCAAAACTTTCTTTCTTTTTGAGCAAATTCCTTTATTATAAGTTGTTTCCAATAATTTTTAGACTTTTGTTTACCTTGATATAGACTAATTATCAATAGAAAGGGCCTATCGATTTTGAAATAATAATTTAGACATCTAATTTATAAAAAAGCATCTTAATCACATTAGAGAGAGGAGGTTCTCCATGATATTTGCTTTCTTAATGTTTTCGGTTTGCAGCATTTTTATTATCAAAAAGTTGGCTTTATTGGGTAAGCCGATAAAAGAAGCCGGAGGATGAATTTAGTAATCTGCATGCTTATGTTCTTTATTGAAAAAACGCTCATGGTTTATTCATTTGTCCTGTGATAAAAGCTAATAATTTTTTAGGTCTAAACTTATTATTTAGCTTTGCTTTAGCTGTAAAAGAAAGGGTTGATAATAAAATGAAAAATCGCTGGCTTCAGTTTTTTGTGCTATATTTCTCAGCTCTGGCAATCGGTCTAAACCAGTTTAAAGTGCCTCCGATCATGGGCAACATTGCCCAGGCATTCCAGGTTGACATAACAAGTGTTGCCTGGTTGATGTCTGTTTTTACTGTAGCAGGCATCATTCTGTCTATCCCCAGCGCTAAATTACTGGGAAAAATAGGACCTAAAAAAATGGGGATCATCTTAATATTGTTATTGGCCGTGGGTAGTTTAATTGGGGCCATTGCTCCCAATTTTACGATATTGCTCATCAGCAGAATTATTGAAGGCATTAGCTTTGCCTGGATTATGCTCTTGGGAATGGTCCTGATTTCTTGTTGGTTCAAACCGGAGGAAATGGGCATCCCAACCGGCATATTTGTAACTTTTCCCGCCTTGGCACCCTTTATTACCTATAGATTCGGAGCGCAGATAGCCGCAAATACAGCTTGGAATTCGCTTTGGTATATTGGCGCTGGCATTGCTGCTATCGCTTTGCTACTTTTTATTATTACTATCAAAGTACCGAAGATGGAAAGTGGCCCACAGGCAGTAGCTGGCGAACCTATCTCTTTTATCGAAGCCTTCAAAAACGGAAAATCCTTGATTTTAGGCATTATGCAAGGCATGGTGGCCTTCGTGCTTTATAACTATCTGACATTATACCCCCAGATCTTTACTAATTTTTACAATGTCGATCCTTTAAAAGCCAATTCTTATAGTAGCATATTTGGCCTTTTTGCTTTAGTCATGTGTATACTCTCGGGAGTAATCATCTCTAAGGCCAAAAAAACTAATATGATCATCTTCATTTCATTTATCGGCTTGGCGATCTCCGTCGCCTTAACCTTTAAGCTAACACCGGGACTTTACATAGTTCATACCCTTCTGATTGCTATCTTTGCCTCATTGATCATACCTTCAGTAATGACGCTAGCGCCCATCGTTGCCAAAAAGCCTTCTTTGATAGGTTATTCCGTGGGGATTGTCAATTTCTTCTACTATATCGGAGCTTTTATTAGTCCCCCCATTATAACGAATATCGTTGCTGCAAATAATGGCAATTGGCCAAGCGCTAATTTACTGCTGGTAGGTGTGACTGTTTGTGGTATCCTTGTATCTTTAATCTATTTTGTAGTTAATAAAAAGAAGGTTTATCAAGCCAGGATTGACGATTCAGAAATAAAAACTTCGTAAGCAGCTTTCCAACCCAAACATTTCCCGGATCTATTATTGAGTAGCTATTTGGCTTTAGGATTCGGATAATATTTTTCTAAACCAGGAGGTAGTTTCCACCTCCCCCTAGACTCAAACACATTGCTTAGAAAGCATAAAAAAGAACGTTTTGCTAGGCAAAACGTTCTTTTTTATTATTTTTCTTGACTATAATCCTAATATATGTTGTATTATGTAAACAGTGGTCATTCTAATGGCCGCTGGAGGTTTCTTAAATGAATGTAAACCATAAATCCCTTTGGAATAAAAACTTTATCTTTCTCCTGATTTCCAATGCCTTATTATTTTTGTCTCTAGAAATGCTAACGCCAACTTTGCCACTACTTGCCGATAATATTGGATGCACGCCCTCACAAATAGGTCTGCTAGTAGGAATATTTACGATTTCCGCCATAGCGATTAGGCCATTCACCAGTAGATTAATGCGGCTAATGGATAAAAAATATATTTTATTGATCAGCATTTTACTTTGCATGATGGCAACCGGCAGCTATATGTTTTCTACCGGTCTGCTTGTTTTGTTGCTATTCCGCTTGGCACATGGATTTGGCTTTGGTGTTGCGAGCGTATACTATGTTACATTAGCATCAGAAGAATTGCCGATCGAGCACTTAGGCGAAGGAATGGGTTATTTTGGTGTCGGTGAATCTGTTTGCTTGTCGCTTGGCCCTTTGCTCGGCGTAGCAATGCTAAATGTTTTTGATTTTAGCGGCCTCTTTACGACGGGAGCGATCATCTTATTGCTGGCCGCTCTGATGATTTTAGGCATTAAGCGGTATCCAATCAAAGAAAACCATTGCGCGGAAATTACAGGCAAGAAAATAGCCTTTAAATTGGTTGAAAAAAGAGTTTTACCGCAAGCCTTTTTAGCCATGCTTATCGGCATCATCTTCGGTGGCGTATTGTCTTTTCTCTCTCTATTTGCCAAAGAACAGGCCATATCCAACGTAGCTTGGTTTTTCTTTATCTCGGCTATTACGGGTGTTGTAATCAGAGTCGTCTCCGGAAGAATCTTTGACAGAAAAGGCCCTATATACGTACTTATCCCCGCAGGCATAAGCTTAATTATCGCCATGCTCCTCATTGCTTATAGTCAAACGGCGCTTTTGCTAAATACCGCCTCCGCCTTCTATGGCATAGGTATCGGCCTAGCTTTTCCCGCATTACAGGCTTGGTCGATAAGTTTGGTCGATAGAGAAAGCAGAGAAGATGCCATGGGTTCATTTCTCAACTTTTTTGATCTGGGAGTTGGGGGCGGGTCATTTCTTTTGGGATTTATTGTCGAAGCAACTTCCTATAAAACGATGTATCTTTTGTTAATTATAATTATTATCGTATATCTGGCCCTGACCGTTTATGTAGCAAAAAATAAAAGCATCAAACATGAGAAGCTTGCTGCCTGATTTTGAACTACTTTAAGTCAATTGGCTGAGGATTAAAGACCCTTTATTTTTCTCTGATATTCCAACCTCTAAAAGCCCAAGTAATGCTTAGTTGAGAATGCCCTTTGATAATGATACAATAAGTATAATTATCAGGAAAGGAGATACTGATTTATGTTAAATATGGCAAGCATTGCGGTGATTGTATTTTACACGGAGGTATGTGTAAAATAAAACACTTGCACTATACCTCCTAAATGAATCAAATAACGGAGGTAATAGATTTGAACAATTTAATCAAATACGGCGCTAGCGAGCGCTTTTTTGCAGAAGCGACACTCTACCCTGAGATGAATATGGCAAGAGTAATTTCGCAATATAAAGACTTATACAAAATCGCCACCGAACAAAGCGAGACTCTAGCGGAGATTTCGGGAAAATTTCGCTATGGGGCAGCCTGCCTTTCCGACTATCCCGTGGTCGGTGATTTTGTCATGGTCGACCGCCAGGACGATGAATCAGGTAATGCAATCATTCACAAGGTGCTGACCCGGAAAAGTGCTTTTGAGCGAACCGCTGTCGGATTCAGTAATCAAACGCAGCTAGTTGCAGCCAATATTGATATCGTGTTTATCTGCATGTCATTAAACAACGATTACAATTTGAGCCGTTTGGAACGTTATCTTTCTGTGGCATGGAACAGTCGGGCAACCCCTGTTGTTGTGCTTACTAAATCGGATTTGTGTGATGATCTGCAAAGCGTTCTGACGGAGATTGCAGATGTCGCCATAGGGACCGATATCATAGCTACATCCGGCTATGATCAGAACTCCTGCGATAAGCTGTTACCCTATCTAAAAAAGGGCGTTTCAGCATCCTTCATTGGCTCTTCCGGCGTGGGAAAATCCACGCTGATTAACCGTCTGGCAGGAGAAGAACTGCTGGCGACGTCAGCTGTCCGAGAGGATGATAAAGGCAGGCACACCACCACCAGAAGAGAGCTGCTGATTCTGCCGCAGGGCAGTATTGTCATTGATACGCCCGGCATGAGGGAGCTAGGTGTGGAGTCGGTAAGCCTCTCCAGATCCTTCCCTGATATTGACGAACTTGTGACACGATGCAGGTTTCAGGACTGCACTCATACTTCTGAACCGGGCTGTGCGGTAAGGCAAGCCATCGAATCAGGCGAACTTGATGAAAGACGCTTGGAAAATTATCAGAAGCTGAAAAAAGAAGCGCGCTATGATGGTCTCTCGTCCAAGCAGATCGAAACTGAAAAAATCAAAAATATGTTTGGCAGTGTGGGCCGCATGAAAGAAGCCAAAGACTTTATTAAGCAAAAAAATAAGCGAAGATAACCATATGAATGCAGCCCCCGGTCATAAATTTCCGGGGGCTGTTTCTCTTTTAGGAGAAGGGCGAAGCCCCCCATCCTAAATTTTTAACTCCTGAAATTCGTATCTAATTTATTAACATTGGCAAGCAAACTTCCTCTCTTATTTCTCCCCCCTCTTTTAACCACCTAGTGCAAATCGGTAAACTTTAAATAAACCCTTGTCAAATCCAATTTTATGCTGTATGATTTAGATACAATTTACAGGGGAGCTGGACTGACCGGCTGAGAGGAAAGCATAGCTTTCGACCCTAGAACCTGATACGGGTAATTCCGGCGTAGGAAGATTCTTCATCTGTAATTTGACCGCCGGGGATTTATTTTCCGGCGGTTTTATTTTTGGGGAGGTGAAATTATGGCATTATGCAATGTGAGTTTACAGGTCATCCCGCGCGGTACAGACGATATCTACCGCACCGTGGACAAAGTTATCGAGTATATCATGGCCTCCGGCGTCAAATACGTGGTTGGCCCCATGGAAACGACCATGGAAGGCGAGCTGGATGAGCTTTTGGAGATCGTCAAAAAAGCTCAAGGTATCTGCGTCGCGGATGGCGCAGAGCGGGTCCTTTCAGTAGTAAAGATCGACTATGCGCCAAAGGGAGTTACGATTGATGAGAAGACAGCAAAATACAGATAGGCTGCTGCCAGTAGCGGCGGTGATCGTCCTTCTGGTGGTGTGGGAAATAGCATGCAGGGCCTTTGCCATCGAAAGCTACGTCCTCCCCGCACCTACGAGGATAATCGCGGTATTCGTGGATAAATTCTCTCTGTTGATGATGCACGCCTCATATACGCTTTATGAGGCGGTGATCGGCCTGCTCTTATCCTGCCTTTTCGGCATCGTGGCCGCGCTTTTGATGTACCGCTTCCGCTATCTGGAAAAAGTCGCCTCGCCGCTGATCGTCATCTCCCAGACCGTGCCGATCATCGCCCTGGCCCCCCTGGTCCTGATCTGGTTTGGCATGGGCATCGGCCCCAAAGTCGGCATCGTGGTCCTGGTCTGCTTCTTCCCTGTGACCATCAGCGCCCTCGCCGGATTTAAGGCTTCAGACCCCGCTATGATCAGCCTCATGCGGACCATGGGCGCCAAGAGCAACCGCATCTTTCGGGAGGTCTGCCTCCCCTCCGCCGCGCCACAGATCTTTGTGGGCATCCGTATGGCTGCCACCTATAGCGTCATGGGCGCGGTGATCGGCGAATGGCTGGGCGCCAGAGCGGGCCTGGGCATCTTTATGACCCGTGCCATCAGCTCCTATCGGGCGGATATGCTCTTTGCCGCCGTCCTCATCGTCGTTATTATCAGCCTCGCTCTCTACGCGATCGTAGGGCTTTGCGAATGGCTGCTCTTGCCCTGGAAAAGAAAAACAACTAAAGGAGTTTAATATGAAAAAGATAATCGCCCTCATCATCATCGCCTGCTTCGGCCTTTTAGGCCTCACCGCCTGCAGCGATACACAAACAGCCCAACAGGAAGACTTAAAAAAATTGACCCTCGTCCTCGACTGGACGCCTAATACCAATCATACCGGTGCTTATGTGGCCCTGGCGAAAGGTTACTTTGCCGAAGAAGGCCTTGATGTGGAGATCATCCAGCCCGGACAATCCACTTCCGACGCCCTCGTGGCTTCCGGCCAATGCCAATTGGGCTTTTCTTATCAAGAAGGCGTGACTTTGGCGGCTACACAAGACATCCCCATCGTTTCCTTAGCCGCAGTTAT
>Ga0209016_1001491_pt1 | contig 18486 bp, 15 predicted proteins | sample EPASupsiteSAE305_FD_187265 | JGI IMG/M metagenome (GOLD analysis project Ga0209016, IMG submission 187265) | Bioremediated contaminated groundwater microbial communities from EPA Superfund site, New Mexico - SAE3-05 (SPAdes) (version 2) | ecosystem: Environmental > Aquatic > Deep subsurface >...
TGAATCCGGTTGGCGCCGCCGTGGATCTGCAGGCCGCCTCCCTGGGAACCGTCGTCAAAGATGGATGAACCCAGCATGATGATCTTTTTATTCTGCATGTTCAGGTCGTTGTTCAGGGTCAACGTATTCCTGAATTCCGGGTTGTCGTAGAAAATGGAACTGCCGTGCTGGTGAATCCGGTTGGCGCCGCCGCGCAGGATCAAACCACCACCTTGTGAGCCGTCATCATAGATGGATGAGCCCTGCATGATGATCTTCCTGCTGCCCATGTTCAGGTTACTGCCGATGTTGATGGTTGCCTGCCTGAATTCCGGCTGGTCGTAAATGATCGGATTACCATGCAGATGGACCCGGTTGGCGCCGCCGCGGATGATCAGGCCGCCCCCCTGGGAGCCGTCGTCGTAAATGCTGGAACCGAGCATGATAATCTTATGGTTGCCCATGTTGAGGTTGCCGTCATCCTGCAGGTAGGAGGCCAGTTGCTTCAGGCGCTGGATCTCATGGGGAGCAAAGGCGTCATGGGCCGCTCCTGCGGCAAAGACGGTTAGCAGGGTCACCAGGATGCCGATGATGAAGCTTTTTGCATCAATGCTTTTCATGATCATTCCTCCTTGTGCAGGCTGGTTTATGCATCCCCCAGATGTTTGTTGGGGATCAGATAGTTACGGATGTAATCGCTGACTGCTGCCTCCAGTGAAAGGGTTGCTGCAGTGTAGCCGGCCTGGCGGATCTTCTCGGTCTCGGCGCAGGTGTGGTACTGGTAGGTGTTGCGGATTGACTCCGGCATATCGATGTAGTCAATCGCCACCGGCAGGTCCATGGCATTAAAGACTGCTGTTGCCAGCCGGTTCCAGCTGGCGGTGCTGCCGCCCCCTACGTTAAAGATACCGGCTGCCGCACGGTTATCCAGAAAATGCAGGGTCATGGCCGCTGCATCCTTGACATAGACAAAGTCCCGCACCTGCTCGCCATCGGCGTAGTCGGGGCGGTGTGACTTGAACAGCTTGAGCCGGCCGGTCTCGGAGATCTGTTCAAAGGCCTTCTGCACCAGGGAGCGCATCTCCCCCTTGTGTTGCTCATTGGGGCCATAGACGTTGTAGTATTTCAGTCCCACCAGCTCGGTCAACAACCCCTGCTGCTGGGCCCAGAGATCGAACAACTGCTTGGAATAGCCGTACATGTTCATGGGGCGCAACTTGGTCAGCAGGGTTTCGTCATCGGAAAAACCCAGTTCGCCGTTGCCGTAGGTGGCTGCGCTGGAGGCGTAGATGAAGCGGGCCCCCTGTTCTTTGGCAAACAGGGCTGCCTTGCGGGAGTATTCAAAATTGTTGCGGATCAGGTAGCTGGCATCCCGCTCCGTGGTGGCAGAACAGGCCCCCAGGTGGATAATCGCCTGCAGCGGGCCGGAGAGGCGTGATGGCAGGGTGCCGTTGTCCAACAAGGCCTCAAAGGCATCCTTTTCAAGGTAATCCCTGAACTTGAGAGGCGCCAGGTTACGCCACTTTTCAGTCAGACCCAGGTGGTCAACCACCATAATATTTTCAATTCCGCGCTGGTTCAGGCCGTGTACAACAGCGCTGCCGATCAGGCCGGCGCCCCCGGTTACGATGATCATGGTGTTCTCTCCTTCAGAGCATACTTATACAGGATAATTGCGAAAGAATTGAGTTCTGTCAAATTCATTTCGGAATTGTGTTGTTAAAACAGGCAGGCTACTATCTTTTCGCCCAAGCCCTACTGCAAGGAGTTACTGCCATGCGTTACCGTTCTGTCTGCCCCTATGACTGTCCTGATGCCTGCAGCCTGTTGATAACTGTTGAAAATGACAGGGCAATCAAGATTGAGGCTGACCCGCATCATCCGATTACTCAGGGCTTTATCTGCGGCAAGATGCGGCAGTACCAGCAGACCGTGCACTCGCCTCAGCGTCTGACCAGACCACTGCTGCGGACCGGTCCCAAGGGGAGCGGCAAGTTTGTGGCGATCAGCTGGGACGAGGCGGTGCAGCGGATCTGCTCACGCTGGCAGGAGATTATTCCGCAGTATGGTGCCGAGGCGATCCTGCCCTACTCCTATGCCGGTACCATGGGGCTGGTGCAGCGCAACAGCGGCCATCCCTTCTTCCATAAACTGGGGGCCAGCCGTCTGGCCCGCACCATCTGTACCCCTGCCAAGGATTACGGCTGGAAGGCGGTGATGGGGGATACCCCGGCCCTTGATCCTGCAGAGCGCAGCAAGAGTGACCTGATTATCCTCTGGGGGCTGAACGCCGCTGCCACCAGTATCCACAGCATGGCTGCCAGCCAGGCGGCCCGGAAACAGGGGGCCCAGGTCTGGGCTATTGATACCTACCAGACTCCTACCTGTCAGGCCGTGGACCGGGCGATCATCGTCAAGCCGGGCAGTGACAGCGCCCTGGCCCTGGGGATGCTGCAGGTGATGGTGGCAGAAGGGCTGCTGGATCAGGCATTTATCCGTGACAACGTGATTGGTTTTGAGGAACTTTGTGACCAGGTTCTGCCGGATTGCAGGCCTGAGCAGATGGCTGCCATCTGCGGGCTTCCGGCTGATACAATCCGTGATCTGGCGCGGGCCTATGCTGCAGCCAAGGCGCCCCTGATCCAGGTCGGGGGTGGTTTGACCCGCTATGGCAACGGCGCTATGACGGTTCGCTGCATTGCCGCCTTGCCCGCTGTCAGCGGGGCCTGGCAGCGGCCAGGCGCAGGCCTGTTCTGCGGCACCTCCACCGGAGCAGCCTTCCCGCTGCAGCTGGTCACCCGTGAGGATTTCATGGCCGGCCCGACCCGGATCGTGAATATGAACCAGCTGGGTGCAGCCCTGAATAATCTGAATGATCCCAAAGTGATGAGCCTGTATGTCTATCACTCCAACCCGGCAGTCATCGCGCCGGACCAGAATGCCGTCATCAAAGGGTTGGAGCGGGAGGACCTGTTCACGGTGGTGCATGAACGTTTCATGACTGATACTGCCCGCTATGCCGATCTTGTCCTGCCTGCCACCAGTTCGCTGGAACATCCTGATCTGTACCGCAGTTACGGCAGTTATCAGGCCCAACGTTGCAGTAGGGTAATCCCGCCGGTGGGTGAGGCAAAATCAAACTGGGACACCTTCTGCCTGCTGGCAGAGGGGCTGGGCTGGGGTGAACCGTTCTTCAGGCAGTCGGCAGATGACCTGATTGATCAGCTGCTGGCTGAGCCCAATGGCTGGCGGGATGCTGCAATCACGGAACAGCTGCGGCAGGGAGAACCGGTGCTGATGACACCCCCTACCTCGCCACGGGGCCCCTGGTTGACACCCTCAGGAAAGATTGAGCTGCGCAATGAGCGCGAATCGCAGCCGCTGCCCTGCCTGCTGCCCACCCATGCCGAGGCAGACCGGTTTCCGCTGCGGTTGCAGCCAGGCGTCAGCCTGTACAGCCTTAACTCCAGCTTCAATGAGCGTGACGACCTGCTGCAGAAGCGGGGAGAACCGACGCTGCTGATACACCCTGCTGATGCCGCTGCCCGGCAGTTGTGCGATGAGCAATCAGTATCTGTTTACAATGGGTTTGGCTCAATTGAGCTGGCGCTGCAGGTAACGGAACAGGTGCCAGCCGGTACCGTGGTCAGTGAAGGGGTCTACTGGCTTGACCGCAGCCAATCAGGGCGTGGTATCAATGCCCTGACCTCACAGCGCCTGACTGACTGCGGTGAGGGTAGTACCCTCTATGATGTGGCGGTTGAGGTGGCCGCTGCAAAAAAGTAGGTGAAATACCCTAGAAGAGGGTGGTATAGTACCAATTTTAGAACACATTTATAAGGAGTCCCCCATGAGCTTCTTCCTCGATAAATACTTGGGTTTAAAGATCAAGACCCGTATTTACCTGCTCTGCTTCTGTTACAGCCTCTGCATCATCTTTGGTGTCGGGGCCGGCCGCTCACTGCCCCTGACCTACTCAATTCTGACCACTGCCCTGTTTGTGGCAGCCGGTGCGTTCTTCGGCGGCCTGCTGTTCTGGTCGGTCAATGATGCCCTGCAGCGGATTCTGGGGTATCTGAAGGAGATGACCGAGGGCAATCTGCGCCAGACCATTTCGGCCAAGCGCAATAACGAGATCAGCGCTATCATCCGTTCCATCGCTACCCTGCAGACCGCCATGCAGGGCATGATCTCCGGTATCCGGCAGACAACCGACAGTGTTGCTTCAGCATCGGAGCGGCTCCGTCAGACGGCTGAAAGCATTGCCGACGGCACCGGCAGTGCTGCCTCCCAGTCCGATGCGGTCAGCCAGTCAGCCGATGGTATGGCCAGCGTCAGCAGTGAGATCGCCTGCAGTTGCGACACCATGTCGGCCATGGCCACCGAGGCCGAGCAGGTGTCGAAGGAGGGAGAACGGATTATTTCCGGTATGTCGGTGGTCATGGGCAGTATTGAAGGGGTCATGACCGAGACCACCTCTGCAGTCAAGAATCTTGGTGCCACCTCCAACCAGATCGGCGATATTCTTTCCACCATCAGTGACATTGCCGATCAGACCAACCTGCTGGCCCTGAATGCCGCCATTGAGGCTGCCCGGGCAGGCGATCAGGGACGTGGTTTTGCCGTGGTGGCCGATGAGGTCCGTCATCTGGCAGAACGGACCACCAGTGCCACCCGTGAGATCCAGGGAATTATCACTGCCCTGCAGCGGGATGTGCGGGCCGTGGTCGGTTCCATGGAACAGAGTGCCGGCAGCGTGCATGAAGGGGGCGAAGGGGTACGGCTTTCCTGTGAGGCGATCGGCAGTATCCGTGAAAAGATCGGTGAACTGCTCAGTCAGGTGTCCCATGTCGCTTCTGCCGCTGCCCAGCAATCAAATTCAACGGTGGCCATCTCCGGCAGCATGCACGGCATTACCTCGGTGATCCGTGAGGCGGCCCACGGAGCTGATGAAACCAGAAACGCTGCTGCCCAGATGGCAGCATCCTCGGCAGAACTGCAGCAGATGGTCAGCAAATTCCGTATCAACTGAAAACCGTTGCGAAGGCCATCGTCCCTCATCCGGCCTTCCCTATGACGTTTTCTCTATCTCGAGTTTGAAAGGTTCTTTATGCGACGTTTCGTGCGCAGTACACTTTGTTTGTTTTTCCTTTGTCTGGCAGCTCTGACCGTCCAGGCTGCCGAGCAACCGCCAGCCCCGCCGGCAACGCCGCCAGCTGTTCCTGCGTCAGCTGTTCCTGCGTCAGCTGTTCCTGCGTCAGCTGTTCCTGCGTCAGCTGTTCCTGCGTCAGCTGTTCCTGCGTCAGCTGCCCCTGCGGCACAACCGGATCTGAAACCTGCTCCGGGTCTGAGCCTGCTGCCCGCAGCCAAGCCTGCTCCCCTGCCGGTGGCGGTAGCAAAGATCGGTGTGGTGGATGTCAACAAGGTTTCCACCGATTCAGCCATGGGCAAGGCGGCCCAGCAGCAGATCAAGGCGCAACAGAGCAAATTGCAGAAGCAGGTTGAGGCAAAACGGAAGCAGCTGGATAAGTTCAAGGCTGATACCGAACGTCAGCTGCCCGGCCTGTCACCCCAGCAGCGGGAGGCAAAACAGCGGGAGTTTCAGAAAAAAATCGAAGAGTTTCAGAAGTTTGGCTTGAAGTCGGAAAAGGAGCTGATGGAAAGCCAGCAGAAGCTGACCAAGGGGTTGTTTGAGGCGATCGGCAAGGCTGCAGACGAGCTGGGCAGGGCCAGGGGATTGACCGCGGTTGTGATCAACCGGGAGTTGCTTTTTCTGGGGGCTGGGGTTGAGCCGCTTGACATCACAGTGGATCTGATCACGCTGCTGGATGGAAAAGCAAAGTCGAAGTAGGCTGGAGGCAGCTTTGAGCCTGCGTAAAAAGGGCCACCGGGTAACGGTGGCCCTTTTTCTGTCCGACACTCAGGCCTCCTCCCGGGAACCGGCCTCAGCACCCCGGGCTACGGTATCAACGCTCAGCGGTTCTTCCGTTGCCCGGCGAAAACCCTTGAGGGCGCCCCCCAGCGACGAGCCCAGCTGAGGCAGCTTGCCCGGTCCGAATACCACCAGGCAGATCACCAGGATCAGGATCAGTTCCGGCATGCCAAATCCAAACATGGGCAGCTCTCCTTCCGTTTACCTGGCTATGGCAGCCTTGTAGGCCTCAATCACCTTACGCACCTTTTCAGAGGGCGGGCCGACCGTGATCAATCCCAGTGGACGTTCGATCTTGTCCGTCTTGACCACCACTACCCCCGCCTTGACAAACCCGGCCCCCAGGCCGCCGATGGCGGCAGGGTCTTTGGCCACCTCGTCACTGATGGTGGCCACATTGACCGGCAGGGTTTCCTTGAGATACTCCTCATCTTTGAGAAGCTTCTGTTTGATCAGGCCACGGGTGGCGCTGGAGAGGGTGTCGGTGACCACCTTGATGGTCTGGTCAGCCCCGCCCAGCTCTTTCCAGTTGGTGATCTTGCCGGTGTGGATATCCTTCAGCTGCGGAAAGGTCAGTGCCTGGACCTTGTTGGCCGGATTGACCACAAAGACCACCTGATCCATCTGAATGGCGTGCAGCTGTAACTTGGAGGTGTCCACCTCACGCCCGGCGGCCCTGGCCCCCTTGGCAACGGTCTCAACCGAGGCAGAGGCCAATGAGGCATCGCACTTGCCGTCAGCCAGATCAATCAGACCTTTGCCGGCATTGCTCTTGACGATCTCAAGGCTGTAGCCGGTGGCCTTTTCAACCGCTGCCTTGTGGGGATTGATCAGGCTGTCCACCACACTGGCGGCACCATACAGCTTGACCACTGTTCTGGCTGCCTCGAATTTGCGATGGCAGGAGTCGCAATCACGAAAGGCCCGTTTGCCGTTGTGGCAGACAAAGCAGGCCTTGTCCTCAAAGTGGTTCTGCATGGTGATCAGGGCCTTTTTCCGGGTCTCAAAGATTGCACTGTGGCAGTCATTGCAGACCATCCCCTTGGAGGCATGCAGTCTGCCGTCAAAGATGACCCGGCCCTGGCCGGCCCCCCCATACAGCAGGGCCTTGTCATGGGTGGCAAATGACAGACCGGACAGGGTCAACAGCAGGCAGATCATCAGCATGAGTGTTCTGTACATGGGTCGCTCCTGATACAGTTGCGGCAGATGTCAGTCTGCCGCAACCGGGAAAAGGTATGGTTAAACCAGAATAGACCTGCTGACCTTCTTGACGTCAGCGGTACCGGTCAGGGTCATCGCAACCACCAGCTCACCCTGCATCTTCTTCAACATCAGGGCCACACCTTCCGGACCACCACCCACGGAGCCGCGCACCAGCGGACGCCCCACCAGCACCGCATCAGCCCCCAGGGCCAGCATCTTGAGCACATCGGCACCGTAGCGGACACCGCCGTCAGCAAGGATAACGATATCCCCCTTGACCTTGTCAGCAATGGCCGCCAGCACCTGGGCCGTGCCGGGGGTATGATCCATTACCCGTCCGCCGTGGTTGGAGACCACGATCCCGGCGGCACCGACATCAATCGCCTGCTTGGCTTCTTCCACGGTCATGACGCCTTTGATGATAAACGGTAATTTGGTTGAACCGGCTATTTCCCTAAGTTGTTTCAGACTCTTCGGCTCAACCGTCTTGCCCGGCAGAGCCCGTGAGGCCCGTCCTGCCGAGTCGATGTCGATAGCAAAAAACGGTGCCCCGGCCTGCTCGATCAACCGGATCCGCTCGATGATCTCGGCCTGGGTGCGGGGTTTGATCTGGGCCACCGCCTTGCCGCGGTATTTGGCCACGGTTTGCAGACGGGTCTGATAGACCGAAAGCGGATCGCCGATGCCGTCAGCGGCAAAACCGATCGTTCCGGCCTGGATACAGCCGGCAATGATCCCTTCCATGTACTCTTCTTCCGTAACTTTGCCCTGCAGCCCCATATTGTAGGTCACGCCGCCGGTTACGCCGGAGAGGATCGGCATGGACAGTTTGACCCCGAACAGGGTCAGCGAGGTATCCGGCTTCTTGATCTCGTGGAAGGTGCGCATATTCAGCTCATACTTGGCCAGCGCGGTCAGGTTGTTACGGAAGGCCTTGCCTGAATCGATGCCGCCCATGCCGGGGACCTCGCCGGAACAGGCCACGCCGTCACACTCCGGGCAGACCCGGCAGCGCGGGTACATCTTCTCACGGGCCACCTTCAAGACCTGATCCAGCTTGAGGGCACTCTTGCCTGTTGCGGCTGCCGTTGCGCCGGTGGCGGCCTTCTTTGCCTCCTCATGCCTCCTCAGCGGCATTGGCCTCCCTGGGGCTGCCCACGGCCTGTACTGCCAGCACGCTGGCACCAACCACTGCTGCGGTCTTGATGAAGTCACGCCTGCTGAAACCACCTGCTGAGATGCTTTCCTGCTCGTCATGGATCTGTGACATGGCCTTGCCTCCTTTGGTGTTTTCCAGCTTCAGGCCCGTGGGCCGGCAACTGGAGTTGGTGACAGAAACAAAGAATATCGGGATGTTGAGATTTACACTAAGGGTGGTCCCGGATGATTTCAGCGTAGCGCAGCTGCAGCGCAAGCTGAATCACAACCTGCTGAGCAGCAGATTGAGGGGCTGAATGGCATAAAACAGGGGATGAATGGTTTCCGGTGCCTGTTCAGGAGACGTGCAGCGGAAGCTGAAGGTGCTGCAGGGGAGCGTTCGTCAGGTCAGACCTGGGAGATCAGGTGTTTCTTGAGATCCCTGGCATGGTAGCGACTGACCAAGATCTCGGTCCGGGCCGGGTCGTTCATCACCAGTTTGCAGCTGCCGCTGAACCAGGGGATGATCTCCAGTATACAGTTGAGGTTGACCAGTGAATTGCGATGGGCGCGGAAGAAGGCGTACGGCTCAAGCTGTTCCTGCAGGGCGGTAATGGTGTGGCTGGTCTGGTAGATCCGCGTGGCGGTATGGATATGGGTGACCGCTTCGGTACAGCGGACAAAAACAATACTCTCCGGTGCTATCGGCAGGATCTTGCTGCCCTGGCGGGCCGCTACCCACTTGCGGTCGTCATGGGGCGGTTCAGGCAGGGGTCTTTCAGGGCCGGGCGGCGTTGCAGCCAGCTGCTTGCGTACCTTGTCGATGGTCTTGCCAAGCCGCTCCAGGGTGACCGGCTTGAGCAGATAATCAAACGCCTCAAGATTGAAGGCATCCACCGCAAACTGGCTGTAGGCGGTGGAAAAGACCACCAGCGGGCGTTCCGGCAGTTCCTGGAGGATCTGGGACAGTTCAATCCCGGTCAGTCCCGGCATCTGGATATCCAGAAACAGCAACCGGGGCTTCAGCTGGCGCAGCAGACGCAGCCCTTCCGTTGCGGTGGCGGCCTCGCCGACAATCTCAAGTTCCGGCAGCTGCTCCAGCAGGTAGCGCAGTTCCCGCCGGGCAGGGGCCTCGTCGTCGATCAGAAAGACCGTGATGTTCATGCGGTCACCGGGATGGAAAAGGAGATGGTTGTGCCGGCGCCGGGGCTGCTCTCGATCCTGAGGGCCCGTTTGCGGCCATAGAGTGCCACCAGGCGGGCATTGACGTTTTTCAGGGCAATCCCCAGCCCCTCTTTGCCGGTGGGATGCTGCCGGGGTGTCAACAGGCCGGACAGCTTGGCCTGGTCCATGCCGACCCCGTTGTCCGCAACCCTGATATGCAGGTTTTGCTGCTCTTTGCGGGCCTGGATCGTGATATCCCCGCCTGCATCCCGTGGCAGGATACCGTGGCGGATGCCGTTTTCCACCAGGGGCTGCAGGATCAACGGCGGTACCGGGCAGTCCAGGGCGTCCTCATCGATCTGGTAGTGTATCCGGACCCGCTCCTCAAAACGGGCCTGCTCAATCGCCAGATAGGCCTCGCAGTGTTGCAGCTCAACCGAGAGCGGCACCTCGCGCTCGGTGGTGGCAGTGCTGTTGCGGAAGAACTCTGCAAGTTTTACCAGCAGATTGGTGGCGATGGCCGGGTCGGTGCGGGTATAGCTGATGATGGTGGAGATGGCATTGAAGAGGAAATGAGGGTTGATCTGGGCCTGCAATGCCCGGATCTCCGCCTTGGCCAGCTGCTGCTCCCGGAAGACGGTGGAGATCAGCTGGACAAAGACGGCATTACCAAGTCCGTTGACCAGAATCGAGGGGAAGGCCAGCACCGTCACAAGGTGCAGGGCCGAGGAGAACGGTTTGGCCAGCAGCAGGATCAGCGTCATCTTCAGGATCTCATTGACAGCGCCCACTGCAAAGGCGGCAAAGATGTCGTATTCGACCCGGCGCAGGCGGGGATAGAGCCAGGCCGCCACCACCCCCTGCAGGACCGTGGCGATGCCGCAGGAAAGGGAGGTCAGGCCGGCAGGATCGATGGCATAGCGGTGGATGCCCGCCACCAGTCCGGCCGCCAGGCCGACCAGCGGTCCGCCCAGGATACCGGCCAGGGCCACCGCCACCCCGCGCAGGTTGGCTATGGCACCGTGAAAGGCAAAGCCGCTGTAGGTGGCCATGATGCCGGCCCCGCCGAACATGAACGCCAGCACCAGCTTGTCCCTCCTGCTGGCGATGCCGGTCAGCAGACGTTTAAAGGCCTTGAAACGGATCAGGAATATGAACAGGATGGCAAACAGGCCGAGGCGTTCGAACAGATCAAGAAAGAGTCCCATGGGTGCTCCTGATCTCCGGTTAGGTGTGGTTCGATTAATGTAGCAGACTGGAGCGCTCTTTGCCAGTACTAGCGGGGAGTGGGAGGGATCGCTGTTCAGGCCAGTCGGCTGATCGGGCGGGCCGTAAGCAGTACAGCGGCAAGGCAGATGGTAGATCCCAGGGAAAGTGCCGCGGCGGCCCCGACGGTTCCGGCCAAAAGTCCCATCAAGGCGTGGCCGAAGGGGGCCATGCCTGCCAGCGTCAGGGTGTAGAGCCCCATCACCCGGCCGCGCAGGGGCATCGGGCAACGGTGCTGGAGCAGGCAGTTGGCCAGCGCCAGCAGGCTGACAATGCCGACACCGCTGAACAGCAGGGCCAGTAGCGAGGTATAGTACTGATTGGAGCGGGCAAACAGCAGCAGGCAGATCCCGAACAACAGACCGGATGCCACCACCAGCCGCCCTTTACAGCGCGGCTCGCGTTGCAGGGTCAGCAACAGGGCTGCCGCCAGTGCGCCGATGCCTGACGAGGCAGCCAGCATCCCCAGCCCCTGGGGGCCGACATGCAGGATACCATCTGCAAACAACGGCAGGAGCGGTACAAAAGGGATACCGAACAGGCTGATCACCGCGATCAGCAGCAGCAGCAGGCTGCTCTCCTTCTCTGCTGCCACAAAGCGCAAGCCTTCCTGCAGCTCTGCCAGCAGGCTGGTGGAAGGCCTGGCAGAGTGGTGCGGCAGGCTGTCGGACTGCGGTCCCATGGCCAGCAGACTGGCACTGCCGATCAGAAAACTGGCGGCATTCAGGTAGAAACAGCTGGCAGTACCCCAGGCGGCAATGATAGCACCTGCCAGCACCGGCCCCACCACCCGGGTCGCGTTAAAGACAACCGCATTCAGCGAAAGTGCCCCCAGCAGCAGCTCAGCCGGGACAAGCCGCCCCCAGAAAACCTGGCGGGCCGGCAGATCAAAGGCGTTGATCACCCCCAGCAGCAGAGCCAGGGCCACGATCAGGCCCGGCGTGACGTGGCCGCTTCGGGTCAAAAATCCCAATAATAGCGCCGGGATCAGTGATAACAACTGGGTGGTGATCAGCAGTCTGCGGCGGTCATGGCGATCGGCAAGCGCTCCCCCCACCAGAGACAGCAGGGAAACCGGTGCGGTCAGGGCTATGGCGGTCAGGGCCAGCCAGAAGGCAGAGCCGGTCAGCTGGTAGACCAGCCAGCCCTGGGCCACCGACTGCATCCAGGTGCCGGACAGGGATATCAGCTGTCCTCCCAGATAGAGGCGCACATTGCGGTTGGCAAGCAGGGCATGGCAGGCTGTCCGGTCCATTGGAAACGCTCCTGATGATGACCGGATGCGGGACGGATGGTCCGCCCCGCTCCGGTCTGTCTGGACTACTTTGTTGCAGGTTTTGCCAGCTTGGCAGCGTTGGCTCCGGCAATCCGGCCAAAGGTGATGGTCTCGGAGATGGAGTTGCCCCCCAGGCGGTTGGCGCCGTGCACCCCGCCGGTCACTTCTCCGGCGGCATAGAAGCCGGCAATCGGCTTGCCGTTCTTGGCGATTACCTGAGTGTCGGTGTTGATCTTCAGGCCGCCCATGGTGTAATGCACGCCCGGCTTGATCTCAATGGCATAGAACTTGGCGGTCCGCAGGGCACGGGGCAGGTCAGGCCGCTTGAACTCAGCATCATTTTTGGCATCCACCGCCTTGTTGTAGGTCTCAATCGAGGCCTCAAGGGTCTCAGCTGGCATCTTCAGGGCTGCTGCCAGCTCCTTGATGGTTGCGCCTTCCTTGACCAGTTCCAGGTGGAAGTAGCCGTCGATCTGTTTCAGGCTCTTGCGAATCGCCTCATCAAAGATCAGGTAGGCCGACTTGCCGGTCTGGTGCAGGATTGCCTCAGAGGCCTTGTCGCGGGTGGTCAGTTCGTTCACAAAACGCTTGCCCTCGTGGTTGATCAGGATGGCGCCGTTACCTCGCACCGCCTCGGTAATCAGGATCCGGCTGCCGGCTGCCACGGTGGGGTGGATCTGGATCTCTTTCATATCTTTCAGCTCGGCACCGGCCTTATTGCCCAGCTCCAGACCGTCACCGGTGGCACCGGGCTGGTTGGAGGTGGTCATCCCCTTGAATTCAGGGCGGTAGAAGGCCACTTTTTCAGGATTGGCGGAGAAACCTCCGGCAGCCAGCACCACTGCCCTGGCCTTGATGGTGTAGCTGCCGCTGTGTTTGCCTTCCACGACAACACCGGTTACCCGGCCCTGCTTATCTTCAATGATCTTGACCACTTTGCTGTTGACGCGGACATCGATCTTGCGATCGGCAGCGTTCTTGCGCAGCACATTGGCAATGTGGGCACCCACGGCAGTGCCGCCGGTGGGACGATGGGTCCGGTAGACGCTGGCACCGGCCATCCGGCCCACGTCGCTGATATCAGCGCCGATGGAGGTCAGCCAGTCAACCGAGCCGGACGAGTTCTGGGCCAGAATCCTGACCAGCTCAGGATCATTGGTGTTTTTTCCACCCTTCATGGTGTCCTGATACATCAGTTCAACTGAGTCCTTGATCCCCTTGGCCTTCTGGAATTTGGTCTCGGCGGCGTTCATGCCGCCTGCGGCCAGCATGCTGTTGCCGCCGGTAATCGGCTGTTTTTCCAGCAGAATAACCTTTGCTCCGGCATCATGGGCCGTAATGGCGGCGGTCATGCCGGATGCCCCGGCCCCGATCACCACCACATCGGTGGTTTCTGTCTTCCTGGCAGATTTCTTCAGTTTCAGCGGCACTGCTGCAGCAGCTCCGCCCGGAATCGACATATCGTAGGTGTGGCACTTCAGGCAGTAGGCCTGTGAACGGCTGTGGCCGCTGTGGCAGGTGGTACAGTTGATCTGCCCCAGATGGGATTTATGGGGGTTGATGTGGCCCTTGGCCTTGGCACCCACGGCATCCAGGTCACCGTGACAGCCGACACAGCTCTGGTTGATCCCTTTTTCGCTGTCGTCAACTATGATCTTTTTGGCGGTGCCGTGGCAGTCGGCACAGCCGATCTGTTTGGCCTTGTGCAGTTCCGCCAACGCGGTTTTCCCTCCTTCAGCGGCCCGGAGTGCACCGGCGGGCAGCAACAGGACTGCCAGCCCCAGCAGCATGATGATCCGTCCAAACATCTGTTTCATGGTTGTTCTCCTCTCTTGGTGGTGATGCACGATACGAGGGCGGTCCGGCCGGATTCCGGTCAGACCGCCTGATGGTATGTACTGAAATGCTATCCCTGTTTCTCCGGTTGTCAACCGGGGTATTTGTTAGAACATGAAGCGTGAGATCATGTAGGCTATTACGGTTGAGGTGCTGACACCGATCAGGCCGGGGATCATGAAGCTGTGGTTTAACAGGTACTTGCCGATTCTGGTGGTGCCGGTACGATCCATATTGATGGCAGCCAGGTCGCTGGGGTAGAAGGCAAAGAAGAAGTAGGCGTAGCTGGCCGGCATCAGGCCCAGCAGCAGTGGCACCGGCAGGCCCAGGGCCAGACCCAGCGGCAGGGTAATGGCCAGGGTGGCGGCCTGACTCTTGACAAAGGCCGAGATACAGAAGGTGGCGATGGCAAAGGTCCAGGGGGCGGTCTTGACCATGGTACCGATGGTCTCGATCAGATAACCCTTGTTGGCGGAGATAAAGGTGTCGCTCATCCAGGCGATACCGAAGATGGAGACCACGGCGATCATACCGGCGGTGAAGACGCTGGAGTGGGCGATATCCTTGGCCTTGACGTTACCGGCGAACATGATGAAGGCGCCAAAGGCCAGCATGACGAACTGCACCACCGTGGTCATGGCCACTGCCTTGCCTTTGTGGTCAAGGGGGAGCAGTTCCGGGAAACTGGCCAGGAGGATGATGGAACCGACCCCGGCAAAGAACAGCAGCACTGACAGTTTGGCCGTGGTGGAGATCTTCTGGTCCAGCGTCGTGACGTTGGCGTTCAGGGTGTTACGGAAGTCGGGATCTTCCAGGCGGGCCTGAAATTCCTGGTCTTTATCCAGGTCTTTACCGCGGTTGAAGCTCCAGGCGGCAGCTGCCAGCACACCCAGCACACCGGCCGGCATGGTGACCATGATGATATCCACCAGGGTGACCGGATAGCCGGCCTTGGCGGCAAAGCCGAGAAAGAAGGTCACGGCGGCTGCAACCGGACTGGCGGTAATACCCATCTGTGAGGCCACACTGGAGATGGCCATGGGACGTTCCGGACGGATACCGGTCTTGAGCGCCACGTCGGAGATAACCGGCAGCAGGGCATAGACGGCATGGCCGGTACCGCAGCAGACGGTCAGGAAAAAGGTTGAGAGCGGGGCAAGGATGGTGACGTACTTGGGATGGGCGCGCAGCATCCGCTCGGTCAGCTGCACCAGGTAGTCAAGCCCGCCTGCCACCTGCAGGGTGGCCGAGGCGGTCACCACCGCCAGGATGATCAGCATCACCGCAATGGGCGGCTCGGACGGCGCACTGCGGAAGCCCAGCACCAGCAGTGAGACCCCCAGACCACCGATCAGGCCGAGGGAGACACCGCCCCGGCGGATACCGATCAAAACTGCCCCAAGTACCAGCACGAATTGGATCCAGAACATTAACATGGTACACCTCCTGTAGATGACGTTTGTCATGGGTTGCGAAAGAAGCTTTTGCCCTGACAGGAGCAGCAACAGTGCCAATGCTGATTTGTTTGAATAAGGTGCTGATATTGATTGATAATTTCGCGATGTTGGTCTGGCTTTGAATGCCCGGGGGGTATAACCCAGGTTATGGCCGGAATCGCCTGGATGCAGTTTATCTAAGTGATATCGATTGGATAGCCCGTAATGACGGACGTTATAGCCATAACCAGGGTTATGGCGGGACGGACAAGCAGAGGGGACCGGCTAAAAATATCACGTTATCTCAAAGCGTTATCTTAAAGAATGACGAGGAAGACGCCAGTGGTCAGCAGCAGCAGCAGGCGGTGGCCCAGCAGGCCGGGTCCGCCCAGATTGTGCTGCCGTTGCAGGCTGGCCAGGGCAACCAGTGAGAAGGTCATCCCGGCGAGGATGCCGGGATAGATCAGCAGGCGCAGGGTGCCCAGTTCCGGGGTGAGCCGGGCCGGATCGGTCAGCTGGGCCAGGCCGAAGGCGGTCAAGAGCAGCGGTATCAGCTGCGCCCCTCCTTCAACCAGGGCGCGGAAGTAGATCATGAACAGGCCGGTGATCGCCAGCGGCAGGTAGGCCAGGCCATAGACCGTAAAGGCCTGCCGCCGGCGCAGCGCGGGTGCCGCCCCTGAGCAGGCCATCGCCGCCAGGCAATACAGCAGTACCATCCCCACGGCCAGGGCAAAATCAGGCCCGCTCCAGACGGTGGAAGGAAAGACCTCCTTGGTCCGTCCCATCAGGAGCGGAGTCCCTTTGGCCGCGGCAATCGTACCACAGAGCGCCACGCTGAACAGGGCTTCATAAAAACCGTGGCGGGAGCGGTTGAGCAGGCCCCAGGCCGGATTGCGCAGGTCGAGCTGCATGGAGTGGTGCGGGCAGCTGCGTACACAGTTGAGGCAGAGTACGCAATGGTCGGAGTTATCGATGCCGGTGGGGTGCAACCCCATCGGGCAGCCCCGTTCCTTGACGCAGTCGTCCACCCGGCAGCGGCTGACGCAGACCGTGCGGTTGCTGTGCATCTCAAGCAGGGAAATCCGTGACACCAGGCTGACGATCCGGCCCAGCGGACAGAGAAACTTGCACCAGCCCCGCCGGCCGATGATCAGGTCGGCCATAGCCGTGGCAGCCAGCAGCCCGGCCAGCAGGATGCCGGTGGCCAGGGCATGGGAAAACATGCCGGTGGCCTGTTCCACCAGCAGTATCATGATCATCCCGGCCAGGCTGATCGCAGCACCCCACTTTTTCAGCCACTGCATCGGTTCATGGGTGACCCGCGTCTTGACGCCGACAAACTCGCCGATCGCCTCCAGCGGACAGTAGCTGCACCACCCCCGCGCCACTAGAAAGGCGGTGGCAAGCAGGGCCGGCCACCAGAGGGTCCAGACCGCCAGGTTGGCGGCATTGCCGGTGCGGGGACCGGCCAGGGTGTAGCCCATCACCAGCAGAAACAGCGGCACGGTCGTCCAGCGCAGCAGACGGGGGAAGTCAGGGCGGCGGGCCAGCCGTTCCACCGACGGCAGCGAGAGCAGGTTGAAGCGGCCGCCGAAGGACTGCCCCTGCAGAAAGATATGTTCCGCCTGGATCTCGTCGGCATTGCAGACCACCACGGCGCGGCTCATGACCTGGTACAGCTCGCTGCCGTTAAGCGGCCAATCGTGGTCCACCAGGCGGTTCAGGGCATCCTGGGAGATCCGTCGCACCTGCTTGTGGTGCTTGGCGTTGAGGCTGGCCAGCAGGCTGCGGGCGATCAGCGGGATATCCTGCTTGCGCTCACGCAGCGGCGCCATCTCCAGCCGTTCCGTTGCCAGCCGGCGGTACAGCCCGCCGTGGAAGCTGCCGGCCGCAGCCTGTTCAGCCAGCGGCTCGCTGCTGGTGGCGATGATCCGGACCTCGGCACTGCGCAGGCGCTGCTCGCCGCGCCGTTTGAACTGGCCGCTTGCCATGAACTGTGCCAGCAGCTCCTGCACCGCCGGAGTCAGGCAGTCCACATTACGCAGGATCAGGTCTCCTCCGGCGGCCAGCTCCAGCATGCCGCGCCGTATCCGCCGGGCATAGACCGCTCCGTCAGGGACATGGCCGAACAGGGCTGCCTCCTGGGCAATTTCAAGCAGCAGGGCATCCTTGACCGCAATGGCGCCACGCTGCTCGCTGCCAATCACCGGCGGCGGTGTGGCGCAATCGAGAAACAGCACCGGACAGGAGGCATCGGCATGGAAGTGGATCAGGCGTGCTGCCAGATCCTTCCAGGTGCCTGGCTCACCGGTAATCAGCACATGGTTGCGTTGGCGCCCCAGCTCTACAAGCCGCGCGTTGAGGGCCCGCACGTTGGAGGAGTTGCCGGGAAAGGCGCCGAATTCGGGCAGCAGTTGCCAGCCGATGACATTGGTGATCGCATCGCGGTGCTCCCGCTCCTCCCGCTGATGGCGCTGGGCCCAGCTGCCCAGCTGATAGGCCAGGATGCGGCAGAGATTGGCGTAGATCTGCGGGGTTTCATGGAGCAGCTCTTCAAAATCGCTGCGGCCCAGGCTGACGGCCCGCACCTCGCTGATGGCCCGCACATCGGCGGTGCGTGCTTCTCCGGTCAGGATCGCCCGCTCACCGATGATCTCTCCCCTGCCCAGCTCGGTTACATTAAAGATCTGGCCGTTGCCGTCCTGCAGCTCGACCCGGACCCGTCCCTCAAGGATAAGGTACAGCTTTTCCGGTGGGGCATTTCTGGACAAAATGACCATGCCGGACAAAAAGACACATTCCTGCAGCCGCTGGCTGATACGCTCCAGCTGGTGGGGTGACAGCCCGGCAAAGATCCGGACTGCGGCAAGATCCTCATAACATACCGGCATAAAACGATAGTTTCCTCAGGGTGTGAAAGGGTGCGCTGCATGACACCGCCGGTGCTGGACAGGCAGATAGCGGCTGTAGTCTGGTGAAGCAAGGAGGGGGCCATGATGGCGGTGTGGCGCGTATACAGCGCGTTGTCCCGCCGTGGCGAACCGGCTAAAACTTGGATTGCTTAAGTAAGCAAACAGCGATGGTTGCAGGAAGGAAAAGGGGCAGGCGACTTTTTATAAATAGCCTGCCACCTTTTTTGTAAGCTGTTGTGGTGTCGTGTTTTGTATTTAATTTGTATCAGCGCCATGCTATCTGAAATGGTTAGACAGGCTAGCTTGATAGGAGGGCCGTATGAAGACTGATAAGATTGCTCG
>Ga0209016_1001494_pt1 | contig 18460 bp, 18 predicted proteins | sample EPASupsiteSAE305_FD_187265 | JGI IMG/M metagenome (GOLD analysis project Ga0209016, IMG submission 187265) | Bioremediated contaminated groundwater microbial communities from EPA Superfund site, New Mexico - SAE3-05 (SPAdes) (version 2) | ecosystem: Environmental > Aquatic > Deep subsurface >...
CTGTTCTACCAATACGGTGAACGTAGCTTTCTGGATCAAATGGCATATGGTAGTTGAAAACGTGAGTGATGTCAGCTACGTTTAGACCACGTGCCGCAACATCGGTTGCTACAAGGATTTCGATTTGTGAACCACGGAAAGCCTTAATAACACTCTCACGTTGATTTTGTTCCATATCGCCGTGTAAGCCTTTTGCTGCATATCCGACTGCCATCAATTGAGTTGAAAGACGATCAACCTCTTTTTTGGTACGGCAGAAAACGATTGATTTTTCAGGCTCAAGCGCATCCAAAAGACGAATCATTGCATCATCTCTCTCATACTCGTTGATCACATAGTAAAGTTGTTCGATGTCATCATTGGTTGTGCTATCTTTTGGTGTGATGCTGACAAATTTTGGTTCGTGAAGAATTTTAGTTGCAAGTTTTTTAATAGGATCTGGCATTGTTGCTGAGAAAAGAAGTGTTTGACGCTCTTTTGGAAGGTAGGTAAAGATCTCTTCGATGTCTTCTAGGAAGCCCATATCGAGCATCTCATCAGCTTCATCTAAAACAACCATTTTAGGTGCAAAACCTGGAAGCTTGCCATTTTTAAGAAGGTCTAACATACGACCTGGAGTTGCAACGATAACGCTTGCACCTTTTTCGATTAAGCCAATTTGACGGCTGTATGAACTACCACCGTAAATCGTTACGGTTTTAATGCCACAAAAACGACCTAAAGAATAAAGCTCATCACTTACTTGAGTCGCTAGTTCTCTGGTTGGGGTAATGACTAAAAGTTGAACTTTATTGAGATTTGCATCGATCATGCTCATGGTTGGAAGACCAAAAGCAGCTGTTTTACCTGTACCTGTTTGTGCTTGCGCAACGATGTCGTGTCCTTGAAGAACAAGAGGGATTGCCTCTGCTTGTACGGGACTTGGCTCTGTGAAGCCTGCCTCTGTGATGGCTTTGAGAATATCTTGGTGAAGACCAAAGGATTCAAATGTTTGCATGTTTTATTCCATTATTATAAATTTTTTCAAAACAAAACTAACGTGCGACGAAGCACAAACTCATGTACATAAAAATTTTAATGGGGAACAAACCCGTCAATATCGTATGTAAAAACCTACATACTCACTGAGGATTTCTCAAATCTGGTAGGTTTTAGGTGAAGTTCTTTTTAATGAAGCTCTGAAATTAAGGGCATTATAGTGGAATTTGTTTAAAATAATATTAAGGTTTAAAAGTGATTGGATTTTATGCTTTATTTTGTGTCCAGTCAAACTCCATCTGTTTGGCAGTTTTTATAGCCAAATCTTGATTTATAAGACGTTCAATAAGGTGTAAGCTCATATCGATACCTGCAGAAATGCCTGCTGATGTAATGATCTTTCCTTCATCCACCCAACGCGTGTTCTCTTTGACAGCAAGGCGTGGAAACATAGCACGAAGATCGTCTATATCTTCCCAATGAGTCGTAGCAGATTTTCCATCCAAAAGTCCTGCTTTTGCTAACAAAAAAGCACCTGTACAAATAGAGGCGGTGAGTTGTGTTTGTTCTGATGTAGTCATAATCCAGTTAATTACAGAAGTATCTTCAAGTTCTTCTGTAACAACACCACCTGGAATGAGTAAAACATCAACTTTTGGATGGGATGTAAAGTCAAAATCAGGGTCTATTTTAAGTCCTGCTCGCGCATGAATAGGCTCTTTTGTTTTCCCAATCGTAAAAACTTCAAATGGTATTTCAATGGAGGATATATGAAGTTTTTTATAAACACGCGAAGCAGTTGTAAAAACTTCATAAGGACCTGTAAAATCAAGTACTTCAACGTTGTCAAAGATAAAAATACCAACAGAGTAGGACATAAATCTCTCTTTTATATATAAATGATGAAATGGTTCATTTCACCCTCACGTTTGTACTCCAATCGCATACCATGAAGACGAATCACATGCCATGTGATAAACAGTCCAAAGCCAAGTCCACGGGCACTTTTTTGTTTTTTACCCTCTAAAAAATAAGGCTCGGCATAGCGCTCAAGAGAGAATTCTAATGCAGGCGCATGGTTAGACACGGTGATGGTATGGAGGTCATTACTGAGTGTTACGCGATGATCATGAGCGTAATTTACCCCATTGTCTAAAAGATTTTTCAAAACAACACCAAAGAGTTCAAAATCGACCTTGAGTTCGACAGGTGTTAAGTGACATGTAATATTTTCATGTTTATCATCTAAAATATCGAGTGCATAATCGACAACATCTTCGATATGATAGCGTTTGATGTCAAGTTTTAGCTCATCTGCACTGAGTTTTTCAATACGTGAAAACTCTTCTAAAAGAGCCTCTTGGCGTTTGAAAACATTTTGAAGAATACTCGTGTAGGTTGCATCTTCGATCATCTCAGCGGCAAGCTTTCCTTTGGTGATGGGTGTTTTAAGCTCATGCATAATGTTACGTAAAAAAAGCTGTCTAGAATCTCTAAGAGATTTGATCTTAATAACAGCGCTGTCAAATTCATTGGCAAGGGCTGCAATTTCATCTTTTTTACTACTTTTACACGTGATGTCATAATCTCCGTTGGCAAAGTGTTTGATTTTCTCACGCAAGGTTTTAAGTGGCAAAATACTTCGGATAATGCCAATATAAAGCACAATGACGAAGGCAAAGGTTAATAATGGAAAGAGAATTTGTGGAAAAAGCTCTTTTTCAAATGGAACTTGCAAAATAGTAGGTTTATCATCACGTCTAAACAAAACAGCATAAATGTGCATACCATGCGGTACGACATACAAGCCAAATCGTAACTTTTCTTCCATCTGTTTCATTGGAAAAGGTCGTGGAGGTTTAGGTATCTCTAAAATTCTCTCTTGTAGCTTTGCATCTTCTACGCGGGTAAAACCCATCTCTGCTAGTTTCTCATAGTCAAGCTGTTTTGCCAAAGGATCGAAAGCAGAGCGGACGGCTAGATGTGTATAGTCATGCATACGTCTTAAAGTACTATCTCTCTCATGGATTGAGAGTGAAAAAAAGATCGCAGCGATGCCTAAAAGTGCCAAAGCAAAGATAAGCGTAATGCGTGTAATGATGGAGTGATACCACCTCATGCTTGAAGCCTATAACCTATGCCACGCACCGAATGAATGAGTTTTGGCTCTTTAGAACTTTCTCCAAGCTTTGTACGAATACGGCTGATAAGCACATCTAAACTTCTGCTTTCATTGTCTTCATTGAGACTAAGTGCACTGTTAAGCAGTTCTGTTCTTGAAACGACACAGTTATTTTTTTTGATAAGATGAGCTAAAACATCGTATTCTGCTGGAGTGAGTGTCAGTGGGACGTTATTAAAAAAAATCGTGTGGCTCTCTTCTTTGAGAACAAGCAGTGTATTGGGTGTCTCTTCATGAGGTGAATTACTCTTTTTGTAACGTCTTAGTACACTCATAATGCGAGCATAAAGCTCTTTAGGTTCATACGGTTTTGGAAGGTAGTCATCGGCTCCAAGTTCTAATCCTACGATTTTATCTTCCAAATCACTGCGTGCAGAGGAAATAATAATGGGTATATCGCTTTTCGTACGTACTTCTTTGCATATCTCAAGTCCGTCCATCCCTGGTAAAGAAAGATCTAGAATGAGTAAATCGTATTTTGTGAGGCTCAAGGCACTAATGCCAAGGTACGGGTCGTCATAATTGGTTACGGTGATGTTATAGCGTTTTAAAAAATTACATAAAATTTCTGCTAATTCGACATCATCTTCGATCATTAAAAGATTAGGTTGCATGATTGTGTCCTGAAAATTTGTCTTAAACAATGATACACCTACTCTCTGAATGGTTTGTTAATACAAATACCACAGAGTAATTTTTCACCTTCTTCTTCGATGATAAATTGATGAAGAGAAAAATAACTTTTGAGTCCCTCAGATGTTGGCAGAGTAATTTCATGCTGAGTCAAGCCTTCATACAATGAAAGGCGATCCATTTCGGCGATTTTCTCAGCTGTGTGGGCATCAAAAAGATCTTTAGCGGTTTTATTTTTCCATGTTTTAAACCCTAAAAATTGTTGATACGCTTGGTTGATATACAGATAGTTTCCGTGGGTACTTTTGATAAATGAAAGTGCTGGAATATGTTCCACAAAAGCGATAAAACGTTCATGTTCAAAACGTTCTTTCATCTCTTCTGCTTTATCGACCGTTACATTACGAATGGTTCCAACCATGCGGAAAGGTTGCTCATTTTTCCCTCGGATAGCTTTTCCTCGAACCTTGACCCATTGGAGAGGGTCACTTTGGCGGATTCGATGATCGACTTCAAAGTAGTCACTTTTACCATCAAGATGGGCTTTCAGGCGCTCGTTAACCAGTGCCATATCTTTAGAATGAACTAAATTGAGCCAAGAAGAAAGAGCTGAAGGAGTTTCTGTTGTTTCATACCCCATAAGCTGTTTCCATTTTTGGGAATAAAAGACGCTTTCGCTTTTCATATCCCAATCCCATAGTGCTTCATTACACCCTTCAAGAGCGAGTTCTAAACGCTCTTTTTGCTGTAATAAAAGTGCTTTACTTTTTTGCAAATGTGAGATGTCTACAACGATTGCTACAAAATCCCCCGATGCACCTAAAAGAGGTGCTGTATAGATCAGTGTTGGTTTGATAATGCCATTGTCAAATTGAAGTTCGCAGGTATGTTCACCGCATTTAGGAAGCATGCTTAAAAGTTCGCTATTGTCTTTACTCATCGCACCAAAAGCATATGAAAAGGCTTTATTGGTTTGCCAGTGACCATTTTTTTTATAAATGATAGGCAAAGGAAGCGTTTGAAATATCTCTTCCTCATCGAGGGTAGAGCGTTGTGATGTGTTTGGTTTAGATTGAAGTTTTTGAAGACGAAAAAAGAGTGTAAGAGAGATAATCAACAAAAGAACGATAATGGCAAAAAGGACGATTTGTAGCATACCAACCTCTTTGAAGTGGGGTTATCCCGCCTTGAAAGGGCGGGATAGGAAGGTGCGAATTATTTTAAAAGTTCTTTCTCTTTTACGATAAATGGTACGCCTTTGATGCCAGCACCAAAGTATTTTGTTTTGAGTTCATCAATGCGAGCCACTTCAGCATCGCTGACTTTTTGCTCATACTTGACGTTTTCATCGTAGTATTTTTTCAAGATTTTGATTTTTTCAGCATCGCTTTTTACTTTAGCGGTCTCATTATAAATCAAAACAGATTTCTCAAGTGAGCTTCTCTCATGAACTGGAGTAAACACAAGCTTGAGGTTATTGGTAGTGAGTCTTTGCTCAATTTGAGCAAGCTCTTGTCTACAGTAAGGACACTCAGGATCTGTAAAAACGACTAATGTGTCTTTTTTAGGATCATTGCCTAAAGTGACGATGTTTTTCTTCTCCTCTTTTTTATAGAGGGCTGAAAGCTTTTTCTGAAGCTCTGCCATTTCCATCATCTCTTTAATGCTTCCACCTTGTTTGATGCTAATAACATCTGGGAAGATCAAATCATCTTTAGTAAAGATGCTAAGTTTTTGTGAACGTGAACCATCGCTAAGATTTAAAGTCACGAAATCCATGCCATCGATGCCTTCAACGCCTTTGCGAGAAACGACTTCGATAGTAATATTAGGTACTTGAATCGTTGATTTAAAGTGTTCAACAATTTGTGCGTCGGTTGCTGCAAAAAGTGTGCTAGAAATAAGCGCAACAAACCATAAAAGTTGTTTTTTCATTCATTTTCCTTGTAAGTTACAGAATATAATCTGCATGAAATGTAAGGTATTATACAATAAAAAGAGTCATAGTTTGTTAACGAAAGGTCAACGGATGCAAGAGAATGCCGATAAAATGGCACTTATAGAAGAGATTGAAAAACTAATAGAATCTGACCCAAATGCTCCTATTTCCTCATTTTCAATGCTAGAGTTTTTAGAAGTCGAAGATTTGGTTTCGGTACGCGAAACACTTTTACGCTCAAAAAACAATCGCTCTGCTGAGAATGAAAAATGGTTTGATGAGTTGTGTAAAAAATAGTTAAATTATCTATTGAAAGGTTCATCATGTCTGAAAAGTGGGCGTACTTAAATGATATTGAGGGGCGTGATGTCGTTGCGCTTTATACGCTTCATAATCTCGTAGAAATAGTTTATTCTAAAGAAAAAAAACAGAAAAGTCTTACCATTAACTTCCATGTAGCAGGGGGGGCTATGGGCTATGTGGAGTGTTTTCAGTTAGACTCCATTCCTCTACCGCCTGCTAAAATCAAACATACACTCAGCGATGCTATTGGTAAAGTTTTACAAGTCAATCTGTATACCAATGTCAATGAGCATGAGCATTATGAAGAGCTTGAATTGGCGTGTGAGAATAGCACATACTTATTTTATTTTAGTGACAATGAAGAAGAAGCGCATTATGCGAAGATAGAAAAAGGAAAAGCTCCTAGTTTACAGAAAGCCCTAAAAATGGACTTTTCTTTACCAAAAGAGCTTTTTAGCGTGGAAGAGTTTAAAGAACATCTTGCCTTTGCTCTTCGCGCTCATGGTGAGCAAAAAACACCTCATGGTTTACCATACTCCATGCACCTTTTAAGTGTTGCAGGCGAAATTATCAATGCCATTACATGTGAGCCTTTGAGTTATGACGAAAACAATGTTGCTATTGCATGTGCACTGTTACACGATGTCAATGAAGATACATCTACTACGATTACGAAAGAGACTTCTTTAGCTGGTAATGCGGAAGTGATCGCTAAAGGAGTTTCTGCCCTTACGAAAGATAAAACCCTGCCTTCAAAAGAGGCTCAGATGAGAGACAGTTTAGAACGGCTGAAAAAACGTCAAAACTGTGTGGCAATGGTCAAACTTGCCGATCGCATCACCAATCTTGGAGTACCGCCAAAGTATTGGGATGATGAAAAAAAACGAAAATACCTTGATGAGGCAAAACTCATTTTGAGTGAACTTGGTTATGCTCATTCGTACCTTGCGAAGAAGCTTCAAGAGAAAATTGAGGCATACGAACAGTATATGTAAACTGTGGAACGAAGAATGCTTCTTTTGCGTATCACATAGCAAAAGGATGACATCATGCGTATTTGGATGAGTTACTTCAGATACACCCCTGAGATCATCGCCTTTGTTGCAACTTGTGTTGTTTTAGCAAGGTAGGTTTTTAGGGGTTTGAGAAAGGGAGATTTTCTCCCTTTTTTAGTATTTTTTCCCTTGACAAGGGATAAGTTCTTTTTCTTTTATCTCTTCTACAAGTGGTTTTAGACTTTTGAGTGTATAGAGTTTAAGATCATTACCTTTGAGGGCTTTAAGCTCTGAGCTAAAGCCATTTTTGCCAAAAATAACGAACATATCGGGTTCAAATTCCGCTAATGCACATTTTTCTTTTAACCGTGTCAGTTCTGTTTTTTTCACTTTTGCGTTGGTGTATTTACAACTTCCTGCAATCAGTTTACCAGACTTTGTTTTTGCCAAAATATCAATCTCTGCATTTTTGTCCCAATAACTTCCGATCTCGACGATAGGATCTTCACTAAAACTTTTTTTCAAAAATGATTGGCAGAGTTTTTCAAAAATCAGATCGCTAAAGCCTTGTTCTCGATTCGTAAATGCTTTTTCAACTTCACTAAAATCACCCTCTTTAATCGTTTTATAGTAAGGTGACACAAAGGCAAACCAAAAACGCATAAAAGGAGTTGTAAAGCTCAATTTATCGGAGTTATCATCTTCTTCTCTCATAGGGCGTTCAAGTGAATATTCAAGCTCAATGAGTTCACTGCGCAAAAGTGCATGAAGTGCTTCATTGCCTTCTTCACGGCTTAGGCGAGCGCGTTTATAGGAGGAAAAAACACGGCGATCACCTGTGGCACATGCGCTTAAGAGAGCATGGACAAGTTTGTTGCTATGAGTTTGTTTGGTAATGTCTGTGTGAATGTAAGTGTAGTTTTTTAAAATCTTGTTGGAAATGAGCTCAAAAAGAGGTTTTGTGGTATCGACATTCCAACTGGTTCCTCCAAAAACGGTGAAATATTCAATTGCAATTTCAAGATCATCGAGTCTGTTTTGAAGGTAAAAAGAGCGAAAATGGTGTAGTAGAGTAGGGTGTTTTGACATAAAAAAGTAGCCTTTGATTATTTTTCGTCATTATACACGAAAAAGAGCAGTGAAAAATTTTTCACTGCTCTTTCAAAGGGTATTGCATTATTTGGAGTGGCTTCCATCGCAAAATGGTGAATTTGCACTTTTTTTACAGGCGCAAAGGTAGTACTCTTTACTCTCAGTCACCGTAAATGCTTTAGGTGTAAAACCTGAACCTTTATGACTTCCATCGCATAAAACGGTGCTAGAACTCTTTCCACAGGTACAGAAGTGGTAAGTTTTATTGGCTTCGAGTGACATTTTAACGGGTGACATGATAGTTCCTTTATTCTTTAGTGCATGGGCACATCAAATACTAAAACCCAAGAGGGTTTCAACGCTTCAAGTTCATAGACTTTTTCTTCAGTAATTTGTACTTCATCTCGTTTATCAAGTGTGACGCCATCGATCTTTACACTTCCTTCAACCACCAATAAAAGTTTACCACGATCTGGGCTTGAAGAAGCTATGGAAATCGTTTTACCTTCATACAGTTCAGTCGTAAGAATAAATGCCTCTTGCTTGATCGCTATGGAGTTATCTCTACCATCAGGCGAAACCAGTGTTACCCACTGATTGTTTTTGGTGACATCTCTAAAATCACGTTGATTGTAAAGTGGTTTGCCACCTTTTTCATTTGGTTTGATCCAAATCTGAAACAATGCGGCATCTTCTTCTTTAGAAGCAAATTCGGAGTGTAAAACACCTTCTCCTGCGCTCATATACTGAATTTCACCTGCGTGAATTTCGCCATGATTGCCAAATGAATCGGTATGCACTAAAACACCCTTGGTGACAATAGATACGATTTCCATATCACGATGCGGGTGCATCCCAAAGCCTTGCCCTGCTTCTATGACATCATCATTGATGACACGAAGGGCACCAAAGCCCATACGGTTTGGATTATAATACTCTGCAAATGAAAAACTAAAACGGCTATGCAGCCAACCATGCTCTGCAACGCCTCTTTGGTCGGCTTTATGAATTATGAATGACATGGTTGGCTCCTTTGGTGTTCTTTATAAAATTATTTTTGTAAAATACCTTCTAATGCGACGTCAAGTTTGACTTCTTCACCAACGATCACACCACCAGTCTCAAGTGCTTTGTTCCAAGAGATACCAAAATCTGTTCTGTTAATTTTACCGCTAAGTCCAAGTCCTACACGTTTGTTACCATAAAGGTCTGTTGCCGCACCACCGTTTTCAAAAGTGAGAACAACAGGTTTTGTAACACCTTTCATTGTCAGTTTACCATACGCTTTGTCACCTTTGATTTCATCAAGAACAAATGTGATTGTTGGGTATTTTGCTACATCAAAAAGATCAGCTGAACGCAAATGATCATCTCTGTCTTTAATGCCTGTATCGATAGATGTCGCTTCGATAGTACCTTTAAGAGACTTAAGTGTTTTGGTTGCTTCGTCATACTCAAAACTACCGTTGAATTTTCCAAAATTACCTTTTACGGTTGAAATCATTGCGTGTTTGACGCTAAAGTCTGTGCTTGAGTGCATTGGATCGACAGTGTAGTTTCCAGCAAATAGGGCAGTTCCTGCCAACAAAGATGACGCGAGTAAAGATTTGATTTTCATAACAGTTCCTTTTTACTAATTAGTAATATTTGTGCAAAAAATTATTGTGCTTTTTGCAATTTGCGTAACAAGTCGTACAATACGACCAACTCATCATCACTTAAAACATCGAAATAGCTCTTTAAATTCGCTGCATGGTTTGTAAACATACCGCCAATAAGGGCTTTCCCCGCTTCTGTGATACTCATAATACGAACACGTGAGTCTTCAGCTGAAGGCTCTGTTGCCACCAAACCATCACGGGTGAGGTTTTTTACAACAACGGTGACATTTCCAGGGGTACTCATAATTAACTTCGTAATAGCACCTACGGAGAGGTCTCCACGATGGTAAAGGACTTCAAGAACTTCAAACTGATTCATGGTTAGGCCACTTTCGTTGATATACTTCAACTCTTTAGAGCGGATCTTTTGAAATGCTCGTAGAATTTGAATCCACGTCTGCATACTTTTGTCTGTGCGCTCACCGTAGCTTTTAACGTCTGATCTAAGTTTCATTTTTCTTTCCTTTGCCGAAATAATACTACTAATTAGTAATAATGTCAAGAGCAAAATAGATTTTTTTTGAAAAAGAAACAAAAATGTCATCAATTTAGTCAACAAATAGGTGAGATTGTTATATAATTTCGCGCCTATTTTAGGGCATGATGAATTGTGGAGTAGCGTGTGGAAAATGATATAAAACCCAAATCGGAAGAGAATCTGTTAACGAAAGTTTCAACATTTAATCAATTTTTAGAGCAAAAAGTTGAGAGTATGCTCCTTAAGATACTCAATATCGCACGGTATATTTTTATCGTAATGATGATTGTCTATTTGGGGCAGTGTTTTGTGAGTCTTGGCTATAAAATGGTCTCTTTGACGATTTCACAAAGCGGTGCGCTTGATTTTGGTTCAATTAAAATTATTCTAACCGATAGCTTGTTTGTCTTAATTGTTTTGGCGATTGTTAAAACACTTTTCATCCAAGATGGATTTGACTATGCGATTACCTTTCTTGAAATCTCATTTGTTGTGTTAGTCAGAAAGCTTATTTTGTTGGAGACTGACCCATCAGAGACAATGATTTTATTAGTACTTGGCATCACATCAGCGATGTTTTTTATCTTGATTGTCTATATTCATGGATTGAAACACAAATGGGCTAAAGAGAAATGTGAAGAAAAGAGAGTCGATTAAAATCGACTCTCTTTAAAGAAGTACTCTTCTATTTCCCTCTTTTTTAACATCTTCAAAATTATCAAGATAATCAAGATATGCCACTAAGTATTTTCGGCTCATATCGAAGTGATCTTTAAAGGCTTTAATATCAATACCGTTCTCTTTGCGCATAATGTCACGCATATGGGCAACAATGGCACTGAGCGCAATAGTCGTCACAAAGAGATTATGCTCTAAGCGTACGACTTTTTTGGAGCGTGTGAGACTTTTGAGTGCATCATCTCCCATTTTGCGATCAATGTCGAGATCATCATAGATATTGTAAGGCGCGTCAGGCGTAAATTCAGCTTTTAGTAAAATGTCATAAATCTTATCTTCGATCAGTGTTTCAATGTTATCAATGTCAATTTGAGCATTTTTATATATACCATTGACGAAATCAAGCATCCCTTCTTCACAGAGTTTTTGAAGCACACTTTCTACCAAAGCGACACTTGCCCATTTCAGTTTTAAAGAGAGTGAATTGGCCGAAAGTAGGGCATACGCGTTTTTTGCATAAATGGCTTGGATGATACGTTCTAATTCATTTTTCATGGAAATCGGGTAGAGAACTAAGCCTTTTTCATCAACAAAAACATCATTCATTTCATTCGCAATCGCAATAGCTTCATCATGGTTTAAACCAAAGCGTTGGTTAGAAGAGATGAGACCAAAACCATGTTTGTGCATTTCAACTAAAATGGTAAAAGCGCTTTTAAAATCTTTGCAGTCAAGGGCTTTTAGAAGCTCTAATTTCACTCTTTTTTTCATCGGATCGTTGATAGGATTGAGGATGCGTCCACCACCAATCGTTCTACCACTTGAACAGATAATGAAAGGTTCATCATGAACTAAAAAAAGCTTGTGATTAAACTGGAGCTTAGCATAGCCTTTGTCCGCTTTGTCTTCATTTTCATAAAATAAAATGCGTGCTTCAACCTGCTTGGTTCCGACGTAAAGTATCACTTTACTGTTATGTTTAAGTGTATATCCGCCAATACTTTCCAACCACACATCAGCACAGTCAAAACCACGAATAAATCCTTTTTTACAGAGCAATGCTCCTTTTTCAAAAGAGGTTTTTTGCGCATTTTGGAGGTTAATGGCCGTTCTTTGAGACGAATACGCCGCTTCCACATCATGGTCGTGTACCTGAAGGTTACGAATGACAAACTCTTTTTCTAACTCTGGGGCGAAGAGCTTTTCACCCACTTTAATGGTTCCATCTAATACGGTTCCTGTGACAACGGTACCAGCACCTGCGATGGAAAAAGAGCGATCAACATAGTAACGAAAGAGTCCGTTACTTTTTTTAGGCGTTGCAGGAAGATTAAAAAGTGCCTTTTTTAGGGCTTGAATCGATGAAGCCTCGTAAATGCTCACAGGGATAATTTCAACCAAATGAAGATTTTTAAGTGATTTTAGATGCTCAGTAATTTCGTATGTTCTTTGTTCTATCACATCAGAAGTTGCGAGGTCTTTTTTAGTGAGTGCAACGATGATGTTTTTGACGTGTAAAAGATTTAAAATCTCCAAATGCTCTCTGGTTTGTGGCATAATGCCCTCATTGGCATCAATAACAACCAAACTCGCATCAAACCCAAACGCGCCAGCAATCATATTTTTTAAGAGTTTCTCATGTCCTGGGACATCAATAAACGCAACATTCTTTGTCTCATTTTGCATGGAAGAGAAGCTAAGGTTGATAGTAATTCCTCTGCGTTTTTCTTCCTCTAAGCTATCTCCTTCAAAGCCTGTTAGGGCAGTGATGAGAGCCGTTTTACCATGGTCGACGTGACCTGCGGTTCCTACGATAATATATTCCATTATTTCTTGCCTATGATAGTTTCAATGATCGTGATCAGTTTTTCTTCCACACTTGGAAGGATGGTGCGAAAATCGAGTAAAAATTGCTCATTTTCAATACGCCCAATGACATGAGCTTCACGAAATTTTTTCTCTAAAGTCATTGCTTTGCCTTTGATATGTAAAGCAATGGTTGGAAAGCGGCGATTTGGCAATGTGCCTCCACCCATGTAGGTTTCACTTTGGATGATTTCACAGTAATCTGCACCTATTTTTTCTTGGAACATTAAGGCTCTTTGGGTAAGTTCTTCAACACTTCTAAACAGCAGCCACAATGTAGGGATTTGCTCATACTCTTCTTTGAGATAGGCTTTAATGCTCTCTTCAAGCAGACTGAGTGTGATTTTATCGACTCTGAGCATGCGTAGTAGTTGGTTCTTTTTAAGCTTTGCGATCAAATCCGTACGCCCAGCGATGATACCTGCTTGTACGCTGCCAAAGAGTTTGTCGCCACTAAAGCTAATCAGTGAAGGAGAACACTCCAAAATTTCACTCAAAGAGTGTTCGCGGTTGCCTAAGTTGTAAGGAAGTTTTGGTACATAACCGCTACCTAAGTCATAGTAGTCCAAGAGGTTGTTTTGATCTGCTAAGAGTTTAAGATTTTCATAGGCTACATCTTCGCTAAAGCCCTCAATGGAGAAGTTTGATTGATGCACTTTCATCAGCATGACAGTATTTTCGTTGATGGCGTTAGCATAGTCGGTGATTTTTGTTTTGTTTGTAGCACCTACTTCAACAAGTTTTGCACCACTTTGTTTCATCACCTCAGGAATACGAAAACTTCCTCCTATCTCAACCAGTTCGCCACGAGAGACAATCACTTCTTGATCTTTAGCAAAGGTATTAAGAATTAAAAAAACCGCTGAAGCGTTGTTATTGACTACTAAAACATCTTCAACATTTAAAAGCTCTTTCAGATGCGTGCTTACATGCTCATAACGTTCTCCACGACTGCCCAACTCTAAATTGTACTCCAAATTTGAGTAGTTGCAGATGACGTTACTCGCACGTTCTAGCAAGGTTTTTGAGATGAGACTTCTGCCCATATTGGTGTGTAAAATAACACCTGTGGCATTGATAAGTGGTTTTAAAGATGGCTCAAAAAGGGCATCATATGCCTCTTTAATCTCTCTCATCAACGTCTCTTCATCAAAAGTTTCAATCTCTTTATGAATCAGTGCTTGGCGTAGCTCTTCGATGTGAGCTCTTGCAATTTTCATCACTAAGGTTGCATTACAGCCTTCAAAAAGAGGATGTGTAAGGCACTTGTCAACCTTAGGAAGTGTTCTTAAAGCATTCATGCATTCTCCGGAAGCGGAAGTTTTGTCTCGTCAAAGAGATATTTTTTGTTTTGAATTTTGGTAAGGATACCTTGATCTCCTAATTGTTTAAAAAGTTTAATCACTGTAGGTTTACTGACATCCACTTGCTCCATAATCTCGCTGTAAGAGTAGTTGAGCATATTTTCATGGTCTAAGTTTTTGATGATGAAACGAATAATTTCTACTTGTTTACTATCGGTGACTGCTGAGATGGTTTTGATGATGTTATAAGAGCGTTCAATCTCTTTGGCTTGAATTTTAGGTAAAAGCACATCATGTAAGGAGTTGAGCAATTCTTTGATGTTGACAGGTTTGATGATGTAGTTATCGACATGCAGTTTAATCGCATCTAAAAGGTACTCTGTATCGGTAAATGCCGTCGTAACAATGGAGGGGAGTTCCATTTCAAGGTCATTTTTGACGGTGCGTAAGAAGTCGAGTCCATTGCTGTATTTGAGATGGATGTCTGCGATAATAACGTCGATTTTTTCGTTTTTAATGATTTCGAGAGCTTCATCGATGGTTTGAACAGGGTAGATTTTTTTCACAAAATCTTCTAAAACAGAAGTGGTGTGTTTTAGCAGGTCTGCTTCATCTTCGATATAAAGAATGGTAAAACTACCAAGTAATTCAAAATTGCGCTTGTTCATCTTCATCACCCTCGTTTGTATTGATGTAATTTTTTGGTATTTCTATTGTAAACATCGTACATGCCCAAAAGAGTTTTGTTCCTAGTTTGTGGCGAATGTTTTTACAGCTTATTTTGCCGTGCATGTGTTTTTCAACCATTTGTTTGGACATATAAAGACCGATGCCTGTTCCCACACTTTTGTGCTTTGTCGTGAAGTAGGGGTCGAAAACTTTGGGTATTATATCACTTTTTATACCACCGCCATTGTCGATAACATTGATGAAAATACTCTGTGTATTTTGCTTTGCAATGATGTGAATGATCTTGTGTGTTTGCTCTGTTTTACTGGCTAAAATATCTTTAGAGTTACCAATGAGATTGAGTAAAACGTGAATGAGCTCATTTTTAAAACCAAACACCTCAAGATCATCCTTGATCAAGAGTTCTAACGTAATCTCTTCTTTTTCTAACTGATATTTGGAGAGATCCACCGCTTTTTGAATAACCTCTTTGATACGAAATGCTTTTTTGCTTTTGTTCGGGTTAAAGAAGGTTCGGAAGTCTTCTAGCGTATCTGACATATTTGAAGAGAGTAGTTGAGCATCTTTTACCCGAGATGCGATAAAAGCTTCATCCAATTTACCTGCTAAAAATTTGCTTTCAAAACTTTGAATAATCATCATGAGTGAACCCAGTGGCTGTCTCCACTGATGCGCGATATTTTGAAGCATCTCTCCAAGACTCGCAAGCCTTGCTTGTTGGAACATGATGTTGTCTTTTTTACGGCTATTTTCAACTTCACGTTTAATACGAAGTTCTAGTGAGTCGTTGAGGTCGCGTAACTCTTTGGTTTTAATGAGTACATTTTCTTCAAGATAGTTATGCAAGTTTTTAAAGTGGTTAATGATGATAAGCAGTACCATCGTGATAAAAAAGAAAATCATACCAATAAGAAGAATGAGCATAACAGTACTGGTTTGAAAAAGGCTATCGTTTACCTGCTTTTCAGTAATCGCTTGTTTGAGATGCGTGGTAATCAGGCTTGAAAGATAGATATTGAGTGAATTAGCTTCTAGCGTAATATCATCGATCAAAAAAGCTGCTTGTTCGGTTTTTGAGTATTTTAAAAGATCAAGCATGATGTTGATTTTGCTGTCGATACTTTGCATTTTAACACTGATTTTATCGACAATACCTTTTTGAAAAATGGTCTTTTCAGGAATTTCAGGTGTCACCAAAAAGAGGCTCAGCCATTTGCTTGCGAAATAAGGAAGCCCTCCAATTTGGCGATTGGTTGCAAATTGGTAGCTGTTCCATTGTTTGTGTATGATCTGCTGGGCAAGATAAATAACCTCAATAGCATCATTATTGCTGATCTGTTTTTCACGAATATCGCGCAGAGTTTCAGCAATGTTGACGCGGTAATTATCTTTTATCTCTTCTAAATCGACTTGGGGTTGCGTGTGTTTTTGAAATAAGGTTTCGTAGTCATATTTGAGTGCAAAAATGGAAACGAACATCAAAAAACCGATAGTGATTGTTCCACTGAGAATAATGAAAATAAGAATTTTTGTTTTATTGGAAAACTTAATGGTTTCGAGTTTTTGGTTAATAAATTCTACAAATGTCATCTTAGTACTCATACTTTTGGATGATCTCAAATTTGCCATTCACATAGTTTGAGAGATAGACTTGGTTTAAAAGTTGTGCATGATTGTATTTTAAAGGAATGTTATCAAGTGTTTTAGGTGAAAGATTTTTGAGCTTGTCTAAAAATTTACTAGGCGTAATTGCTCCATTAATCGCTTTGAGCGCTGTTACTACGGACTTTGCGGCTAAATAGGATTCATAAGAGACCAAAGAAGGTTTTTCTTCAGGATAATAGAATGTAAGGTTTTTTAGGTATTCCACGGCTTCTTTCGAATAAAAATCATCGTAGGAAGGAATCGTTTGAGAGAAAAGAATATTTTCGCCTTGACCGTGTAATTCCCCAATTAAGGCATCAGCATTGACAAATGAAATAGGGCAGAAAATCATTTTAGAAGGAATGTGCTCTTTGACCTTTTCAATAAAACGAGCAGTGGGTTTGTAAGAGCCTACTAGGACGATTGCCTCTGGTTTTGCCGCTTCAATTTCATGAATGGCATGACGAATGGAGAGCGTATTGCGTTTATAGGTTCCCTCCGCACTCAGTGTGAGATTGCGTTTGGCAAGAGCGTTTGAGAGTGCAATGTAGCCTTCCTCACCATAATCATCATTTTGATAAAAAATAGCAAAACGGGTAATGTTTTTTTGCTTGGTGAGATACTCGACAAGGGCATCAAGTTCTTCATTGTAAGAACTTCTAAAATTGACAATATTGGGCGTATCTTTGGTACGAAGAAAAGAAGCTCCTGTATAAGGCGCTATAAAAGGAATATTGGTTTCAGAGATAAGTGGAAGCACACGTTTGACTGTAGGTGTTCCCACAAAACCAAAGAGCGCAAAAACATCATCTTTGCTAATCAGTTTAATGGTATTGCTGAGCGTATTTTCAGGTTCATATTTATCGTCATATTGGATAAACTCAATTTTTTTGCCTTGGATGCCACCTCTTGCATTGGTGTGACTGAAATAGGTATTGGCACCGACAACGACATCACGCCCCAAATGGCTGTTGATACCTGTAAGGGGAAGGGAAGCTCCTAATAAAATCGTATTTTTTTCCATATTTTTATACGATGAAGCATAAAAAAAGGAGAATATCAAGATGAATAGGGCTATAAAGCTCATGATCAGAAAGTTTTTGTTTACCAAAATGAGTGACCTTCAACAGTTGATGATAGTTATTATAGCCTAAGAAGATTAACGCAACCTAATTGTAAAAACGAGCCTGTAATACGTTATATAAATTATTATATAACGTATTACACATAGATAAAATTTCTCTTGTTAAGAACCATTTAAACCAATTCATTTTACAATTCGGTAAATTCTCATTTACCACTTATGGATGTAAAATGCAAAAAGAGTACGTTTTCTACGATACCGTTGGTATTGATTTCCCTCTTAATGAAGCGATAGAACTGGTTAAAAGCCCATGTCATGGTGACTTTTTGGTCTCGAACCACCCTGAAGCAGAAGCAATTATTTATGCGCCTGAGATCAATTTTTATCTTCAAAAATCTCGTGATAGTATTGCTCACAAAATTAATAATGTAACTAAATTATACGCTATGCGTGCACTTGGTTTTGATTTTGCCCAAGATATGGACTATACGCAAGAGGTCGGCAATAGGGTTTTAATCGTCAGCGATGATGCAGGTCATGAAGCGCTCAAAACCGAACTCAGTAACGAAGAGTTTACGGTCATTCTTCTTTCTCCTTCTATGATCCTTGATGTTAACGGTCACATTGGTGCTCTTAGTGTAACTCTCAAAAAAGAAGATGAGTTGCTTGATCTTGAATGTGATCAGATTATGTGGTGGAATGCTCCCGTTTTTGCGATGAAACAAAGCGGTGTGTATGATCCTTCCGTTATCGGATTAGAGGGCGCATTAAAAAAACTGCGTGACAACAAAGGCGAGTACCACTATAAAAACTATATCAACTATGATCCTTCCATTTGTCAGTACCATGAAAGACGTGTTGAGGTGTGTGGTAAATGTGCTGAGGTCTGCCCAACGGTTGCTATTTTAAAAGAAGATGAAGAGAAGCACCTAG
>Ga0209016_1001496_pt1 | contig 18445 bp, 15 predicted proteins | sample EPASupsiteSAE305_FD_187265 | JGI IMG/M metagenome (GOLD analysis project Ga0209016, IMG submission 187265) | Bioremediated contaminated groundwater microbial communities from EPA Superfund site, New Mexico - SAE3-05 (SPAdes) (version 2) | ecosystem: Environmental > Aquatic > Deep subsurface >...
CATGAGCTCAAGAGCCCTGCCCGGTATGCATCATGCTTGCGCTTCTTCCATCACCGGCACTTCCTTCTTTGTGCCAAAGACATCGGTCTCAAGCATCTTGTAGCACTTTGTCGGACACTTCTGCACGCAGATACCGCACGACGTGCACTTCGCGTAGTCCGTCACCGGAATGCCGTTCACCATCGTAATCGCGCCCTCCGGACACGACTTCACGCAGAGCTCGCATTTGATGCAGCCAACCTTGCATGTTTTGATGACGCTCGCCTTCACTGTACTTCTGTTCGAGCACAGCACAATCGACCCGACTCTGGTACGCGGCACAAGTGTCAGGATTTTCTGCGGACACTCTTCGACACAAAGACCACATCCCGTGCAATTATCGTAATTGACGTGCGGCAGCCCGTCTTCTTCCATCGCAAGCGCATCGAATTTGCAGACTTTCGTGCAATCGCCAAAGCCCTGGCAAGACCATGCGCAGGTCTTCACGCTGCCGGTCGAAAGCTTCGCGGCACGGCAGGTTGGAATGCCGCTGTATTGGCCCTTGCTGACAGTCTTATTGACCGCGCCCTGACAAAGCAGCACGGCAACCCTGTCTTCCGCCGCTCCCCCCTCGATGCCCATAATTTTTGCCAGAGTCTCCGCCGTGGCGGAGCCACCAACCGAGCACTTCGTCGTCGGAGCCCGTCCTGTCGCCACCGCCTCCGAATATCCGTCGCAGCCGGGAAAACCGCAGGCGCCGCAATTCGCGCCCGGCAACGCCCCTCTCACTTCATCAATCTTGGGATCTCGCTCCACCTTGAATTTCTGGCTGAAAAAAGCAAGCGCGATCCCGATGAAAAATGCGAGAACTGCGGAAAAACCAATCGTCAAAAGAATCGTTTCTATCATTTCGGTATCCTTTATTTAATCAGCCCAGAAAAGCCCATGAACGCAATACCGATCAGCGCGGTGGCCATGAACAAAATGGGCGTGCCCTGCAGGAATTTCGGCACAGGGCTCGTTTTCATGCGCTCGCGGATACCGGCGAGCAATACCATCGCCAGCAGATAACCGAGCGATACCCCTACCGAATACGCAATGGACTGAATGAAATTGTATTTAAAGGATATATTTTCGAAAGTGACAGCCAGTATCGCACAATTGGTGGTGATCAGCGGCAGATAAATGCCCATGGCTGAATACAATCCAGGCACATTCTTCTTGAGATAGAACTCGACAAGCTGCACAAGACTCGCAATGACGAGGATGAAGATGAGAATCTGGAGAAAGGTCAAATTGAGCGGCACCAGAATGTAATGGTAAATCGGCCAGGTCGCCGCGGTGGCAAGCACGGTCACGAATGTCACCGCAAATCCCATGCCGATCGATTGTCCCACATCGCTCGTCATTCCGATGTAAGAGCAGAGCGCGAGGAATCGCATGATGACGATATTGTTCGTAAGCAGTGCAAGCAGAAAAATTTTACCGAGCTCCATCATGCAGCCTCCTTCTTTGCGACAAGCTCTCTGTTCCGCGCCGATGCTTCCATTCTCTTCTTGAACCAGATATTAAGAGATATGAACAAGCTGAACACAAAGAAGCCGCCCGGCGGCAGAATGAAGAACAGAATCGGCTGATATGAAGCCGGCATAATCTGAATCCCCGCCAGCGTTCCGTTTCCCAGCAGCTCTCTCACCGCCGCAATGGCGATCAGAACCCAGGTATATCCAAGCCCCATGCCGAGTGCGTCGGCGATGACCGACGCGAGGTTCTGTTTCGACGCAAACGCCTCGACACGTCCCATGATGATGCAATTGACGACAATGAGGGGAATGAAAACGCCCATGCTCTTCGAGAGGTCCGGGAAATACGCTTTCATCACGAGGTCGACCATCGTCGTGAATGCCGCTATGACAATGATGAATATCGGAATTCGGATCATCGAGGGGATGAGCTTTCGGAACAACGAGATGATTATCTCCGAAAACAAAAGCACGAAGGTCATGGCCAGACCCATACCGATGCCGTTCGACACGTTCGTCGTCACGGCGATGGCAGAGCAGAGGCCGATCATCAGCATAAGCAGAGGATTGTCGAAGATGATGCCCTGCTTGAAAATTGAATAGAGCTTTTTCATACTCATTTGCCTCCCGCCTGTGGCTGGGCATTCGCGTCTGTGCCGGCATCGGCTGACGCGCCGTTCTCAGCCGGCGCCGATATCGCCTTCTGATCCATATATGCAATAGCTGCATCGCCGGCAAGCTTGATTATTTTTGTAAGCGACCTCGAGGAAATCGTGGCCGCGGTAATGGCTACCACGTCTTTTTTCACTTCGAAAGGATCGGTCAGAAATTTCTCGTTAAACTGCCCCAAAAATGTGACTTTCTTTGTCTTATCCACATAATAGGTCGGGCTTGAGGCGTTCATACCAAGCCCCGGCGTATCATTCAGCGCCATAACTCTTACGCCCGCTATGCTGCGATGCAGATCAATGCCAACCAGCAACGTCGCAGCCCCGCCATAGCTTGGTCCCGTCGCTTTCATCGCCAGCCCGAGCGGCGCCATGTCGCTCTTTACCTCATATGCCGCTTCGAATTTGATATTCGGATCCGGGCTCACAAGGTCCTGAATAGGCTCAAAGGCGGTGGCCTGGGGAAAAAGCTCCTTCAGCGACGCCTGCAGCTGAATTTCGCTCTGTTTATCGATGCTCTCCTTGGTGAAAGCATAGACAACCGCGAGGCTTGCGCATGCGAGAGAGGCAAACAGCATGAGCGTCATCCCAAGCTTTGTCATGTCCTTTTTCATTTTGTCGCCTCCTTGGATGGTTTTGCAGGCTTGGGAGGAGGCACAAAGCCGTATTTTTTCATGCGAAGCTTGTTGAGGAACGGAGTCAGCGTGTTCATGATGAGAATCGCGTAGGTAACGCCTTCGGGATATCCGCCATATTTCCGGATAAGCACCGTAATCAGTCCGATGCCTATACCGAAAATCGCTTGCCCATACGGCGTCATCGGTCGGGTAGCATAATCGGTCGCCATAAAGAAGGCGCCAAACACGATCCCTCCCGTCAGAAGTCCGAGCACTGGATCCATCCCGAGAATCCATGAGAACACAAAAGTCGACGCCAGCACCGAAAGGGGCACGACCCACTGAATGACGCCAATAGCGAGGAGGAAGAGCCCTCCCAGAAGCACGAGCAGTATCGAGCTTTCGCCGATGGAACCCGAGCGGAATCCCATGAAAAGCTGGCGATAGAACGCACCAGTGTCATTTGCGCCAAAATATTTCGCGACATCGGTCAAGGCATTGCCCTGCTTGAGCAGATTGAGCGGGGTAGCGGCGCTCACGGCATCCGCGGCGAGGGACAGCCCCTTGGGCATGGTCCAGCTCGTAATCGCCGCGGGGAAGCTCATGAGCAGAAAGGCCCGCCCTATGAGTGCCGGGTTGAAGGGATTCGCCCCAAGGCCACCGAAGAATTCCTTCGCCACCACGATCGCGAAAATCGCGCCGAGCGCGACCATCCACAGCGGGGTCGATGGCGGCAAAATCAGCGCCAGCAGAAGCCCACTCACGACCGCCGAAAAATCGCCCACGGTCGTGCTCGCCTTGATTATTTTCCGGAACAGGAACTCAGAAAGCACCGCTGCCGCAATCGAAGTGACGACAACGCCCAACGCTGGCAGGCCATACAGATAAACGCCATACGCCGTCGCAGGCATAAGCGCGATAACCACCGAGAGCATTATGCGCGGCGTATCGACAGGCGAGAATGCATGGGGGCTCGAAGAAAGACGCATCTTTCTATCTGACATTCTGAGCCTCCTTCTGTTTCAACGCGCGCAGCACCTGCTTGCCGACCCTGAAACGCTGGACGAGATGCCGGTGCGCAGGGCACACGAAGGAGCAGGTCCCGCACTCGATGCAGTCCAAAAGGCCAATCTTTTCTGCCTCCGCATAGTTTTCACTTTCAATGGCGATCGCGAGGAGAGCAGGGAAGATCGAAGTCGGACAAGCACGAATACAGCGCCCGCAACGAATGCAGGTGTCTTCTTCATACTGCACCGCTTCCTGTTCGCTCATGAGAAGAACGCCTGAAGTGTTCTTCTGCACCGGGATTTCATAGCTGGGGAGGGCCACGCCCATCATCGGCCCGCCAAAAATCACCTTGCCGAGCGATTGATCGTCGATCTCGACGATGCCGGCCTTTGCCAAATCTGACACAAGGGTGCCGACTGGTGCCACAAGGTTTTTGGGCGTCTTGCAGGCGCCGCCAGTCACCGTGAATCCGCGCTCGATGAGCGGCTTCCCTTCGCGGAAGGCCTCTGCAATCGCGCAGAGCGTACCCACATTCGATACGACGCAACCGACATCCATGGGCAGGCCGCCCGAGGGCACTTGCCTGCCGGTGATTGCCGTAATGAGCATTTTTTCACCGCCCTGCGGATACTTGGTCCTGAGCTCCTGAATGCGGATCTTCATGCCCGCCTTGACTTGCGGATTTTCATCTATCGCTTTCTGCACGTATGGAATTGCGTGCTTCTTGTTCTCTTCGATCGCGATGACGCCCTCTGGCGCGTTCACGGTCTTCATCACAATCACAACGCCATCGACCACTTTCTCAGGTATTTCAAGAAGAGCCCGTTCGTCGATCGTGAGATATGGCTCACACTCGGCTGCGTTCGCGATGACGTAGGAGATCGGCTTCGTAGGGGCGAGCTTCACGTGCGCCGGGAAGCCCGCGCCGCCCATCCCAACGATGCCCGCCGCGCGTATGCGGGCGAGCGCTTCTTCCTTTGAACATGCGAAAGGGTCCAGTGGCAGCATGTAATCCTGCGCCGATTCCCCCTCTGGCGGATCTTTCGGCTCGATTACAATGCACAAGCCTTCAGTGTTGTTCGATTGCATGCGCGGCTCAATCTTTTTTACCACGCCTGCGACTGATGCGTGCACGGGCACTGTCATGCGGCCTTCAGCATCCGCTACTTTCTGTCCTGCTTTAACATACTCACCGACTTTGACGAGAGGTTGAATCGGCGCGCCGAAATGCTGATTGACGGGAATCACGACTTGCGGCACGGATGTCACCCTTTCAATCGGCGTACCCTGCGAGCGGTCCTTTCTCTCGGGCGGATGTACACCACCTCTGAATGTCCTGATTGACATAGTGGAAAGGTCTCCTTTGAAGATTAACCCTGATAATGCGAAGAAGATCAGCTCCTTCGCATTCAATGCAAAATGCTGGAAAAATATAACAAAATCGCCCTATACTACCACTAGTTTTTGCGGATGGTCAAGGCAAAAGTTCATAAGTATTTGCCGTAAAATGATGAGATAAAATCTTATTGTATTAATGCGCGATGCGGAATTGCATGCTTTTTTCAATAAAAAACGCTGCAAGCTCCTGGCCGCAGCGCCTTCTTTTTTCTCAAACCCCTCGAAAAGTTCCTATTTTCTGCCCTTCATCATAACGCGCACTTGTTTCATGAGGCCTTCGCCCTCGCTCTTGGTCTCGATGTCGATGATATCATTGAGCGTCGTGTGAATTATGCGCCGTTCAAAGGGATTCATCGGCTCAAGCAAGATCGATCGGCCCGTACGCCGCACCTCTTCCGCAGTCTCGTAGGCAATCCTCACCAGCGCCTCTTCCCTCCGCAAGCGGTAATTTTCTGAATCGAGTACGACTTTGATATCATTGTGCCCGAGAGTTCCCGCATACACATTGGCCAAAAGCTGCAGGGCGTCTATGTTGCGCCCCTTTTTGCCGATCAGAATCGAGGCAGACTCAGTGTCAATGCGCAAGCCAAGCTTGTTCGGTTCCCTGAACGCCACTGATAGTTCTGCGGTATAGCCCATCCGGGTGATGACTTCCTTGGTCCACTCGACTATCTTGCGTTCAAAATCGTCCATGGGAATCGGTTCCACCTGTCGTTGCTCGCTGGCTTCGCCTTTTGTTTCGGTTTCTTCTCTGGCAATGGGGATGGGAGAATCCTTTGTATGCACCCGGATACGTACTTTTCCTTTTTTGAATAAACCGCCACCCTGGTTTTCGATGATTTCGACATCGAACGAACTGGTATCCAGACCGAGTTCCTGGGCGGCAAGCTCTATGGCTTCGCGCTCGGTCTTTCCTTCAAACTCATATATCATCTGAGATGCTCCTCATAGAAAGATACAATTATTTATTGTTTAGGGCTGTTTTTGCGGCTTCTGGAGGCCTTTGAAGAGCCAGAACCGCCTCGTTTGCCTGCTGAACCGGATTTGCCTGCTGAACCGGATTTGCCCGCTTTTTCTGCCTCGCCTGCTTTCTCTTCAAGCCACTTGGTCACTTTTTCGGAAAAACCTTCTTTTGGGGCGCTTCGGCCTGTCGGTTTTGCCTTTGTGTCGACCGCAGAGCTCTTACCACCAGCAAGCTTCGAGGGAGCACCCGCCGCCGCGCTTCCCGCCGGGCCTCCTGCGACCGCCACCTCGGCACGGGCTATCTTGTGCTTCTTCATAAGATCATTGATGACCACCTGCTGAGCAATGGTAAGGATGTTGTTCGTAATCCAGTAAATCAGAAGGCCCGATGGCACATCATAAAGGATGAAAAAGAACATGAGCGGCATGCCGTACGTCATCAATTTCATCTGATTGGCCTGCTGACTGTCCATTTGGGCGCTTTGAGGCGTCTGCGTGAACTTGCCATACAAAAACTGACTTAATACATAAATGATGGGCAATGCCCTCAAGTCATTCCAGCCGACGATTGGCATCCTGAAATTGCCAAAATTTATGATGCTTTCCGGCAAAGAAAGGTCGGTGATCCATCCATGAATAAACATCGCGCCGCGGAGATCGAAATGATTGTTGAAAAGATTGTACATTGCAATAAACAACGGAAACTGAATGAGCATGGGCAGACAGCCGGACATGGGGTTGTAGTTTTCACGCTTGTAGAGCTCGGCCATCTCCTGATTGAGCTTCTGCGGATTGTTCTTGTACTTCGTCTGCAGTTCCTGCATCTTGGGTTGAATCTCTGCCATTCTCGCCGTTGCAAACGAACTCTTTTTGGTCAGCGGAAAGAACAGTGCCTTAATCACTATAGTAACCAGAATTATGGCCACGCCATAATTCGGAATGATGCTGTAGAAGAGATTAAGGAGCAGTTTAAGGAAATTTTCGAGCCAGCCGAAGATACCCGAGCCTTCCATGGTATCTTCCAGCTTGAGATTCGACAGACCAAAGCCATTTTTATCCGCATATTCATATTTGCCGAGCTCTCCAGATGTTTTTGGTCCAAAATAGAAGTAATATGTGTCAGTAGTCGAGGCTCCGGCGAATGAACTGCGCAAAAGTCCAAGGGTATTGGTCTGCTTGATGAGCGGATCCTGGTTCGTTTCGATTTCATAGCCGGAAAGGGGAGCTTTCGGTACGGCAATAAATGCAAAGTACTTGCCGGACAGCGACAGCCAGCTTGCGCTTGGCGCAATGACCGTTGCCGTATTGGCCTTCGGTGACTCGGTTTTTTTCTTGCCATCGACTTCGGCGATGTATTTACGAAAATCGGCATTTTTGGGCAGCTGATCGAAGCGTGGCCCAATCTGCGGCCCCAAGTCGATGCGATACGCAACCCCGTTTGAGCCAAGCACAATCGGCTTGCCGTCCGGCTGCTCGATGCTCACCGCAAGGCCGAACATATATTCGCCGTCATTGAAAGAAAAGATTTTTTTCAGCACAAAGGGCACTTTTTGGTCACTGCCCGCGAGCGGCGCCTCAAACATACGAGAAAATGCAATTGTGTTTTTGTTTTCACCAAGATACTGTGTATTCATAAGCTCGCGCATAGGGGACGGGGTAGAACCAAACGAGAGCGATAGCCCCTCTGAGCCTTGCGATCCGGGTACGACCATATCGACGCCGCCGCGTGAATCGCTCTGATCCTTGTGCTTTTTCAGTGTAAGGGAGACAAGCTCGCCGCCCGCGTTGGTAAAAGTCGCACGAACCACGTCGGTTTCGACAATGTATTCTTGCTCCGCGGCAGGAACGGGAATCGTGCTGCCCGCGGCAGTGCCCATGGCCTGAACGGGTACGGGAGCGGGCACAATGGCCACAGCTCCGGGCAATGTCTGATTGTTCTGAGCAGGAAGCTCCGTCCCTTGTGAACTTGTTTGGGCAGGTGCTTGCGTAGTCTGCTGCTCTGACGGCGGAAACAGCGCATTTTGCACCATAAATCCGACGCTGACGATAAGGGTGGAAAGGACAACCGCAAGTATCGTGCGGCGGCGATCTTCTTTCGAATTGGTTTGTTGTTCAAAAATATCGTTCATGGTACTGGGTCATAGCCTCCTGGATTTCCTGGATGACAGCGAATAACTCGTTTGAAGGCGAGTACAACGCCCTTAAAAGGCCCATATTTCCTGATTGCCTGATAAGAATAGGAAGAACACGTGGGGTAAAAGCGGCATGAAGGAGGGAACAATGGCGAAATCACGAGCTGATATATCCGAATCGCCACCAAGAGAGGAAATGTTAGAATTTTCTTCACGATATTCATCGCAGCAAATCCGCCTTGCGGAGCAGATACAGCATAGCGCTGCGGCATTCAGAGAGTGCCGCAAATCCGGGATAGAGCACAAAGGCAATATCAAATCCTGGCTTGACAGTATGACGGAGTAGCCGCCACGACTCCCTCGCCAGCCTTTTCGCTCTATTTCGCGCAACGGCGCCGGAAAAAGAACGCACCGCAATAAATGCCGCCCGGCTTTCCTGCGCTTCAGTCCGAAGGACTTGCATTCGCATGCCCCTGCAGGAAAACCGGGCTCCATCCTTAAAAATAAGATCGATTTCTCTCGCTTTCCGCACCCGCAGGTGCTTCGGAAAGCTTCGATCAAACTGCTCTCCCTGGATACCGGGCTCGGTGTTTTCAGTACTTCTTCTTCTCATCGGAAACAGAGAGCTTGATTCTTCCTTTTGCTCTCCTTCTTTTCAGAACAAGTCGGCCGCCTTTTGTCTTCATTCGGGCACGGAAACCGAATTTTCTATTCCTTTTAACTCGGCTCGGCTGATAGGTGCGTTTCATGATTCAATCTCCTTGTCACAAACGGCTGCATTGGCCCCCCAAATTTCTTGCTTTGCAGCCGGAAAATTGCACAGTCAGGCGGTGGAGTATAGACCGCAATAGTATCCTTGGTCAATTGCCCTTAGTGCGTCTGGTGCTGACCCTTGCGCGCTGCATACGCGAAAAAATCTCCTCAAGGGGTTCGGGCAGCGGAGTCTTCATCTCTGGGCCCGATTGAGCCTCCTTCGAAGTGGCTTCGGGTCCGTTGTCCGCGGCCGCCGAAGCTTTTGCCGCCGGCTCCGCGGAGGGGAGGGCTTCCGCAGGGAGAACGTCTCCCTGTTCTTCGACGGTAAAGGCCAGACTCGTAATCTCAAGTTCGGGGTAATGCTTCGCGATGCGCGCCAGAATCCTCTCCTGGTCCAACTGCAGAAGCTGAATCCAGCCGGCGTGGTCCGCGGAGATAAGAAGCGTACGGTGCAGAATGCTCTTCGGCTTCGAATGATCGGCGAGGCGCTGGCCAACAATCTGCTTCCAGGTCGAACGAAACATCTCGAACTGCGTCGCGGCCTGCAGTGTTGTATCGTCAAAAAACCTGGAAAGTATTTCAGAGGCCTTCTTCGCGCGAAAATCGTCCATCGCTCACCCTGTATACTATTGTAGTATCATCGGCATATTCGTGCCATGGCTCTTCCGGTAAAAAAGTAAAGACAGCCTGCGCACCTGACTTTTGCTCCGGCAAGAGCGAAAAAAAGCGGCGTCTCTTGGCCACATCGAGTTCCAAAAGGACATCATCCAGAAGAAGCACAGGAAACCGAGGCATTTCGCTGCCGGAAAGCTCCGCATACAGATGAACCTGTACAATGCGCAGAATGAGCGACGCGAGCCTAAGCTGGCCAGTCGACGCAAAGGTCGAAAAATTACGCCCTTCCCGGATAAAAATCCACCGGTCTCGGTGAGGTCCGGAAAGGCTTGTCGCCGCTTCGATATCTTTTGAGCGCCGTTCCGCCAGCACTTCAATGATTTCCGAAACCGAAGCTTCCTCTGGCCAGCTCGACACATAGTGGATCGCGACCTCTGTCCCCAATCGGGACACGCGCTCGTAGCTTTCGGGAAAACGCTGAGCGAAGAGCTGCGAAAGCTTTTTTCGATAGGCCATAATTTCGTGACCATAGTGCGCAAGCTGCTCATCGAGCGTATCGAGTATGCTGAAGGTGTCGGTTTTCAGCGCCATATTGCGGTGCTTGAGAACTCTTCTGTAGAAGCGCAGCAAATCGATATACTCGAGCCACAACATTCCCGCGCACTGATCAAAGAAAAAGCGCCGTTCTTCCGGAACTCCCGCCGCAAAGGCCAAATCTTCATGACAAAAAACCACGGCGGGATTATGCGCGACGAGCTCCTTTCTGTCGGTGAGCGGTTTTTCATTGAGCCGGACTTCTTTGCGCCCCTCTATCGAATATCTGAGGCTGATCTGCTCTTGCGCCGGCGAATTCAGCTCACTCCATGCCGCGCGCAACAGAAATTCAGAGTTTCCATGCATTGGAAGTTCCCGATCCTGATGCGTCCGAAATGAATTGCCGTAGCTGAGACAGTACAAGGCTTCGAGAAAATTCGTTTTTCCCTGACCGTTTTCTCCAAGAAGGAAAATATTCCCCGCCCCCAGCTTCAGTTCGGTCTCTTCGATGTTTCTGAAGCGGGCTATCCGTATCTGTTCGAAGGCCATTTATGGCTGCTGCATCGGCATGATGATATGGAAATAACTTGAATCCGGCTCGGGTCTCAGGGTAATCGCGCGGGAAGGATCACTGAACTCTATCGCCAGGTTGTCGCTGTCCATAGCCTTGAGAGGATCTTCCAGATAGCGCAAACTCAGCAAAATCACCACATCATCGCCTTCATATTCACACGAAAGCTCTTCCCGCGCCGCGCCAAGTTCCGTTTCTTCAGACTCCAGCACAAGCCCCTTGCTTGAGACATTGAAGATGACCTTGTTTGACTTCTCGACAAAAAGCGATACGCGTCGGAGCGCCGCCTGAAGTTCATCTCTCGCGACAATGAATTTAAAGTGCTGGTCCTTCGGTATGACCTTCTGATAGTTCGGAAATTTTCCTTCGATGAGATAGCTTGTAAGCTGATAATTTCCAAAACGGAAGAATACATTCTTCTCATTTACCGCCATAAGAATCTGGCCTTCATCCGATGCTCGCTTCAGTATTACGGAGAGTACTTTTGGAGGAATTATGGCGCTTTGAAAATCAGGGATGTCTGCCTCTTGCGTCGAAATGAACGCGAGCCGGCGTCCATCAGTCGCAATCATTGCCAGTTCTCCGTCAGGAAGCTTTTCCATGAAAACTCCATTCATAAAGAATCTTGTTTCATCATTGGAAACAGAGAAGATTGTCTGGCTTATCATTTTGCGCAGATCATGGGCTTGCAGTGCAAAATAGTGGCTTTCACCGATGCGGGGAATCTCCGGAAATTTGTCGCCAGCGATAGTCTTAAGCTGGAAACGCACTTTTTTTGAAAGAGGGCGTATCTCGATACTCGACTCATGCTGCTCAAAGCGCATATCCCCTTCCGGAATCGAGTTGGTAATAGCCAAAAGCTTATCGCAAAATACGGTGAGAGAGCCGGGTTCAGCGTCCGAAATGGGTATTTCGGTTTCAAAGCCTACTTTTGCGTCCGTCGCTCTTATAAAGAGCTTTGAATCCATGACTTCAAGATAGACATTTGACATAATGGAAAACGCATTTTTTGATGCAATAATATCTTGCGCAATCGCTATCTCTTTCGCAAAGGTATCCCGATCGCAGATAAATTTCATTGGAAGCTTCCTCCATTCAGATTCTGTATAGTAACAGTTCATACGAGAAAAATAAACAGTCTTTGTTAAAAAAGGCGAAGAAAGCAGACATGACGGGCTTCGTTATCAACAATCTGTCTCATTCTTTTATTACATGTTCTATTTATGTATTAACAGTAGTAATAGTAGTAAGTACAGTGTATATGTTGAAAACGTATTTAATTGTTTCATTGATATAGAATTAATATTGTGGAAAACTTGTGTTGAAATTCGCCTGCAGACGCACTTTTTCCACAGGCTGAAGACTTTTCCACAGGAGCGAGGAGGTTGTCCACAGCTTTGCAACAGAATTTGTGCCTCAAGAAACAGAATTTTCTTTGCATTCTTGAGTGATGCGGTTGACGGCTGAGGCGAAGAGAGAATCAAATTTTATGAGGTCCTCAATCTTTTGGCAGGAGTGCATGACAGTAGTGTGGTCGCGCCCATTGAACTCTGTGCCGATCTCCGTGGTGGAATAATCTGTCGTTTCCCTGATGATGAACATGGCGACTTGGCGGGCGAGGGCGATATTTTTGCTGCGCTTTTTGCCCTTCAAATCCGAGATTGACAATTTATAGTAGTCGGCTACGGTTTTTATAATAGAGGAAACATCGATGGAAGGCGGCTTGAATGCGTTCGTCAATTGCTTGATGACATTCTGTGCTATTTCGTAGGTTGGTTCCACCTTGATGAGGTCCGCGTATGCGATGATCTGATGTATGCACGAATCCAGATCGCGGACATTTGTTTCAATGCTTTTGGCAATGAGGTTGATGACATCCTCGCTGAAGCTTTGCTTATAGAGATCGAGTTTCTTCCTGATAATGGCCGCGCGCGTTTCAAAACCGGGTGTGGTGAGATCGGTCTTGAGGCCCATCATGAAACGGCTTTTGAGGCGTTCCGAAAAATCCTTCAGTTCCGAAGCCGGTCTGTCGCATGTGAATACAAGCTGTTTGTTCGAATCATACAGAGCGTTGAAGGTATGGAACAATTCTTCCTGAACGCCGTGTTTGCTTTGAAAAAAGTGAATGTCGTCGATCAGCAGCACATCGATGTTGCGGTATTTATTCTTAAAATCATTTGTGGTGCGGTCGTGGATTGTCTTGATAAACTCGTTCGTGAAATCTTCCGCGGTGACGCAGATAATGTGCAGTTCAGGATGCCGTTCCAGGATTCTGTTTCCTATGGCGTGCATAAGGTGCGTTTTTCCAAGACCAACTCCGCCATAGATGAGAAGAGGATTGTAGGATGTCCCTGGTATTTCAGCTACGGCTGCCGCCGCATTGAAGGCAAAGTTACTGTTTTCGCCGACTACAAAACTCTCAAAGGTATAGCGTGGCTGCAGGTTGCTCGAGCGCGGCTCGTGCATTCGGGCGGAAGGGCTTGCATAGGCTGTTTCGATTGCAAAGTCCTCTTCTGCTTTTGAACGAGAATTCAATGACGCCGCGTCCGGCTGGAAAAGCTCGGCTTTTTCACTTTTAGGAGAGGGTTTGTTCGCTTGGGATGCCGTTTTCTGCTGGACAAAGTGCTGTTCAATGGGCGCGGGCTGGGCTTCCACCGACAGCTCCGTGGGCATACCGACGAGAGACGAAATTATTTCTTTCATGAATTTGCTGTATTTTCTTACAAACTGATCGCGAAGGAACATATTGTTTGCACGCAGACGGATGGTTCCATTTTCGAATCCAAGATATGCTAGCCTGAACCACATGATGAATTCAGATTCTGGAACCTGCGATTTAGCGATCTCGAGTGCTTTTTGCCAAATTATCTCATTACCATCATCATCCATTCGCCCAAAGCTCCAAGTCTTTTATATTATTTCCACAAGTTTTCCACAGGGGCCAACGAATTCCCTATACACCTAATTGCCGTCTGCGCGCAAGATGGGAACGGGACTATTTTTGAAAATTTTAAAATATTGTTTAGGAAACAGACGAAAAATTGACTAAATCGCCATATTTTCTTCACAAAACATTAAAAAAAGTGAATAAAAAGTGTAACTATGCATGTTAAATGAAGGAATTAGCGTGCATATCCACAGGGAAATACACTGAATTACCACAAATTATGCACAAGTTTTCCACAGGCGGTGAGAAAACCGCAGAGAGCTCTGCCTTTCTCGTTCGCTTTACTCAAAAGCCTCAATCTGATATGATGACATAGAGATTTTTTCCCAAATCTTGAAACTATCCCCGGTTATTCCGTTCAGGATTATTATGGAATCTACAACGAGTAATTATTCCGCAAGTACCATTCAAGTGCTCAAAGGACTGGAAGCCGTTCGCAAGCGGCCCGGCATGTATATTGGTTCGACCAGCATTGAAGGCTTGCACCATCTTGTGTACGAAGTGGTCGATAATTCTATCGACGAAGCGCTCGCGGGCTTCTGCGACAATATTGTCGTCGCGCTTGAGCGGCAGGATATCGTTCGCGTCGAGGATGACGGGCGCGGTATTCCTGTCGATATCCACCCAACCGAAGGCATTTCCGCCCTCGAGCTTGTCATGACCCGTCTGCATGCCGGCGGTAAATTCGACAAGAAGAACTACAAAGTCTCGGGTGGCCTGCACGGCGTCGGCGTGTCGGTCGTCAATGCGCTTTCCTCCTGGCTTGAAGTGTATGTGTATACCGGCGGAAAAGAATATTATCAAAAGTATCTTCGTGGTGTTCCCGAAAAACCGGTCGTGATGATTGGCGAAACAGACAAGCGCGGCACCCTTGTGCGCTTTCAGGCCGACCCGGAGATCTTCGAAGAGACGGTCTATTCCTTCGACGTGCTCAGCAACCGCCTCCGCGAGCTGGCCTTCCTCAACAAAGGTGTCAAAATCTCGCTTATCGACGAGCGACTTTCGCAGCTCAAACGCATTGAATTCAGGTTCGAGGGCGGACTCAGGGAGTTCGTCGAATATCTCAATAAAAACAAGAGCATTATCCACAAGGATGTCATCTATTTTTCGGGTGTTCGGGACGAGGTCGAGATCGAAGTCGGCATTCAGTACAACGATGGCTACAATGAAACCATGTTCTCCTACGTCAATGGCATCAATACGCGCGAAGGTGGCACGCACCTTATAGGATTCAGAAACGCGCTTACGAAGGTCATCAACGATTTCTTCAAAAAGTCTAAGCATAATAAGAAAATAGAAGAGAATCTTTCGGGTGATGACGTTCGCGAAGGTCTGACGGCTATCTTGTCGGTGAAAGTCATGGAGCCCCAGTTTGAAGGCCAGACCAAAGGTAAACTCGGCAATAGCGAAGTCAAGGGCATTGTAGAGGGATTCCTTTCGGATCAGCTCGATCTCTATTTCCAAAAGAATCCCGATGTCATCAACATCATTCTCGAAAAATGCACGACCGCGGCCCGCGCGCGCATCGCGGCACGGCAGGCGCGAGAGCTCACGCGCCGTAAAAGCCTCTTGGATGCCTCAAGCCTGCCGGGCAAGCTCGCCGATTGTCAGGAAAAGGATCCCACCAAGTGTGAACTTTTCATCGTAGAGGGCGATTCGGCAGGAGGCTCCGCAAAGATGGGCCGCAACAGGGTGAATCAGGCCATCCTGCCGCTCTGGGGGAAAATGCTCAATGTGGAGAAAGCCCGTCTGGACAAAGTGATCGGCAACGACAAGCTTCAGCCGATCATCGCGAGCCTCGGGACTGGTATCGGAGAAGATTTCAATGTCTCGAAGCTTCGCTACCACAAGGTCGTCATCATGGCGGATGCCGATGTCGACGGTTCGCACATCCGAACCTTGCTGCTCACCTTCTTTTATCGCTATATGACCGAACTTATCGAAAAAGGGCATGTCTATCTGGCGATGCCGCCCCTCTATCGCGTTGTGTACGACAAAGAGGCGCACTACGCCTATAGCGACGAAGAAAAGGACCAGCTTCTCTCTGAAACAAATAAAGACTCTGCAAAGATTTCCGTGCAGCGCTACAAAGGTTTGGGCGAAATGAACCCGGAACAGCTTTGGGAAACAACCATGGACCCCGAGCGACGGCTCATCAAGCGGATCACTATGGAGGATGCGATTCTTGCGGAAGAGATGTTCGTCACGCTGATGGGCGAACAGGTGGAGCCGCGGCGCCTGTTTATCGAAGAAAACGCGCTCGCGGTATCGAATCTCGATGTATAAAGGCAGATTATGATGGCGGAAAGCAGCAATATCATTCCTGTTCCAATAGAGGAAGAGGTCAAAACCTCATATCTCAACTACGCGATGTCTGTCATTGTCTCGCGCGCGCTGCCGGATGTGCGGGATGGGCTCAAGCCGGTGCACAGGCGGCTTCTGTATGCCATGGAAGAGCTGGGGCTGCATAATAATGCGCCGACCAAGAAAAGCGCGCGCATCACCGGCGATGCCATGGGTAAGTATCACCCGCATGGAGACTTATCGCTGTATGACGCGCTTGTGCGCATGGCCCAGGATTTTTCGCTGCGCTATCCCCTTGTGCAGGGACAAGGGAATTTTGGTTCCATCGACGGAGACCCGGCCGCGGCGAGCCGTTACACCGAGGCGAAACTCTCCAAACTCGGTGAAGAGATGCTCGCGGACCTCGACAAGGAGACTGTCGATTTTGTGCCTAATTACGACGAAAGCCTCAAGGAGCCCAGCGTCCTTCCTTCAGCGATACCGAATTTGCTCATCAATGGCTCGAGCGGCATTGCCGTCGGCATGGCGACGAACATGGCACCCCACAATCTCCGCGAGGTTGGCCAGGCGATCGAAGCCTACATCGACAATCATGAAATAACTATTGATGGTTTAATGAATTACATAAAAGGCCCCGATTTCCCGACCGGCGGCATTCTCTACGGCATGCAGGGAATTCGCGATGCCTATGAGTCGGGGCGCGGCCGGCTGACGGTGCGCGGGCGCTTTGTGATCGAGACTATGAAGAGTGGCCGCGAGCAGATCGTCTTCACCGAAATTCCTTATGCGTTGAATAAAACCACGCTCGTGACGCGCATTGCCGAGTTGGTGCGCGAGAAGCAGATCGACGGCATCTCGGATCTGCGCGATGAAAGCGACAGGGAGGGGATCCGCATCGTGCTCGAACTCCGGAAGGGCGCCATCACAAAAATAGTGCTCAACCAGTTGTTTATGCATACACCACTGCAGAGTACGTTTGGCGTCATAAATCTCGCGCTTGTGGATGGCGCCCCGAAATGCCTCAATTTGAAAGAACTCATTGTTTATTTTGTCCAGCACCGATTCGAAGTGATCACGCGCCGTTCACAATTCGAGTTAAAGAAGGCCGAGGAGCGCGCCCACATACTGCGCGGACTGGTGATTGCCCTCCGGAATATCGACGAAGTGGTCGCCGTCATTAAATCGAGCAAGAATATCGACACGGCGAAGGCGCGCCTGCGCGAGCGATTCGATTTAAGCGAGGCTCAGGCACAGGCCATCGTCGATATGCGTCTCGGCCGCCTTACCAGCCTCGAAACGGAAAAAATTCTTGCCGAACTGAAAGAGATTGAGACACGAATCGAGTATTTGAAATCTTTGCTCGCAGACCCAGGCGCGATCTATCAGGTGATAAAGCAGGAAACGCACGATTTGGCCGAAAAATACGGCGATGAGCGGCGAACCGAGATTGTCCCGAACCAGGTCGAGCAGATAAACCTCGAGGACCTCATAAAACCCGAGGAGATGGTCATTCTCATTTCCAACAAAGGCTTCATCAAGCGCATTTCGGTGAATCAGTATAGATCGCAGGGCCGGGGCGGCAAAGGATCGAATTCCGCCTCCTTGCTCGATGATGATTTTATCCAGCAGCTCTTCATCGCGAATACACACGATTATCTTCTCTTTATTTCAAGCTGGGGCAAGGCCTACTGGCTCAAGGCGCTTGAGATTCCGGAGGCGAGCCGGCAGGCGAGGGGCAGCCATGTTCGATCTTTGCTTGCGATTTCCGAGGATGAAGAGATCACCGCGGTCGTCGATTTCAGCGACTTTTCCGAGCACGAATTTATTTTGATGGGGACCCTCAACGGTGTTGTGAAAAAAGTCGCGACCAAGGAGTTTGCCAACGCAAAGACGCGCGGCATCATCGGCATTTCGCTCGACGAGGGCGACAGGCTGGTCTCGGCGATCCTGACCGGCGGTTCCGATGAAGTCGTGCTCATTTCCCGCAATGGGCTTGCGCTGCGCATGGAAGAGTCGCAGGTCCGACAGATGGGACGCACCGCACGGGGCGTCCGTGGGATATCCTTGCAGGAAGGCGACGAGCTTGCCGCAATGCTCAGGGTCGACAGCCAGGAATCGATGCTCATCATTACACAAAAGGGATCCGGAAAGCGTGTAAGATATGAGCTGTTTACCCCGCACGCCAGGGGGACACACGGGCAGATCATCTACGACCCGGATGAAGCTTCGGGCGAAGTGATAAAAGCGGTTTCCGTGCGCGAGGAGGACGAAGTCGTGGCCATTACCTCAACGGGGAAGACCATCAAGCTGAGCGTTTCCTCTGTCCGCGAGATGGGAAAGGCCGCTCACGGCGTGCGAATCGTAAATATTGATCCGCCCGATTCCGTGATTGGAATGGACAAGATCATCCAGCAGCAGGAGTGAGGACGGCGC
>Ga0209016_1001498_pt1 | contig 18439 bp, 17 predicted proteins | sample EPASupsiteSAE305_FD_187265 | JGI IMG/M metagenome (GOLD analysis project Ga0209016, IMG submission 187265) | Bioremediated contaminated groundwater microbial communities from EPA Superfund site, New Mexico - SAE3-05 (SPAdes) (version 2) | ecosystem: Environmental > Aquatic > Deep subsurface >...
ATGATTTTTCATCAAACTCTAAAAGCTTGACAACACCAGAGAGTTTTCCTTGCAGTGATTGAGAGGCTTTTTGGAGGAAATCAAATCTGTTGAGATGATTCTTTTCAATAGTTGCTTTCCCTTCAAACAGTGCTTTTAGGGCTTGAGTTTTTGAATTTATGAGTGATTTTAGTGTAGATATCTTTGTAGTGTCATCAATGGTGTCACTGTTGATAATTTGACTGACTTCATTGAGAATCGATATGTTTGCATTCTCCAAAGATACTATCAATGCCGTTTGTTTGGGCTCATTCTCAAAGTGAAGATCTTTTTGGTGGCGCAGGAGAGTGTTTTTTGTGCTTTGAATAATGGCGATAAATCTATCGACAAGATTATCGTTACGGATGTAGTATTGGTACTTTACAAATGATAGTAATAAAAATTGTTGTTCGAGTTCTTGTTTTCTTGTAAGCTGTAACACTTTGCTTTGTTCGAGCCATTTTGAATAATATTGAGATATTTTATCTGTTATGCCAACTTCATCTATGATAGGTTTTAAAATAGTAAACTTTGATCGTATAGTTTCCAAGTGCGTCAAAGAAGTAAGCATCTGTTTTTTATTTGTAGAATACCCTAGCTTCTTGTAGCTGCCGATGTTGTATCTGTTTTTGAAATTTTCATCTTTATCTGTAAAATCACCTAAAAGTTTTAGCCTTTCATCATTTTTGTAAGTTTTTAAAACTGCGAGTATATTCTCGGTTTGGTTGTTCAAAGCAGCACTAATAATTTTAGACAATGTAAAGTAACTTGGAATTTCTATAGTGAGCTTTTTAGAGTAATCTACAAGAGAATAAAATATCTTTTTACGGTGAGTAAAGTTGCTAGCAAGCTCTATCGCGTGTTGTTGTAGCTTAGATTCAATTTCAGAATTAAACTCAACAATCTGGAAATAAAACTTGATGATCTGTTTATAGCGTTGTATTGTTCGAATAGAAGGCTGCACCATGCTATTGGAAACTTCAATTTGATATTTAGTACAGATATGTCGAATATCGTCTTCGTTATAGCCGTTGAAATCAAAAAATTTATTGCTGACTTTAAAATATCCATACATCAAGGTGAAAATACAAAACAGTTCATCATTGCCTAAAGTTAGTGCTTGATCATATATTTTTTTGGGTAGCTTGAAAAAATAGTCTCGTTCAAAACTGTTTTTAAATTCTGGTACTGATTCAAAGTTTTTAATTTCATTACCTGTTAAAAATTCAATTCTTGCCATAAATATCCTATACTAAAAATGTTCGTTTATTTTAACTTATAATACACACTAAATATCATTGATTAAAAGATAATAATTTCACTATAATTAAATAGATTAAAATATTTTCATTAAATGAGGCAAATTTTTATGAAAACTACTTCTTATCTTAGGATATCAACTGCCGATCAGGATATTGAAAAAAATAAATCTGATATTTTAAAGCTTGCCAATGAAAAACGTCTTGGTTATGTTGAATTTATAGAAGAGCAGATATCTGGAAAAGTATCTTGGAAGAAAAGAAAACTTTTTGCTATTATCGACGATGCAAAAAAAGATGATGTACTCATAGTAAGTGAACTCTCCCGTCTTGGAAGAAGTATGTTGGAGATCATGGAGATACTCTCAATCGCATCTCAAAAGCAGATGAAGATTTATGCCGTTAAGGGAAACTGGAATTTAGATGATTCTATCCAAAGCAAAGTAATGGCCATGGCATTTTCAATTGCATCTGAGATAGAAAGGGATCTCATATCGATTCGTACAAAAGAGGCTTTGCGGTTCAAAAAAGAGAATGGAATCAAACTAGGTCGTCCAAAAGGACCGGGCAAAAGTAAGCTTGACAAGTTTAAACCAGAAATTGAAGCATTGCTGGCTAATGGCTCTACTCAAAAATTTATAGCCAATCGTTATGATACTACAGAAGCAAACCTATATAATTGGTTGAAAAGAAATCATCTAAAATAAAACAGGATCTCAGATGAAATACACGCTAAAAGTTGAGTTAGAAGTGGAAATTGAATTTTTAAACATTGATGCATTGGATGAGGATGCCAAAGAAGAGATTGAAGATATTGTTGTTGAAGCGCTATCTGATAACTCTTCTGAAATTACGAAAAATATTTTTGATGAAATGAAACAGCACACACACGTAAAAATTAAAAATGGATTTGCTTACGAAGATGAACGAAGTACTAATGCTTGGGATGATTGCGAAGAGGAATTAAGCGATTCTTAAGAACCGTGTCGCGTTTTGTACCTCTGTGCCGAAATAGCCATCTTACTACGGTTGTAAAAAATATTTTACGAGTAGGTCATATATCCGGTAAGACAGAAGAACAACGTCGATTGGAAGCCCTGCAAAAAGCTGAAGAAGAACGGCTTAGAATACTCCAGGAAGAGGAAGAAGAAAAGCAATATCAAATCGAGTTACAAGAAGCCCGCAAAAAAGCGAGAGAAGAAGCCAAAAATCGTAAAAAAATTATAGAAGATATTCCCGTAGGAAAAAATGTTATTGAAAGAGGACCACACTTCTTTTGTGCACATTGCGGAACAAGGATGAATATGAATAGAATTTTTGGTTATGGTTTTTATTATACATGCGAGTGCGGTCAAAGTGAACATTTAATAAAATACTGATTATAAAAGAGTGTACGAAAAACATCATTTCCGGTATATTCGTATCATTGCTATATCCGACAGCGTTATTCGTATGGAAAATGGCAGATTTTTGAGTAATTTTTGACCGTCTTAAAAAAGTGTCGGAAAACACTTGATTTTAGTATTAGTAATAAGTTGTAATTAGAATCAATAAAAGTCATTATTTTTAATATTGACATGTTTCCTTGTATATTTTTTTTGATACTAATTTTATTTTATCTAAAATTTCTATTGCCTCCTGAAAACTTATTTCATCGATATGTTCAAAAAAATCTAACTGTAAAGAAATAAAATCACTTTTAGTAGCGATAGAGTTTTTTTTGCAGGTTTCATTATTGAATAAATCTAATTGATTAAAAAAGTATTGATAGATATCATAAGGTGAATTTTGCATTTAGATTATCTTGAAAATAAGAAACCGAATCCGACGCAGTTTTGCTGATGATTGTAATCCATCAGACTCGCTCCGTAGCCGTTAAAGGCTTTCAAATACCAAAAACTGCTTTTAGAAGAGCCGATAGGGTAAGACCATTCGACTTCTATCGAACCGCGATTATCCCCATCAAAATGAAAATTATTGCGCCATGTCAAATCAAATTGATGTTTCCCTATGATATAACTTAGCTTCAGATGGCCGTACCCTAGATAATCGGTGATATCTTCATTGTCTTCTCCTGCATCCGGATACCAAAGACGCAGAGTCGTGATCAGATTGCCGTTGTAAAATATCGAATCCATATAAAATTGGTTCCATTCTCTGGATAGCGGTTTTCCCATTCCGTTGGATTCATGCCAAAATCCAAGTTTAAGCGCTTTGAGATAGATATCGGAAAACAGCGAATCATGAATGGGAAGTGAGAGCCATATTTCGGGTCGGTAATTGGTTTCGCGAAACGGAGCCGATTCGGAATAAAATTGCCACCACACTTCTTGCGTGTATCCGAATGCAAATGTCTCATTCAACCCTAATAGATTGTAACTGAGCGTTTTTTTGAGGCTTATTTGAAATTCAGTTTCGATGTTATTATTAAACTCTCCATATCCCGGATAATGGGTTGGATCACGCTTCTCATAATTTTCTGTGGTGTATGCGACGGGGATCAGGAACATTTTTTCATACGGAAGCAATCCGAAGTTACTGAATATTTTTGACATCATGGTTTCACGTTCATCGACATCTTTGGGCATATCGAGATACTGAAAAATATATTGTCGCATCTCAGCATCGCTTTTGGGATCGATTTGATAAAGATGTTTTTGCTCTTCGGATGCCAAAGAAGAGGGAGACGTCGGCGTTTTAAAAGTAGAAGCGGATCGTTTGTACCAATACATGGCTTGTGTGATATTGACATCTACCCCTAACCCTTCTTCATATATTTTACCTAATGAATATTGCGCGTATTGGTTCCCGTCATTTGCCGCGTTTGTTAGGTATATGATCGAGGAGGAGTAGTTGCCGTCGCGGTAGAGGGCCAATCCTTCTTCATATTCTCCTGCACACAAACGCACAGCAGCAATCGATATGATCAGTTTCTTCATCCGATTCCTTTCGTTATAACGGATTCACCGTAAGGAATATAGGGCTCTCCGGATTGTAACAGCAGTGCTTCGAATGAGAGGATATCAAGATTGTGAACATCATCGTAGAGCGGACGGGCAATATCACAAAACACATCTACTATGTTTGGATCGAAATGGGTACCGGACTCTTCTCTCAATATTGCCAGACTCTCATCAAGTCCCATCGCGGATTTGTACGGACGTTTGGAAGTGAGGGCGTCAAATACGTCTACTACGGCAAATATACGCGCACTGTAGGGAATTTCTTCTCCGGTCAAATGACGCGGATAACCTTTTCCGTCATAGCGTTCGTGGTGGCATCCGATTATGGTTTTGGCATCATCCAGCCAATCGATCGTATCAATCATTTTAAGACCGAACTCAACATGTTTTTGTACCGATTTGAACTCGTCGACATTCAATTTTGCCGGTTTTAAAAGGAGCGTATCAGATATGCCGATTTTTCCGATATCGTGCAAGAACGCTCCCTTAATGAGCGAAGGAATATGTTCCGGAGGAACATTTAAGGCTTGTGCAAGCTTTATGGTGTAGTACGTGACTCTATAATTGTGCTCATAGGTATCGCTGTCACGAAGCGCAACGGCGTTTCCGAGTGTCTTAAGGGTTTCAAAGTTGCTCTGCACCAAATTCATTTTTTCTTTGTTGATTTGGGCATATTGCTGATAGATAATCGGAAAAATTCCGATGATGACTAATAGTAAAATAACAGATACGGCGATAAATATTATTCTCATCGTATCGCGAATAACGTTTATGGTATCGGAGGGGAGCATTACGATCATTTTAATTGTATAGTAGCGGTTTCCACTCACTATTTTTTTGATATAGAGAAGAGCGAAATTATGATCTATGTAGGGAATCATGACATAATCTAGAGGTTTGTGGTAAGGGAGCCGCATTGTTTGAAAAACAGATTGAACGTGTTCGGGAACCGTTTTTTTTTCATATTCGATAATTACGGTTTGATTTTGATCTCTCAGCTCCAGTTTCAGGATATTGCTTGCAGCAATTTGATTCCGTGAGTGTTCAAAATACCCTTTCAATTTTTCAATTGCGTTTAAATTACTGTAGGTTAATGCGCTGGCTAACTCTTTTTGTGACAATTCGATTTGACGCGAAATGTATTTGCCGTTTTGTTGTTCGAGATAATAATATATTGCGGCGAATCCTATTATCAAAACCAGGACGAGAATAAAAAAAATTCGCGCAAAAAATTTGAGAATAGGGCGGTTTATGAATGCATCATTGAAGATCATGGTAGGATGCAAACGGACTTTTTTCTACGGTGACATTTAAAAAACCTGTCACCAACTCTTCGGAAGAATGCGGTGTCACATGCGGTTTAATGATGATCTTCCGAATCTGATTAAGCGGTATCAGCTGAATCTGCTCATCGTCTATAACCAATTTAAGCATATTGTTTTCAATCACTTGTTTAAAATATTGCATACGCATAGCTTTATCGATATGCTGTTTGTGAACTATTTGATATTTTTCTTCATTGCCGTTTATGTATTGGATTGTCAATTGATCCATTTTCAACTCTTTTTGTGTGTATGTATTCGAATTATAGCTCTTTTATTTATTAATAAGAACTTAATTCATAAAAAAACATATTATAATTTAAGTTAAAATCCCTCATAATATCTCTACATCATATAAAAGAGCAGCTATGACCTTTAAGAGAAAAGTTCAGGAAATGAAACGGGAGCTAATACTGGAAGAAGCTTCCTCGCTTTTTGTCAAAGAAGGGTATGAGAACATGAAAATATCTGAATTGGCTAAAAACACCGGGGTGTCGGTGGGTGCCATCTACAGTATGTTCGGTTCCAAAGAAGGATTGTACAATCAATATATTATGGGACAGATCGAGTACTACATCGATATAATGGAAAAAGAGTTGGAAAACTGTACCGATCTGTTGGAGATGCTCAAAATCTGCACAAAGATAAAATTTACCGCAATGATCGAAAATAAAAATGCCTTAAAAGAGAATCTCATCAGCGATCCTACATTTTATTTACATGTATCGTCGGATGAGCACAATCCCATTACCCAAATCAGTATTTACATTTCGGAAAAAGTGATGAAACCGTTGGCTGACTCTTTTGGAACCAAACGAAGTGCTACAGAGCTTTTTTTTCTTTTTGACGGCATAACATTCGGTATGATTAAATACTGGATAATGACAGGCGGTGATCTGATGGGGAGAGTGGATAATGCAGTTGAAGATTTTTTGCGCATAGTACGTGCAGATTAGTCCGGAGATGACACGATGAATAAAACTTTATTCGGCAGTACCTTGTTGTTGGTTGCCACGGTATCGATATTGTCGGCAAAAACGACTTATACCGTCGGAATCGTATCAGACGGTTCGAATGCAGAGTTGGTAAAACAGCGCGAATTGTTTATATCCGAGATAAAAAAAGTCAGTGAAGGGGAGTTTGATATTCGCTTCCCGCTTGCAAAACAGCTCAGCGGTGATCATGTTATACAAACAATGGATACCGGTATTGATAAACTCGAACGCGATCCCGATGTCGACATGGTATTGCTCATCGGCGGGATATCCAGCCAGTTGGCGCTAAAAAAAAATCTTCTGCGAAAGCCTACATTCGCCCCGTTCATATATAATGTCACATTATCCGGATTGAAACGCCACGGAGATTCGAGCCGAATAAGCAATCTCAATTATCTCACGGACGAATCGGTTCTTGATGATGAGATAGAGGCATTCCGTAAAGTCGTACCATTCACCCGATTGAGTGTTGTGGCCGATGCGTCACAGTACCGTTTATTTTCGAAAACGACCGAAAACTCCATTGCCAACGCTCGGAAACAAGGGATAGTTTTACATTTCATTACGGTAACGCATCCGGATGAGAATGTGAGTGAAACAATTCCGGCAGATACTCAAGCCGTTATGATCGCGCCTTTGCCGAGTTTGAACCCGCAAGCCACGCAACGCTTTTACGCACAAATGAATCGGCGAAAGCTTCCGACCTATGCGTTAGGTGAAAGCGGCAGAGTAAAAGAGGGGGTATTGCTCTCTTTGGTATCCGTATCGGATGAGGTGCGCAGAGCACGCAGCATGGCACTTAACATGCTGGCGGTCATGCGTGGGGAAAAGGCTGAAAAACAGCCTGTACTGTACGATGCGAAACGCTCTTTGACGATTAATATGGCAACTGCACGTGCGATCGGAATATCTCCGAAATATTCTGTTTTGGAAAATGCCGTACGATTGAATGAAATCGAGGAACATGAACCGAAATTGACATTGGCTTCGGTCGCCGAAGAAGCGATACGTTCAAATCTCGGGATAATCGCAGGTAAAATAGGTCTTGATGCCGATAAAGAGAGCGTATCCGTGGCACGTTCTGTACTATTCCCGCAGATTAGTGCCGAGTTAAGCTATGCCCAGCTTAATCGGGACAACGTATACGTAGAAAGCGGATTTTATGCCCAAAAAAGTACTACGGGCACTTTACGGGCGCAGCAGATTTTATTTTCTGAAAAGGCGTTAGCGAATCTGGAGATCCAAAAAGAGTTGCATGTGGCTGTAAAAGAGCAGCAGCGTACACTGGAACTGGAGGTAGTCAAGCAGGCTTCCACGCTATTTTTAAACATGCTTGTTGCACAGACATATTATCGGATACAAAACGACAATCTCTCCCTGACACGTAATAATCTCGAATTGGCGAAAGGACGGGTTCAAGCCGGAACGACCGATATGTCCGATGTCTATTACTGGGAAAGTACTATCGCTACGGTGCGGCAAAATCTTCTTCAAGCAGGTGCTGAAGTAGAAAAAGCCAAAGATGCTCTGAACATGATCTTGAATCGAAAAATCGATGACAGATTTATGGTTGAAGCCGTTTCATTGAACGATCCCGATATTTTACGAAATCGTGATACGCTTTTGGGGATGCTCAACGATGATCGCGAGTACCGAGCCGTAGAAAACTTTTTAATTAACGAAGGGATAAATAATTCTCCTGAACTTTCTCGTATAAAAGCTCAAATGGCAGCTCAAAAACGTCAATTGCTTTCTGAAGAACGATCTTATTACACCCCTGATGTCGCATTAGCCGCAGAAACGTCGCGTGTATTCGATGAGACGCGAAATCCCTCTGCCGGAATCTCTTTGGAAGACAAAACCGATTGGCAGGCGGGATTGAAGATTTCTCTCCCTTTATACGAGGGTGGCGGGCGCAGTGCAAAAAGTTCACAGGCGCGTTTAAAACTACAACAGCTTCAAACGAACTATATCGAATCCAAGCGCCTTATCGAACAGCGGGTTCGGAGCGATTTACATTCGATCGGTGCCAGCTATCCTTCTATTGCTCTTGCTACGGATGCTGCGGCTGCCGCTCGCAAGAGTTTTGACATAATCAGAGAAAATTACGCGCAAGGGACACGTTCAATGAGTGATTTGCTTACGGCGCAAAATTCGAGTCTGGTCGCGGAACAATCAGCGACCAATACTCTTTATAGATTCATGATCGACATCGTACAGCTTCAACGCGACATCGGAAGTTTTGATTTGTTGTCGGACAGATCATCGAATCAGCAATTTTTAGAGCGAATGAAAGATACGCAATCATCAGCTATACAATCACCGGAAGGACGACAAGAATGAAGCAAATTATTTTAAAATGGGTTAAGCTTGCGGCTATTGCTGCAGTTTTGGCACTATTGGGAAACTATGGGCTTCGATATTTTACAAAACCCGACGCTCCTGAGCCGTTCGCTTCGGGCAACGGCAGAGTTGAAGCGACGGAAGTCGATTTGGCGACAAAATTGCCCGGACGAGTAGTCGATATATTGGCTGATGAAGGGGCCGATGTAACGTCGGGACAAATATTGGCCCGGTTGGATACGAGTGAACTCGACGCGCGGATGAACCAGGCTAAAGCACAGCTACAGCAGGCTATCCAAAGCAAAAATTACGCTTTGGCTCTCGTCTCTCAGCATGAGAGCGAACTCGATTTTTCCAAAAAAAATTTAATACGCTCTAAAAATCTTTATATCAACAATAATATTTCGCTGGTTCAACTGCAACAAAACGAAACCGCAGTGGAAAGTATGAAGGCCGCATTGAGCGCCGCAAAAACTCAGGTAGACTCAGCCGATGCCGCGATCAATGCCGCAAAAGCGCAAATGCAAACGATTCAGGCAAATCTCGATGACAGCACTCTTCGCTCACCGATCAGCGGCAGAGTTTTATATAAACTGATAGAGCAGGGTGAAGTGATCGGAGCGGGAGGAAAGGTATTGACCATTCTCGATTTGAATGATGTTTATATGACGGTTTTCGTCCCGACATCGTATGCCGGACGGGTAAAAATCGGAGCTGAAGCACGAATTTTACTGGATGCTTCCCCAAATACCTTTATCCCTGCAAAAGTATCATTCGTTTCGCCGGATGCCCAATTTACTCCGAAAGAGATTGAGACGCAAAGCGAGCGTGAAAAGTTGATGTTCCGGGTAAAAGTCAAGGTCGATCCCCAATTGCTCTCATCCGGTAAACTTCATCTAAATAGTGGCGTTCCGGGGATAGCGTATATACGTTTGGACGATTCGGCACCGTGGCCGTCAGCAGTAAATCCCGATAAACCTAAAACTTCCAATCCACTTTCGAAAATGCTATGAATTCTATCGCGAAGCTGAGCGGCGTTTCACACCGGTACGGTGAAGTTACTGCGCTTGAGGGGATCAGCTTGGATATTCCATCAGGATGCATGGTGGGATTTATCGGCCCTGACGGAGTAGGAAAATCGACGGTATTGGCGTTGATATCCGGTGTGCGAATCATACAAAACGGCACGGTAGAAGTATTTGGCGGGGATATGTCTGCTAGCCGCTACCGAGAGAGAGTCTGCCCACGCATCGCATACATGCCGCAGGGACTGGGCAAAAATCTCTATATGTCTTTGTCCGTTTTTGAAAATATCGATTTTTTCGGAAGACTTTTCGGACAAGAGAGAGAAGAACGCAAACAACGGATAGATGAACTTATGGAGAGTACGGGGCTTTCTCCGTTTAAAGATCGTCCGGCAGGACAGCTTTCCGGAGGTATGAAACAAAAATTGGGATTATGCTGCGCGTTGATTCATGATCCCGATTTATTGATACTCGATGAACCTACAACCGGTGTTGATCCTCTATCGCGGCGGCAGTTTTGGGAACTTATCGACCGTATTCGTGCGCGCAGGGAAGGGATGAGCGTTATTGTCGCGACAGCCTATATGGAAGAGGCCGCCCGTTTCGAATGGCTTATCGCGATGGACGAAGGACACATATTGGCCGAAGGGACTCCTCGGGAACTGATGGAGCAGACACGTTGCGATAATCTCGATACCGCATTCATCCGCTTGCTTCCGGAAGAGAAACAAGCCGGACATAAAACGCTGGTCGTCCCTCCAAGATCGCCAGAACATGAAAAAATATCAGCCATCGTAGCAAAAGATCTTACCATGCAGTTCGGTGATTTTATTGCAGTCGATCATGTCAGTTTTACAATTGAAAAAGGGGAGATTTTCGGTTTTTTAGGTTCCAACGGCTGCGGTAAAACGACAACGATGAAAATGCTTACCGGGCTGCTATCTCCGACTGAGGGGCAAGCATGGCTTTTCGGAGAACCGGCAAAAGCCAATGACTTGCAAACGCGCAAACGTGTCGGCTATATGACACAGGCTTTTTCCCTTTACACTGAACTGAGTGTATATCAGAACCTTATCCTTCATGCGCAACTATTTCATATTCCTTCATATCAAATTGACGCCCGGGTGGACGAGATGCTGGAGCGTTTTGATCTGAGAGGGTACAAGGATGCCGATGCCGCTGACCTCCCTTTGGGTATCAGGCAGCGTCTCTCTTTGGCCGTGGCGGTTATTCACAAACCCGAAATGCTTATTCTGGATGAACCTACATCGGGTGTGGATCCCGTTTCACGTGACAGTTTTTGGGAACTATTGATCGATCTCTCCCGTAATGACGGAGTAACTATCTTCGTCTCGACTCATTTTATGAATGAAGGAGAACGATGTGACCGGATATCGCTGATGCATCAGGGAAAAGTTCTGGCTAGCGATACTCCGGAGGCATTGACCCGCATACGTGATAAATTGAGTCTCGAAGACGCCTTTATCGATTACCTCGAAGAGGCAGAAGTCGAAAAGTCGAAAATTGACAATGTACCTCATCAAAATATTCGAATGCAGAGTGTTTCTGAACAGAACCGCTATTTCAGCCCTTTGCGTCTGTTCGGATATGCGTACCGGGAATCATTGGAACTTATCAGAGATCCGATTCGACTTGTGTTTGCATTGCTCGGAACCAGTATTTTGATGTTGATCCTGGGATTCGGGATTACGATGGATGTCGAAGATCTGCGATTTGCGGTTTTGGATCAGGACGGAACTCCGCAAAGCAGGAACTATGTGCAAAATCTTGCCGGTTCACGCTACTTTTTAGAACATCCGCCCCTGCATACTTTCGATGAACTCGATCGTCGAATGAGAACCGGAGAACTCTCGTTGGCTCTGGTTATACCTCCGAATTTCGGTGAAGATATGAAAAAAGGGCGACATACGGAGATTTCGGTATGGATAGACGGTGCCATGCCGTTTCGGGCTGAAACGATCCGCGGTTATATTCAGGGGATGCATATCGAGTATATCCGCCAGCTTGCCAGAGATACTTTGGGATACGTTCCCGCACTTACCGCGTCGAACATACAAATGCGCTACCGATACAATCAGGACTTTAAAAGTATCTATGCCATGGTTCCCGCCGTCGTGCCGATGCTGCTGATTTTTATCCCATCGATTTTGATGGCACTGAGCGTCGTAAGGGAAAAAGAATTGGGGTCGATTACCAATTTTTATGCGACACCGGTAACGCGTCTGGAATTTATGATCGGAAAACAGTTGCCTTATATCGCTATCAGCATGATAGGATTTTTGATTCTTATCGCACTTGCGATTGCGGTTTTCGGAGTATTTCCGAAAGGGAGCATGATTACATTGAGCCTCGGTGCTTTGTTGTATGTCACGATCACGACGGGTATCGGCTTTTTAATGTCGTCGTTTATGAAAACGCAAATCGCGGCTCTCGCCGGAACAGCTATCCTTACACTGTTGCCGACCGTCAATTTTTCAGGGATGAAAGATCCTATTTCCTCATTGGAAGGGGTCGGCGCACTTATCGGTTCTGTTTTTCCCGCAACCTATTTTATCAATATCAGTCGCGGTATTTTCAGCAAAGCCCTTTCGTTTGATGATCTTTATCGCGATTTTATCGCATTGGCGATTATTCTCTCAGTCATTTCGCTGTGCAGTATGATGTTGCTGAAAAAGCAGGAAAAATGATGAACCATTTAAGCAATATTTTTCGCCTCGGTATTAAAGAACTGCGCAGTTTATGGCATGACAAAGTAATGATGATAATGATCGCATACTCTTTTTCAGTCGCGATCTATATCGGTGCGACGGCGACGTCGACGGAACTGCGAAATGCACCGATAGGATTTGTCGATGAAGATCGTTCAGCCCTTTCCGAACGGATAATAGACGCTTTTTACCCTCCGCGTTTCCGTACACCGCAAATGATGCCTCTGAATCAAGTCGATGCCGATCTTGATGCCGGAATGTTTACATTTATTGTAGTTATTCCCGAAAATTTCGAAAAAGATATTATATTGGCGAAACAGCCTGAAATACAGATCAATATCGATGCGACACGTATGACGCAGGCGGGAATCGGGGCAGGGTATATTCAACAAATAATCAATGGCGAACTAACCGATTATCTACGGGGGAGCCAACCTAGCACTTCTCTTCCGATCGGTATTGTTACACGGATGAAATTTAACCCCAATCTCACCAGCAGCTGGTTCGGAGGAGTGATGGAAATTATCAGCATGATCTCGCTTCTCTCCATCATTTTGACCGGAGCCGCCTTAATACGGGAACGCGAACACGGCACGTTGGAACATTTGATGGTCATGCCGCTTAATGCGGCTGAAATCATTTTAGCCAAAGTGTGGTCTATGGGATTGGTTGTTCTCGTATCGGCCGCATTTTCACTTATGTTTGTGGTCAAAGGTGTATTGCAGGTTCCCATCGCCGGATCGGAATGGTTGTTCTTGTTCGGTGCGTTGCTGGTGTTGTTCGCCACAACGTCCATGGGGATATTTATGGGTACGGTAGCCCGGACGATGCCGCAGCTGGGTCTTATATTCATTCTGACGATTTTGCCTTTGCAAATCCTTTCCGGAGGAATCACACCGTTTGAAAGCATGCCGCATCTGCTTCAAGAGATCATGCTCTTTACACCGACGAGCCATTTTGTCAGTTTGGCACAGGCGATTCTCTACCGCGGTGCAGGATTCGATGTCGTGTGGCCGGACATGCTCGCGATTATTGCCATAGGATTCGGATTCTTTTTTCTCGCATTATTGATGTTCCGGAGAAGTCTCTCTTCGTCAACGTAATCGCATATCAAGATTGGGTATAAACTTTTTGTTTCATGCGTTTCAAAATTTGCTTATATTGGGGTCTCTTGAGAAAACGGAATATATAGTACGTTAAGAGAAATGACTTTTTTGATTAGAGGGATTAAACGATTTGAATTTGAAGTCGTTTCCCCATTGCCGCTACTGCACTCTCTATCGTTGCGAGTGTGATTGAGGTATTGAGCGGATCCAATAAGCGGTTGATTGCTGAGCGGCTTGTATTCATCCGTTTTGCCATTTCTGTTTTGGTGATATGCTCTTTTGCCATTGTCTCTTCGAGTTGAAATGCAATCACCCGTTTAACTGCGACAGCTTCTGCTTCAGCAAGCATCCCTTCATCTTGGAGGAAGTCATCAAATGAACTTCCGATACCTTGCTGTAATTTCATTGTATCTCCTTCATGCGCTTTAGTGCTAAATCAATTTCCTCTTTTGGAGTTAGCTGAGTCTTTTTGACAAATCCATTCAGAAGAACCATATAGTGATCGATGATGGTAAATATCACCCGTGCAATCCGCTTATCTGAAATGCTGCTTCGCTCTTCATACAGCTTGTTGCCAAGAGGACGCGATACCGGCATGCCGATCGGCCATCCGTATTCAACTGTCTTAATATCGTTGCCTATGTTTTGACGATCCTCTACACTTAGAGACTTTAACCATTCACGCACAGGTTCATTTCCTGATGGAGTTTGATAAAAGACGACATTGATTTTTTTATCCATATGCTATTGTACCTTTTTTGGTACGATTTGGCAATTGATTTGATCTGATGCTGGAATCCATCGATAGAGGGTTGCTAGTGATACTCCAAGATCTTTAGCAACATCGCGCGGAGGAACACCGCTGGCAAGCAATTTTTTAGCGGAGTCGATTTTACTATCGGTCATGGTTCGCTTTCGTCCCCCTTTACGTCCAAGGGCACGCGCCACATCCAACCCCGCACGGGTACGCTCAACAATAAGCTCTCGTTCCATCTCTGCTAAGCTTGCCATCACATGAAAAAAGAACCGTCCGGATGGTGTACTGGTATCGATAGAATCGGTAAGACTTTTAAAATGTATACCATTGGCATTAATCTCACCTACGAGTGTAATCAGATTCTTAACACTTCGTCCAAGACGATCAAGCTTCCAAACGACTAACGTGTCTCCGCTTCGAAGCATTTCTAGTGCTTTTGTAAGTCCAGGACGCTCAGCTCTGGTTCCGCTGATGGTATCGTCGTAAATACGTTCGCATCCGGCTTTTTCCAATGCCTCTTTTTGCAAAGCGAGATTTTGATCGGTAGTGGAGACTCGTGCGTATCCGATTAACATCAGTCCAGGGTTTCCTCAAATAATACATACTCAACGAGCTCACCAATCTCTTCAGATTCAAATCGGTAACGGATTTCTGATCGATCTAATGAGCGTAACACCTCTATGATTTCAGCCAATTGCTTCTCACCGGTAGATGCTGATGGCTGATTACATGCCATTGCAAGAAGTTGCTCGGTTCGTTCTGTCATATTTGATCCTTTATATTTCTCATAACTCAAGAAAAGTATAGTATATTTGGAATTAAATTCAAGAATAGTTTTTGAGAAAAAGTATAACCCTATTTTAGCCAAGGGTTGACTTTTGAAATTTCGCTTCTCAAAAACCAGCGTTTATAAGAAGGATAAGCATGCCCCGACGATCGATATTGACCGCTTCTGAAAAAGAGAGTCTGATTGCGATTCCAGAATCGGAAGAAGAGATTATCCAGCATTACACTCTGAGTGAAACCGATCTCTCAATTATTCGTCAGCATAGAGGTGCGGCCAATCGGCTTGGATTTGCGGTTCAACTGTGTTGCATGCGTTATCCTGGAATTGCAATTTCAAGTGAACAGTCGATTCCAGATATATTTCTTGAGTATCTTGCCAATCAACTTGATGTCGCTCCAGAGGTTTGGTCGGAGTATGGACGTCGTCAGGAAACAAGGCGTGAGTATTTGCTGGAGCTGCAAAGCATGTTTGACTTCGAGCTTTTCAGTATGAAACGCTACGATGAAATGATTGATGAGCTTCACGGTGTTGCAGAGCAAACAGATAAGGGGATAGTTATTGCCTCCACATTGGTTCAAAATCTACGCAGAAAAAATATACTGCTGCCTGCCATCAACGTTATTGAACGTATGTGCGCCGAAGCGATTACACGAGCAAATCGAGATATCTATTCCCAACTAAGTGATCCTTTAACACTCCGGCAACGCCAACAGCTTGACCAGCTTTTAAAAATCAGATCGGACTCTTCCTCGACTTATCTTGCTTGGCTTCGCCAATCACCTATGAAATCTAATTCCAAGGCCATGCTTGAGCACATTGAACGGTTGCGATTACTTCATGATATAAATCTACCGTTGGGAATTGAGCGAACTATCCATCAGAATCGTTTATTAAAAATGGCACGTGAAGGTGGGCAAATGACACCAGCGAATTTGTCCAAATTTGAACCAAATAGACGTTATGCCACATTAGTTGCGTTAGTGATCGAAGCAATAGCGACTCTAATCGATGAGATCATAGAGCTACACGATAAGATTATCGGTAAACTCTTCAACACGGCCAAACATAAACATGAGAAGGAATTTCAATCCTCGGGCAAGGCAATCAATGACAAAGTACGCCTCTATAATAGGATCGGACAGGCTCTATTAGATGCGAAACAAACAGGTACTGATCCATATAAGGCAATCGAATCGATTATGTCATGGGATAAATTTAGTGAAAGCGTTGATGAGGCTGGGCGTCTTGCGAAAAATGAGGATTTCGATTTTATCCATCGTATTGCAGAAAATTATCCTACAATCCGGCGATACGTCCCCGACTTTCTTGGTATATTGAAACTTCGTGCCGCGCCAGCTGCTGAAGAACTTCTTCAAGGTATTGAATTATTACGTAAACTGTATTCAGATAACGCTCGAAAAGTTCCCGATGATGCTCCAACCGCCTTTGTGCGGCGTAGATGGAGTAAGCTGGTATTTACTTCAGAGGGAATAGATCGACGCAACTATGAGCTATGCTTGTTGACCGAACTTAAGAATGCGCTTCGATCTGGTGATATATGGGTGCGGGGATCGCGGCAATTTAAGGATTTCGATGAATATCTTTTGACGGGCGATGCCTATTCGTCGTTAAAAGAAGCGAATAAACTGGGAATAAGTGTCGATTCCGACTGTGAATGCTACATTAACCAGCGCTTAGCTCAGTTGGAAGAGAGGCTAAACGCTGTCAATATGTTGGCACAATCAAACGAACTGCCCGATGCAATCATCACTAATAACGGTTTAAAAATTACACCATTTGATGCCGTTTTTCCTGACGATGCTCAATCACTAATTCAAAATACGGCAGCATTACTTCCTCATGTAAAAATCACTGAACTCTTGATAGAGGTTGATTCTTGGACAGGATTTAGCCGTCATTTCACTCATATTAAAAACGATCAAATAGCTAAAGATACAACCATTCTTTTAACGGCAATACTTGCCGATGGGATCAATCTTGGGCTTTCAAAGATGGCGGAATCATGTCCTGGTACTACTTATTCAAAACTATCTTGGCTACAAGCTTGGCATATACGTGATGAAACCTATTCGCAAGCATTGGGAGAACTCACCAATGCCCAGCTGAAACATCCTTTTGCCCTAAACTGGGGAGATGGGAAAACCTCTTCGTCAGATGGTCAGCGGTTTCGTGCCGGCAACAAAGCTCAAAGTACCGGTCATATTAATCCAAAATATGGCAGTGAACCCGGAAGATTATTTTATACTCACATCTCTGATCAATACTCACCCTTTAGCGCAAGATTAGTCAACGTTGGTGTTCGTGACTCTACCTATGTTCTCGATGGGCTTCTCTATCACGAATCAGATTTGCGTATTGAGGAACATTATACCGACACCGCAGGATTTACCGACCATGTATTTGCATTGATGCATTTGCTTGGATTTCGCTTTGCTCCAAGGATCAGGGATTTAGCGGATACCAAAATATATATACCCGATAATGGAAAGAAATATGATGCTCTGAAACCGATGATCGGTGGAACACTCGGGATCAAAAATATTAAGATGCACTGGGATGAGATTTTACGCTTGGCCGGTTCGATTAAAAAAGGGACCGTCACTGCATCCTTGATGTTACGAAAACTAGGCAGTTACCCAAGGCAAAATGGTCTTGCAATTGCATTAAGAGAATTAGGTCGAATTGAGCGAACACTTTTTATTCTGGATTGGCTTCAAAATGTTGAACTCCGTCGCCGAGTGCAGGCCGGGCTGAATAAAGGTGAGGCCAGAAACGCACTTGCAAGGGCAGTGTTTTTAAATCGTCTTGGTGAAATTCGGGACCGAAGTTTCGATCAGCAGCGTTATCGAGCAAGTGGATTGACCCTTTTAACATCTGCTATCGTATTATGGAATACAGTTTATTTGGAACGCGCCGTAGCGGCACTAAGAAATAAAGGAGAGACTATTGATGATTCAATGCTTCAATATTTGTCACCATTAGGATGGGAACACATCAATTTAACTGGGGACTATGTCTGGAAAAAGAGTTCGAAGCTCAAAGATGGGAAATTTAGGCCTTTAAGGGCGGTAAAATTCTCTTAACGTACTATATATTCCGTTTTCTCAGGGGACC
>Ga0209016_1001499_pt1 | contig 18432 bp, 13 predicted proteins | sample EPASupsiteSAE305_FD_187265 | JGI IMG/M metagenome (GOLD analysis project Ga0209016, IMG submission 187265) | Bioremediated contaminated groundwater microbial communities from EPA Superfund site, New Mexico - SAE3-05 (SPAdes) (version 2) | ecosystem: Environmental > Aquatic > Deep subsurface >...
AGATGTTTTTTCATGCTCCAATCTAAGTTATTTGAACCTTTTACATAAAAGCTTCCTTGGTTTGCAAAGGGAACATAAACATGATAATCCTTTGCAACTTTCAATCCTTCTTTGTCTGCCATAATAATCCTCCGTTCTGTATATAAAAACTTTTTAAAGTATGGCTGAGAGCTATCCCTCAGCCATGCTGTTTACGATTATTACTTTTTACTAAAATTCTAATTAGAAGTTATAGTTGTTCATGTTATCTTTTGTGAAAACTACTCGTTCAGGTAACAGAACAACACCGCTGTTCTTTGCTGCTGTTGTAGCACCAGGAACGAGAACATCGTTTGGCATGATTTCAACTTCGCCGATATCAGGAATGTCGATTTTGTCACCAACTTTTACGGAGTTGCCAGCAGAGAGGTAAGCAGCTAAATAGCAGCCAATTGCGCCTTGAATACCGCAATCCCAAAGTCCCCATCTTTCGATTACTCCAGCTGTGCAGTAATCTTTGATTGACATTGGAGAAGCAAAACCAGTAATTGTTATATCTTCTTTTGTCAAACCTTTATTCTGCGCAGCTTTGCACTGGCCAGGAAGGGCAGTTGAGTCGTTACAGATGATAAGGTCGATATCTTTGTTTGCTTCAAGAATAGATGAACCGATAGAAACTGCCTTTTCTGCATCTTGCTCAGAATAGTAGTTAGAAGGAGCAACGTTTACCCATTTTGGATAAGTTTCTTTAATATACTTTTCACCTGCAACCTGCCATGAGTTCTGGTCAGCAACGGTTGCCTGAGAGTAATGCCAGGCATATTTAACTGCCTCTGTTTTTACATCAACACCACGGTTTTTAAGAGCGTCAACACCCATGTCTACAAGCATTTTACCAAGTATTTCAGGTGTACCTTGAGAAACCATTAATGAACGAGCATCAGAGGAAACGTCTGAGTCCCAAGTTACAACAGACATGCCTTTTGCAATCGCTTGTTTCAAAGCAGTGTCAAGACCTGTTGCGTCAACTGAAGAAATACAAATAGCATCAGCACCACTTGCAACAGCGTTGTTTATAACTTGAACCTGATCTGTAACAGCAGCGTTTGGACTTCCTTGATAATCAACTGTGAATCCCCATTTTTTAGAATACTTCTGTGCACCATCGTTAGCGGATTCAAAGAATGCGTTACCAGTAAGTTTTGGAACAAATACAACAGATTTATCTTTTATACTCGTTCCTTTGTCTTTGTCTGCGTCTGGTTTTTCTGTAGTCTTTTTACAGGATGCAAATGATAATATCATAGCAACCGATAGTAGGAAAGGAATTATTTTTTTCATTTTATTACTTAACCTCCTAAATTTAATTATTTGTAAAGCTCATGTTGAACTACAAATACAGTATTAGTTTGCCTCTTTTTGTTTAGAAAAAAACTTATTAAACAACATTGATGCTCTGGGATTTCCTGCCAATGAACGACCAATGATAACAGTTAACAATAAAATACCAACAGGAATGTCAAGATATTGGGTGCTAATGCCAAAGCTAAGAGGCAAGCCGAAACGCAATATTCCGATTACTAAAGCAGCAAGAGCAGTACCCATTATGCTTCCTTTACCACCGGTACTCAAAGTACCGCCAAGAACAACTGCGGTAATAATTGGCAAAGTAAATGTTATACCAAGGTCGCTTTTTGCAGTGCCAAGATATGCTGTTAGCACAATGCCAGCAATAGAGGCACCTATACCACTCAGAACATAAGTACTAAGGGTTATTAGACGGCTATTAATTCCAGAGAATTCTGCAGCTCTTTGATTAACACCAACAAGAAAGACACGTCTGCCATATTTTGTTTTATGCAACAAAAAGTAACAAATAACAATAAGAACAAGAAAAATAATCAATTGATTTGGAATTACATCAAACAGTTTAAAGCTTGAGATTTTAGTGAAGCTTTCTGGGAAACCACTAATGCCTTTATAACTTTCTGTAGCTGATGCCCTTGAAATAAGCAATGCAATTCCTGCGTAAAGAAAACTGCCGCCTAGCGTTACTACCATAGGCTGCACACCGCAATAAGAAACAAAAAAGCCAGAAAGTGCACCGCATAATGCAGCAACTATTACAGCTACAATAACAGCGCCCCAAATATTCATTCCCGCATCTTGCCAAGCCACTCCAATTATAATAGATGTTAGACCGACAATAGAGCCTGCTTGAATATCGATGCCGCCAGTAACCATAACAAAAGTAACAAACAGCGATATGATTAAAATGGATATAATATCGTTTATAGAAAGTAACATACGTGAGAACGTAAATTTATCGCTGGCAAGTGAAAATATAGTGAATTCAAATAAAAGAATGAAAGCTAATACTGTTTCCCATCTTTTAAAATTTTTAAATCCACTTTTAAAGTGTACTAATCCAGAGTTAGTGTTTTGCATTACTTCTCATCTCCTTTCTTAGGGGCTGCCATAGCTGTTCTTGCAATAAGACGCTGGCGATGATTTTTTGTGGCTGTACGATTTTGCGCTAAAGCATCTACTACAACAATAGTGATAAGTAAGACGCCAGTTATAGTATTATCGTAGTCAGATGAGAAGCCAAGAAATACTAAGATTCTGCCAACTGATGACATGATAATAGCACCTATAGTTGCACCAGCGAGACTTCCCAGTCCGCCTGAAAGACTGATTCCACCCAAAACGCAAGCTGCAATAGCTCTCATTTCATAGCCGCTACCTGCTGTAGGGGTGATGAATCCAATGCGAGAGGAATAAACTATTCCTGCAATTGCGGCAAGAATACCACAAATCACATAGGCAAGGATTTTTGTTTTTACTGTGGGAATACCAACAAGTGTTGCACCAGAAGCATTGTCACCTACGGCAATAAAATATCTTCCTTTACGTGTGCGAGTGAGAATAATATTGCAAAAAATGACAAAAACCAAAACAATTGCAATATAGATTGTAAGATTGCCAATTAATTTTGCATGAGACAAGTTAGTGAACCATGCAGGCAAATTTTCTACCCATGCACCATGTGTGTATACATAAATAAAACCACGAACAATTCCATTTGTACCAAGAGTGAAAATCAAGGATGGTATACCAAGATAAGCCACACCCCAGCCGTTAAACAAACCAATAATTGTACCAATTAAGATGGCAACAATTAATGCTGTAACCCATGAACTTCCGTTTCGAAGTAATGTTGATGCGACTGCTGCGGACAAACCAAGCGTAGCACCAATTGATACATCGATTTCTCCAGTGAAGATTGCAAAAGCAATACCACAGGCAAGCAAGGTAAATACTACGCTATCATTAAGGCAGTTTACCAAACTTGTGGCAGACAAAAAGCTTGGGTTAACCAAACCAACTCCGCCAAATAAAATAATAAGAAATAGTAGACTGCTTATTTCACGCATTTTAAATATTTTTTTAAGAGTAATCATAGTTTCACCTTCTTCTATTAGGCCACGCCAAAGGCTGCTGCCATCAATTTGTCTTGATTAATATCATCTTTAAAAAATTCGCCATTGATGCGACCTTGATAAACAGTTACAGCACGGTCAGAAAGCTCTACAATTTCTTCCATGTCAGAGGAAATCAGCATTACCGCTACACCTTCATTACGAAGCTTTTCAATGATTTTGTACATATCTCCACGAGCTGCTGCGTCAATTCCACGTGTGGGCTCGTCCAATATAACAAGCTTTGGAAGAGTGGTGAGAGAGCGGGCAAAAACAACTTTTTGTTGGTTTCCGCCTGAAAGACTACCAATAAGTTGATCTTGTCCTGTTACCTTGATTCGGAAGTCATCAACATATTTTTGTGTTTCGCTTTGCTCATACTTTTTATTTACAAATAATTTTCCCATAAGGTTGCGTGAAAGCAATGCTGTAGTAGTATTTTCTGCAATGTCTCTAATTTTAAACAAACCATGTAAATGACGATCTTCGGGGACATAATTAATACCGGTTTCCAACACTTTAGGGGTAGATAGACCGGTAATATCTTTATCTTGTAAATAGACTTTGCCACCAAGAACTTTGTCGCGTCCAAAAATGGTGGCAGCAATTTCTGTACGGCTTGCACCAACAACTCCAGCAACACCTAAAATTTCGCCAGGATATACTTTAAGGCTAATATTGCTGAATCCATAACCAGAAAAATCGTCAAGCACAAGAACAGGTTCCAAACCGTTATAATCAATGGATTTTCTGCGGGCGCATTCTTTTTCATCAGTACATTCCATGTTAGGTGGTAACAATCCTTTAACAAGCATATCACGATTGAAATCACTAACAGGGCCGTTTAGAGTTACAACACCATCACGTAAGATTGAAACATGAGTTGCAATTTCAAATACCTCGCTAAGACGATGAGTAATATAGATTATGCCGATACCTTTTTGCTTTAAATCATTTATGCTTTTAAACAGACTTTTTACCTCGTCAAAGGTAAGTGCACTGGTGGGCTCATCCAAAATTAACAAACGCGAGTTGCGAAGCAAACCGCGTAAGATTTCCACTAACTGTTGCTCTGCAATAGAAAGGCTGCTTGCCTTACGACTTAAATCCAGATGCCATCCGATTTCATCCATAGTATTTAAAAGTCGTTTGTGTAAATCGGATCTTTTTTCGTTAAATCCAATTATGACGTTTTCTTCAACTGTCATGTTTGGAAAAAGCATTGGCTCTTGTGGCACCATATATATACCATGCGACAGTGCTATGGCTGGCTTTGAAAGGTTTACTGTTTCACCAGAAATCTCAATATCACCTTTGTCTTGTTGGTAAATACCCATGATGATTTTCATCAATGTACTTTTACCTGCACCATTACCGCCAATTAGTGCAAGTACATCTCCAGGTCCTACTGAAAGGTTAATGCCTTTTAAAACAGCATTTTGTCCAAAAGACTTATAGATTCCTTTAACGGAAAGTAAAGGAACGTTATTTTTCATTTGATTTACTTGTCCCATTTTTTAACCCCCACACCATTTAAATTGTTTGACAAAATTTTTCCACAAATCTTACAGTTTTTAGTATACTTGTTAGATATAATGTTTTTCAACAGGAAAATATTGGAAATTTTTATAGTATTGCCATAAAAATATCCATATGTTAATAGAGTTGGTAAATTGTAAACACAAGATAGTTCTAGGTTTTACCCCTACATGATTTTTGAATAAGGAATAGTTTGTTGCATAAACTCTAATTGTATAATTTAACAACATACTATTTATTAATATTTGCTGTATAAACTAAAAAATTCAGCTTGTCTTAATAAAAATTTTAGGGGGATGTAAAATGTCACAAAAGTATTTATTGGCGTTAGATGCTGGTACTGGTAGTGTGCGTGCAGTATTGTTTGATACAAAGGGTAATCAGATTGGCTGCGTCCAACAAGAATGGGAACACAAGGAGGATCCTCGCTGGCCAAACAGTATGGATTTTGACTGGGATTATAACTGGAAACTCACAGCTGATTGTATTAAAGAAGTGCTAGAGCAAACCAAAATCAACACATCTGAAATTGCTGCTGTTTCAACTACCTGTATGCGTGAGGGTATTGTGCTATATAATGCTGAGGGTAACGAAATTTGGGCTTGTGCCAATGTTGATGCTAGAAGCACCGATGAAGTTGGCGAGTTGATTAGAATTAACCCAGATCTTGAAAAAGAGATTTATTTAGAATCTGGACAAACATTTGCGTTGGGAGCTTTGCCTAGAATACTTTGGGTAAAAAACAAAATGCCTGCAGTTTATGAAAAAGTTGCTAATGTTGGCATGTTTAACGATTGGCTAATTTATAAAATGACTGGAGTTCTTAAAGTAGAGCCAAGTAACGGTTCAACCACAGGCATTTTTGATTTACAAAAAAGAACATGGGATCCAACTATTGCGAAAAAATGCGGCTTGCGTTATAATATTTTTCCACCTGTTTGTGAATGCGGAACTGTTATTGCAAAAATAAACGCAAAAGGAGCAAAAGAAACAGGGCTTGCCGAAGGAACATTTGTGGTTTCTGGCGGAGGAGATGCACAGCTTGGTTGTGTAGGGCTTGGTATTGTAGACCCAAATCAAGCAGCAGTATTTGGTGGAAGCTTTTGGCAGTATGAATTTAATACAAATTCGGGCAAAACAGATCCTGATTGTCGTGTGCGTGTTAATTGTCATGCAGTACCTGGCGTTTGGCAGTATGAGGCACTATCGTTTAAACCAGGCCTTGTTATGAGATGGTTTAGAGATGGATTTTGCCAATTTGAAAAACAAGAAGCAATAGCTCAAAACAAAGATGTGTACTATATTATGGATGAGAAAGCAAAAAAAATTCCTGTCGGATGTTATGGAATGATGTGTACATTTTCAGATGTTATGAACTTTATAAAATGGAAACATGCAGCACCTACTTTTACTAATTTTGATTTGGATTCGGAAAGATTTAATCGTTATACTTTTTATCGTGCTATTTTAGAAAACACAGCAATGATAACAAAAGGCAATTTAGAATTAGTAAAAAAAGCTACTGGCAATATGCCAACTGAAATCGTATTTGCGGGTGGTGCAGCAAAAAGCCCTTTGTGGTGTCAAATTTTATCTGATGTACTTGGGCTACCAGTAAAAGTGCCTGTTGTAAAAGAAGCTACGGCTCTTGGCGCTGCTATTATGGCTGGCTATGGAGTTGGCATATATGACAGCATTTCTGATACGGCACGTAGCCTTGTTCGTTGGGATAAAAATTATGAACCAAACATGGAAAACCATGAAGTATATAATAAATTATATAAAACTTGGAGAGAAGTTTACGCAACGCAGTTGGAACTTGCTGATAAAAAACTTACAAAAAATATGTGGATTGCTCCAGGTTTATAATCTGATTAAGACTATTAATAGGAGGAAAAACAAAATGTTTATAGTTAACGAGAATGAAAAAGAATATCGATTTGGTGATAATGGACCCAAATATTTGATGCAAGGACCACGCATGAATTATGCATTGGTGCAGTTTCAAGCAGGACATGATTTTGCAGCCCATTATCACAACATTATGGAAGAAAATTTCTTTATCCTTGAAGGGGAGATTGATATTGTGGTTGATGGTGTAGTTAACCATCTTAAAAAGGGTGATTTTATCCACATTGAGCCTGGCGAAGTTCACTACTGCATTAACAATTCAAATGCCACTATGAAAATGGTTGCGACTCTTGCACCTTATCAAGAGTCGGACAAAATAGAGGTTAAAGATTATAAATATTAATTTTTGATAGCTTAAAAAAATATTTAAAGCCTCCACCGATGTTCTATTAGAGAGCAGGGTGGAGGCTTGCTTTTGTATTTTTGTGTTTATTAATATTGTTATAAAATTAAAATGGTTAAAAAAGTAAATTGTTGCAATAAATACCCGTAAATATTGTTATAAAAATAACAAACTTTACACTATAGCTGACAAAATATGATTAATTTTTGTGCAAAATCATATTTTTAAAACAACTTTGTTAAAACCATTGACAAATATAGAGCTAATTGGTATATTTATAGCAACAACATTGTTAAAAAATTATCAAATCAGCAGTGATGTAAAAACACCAGATTGAAATATTTTTTAATAGTTGTGTTTCAATGCTAAATTATACTATAAATATGATTGCGTTAACGGTAAAAAATAATTTTTATAGCAATAAATATTTCAGTATGATTTTGGTTGAGTTTGTTTGAAGAAATTGTTTTTAAAAATTGATTTTTCAGTTGAATATTAAAAATTGAAAAATCAATTATTCAAAAGTAATACTAAAACCTAGGAGGAATTACTATGGCAGACCAAGGCAAAAAAACACAGAACACAGTTGAAAATGTGGAACAACTTATTTCTAAAATGGACGAAATAAGAAAAGCACAAGAGATTTATTCAACTTATACTCAAGAACAAGTTGATAAAATTTTTAAAGCAGCTGCAACGGCAGCTAACAAGCAGCGAATTCCTTTAGCAAAAATCGCTAAGGAAGAAACGGGCATGGGAGTTGTTGAAGATAAGGTTATAAAGAATCATTACGCATCAGAGTATATATATAACGCATATAAGGATACAAAAACTTGTGGAGTAATAGAAGAAGATAAAATAAATGGAATAAAGAAAATTGCTGAACCTATTGGGCTTATTGCAGCAGTTATTCCAACAACAAATCCAACTTCAACTGCTATTTTTAAGGCTTTGCTTGCACTTAAAACAAGAAATGGAATTATTTTTTCACCACATCCAAGAGCAAAGAAGTGCACAATCGAAGCTGCAAAAGTTATTTTGGAGGCTGCGGTTAAGGCAGGAGCACCAGAAGGTATTATTGGATGGATTGATGCTCCTTCTGTTGAACTTTCAAATGAGGTTATGAAAAATTCAGACCTTATTCTTGCAACTGGCGGACCAGGAATGGTAAAGGCAGCATATTCATCAGGTAAACCTGCTTTAGGAGTTGGTGCTGGTAACACACCAGCAGTTATCCACAAATCAGCAGATATAAAGATGGCAGTTAGCTCGATTATAGTTTCAAAAACTTTTGATAATGGTATGATTTGTGCGTCAGAGCAATCTGTTGTTGTTGATGAAACAATCTATAATGAAGTAAAAAAAGAATTTATTTATCGTGGCTGTTATTTCCTTAATAAAGATGAGACAGAAAAAGTAAGAAAAACAATATTAATCAATGGCGCATTGAACGCAAAGATAGTTGGACAATCAGCTTATACAATTGCTGCACTCGCAGGGGTTAAAGTTCCAGAAGATACAAAAATTATTATTGGTGAGGTTGAAAGCATAGAGCTTTCTGAAGAATTTGCTCACGAAAAACTTTCTCCTGTTCTTGCAATGTACAAATACAAAAATTTCAAAGATGCAATCTATAAAGCTGATAAACTGGTTAAAGATGGCGGTTATGGCCACACTGCATCAATCTTTATTAACGTTGTTAGAGAACAAGAAGATTTAGAGGCTTTTGAAAAAGCTATGAAGGCTTGTCGTATAGTTATTAATACACCGTCAGCACATGGTGGAATAGGTGACCTTTATAACTTTAAGCTTTCTCCGTCTCTTACACTTGGCTGTGGCTCATGGGGAGGTAACTCTGTTTCTCAGAATGTTGAGGCTTTACATCTTGTAAATATTAAAACAGTTGCCGAAAGGAAAGAGAATATGCTGTGGTTTAGAACACCTGAAAAGATTTATTTCAAGAGAGGCTCAATTGAGATTGCGATCAGAGAACTTAAGGATGTTTATGACAAGAAAAGGGTGTTTATTGTAACTGATGAGTTTTTATATTTGAATAATTACACAAAACCCGTTGCTAAAAAGCTGGATGAACTTGGAATAAGCCATCACACATTTTATAATGTTGCTCCAGACCCAACACTTCATTCTGCAAAAAGAGGTGCAGCAGCAATGAGTACCTATGAACCTGATTGCATTATTGCAATTGGCGGTGGTTCTGCAATGGATGCTGCTAAAATTATGTGGACACTTTATGAGCATCCAGATGTTGATTTCCAAGATCTTGCGATGAGATTTATGGATATCAGAAAGAGAATTTACACTTATCCCAAAATGGGCAAAAAGGCTAACTTTATTGCAATTCCAACTTCAGCAGGAACAGGAAGTGAGGTAACACCATTTGCTGTTATAACGGATGAAAAAACAGGCATCAAATATCCGTTGGCAGATTATGAGCTTATGCCTGATATTGCAATAATTGATGTTGATTTTATGATGGATATGCCAAAAGGTCTTACAGCAGCATCTGGTGTTGATGCGTTAACCCATGCTCTTGAAGCATATGTATCTTTGCTTGCAACCGATTATACGGATGGAATGGCACTGAAAGCCGTAAAGAATATCTTTAAATATTTGCCTTCTGCTTATAACAATGGAGCTATGGATGTTGAAGCAAGAGAAAAGATGGCAGATGCATCAACAATGGCTGGTATAGCTTTTGCAAACGCATTCTTGGGAGTATGCCACTCAATGGCACATAAGCTTGGAGCCTTCTTTGATTTGCCACATGGTGTTGCTAATGCACTTTTGATAAACGAAGTTATCAAATACAACGCAACAGATAAACCTGTAAAAATGGGTGCATTTTCTCAATACAAATTCCCTCATACAATTGAAAGATATGCAGAAGTTGCTTCTTTTGTAGGTTTAGATGGAAAAACAGATGAAGAGAAAGTAGAAAAACTCATAGCAAAAATTGATGAGCTTAAGACAGCAGTAGGCATAAAGAAAACAATTAAAGACTATGGCGTTGATGAAAAAGAATTCCTTGCTAAATTGGATGAAATGGTTGAGCTTGCGTTTGATGATCAGTGCACCGGTGCAAATCCAAGATACCCATTATTGTCTGAAATTAAGCAAATGTATCTCAATGCATATTATGGCAAATAAGATTGTTGTTAAAGCTTAAAACATTTTTGTTACAAAAGATAATTTAATTTTTATAATTTGATGGATGCAGTACACTGCGAAAATTACTATCTATAAAGTTAGTAAAGATTTCAAATGGCAGTTTAGCATGACTGAATTGTCTTGCTAAACTGCCATTAATTTTTAGTTGTATAATTATAATGTAATAGTGTAATTTATAGAAATATATGATTTAACCTATGCTTTTTTCTAATAGTTCAGGTGAGTCTGTTGTTTCAAAAGAAGGAACAGTATATTCTAATACTTTTGCTGAATCTATTGTTTTAAGGGAAGAAACACGATTATAAATGTCAATAAAGAAATTCATATAATTTAAATTATTTTCTCCCATTCCTGTATATGACATGTGAGTTTTTGTATATTCAACAGGCATTACGTTCCAAATGCCAGGCTTTATCTCATCATTAAGAGTTGTAAATCTATAAGGGTCACTCATTGGATATTGTGAGGATTTAACATTGCAAACACCGTCACTTGCACCCCAGGATTTATCTATAGGTATGCGGCCATTGTCAGACCTTTTGCTTCTATATAAACCAGTTGCTAATCCAGAGGCAAAGAATATCGGGAATTTCCACGTATATTTTGAAGGCATATCAACGCCTAAAACTTCTTTTGTAGAACATCCTGAGTATGATATATAGTAAATGTTGTCAAAAATATCCAACTGTTCATTTAACTCTTTTGCACGGTGAGGATATAAATCATAGAACATATTATCTTCGTTGTGGACGAGCTTTTTAACGTTTTTGGCATTAATTTTAAAATCAAGATTTTTAGCAGACGGTGCTTTTGTAACACCAAAGTGGTCAAGTCTAAAATCATAAACCTTTGAAATAGGTGTGTGAGAAATAAATGAGCCCATTCCGTATACTGCTGTTTCAGCAAAATTAAGAAGTTTAAGTGCCTCTAAAGCATAAATAAATGAAGTTCCGTTGTTTGTGCCCGATGCAGAAACAATACTGTGTATCCAGTCTGTGTGACCTCCTTTAAAAAGGTCTGAAAGTTCGTCTTCGGGAGTTACAGCACGTTCTTCTTCACTTCCGTAATAAAGAAGATTTGCAAGTGTCCTTTCTGTAGGGGCACCAAAGCTATATCCAAAAAGATTAACTTTTTTTGTATTCCCTTCAGAATCGATTTTACCCCAATCGGGAAGAAGAGCTTTTTCATAAGTTCTGCCGTAACGCTCATGCCCGTACTTCTCAGAGTGCGCCTTTCCGTAATCAACTGTTTTGCCGAAGAGAGCGGCATAAACCTCACAAGCTTTATCCCATGCACTTGAAAAAGGGCCAGAGGATGGGTTGTAGCATTCTACCCCCATACCATTAAAAAGCTTTCTAACGTCCGTTTTCCAAAATCCGAAATATGGGAATACTTTAGACAAGCCTTCTTCTTCGCCGAAGCTAAACATTCCAGATACCAAGATAAACGGATAATTGTGCTCTTTGTCCATTATAATACCTCCTGTTAAATATAAAGCGAATATTTCGCTAAAGATACAAAAATTGATTTTAGAACCAAATTATTTTTTTATTTAAATATAACTAAAATTGTATTAATATTTATTTTCAAATAAAATATATTGTAAAATTATGGTATAAACTCAATGATTATACCATGATTTATATTAAAATTGCACATATTGCGTAGAATATTCACTAAAAAAGTTAAGATATTGTAAATTATTATGCAAACAAGCTGTTTTTATAGTGGTTTATACTGGCAAATCCTAAGTAGAAAGGTATCGAAACATTTAACCTTAAATATTTCGATATAATTCGACAGTACTTGACTTTATTATATATCTGTTTTATAATTATTGGGTTTGAGAATGTTAAAATTTTAGCAAAAGAAAATTTATTTGGAGGTTTACCTATGAGCCGCTTGGAAATCAGAACACCAGACAGGGCACAAATGGTTGTTGAGGGTCTTTACCGCGATGTTGAACGTCGTATCATTGCAAGTCCCCCAGGACTTTGCCCGGTGGATCTTTCTCTTGTCTTCTTAAATCTTTGTCATGCACAAACTTGTGGTAAGTGCGTACCTTGCAGAATCGGACTTGCACAGCTTTCTACACTTATTACTGATGTGCTTGAAGGAAGAGCAACTCTTAAGACAATTGACTTAATCGAAAAGACTGCACGAGTCATTAAAAATTCAGCTGACTGTGCTATAGGTCGTGAAGCTGCCGAAATGATTCTTCGTGGAGTTATCGGTTTTAGAGATGATTATATTGAACATATTGAGCATCACAGATGCTTATGTAGCTTAAATCAGCCAGTTCCATGTGTTGCATTATGCCCAGCAGGAGTGGATATTCCTGGATATGTTGCACTTATTGGCGATAAACGCTATGCAGATGCAGTTCGCCTTATTAGAAAGGATAATCCATTTCCAGTAGCTTGCGCTATGGTGTGTGAACATCCATGCGAAGCAAGATGCCGTCGTAATATGGTTGACGATTCTATCAACATTAGAGCACTTAAACGTTATGCAGTTGATAAGGCAGGACAAGTTTCTGTTCCAGAATGTTCAGATTCAACAGGCAAAAAGGTTGCTGTTATTGGCGGGGGACCTGGCGGTCTTAGTGCTGCATACTTCCTTGCATTAATGGGACATGAAGTTGAAGTTTTTGAAAAGCGTGCTCATTTAGGCGGAATGCTTCGTTACGGAATTCCAAGTTATAGATTGCCTCGTGAGCGTCTACAAGAAGATATTGATGCAATTCTTTCAACAGGCGTTAAAGTTAATTTAAATGTAGAAATTGGAAAAGATTATACTATAAAAGACCTACGCAAAAACTTTGACAGTGTTTATATTTCAATTGGTGCACAAGCAGATAAATCTGTTGGCATCGAAGGAGAAGATAGCAGGGGAGTTATTTCTGCTGTTGAGCTTCTTAGAGGTATTGGAGATAATATATTGCCTGACTTTACAGGTAAAAAAGTTATGGTTATTGGCGGCGGAAATGTTGCTATGGACTGTGCAAGAAGTGCACGCCGACTTGGGGCTGAGTCTGTAAGCATTGTTTATCGCAGACGCCGTTGCGATATGACAGCTTTGCCTGAAGAAGTTGATGGTGCAATAGAAGAAGGCTGCGAGATTGTTGAGCTTTCTGCTCCTGTGAAAATTGAAAGCGACGCAGAAGGTCAAGTTACCGCATTATTGTGTCAACCGCAAATGATTGGTATGATTGATGCTGCTGGCAGACCTCGTCCACAAAAAGCTGATGCTCCAATGGAGAAAATTGATGCCGATATCATAGTTGTTGCTATTGGTCAAGGCATTGAAACAGCTCCGTTTGAAGAAGCTGGTGTTAAAATTAAACGCGGAGTTATTGATGCAATGAGCTCTGGTGATGTTGGAACAATAACAGGTGTTTTTGCTGGTGGAGACTGTGTTACAGGCCCTGCTTCAGCTATTAAAGCTATTGCAGCTGGTAAGGTTGCTGCTGCAAATATTGATGAATATTTAGGGTTCTATCACGAAATAAAAGTGGATATAGATATTCCTGTTGCCAAATTTTATGATCGTTTGCCTTGCGGACGCGTTGAGTCATGTGAACGCCCATCATTAGAAAGAATTGAGGACTTCGACTTGATAGAGTTTGCTATGACAGACGAAGAAGCAGCACAAGAAGCAAGCAGATGTTTGCGTTGTGACCACTTTGGCTATGGTATATTTAAAGGAGGTAGAACTAAGAAATGGTAAAACTTACAATAGATTCAATCCCTGTAGAAGTTAAAGAAGGTACAACCATATTAGAAGCTGCTCGTTCTCTCGGAATTGGCATCCCAAGTCTTTGCTATGTTAAAGGACTTAACGAAATTGGTGCCTGTCGTGTTTGCGTTGTTGAAGTTGAGGGTATGCAATCCCTTGTTACTGCTTGTAAAGAAACAGTAGAAGAAGATATGATCGTTTATACAAACAGTCCTCGTGTTAGAGAGGCAAGAAAAGTTAATGTTGAACTTATTCTTTCTCAGCACGACTGCCGTTGTGCATCATGTATAAGAAGTGGTAACTGCACACTTCAGACTATTGCTCAGGATTTAGGTATATTTGAAATTCCTTATCAATCAAAATATGAGCAATTAGATTGGTCTCCTGTATTCCCACTTCAAAGAGATGCTGCGAAGTGCATAAAATGTATGCGTTGCATTCAGGTTTGTGACAAAATTCAGGGTATTGATATTTGGGATGTTCAAGGAACAGGTTCAAGAACAACCGTCAATGTTTCTTATAATAGAGATATAGATGCTACTAACTGCGTTTTGTGCGGTCAGTGTATTGTTAACTGCCCTGTTGGTGCATTAAGAGAAAGAGATGATACACAAGTTGTATTTGATGCTCTTGCTGACCCAGAAGTTATCACCGTTGTTCAGGTAGCTCCTGCTGTTCGTGCTGCTTGGGGTGAATCTTTGGGACTTAGTGATGAACAAGCAACTGTTGGAAGAATGGTAGCTTCTTTAAAGCGTATGGGATTCAACTTTGTTTTTGATACAAACTTTACTGCCGACCTTACAATTATGGAAGAGGGCAGTGAGTTCCTTGAAAGACTAAAAGATCCAAGCAAAGCAGGAAGACCATTGTTTACATCTTGCTGTCCAGCATGGGTTCGTTTTGCAAAATCAAAGTATCCTAATATTGTTGGTGACCTTTCAACAGCTAAATCGCCACAACAGATGTTTGGCGCAGTTGCAAAATCATATTTTGCAGAAAAAATTGGCGTTGACCCTAAAAAGATTTTCTGCCTTTCAATCATGCCTTGTGTTGCTAAAAAAGCTGAGTGCAATCTTCCAACAATGAAGGATACAGGTTGTGACCTTGACGTTGATGTAAGCTTAACTACAAGAGAATTCGTTCGCATGATTACAGCAGAGCACATTGTTCCTGCAATGCTTGCAGAAGAAAACTTTGACAGCCCACTTGGTGAGTCAACTGGTGCTGGCGTTATCTTTGGTGCAACAGGCGGAGTTATGGAAGCTGCACTTCGTAGTGCATACTTCCTTGTAAAAGGTGAAAATCCAGACGCAGAAGCGTTCTCAAATGTTCGTGGAATGGACGGCTGGAAAGAGGCTGAGTTCAACCTTAACGGTACTATCTTAAAGGTTGCTGTTGTAAGCGGACTTCACAATACAGCTCGTTTGCTAGATGCAATTAGCAGAGGTCAAGTTAACTATCATTTTGTTGAAGTTATGTCATGTCCTGGCGGTTGTGCTGGCGGTGGCGGACAGCCGATTCATGATTGCTGTGACCTTGCTGATAAGCTTGAACTTACACAAAAAAGAGCACAAAAGCTTTATGATCTTGATGCATCTTCAAAGCTTCGTTTCTCACACGAGAATCCAGAAGTTTCTCAGCTTTATAAAGATTATATGGAAGCTCCTCTTTCAGAAAAAGCTCATCATTTGTTACATACAGATCACTTTGCTTGGGACATGCCAGCAAAGTAAAAAAATATGATGTTACTAGCATAATAAAAAAGATCCCTTTAGGGGTGCTCGAATAGGGCATTGTAATGTCTGAAAATTCGGCATAGTCGTGATAAGCGGCTATGTCGTTTTTTATATTTAATTGTAATATGTTTAACTGGACATCCTAATTTTAAAATATAACAATATAACTTTAAATAATTTGTAAAATTGAGCTGTGAGATTTTAAAAATAGTTAGGAATTTTATTTGGCTTGTACTTCTTTATAAAAATATAATATTAGAGTATTTGGTTATAAATGCTATCTCTAAACAATAATTAAAAATATATTTTAAAATCATTCTGTCTTACTTTACTTTCAAAGTTTAGTGTGCTAAAATCTAATAGTAAACCTTGATTGGAGGTATTTATTTTGAATATTAAACTTAGGGACGATAATATTGATTTTTTATTCAAGGCTATTTTAGCGCTTGAAAACATAGATGAATGTTATGATTTTTTCGAGGATTTGTGCACTGTGAATGAGCTCAAGTCTATTTCACAGCGTATAGTTGTTGCGAAAATGCTCACACAAAAAAGAGTATATAGTGACATAGTGACAGAGACAGGCGCGTCAACAGCTACGATTAGCCGCGTTAATCGTTCGCTTAGCTATGGTTGTGGCGGATATGATAAAGTTTTTGCCAGAATTGACAAGGAAGATAAAAAATGAGTTACTGCGATTTTGCAGAGTTTTATGATGTTTTAACTGAAGATGTAGATTATAGCAGTCAAGCAAAATACTTGATTAACCTTCTTTGCGAAAATGGAGTAGGTTCTGGTATTCTGCTTGATTTAGCTTGTGGAACTGCGAGGCTATCAATTCCACTTGCAAATGCAGGTTTTGATGTTATAGCTGTGGATGAGAGTGAGGACATGCTAAGCTGTGCAAAGGCGAAGCTCGAGCAAAGTGGCACAAGTGGTGTTATGTTACTGCATCAGGGTATGCAGGAACTTGAACTTTATGGCACTATTGATGCATCAGTATGTATGCTTGATAGTTTAAATCATCTTGAAGATTTTGAGCAGGTGAAGAAGACAATTGCTAATGTTTCTCTGTTTATGAATCCTAATGGAATATTTATTTTTGATGTTAATACTCCGTATAAGCACAGAGAAGTTTTGGGAGACAATACTTTTGTAATTGAAAAAGACAATTTATTTTGCGTTTGGCAAAATGAGTTTTATGAAGAAGAAAACACAGTTGATATAACTCTAGATTTTTTTTACAATATTGGTGGAAAATATAATAGGACAAATCAACAGATAACAGAAAAAGCATATGATATAAATGAGCTATGCTTATTGCTTTCACAAACTGGCTTTGAAGTTATCGCAATATATGACGATATGAGCAAAAATCCGATTAACGAAGAATCAGAAAGAGCGGTTTTTGTTGCAAGGAAGGTAAAATAAATGGCTAAACTTGTTAGATGTATTTCAAACGACGGGACGCTGTGTGTTATGGCAGCAGATACTACCGATATTGTCACTAAGGCACATCAAACTCATAATACAAGCTCGGTCGCTTCTGCGGCACTTGGAAGGCTCCTTACAGGAGCATCTCTTATGGGCTCAATGCTTAAGGGAGATAATGACAGCATAACTCTTCGTCTTAACGGAGGAGGAGAGTCAGGCTCTGTTATAGCTGTTTCTGACAGTCTTGGTAATGTGCGTGGGTACATTGCTAATCCTAATGTGGATTTGCCTCTTAACGCAAAGGGTAAGCTTGACGTTGCGGGAGCTGTTGGCACAAATGGGTCTTTGACGGTTATGAAAGACTTAGGGCTAAAAGAACCATATATAGGTCAAACACCGATTGTGTCGGGCGAGATCGCAGAGGATATTACAAGCTATTATGCAATTAGTGAACAAACGCCAACGGTTTGTGCACTTGGTGTGCTTGTTGATTCCAGAGACAAATCAATAATAAAAGCAGGCGGATTTTTAATTCAGCTTCTGCCATCGGCATATGATGATACAATAGATGCAGTTGAAAGATGCGTAAAAAATATAGCACCAGTTACAACTATGCTTACACAAGGGTTTACACCAGAAGAAATTTGCAAGGCTGTTTTACCTGAATTTACTTTAGAAGTGCTTGATGAGGCATATCCACAGTATAAATGTAATTGCTCAAAACAGCGTGTGCAAAAAGCTTTGATAAGCATGGGAGAGGAAGAATTAATGCAACTGGCGGAAGATGAATCAACTGAAGTTTGCTGTCATTTTTGTTCCAAAAAATACACATTTTCGTCAGATGAAATAAAGAAGATATTAAAAGATGCAAAAAAACAATAATTTTTTTGCAAACAAGTATTGACATATTAATAAAATTATAGTATAGTAATCATCGTCGCTGCTGCACAAAAGTGTTACGCGACAAAGTTGTGGGAGCATAGCTCAGCTGGGAGAGCATCTGCCTTACAAGCAGAGGGTCACAGGTTCGAGCCCTGTTGTTCCCACCAATGATATTTAAAGCCCTTAAATATCATATTAC
>Ga0209016_1001505_pt1 | contig 18384 bp, 10 predicted proteins | sample EPASupsiteSAE305_FD_187265 | JGI IMG/M metagenome (GOLD analysis project Ga0209016, IMG submission 187265) | Bioremediated contaminated groundwater microbial communities from EPA Superfund site, New Mexico - SAE3-05 (SPAdes) (version 2) | ecosystem: Environmental > Aquatic > Deep subsurface >...
ATGTATAACCATTACGTTTATACATTTTAGGACCTTCCACTGTGCGGTTTTCCTCATGACCATCGAACACTAATATACCGTTGTTGAGTAGCTGTTTTCCGTCGGCACTCATTTGATGCAAAATCAAGGTACTTTTTATTCCGGCCCGGCTTCCCGCCCAGGCATGGACCAGCCAGGCTTTTCCGTTATCGTCCCAAAACGGACATGGATCGATCCAACCTTTACCACTTTGAACCAAATACGGTTTGCTCCAGGGGCCTTCAATTTTGGATGCGGTTACCACAAAAATCCCAAAATCGGGATCGCTGTAATAAATATAAAATTGTCCGTTGTGAAAACGGATTGCTGGCGCCCATACACCATTACCATGCTGGGGTTTGCTGTAAACCGAATCGGGTTCCAGTTTTTGAAGTGCATAACCTATCAGGTTCCAATGCACCAAATCGGTCGATTCTAACAGGGGTAAACCAGGAATACAGTTGAAACTGCTTGCTGTGAGGTAATATTTTCCGTTGACATTTATAACATCAGGGTCAGAATAATCGACTGATAAAACCGGATTGGAAATCTCAATGAAGTTTGAGGCTGGTTTTGATGATTCGTTAGTGCAGGAAAAATGAATCAAAAGAATAATAAATAACAAGTTGCCGAATCTGTATTTAGCCATCATTGTTTCAGGTATTTTGCCAGTTCAGGAACCTTGATTTTAATTTCATTGGCGGCAATTTTGGCCATTTCGAGTGCACCGAATTCCGAAAAATGGGTATCGTCGTGTTTTCCTTCGGGTAATGAATCGTTCACATTGGGTACAATGTGCAAATACACAGGCATTGAGGCTTCCGGACCCAGAGCTGAAACATATTCCCAACTTTTTTTGTGCATCTCAAGCAAAGGAACCCGCATGTCGGCAGCTATCTTCCTTACAATGTCGGGATATTCGCCATGTGAGTCGTAAAATTGGCCTTGCTCATCGAATCTACGCCTAACTACTGGAGTGGACAAGATAGGCAGTGCATTTTTTGCCCGTGTTTCGCGCACAAATTTTCGCAGATTATATTCGTATTCAACCAGTGTGGTATAACGTTCGGCTTTTTGGATACTGCCGTCGTTGTGGCCAAACTGGATAAGTATAAAATCGTTGGGCTGCAGTTTCTGGAACACCGAGTCCCAGCGTCCTTCGTAAATAAACGACCGTGTACTCCGTCCGTTTTTAGCGTGGTTCTCAATTAAAACACCATCGGTAAAAAGTTGCGGGAAAAGCTGCCCCCAGCCTCGCTCGGGCAGATAAAGCTTTTCTTTATCGGCCATGGTTGAGTCGCCAATCATAAAAAGGGTTGGTTTGTTATCTTGCCGGCATCCGATAAGGAGGACTAAAACGAATATGTAAAGTTGTTTCATTTTTAAAAATGGAAAAATATTTTTCTCAAAATGATTATAAAATCTATTGATATTTAGTTGTCTAAATTGTATGCCTTGTTGTTAATGGTTACATAGTTAAATGTAACATCAATGGCATGTTCAATAAACACTTCTTGTTTTACTCCGTTAAATTGTGAATTATTAATCTGAATGTTTTTTATAGGTGAACGTTCGTATCCGCGCAGATAAACTGCATATTTGCTTTTCTTGGAGGTAATGTTATCAAGATAAACATTCCTTACTATGGGGGTGTGGGTTCCGGCATCACCCTGTTCGTAATAAAAATTTATCAGTAAAACAGCCTGCTTAACTTCGCCAATCTCGCAATTGCGCATGTAAATGTTCTCAACTAAACCGCCACGTAATGAGTTGGTTTTAATTCTAAGAGCCCGGTCCAGGTTAGGGCTGTCCATTTTACAATTTTCCACAAAAACATTACGGCAACCTCCGGATATTTCACTTCCAATAACTACCCCGCCGTGGCCATCTTTCATCTGGCAGTTCCGGACAATGATGTTTTCGCTGGGCATGCTGTCCCTTCGGCCATCTTCTTCGCGGCCTGATTTAATGGCAATACAATCATCGCCGGTATCAAAAAAACAATCTTCGACCAAAATATTTTTGCATGATTCCGGGTCAAAACCATCGTTGTTTGGGCCGTGGCTTATAATTTTCACCCCACGTATAATGATGTTTTCTGATAAAATGGGATGTATTTCCCACATGGGTGAACGCACGATGGTAATCCCTTCGATTAAAATATTTTTTGAAGTATGGAACTGGATAAAATTGGGGCGCAGGTAATGCCCCTCTCCAAATACCCTTTCTTCAATTGGTAAATGTGCATCCGACATTTTAAGCAGGGCCTCACGGTCAGCCCGTTGGTCAGGAATTCCTTGTTCCAAACCATTATCTCCATGAGCTTTCCAGAGCCACCACGTTTCATTGCCGGCATTTCCGTCAAGGATCCCCAAACCGGTAATGGCAACGTTTTCAAGTCCGTAACCATAGATGAAAGGTGAATAATTCATACAGTCGTTTCCTTCAAAACGGGTTTTTACCATAGGCAAATAGTGTGAATAGTCTTTTGAGAAAAGCAGGGTAGCCCCGTTTTCAAGATGCAGGTTTATATTATTTTTGAAATGGATAGCTCCTGTTAAAAACACTCCCTTGGGAACTATAACTGTACCGCCTCCTTGCGATGCACACTTCTCAATAGCATTCTTAATGGCCTGGGTACAGTCTGTAATGCTATCTCCAACAGCTCCGAAATCGGTAACAGTTACCCGGTTTTCAGGAAAAATGGGTACTTTTATTTGTGCTAAAATTTCATGCTGATAATCCCATGCGTTGTTATTATTGTTGGTATTTTTGTTATTGCTGTTATTGTTTTTACATGATTCAGCCAGTCCGATTACAACCATCATTCCTAAAAAAAATAGTCCCTTTTTCATTACTTTGTTACTTTTTAAAATTTATGTTCTTATTTAGCATATTATTTATTCAATGCCATGGTGAGGTATAAAAATGCTGCAACCCCTTTAAAATCGTTAACCCGGCGATCGGTATTTATATAGTAATTGTAGGAGCCATCGGAGTTTTTAAAATTCAAAGTACCTACATAGACTGTTTCAGTTAAGTAAAACCTCCCCTGAGAATCAAAATAGATATAATCATTTATCAGACTGTTGAATGCTTCTTTTGCTTTTTGCAGATATTCTCCAGGCAAACAACCTTTGGTGGCTCCTTTTGCATAAGCATACGCAAACATGGCCGAGCACGAAGTTTCAATCCAGTTGTCGGGACGGGAACCTTTATCCAGAACCTGATACCACAAATGTGTTTTTGAATCCTGAACCTTGGCTAAAGCTTCACTGGTTTTATTTAAAATGGTGATAATTTTAGCCCTTTCGGGATGATCATCTGGCAGGTAATCGAGCACATCCACCAAGGCCATCATGTACCAACCCATGCCACGACCCCAGAATTCAGGAGAAGTGCCCCGCGTCGGATCAGACCAAACATTGTTTATCGATTCGTCCCACCCATGGTATAACAATCCGGTTACAGAATCAACGGTATGTTTAAATATCAGTTCAATTTGATGAACCGCTTCGTCATAAAATTCGGGCCGATTAAATGTTGCCGCGTATTGGCTGCTGAAAACATCGCTCATGTAAACTCCGTCGAGCCACATCTGGTGGGGATATGATAGCTTATGCCAGTATCCCCCATCTTTGGTTTTGGGTTGGTTTAAAAGCTGGTCAGCCAATGTGCCGGCAGCCATTTTATATTTTACTTCTTTTGTATTCTGAAAAAGGTATAACAAAGTACGTCCCGGCAAAACGTCATCTAAACGGTACTTTTCTTTATTGTACTTAGCAATTTTGCCTTCCGGGTCAACAAAACATTCTATCCATTTTTTTGCATAGTTAATATAGGCCGAATCATGGGTATGTTCATAAAGTTCGCAAAGTGCATTGGTAAAAAAACCGTTAGTGTAGGTCCACTCATAAGGAGAGAAGGCCTCTAAATTACAAGCATCAGGGTATAAACCCATAAAAGTATTTGCTACTGTTTTGCTCCAACTGATGGTATCGGTAATGTATTGTTGTGTACTTTGCAACCAAGTAATATTTACATTGTTGGTATAGGCTCCCAAAGGTACTATTGGGTGTTCTGTGTTTTTATCCACAGCACAAAAAACAAACGGGCGCAATGGCTCTTTAGGGTTGATGTTAAGCATAAAACCCAATAAGTCAGGTGAATCATCACCATTCAAATCAAACAATTTATAGGGAACCTGTTTGTGGTTGTTCATACTTACCAATTGTATGTTTGAAAAATTGGCCAAGCCATAATTCTGTTTTAAATCGGACAGGCTCAAATATACCATTTCAGTCTCTTGCGGATAACCATAAGGATACGAAACCATAAAGACACCTTCTTTTGCAGATAATGCCTCCTTTTCCTGGGTGCAGGAAAGCAACCAACTAACTCCTATGAATAAAAAAACACTACTGGGTAAATTCATGATAATTAGTTAAGAATGATTTTTTTAAATAATTCCCGGCCTTCAATCTTTACAGCAACAATAAGTATTTGCCATCCTTGTTTTGCCAACGGCTCCAGGTTTAGTTCAACAACAGGGCCTGTAACTGCAGCACCAAACTGATGATGTATCTTTTTGCCCAGAATATCGGTAACAATTACCGATTGGATATTTTTATTATCAGGTGCTTTTATCGTTATCTTTCCGGAGGATGGGTTCGGAAACAATTGAAACCCCTCGGCCAACTCATTTTCTACATTTACAGAGCCAGTTGTGTACAACGATTCGATTTGTTTTTGGTTTAGTGCATATCCATACAGTTGAACCTCGTCCATTATACCAGCTACATATCCGGTCTCATCGACACAGTAACTTATATAAAGGGGTTCGTCCTGAGCGATATTGCCTGTGGCATCGGCCACCTGGCCAACCAATTCGGCATTGGCATATAAAAACAATTTTTTATTCGTTGTATCGCGCACTGCTACAACATGGACCCAGCTATTTGTAAGAAAAAGATTTTCGTCAGCAGTTATTTCGCTTTTAACGACATCATCATCAACACAAAATCGGAAAATGTTTTTATCTGGCGTATAATAAACTTCGTAGCGCCTTCCTGAATGGACTTCCGTTTCGTTTTTTACATTGGAACCTTTAACAATATACCGTTGCGAATGCGACCGGTCGACTGTAATTAGGTCCTGGTTAATCCAAAACGAAATGGTAAAAGCATTGATATCAAAATCAACTTTTACGTTATGCGGGTATTGGCAATATTTAGTGCTTCCGTCAAATTGAATGGCTTTGCCGCTAATACCAGTTACAAAATCAGTAGTTTTAATATTATAGGGTGTTCCGGTAATTCCATTGCCCGAAATATCATTTACCGAAATAGGCTGGTTAAACGAAAAGTGGGCAATTAGTTCCCTGGGAAACTCGCTCCGGGTCACAAAATTCCAAACGGCACCTTCCGTGACCCCGTTTTCATTAACTTCATCAACCCGCCAGTAATATCTTGTGTTATGGTTTAGTTCTGTAACGGTGTAATATGTTTCTTCAACATTTGTTAAAAAAGATGGAGGATTTGTTGTGCCCAAATACACGTTGTGGCTTTTAGCTCCAACACCTTGTTTCCATGCAAGATTCACGGTAGTGCTTATATTAATAGCCCCTTGCGAGGGTGATGGTTCCGATGCAGGGTTGGGTTTGCCATCGGCACCCAGTGTTGAGGCAGAAGCTTCATTGGAAAAAACGGAACTGTCGGAGGCATTTATGGCCTGTATTTTATACATGTATGTTTTATCGAACACAATATTGGTATCGGTACAAAGGGTTTTGTTTGCCGGCAAGGTATCGATGCAGTTGAAAGCACCTCCCTCTGAGCGAAATAACAAAAACGAGCTCTCATCGTCTGAATTGTCTACCCATATTAAAGTGATTTCTTTTATTTCGGTCAATTCGGCTTCCAGATTGGTGGGCTGAAACATAAACGGATTGTTGGAGGCTATTATATTGTTTAAATATTCTTCAATAGCTGGGTATGTTTTTCCTTCTAAAATGGTTTGGTTATCATCCGGGTTATTTAGATCAAGGCCGTTCTCAGTCTCCCAAAAATCGGGTATGCCGTCAGAATCAGTATCCACCAGCGCCCAATCAGAAAACAATTCAGGATAACCGCCTACATCGTCCAGATTATCAACAATCCCGGTATGTGAGCCATTTAAACCTCCGCAAAGAGCCGTATCGTTGGCAACTTCCCACAATAATCGGCTATCGACCGTATCACGAAAAGGGATGTTGGCTCCGGCATTTTGGATGACATAATTATAAGCTTCTTCAGCCGTATGGATGGTAGTGATATCAAAAGGAAAGGCCGTATCGCTCTTTATGGAATCTTTTATGGCTGACGTAATATTGTCAACCCCCAGCCAGTTATCATTGGTAACTGCTGGAAATTCATAAACATAGTTTCCCTGGATGTAGTATTTTCCATAACCAAAGGTTGGATCGGGATCGGGATCTAAAATCCGGTCTTTTATGGAATTGGAAGTCGCAGGGCCATACTTAAAATAGTTGTTTACCATGTTTATATAAACCGGACTTCCGTCAATTTCACTGGGCTCACCGCCATATATACTATTCGATGCCCAGTTGTAAATAACATTATTCCTGAAATCGACATGCTCAGTCCAGTTGGTAGCCCAGCGGGCACCATGAAACCTGGGATTACGGCTGGTATTATGCATTATGAGGTTATGAAGGAAACTGGCTGAGTCGCCACCCCAAATACCACCATATCCATGGGGGCCTTTATCGTGAATGGAATTGTGAAACGATTCTGCAAAAATGCAATTTTGAATAGTGAAATTTTTACTCAGATACATAGATGCCACCTCATCAACGCTCCATGAGAAGGAACAATGATCAATGATAACATTATTGCTTCCAATGCAGTTAAAGGCATCGTCTTGTTGACCGGCTTCGGCTGAGAGCCTGCTCCGGATATACCTGATGATTACATTTTCGGCTTCCACATAAAAATTATAATGAGCCAGTGTAATTCCATGTCCGGGTGCTGTTTGGCCGGCAACAGTTACATTGCCATGATTAATTTTTAACCTGCTTTTTAAATAAATAGTACCGGAGACTTCAAAAACAATGATTCGCGGATAGTTCTGACTGATAGCCCAACGCAACGAACCTTCACCGTTATCGTTCAGGTTAGTAACCTTTATTATCTGGCCATTGCGTCCGCCTGTGGCATATTTTCCAAAACCTTCGGCACTCGGAAATGCCAACTGTTGCGCTTGTAATAAAAAAGTATTTGTAAGCAAAATAAGGCATAACAGTAAATTTGGAATAATGTGTGTGTGTTTTCCGGATATTGACATTTTGTTCTTTTCTAAATAAGGGTAACATGAATTGATAAAAAGAGAGACTACCGATTCGATACGATAGTCTCTCTTTATTAATCCAAACTTTCTATGGTTCTAGAATATATCTCTTTTCAGCTTTAACAGTACCATTCGACATGGTATTTACAACGATATTCAATTGGCCAAATTGAGGTTTCTCCAATTTTTTTCCGATGATGTTGTAATATTCAGTAGATACTACAGTAACATTCGAAATATTGTCGGGTACAGATATAACTACGCTTGCAGTAAAATTCTGACCGGTGTAATCCTTATCCATAGTCAGGGTAATTGTTTCAGGTGAAAATGTGTAGTTGGTCTTTGTTGGGGTAAGTGTAATACTGGCTTCGGTGATACCGGTAATAGTATATTCTCCACTAGCATTCGTCGTGGCAGTTTTACTATCTGAAGAAGTGATTAAGACACCCTCTACCGGAGTACTTTCTGAAGTAGCAACGATTCCACTAACAGAATATTCATTTATCACCGGAGTAGCTGTGTAAGTTAAACCACATAACATGATTTTTGAGCCAGAGAAAAATACATAGTATTCATAATCTGGAACAACGTTAAGTGTAATGCCGGTATAATACACTGCTCCTTCAGTAGGTGCTTCAGTATAATTTGGAGCTGCGGCATCATAATAAGTTGCAGGTGAGGTCATAGGATCAAGGTACCCACTCCAGTAGTATTGTCCACCGGTAAACTCATATTTATAAGCAGAACATGCTAAAGAGTCATCTTTATTAAGCAATGCTAAATCAGCTACAGGAACAGCAGCCACCCAGAATTTTTTATTGTAACCAAATTTGAACGCTACATCTAATGTACCACTTGTTGTGGACTTGAACATAGCTATAGCACAACCTCCACCTTCTCTTAGAAGCCTGCCATTAAGCGGGTTGGTTTGTCCCTGAACCTGAGCAGCTTTATAGGTAACGCCATTATATGTAAAATCGGCATCAGTACTTGTCTTGTATTTCCATCCCATACCATCGCCCTCAGCTTCCTGAGCTGTAAATGTAACATCGCCGACTGTTATTTGTTGATTTGGTGTAAGTGCAATCGCATCGGCTGCCAAACCTAAACCAGTACAATAATCATCAGCTATCCATGTTACAGGTTCCTGTGCTTTTACAAACACTACAGCAGTAAAAAGAACTGCCGATAGAAGTAAACTTTTTTTCATAATTATTAGATTTTAAAATTAATACTTAGAAACAGTTGTTTTTTTATTGTTTAAATAAGCAGAGAACTATATCTGCTTAATATTTTATTTTACTTTTTAGTTCCATTAAAATACCAGCTAACTCCATTGGCATGAAATATTGTTCTTCCACTCACTACCAGTATGGGGACGTTCATAAACAATTCATTACCATTCAAGCGCCCGTTAAATTTCAGCGCTGATGAATTTACACAGGCAAAAGAATAGGTATCGTTAGCTTTGGCAACATTGAGATATAGAGAATCTGCATAAAACTCCTTGGTAGTGGTATTATAAAATACAGGCAAATCGAGACCAACTGCGCCATTATAATCAAAATTTGATGATTTAATATTGATAGATACAGCATCTGCCGAATCATTTTCATTTTTGGTCAGGACAATGATTACATCGTTGAATGAAGCTGTAGTATCTAAAGATATTATACCCGAATAAGTTCCGATAACCATTCCAGAGACATTTTCGGTATGTGTACTTGACCTGTCGATTTCATCTTCGCATGAGAATACCACAAATACCATGAAGATTACCAAAAGATTCAATATAAATTTAGCTCTTTTCATTGCTTTCTTTTTTAGTTAATTATTTACTATTCTGTAGTTTCAGAGGTATAGCCCGGATTCTGATCAGAAGGTGAGATGCCAGTATTCAAACTTATTTCAACGGCTGGTATTGGGCGTAACCATTTAAGGTTTCCATCGCCACCTCTCATATTGCTTATGTCAAAGTTTATATTCCAGGTTTCGTTGTATTTTACCAATTGACGGGTCCTTCGCAAATCCATCCAACGATAATATTCACCCAAAAGTTCACGGGCGCGTTCATCAAGTATTACATCAATATTTTGATCATCTGATACATAGCCAAACTGATCCGGATCATATCGCTGATAGGAAGCAAATGATGTAAGCTGGGTAGCACCTGCCCGGTTTCGAACCTGATTCAGGTAATTAAGTGATTGACCTTCGTCGCCAGCCATTAGATATGCTTCAGCAGCCACTAAATAGATATCGCTGATATGTAATAATACAAAGTCGCGATAACCTCCATTGGTTGTAGGTGCGTTGACATCCGTAGCAGGATCGTCGAATTTTTTAATGGGAGGAATAGTGCCTACCCGGGTTAAAGCTGCCAGGTAGTTTTGTTCATTATCAGTGGAAACGGTACCGTCAGCATTATATAAAATCCATCGCACAGGATCGGAAGTGCGGATAATTTGTGAAGCATTTTTGGCTTCACCGCGCACAAAACGGCCTGCATTGGCAGCCTGGTAATCGGCAATTTCCTGGTCGGTAACGTACCATGCCGGAAAGTAAAAGGCAATCCCCAAATTGGCTTGTTCGGCCGATGTTGCATTATAGTGAGCCCAGTACCCTTGACTACCCCAGGTATTAGTATAGTTGTACACCGTTGTCATAAAAGTGGCATCGTAGCGTAGGTCACCTTTTTCATACAGATAATAGGTTTTTGTTGTTGGGTTTAGGTCCGAATCAACAAACTTCATCCCTAAAGTTACTGCGCCCAAATAGGTTCCAAAGTTATTTTGGTGTGAATTACCTCCTTCAACTTTATCTAAAAAAGAATTCCTGTCCAACTGAATAGCAAAAATAACCTCTTCATTTTGTTCATTATAAGGCGACCATTTTTCTTCAAAAGGCAAGGTTAGAGGGACTGCATTGGCTACCTCAGATGCAGTGCTTGCTGCTAAATTAAAATAGGTACTGCTGTTTATTGAAAATGTTCCACTTTCTGCATCTGTCAGCGTGGTTTCAAGGTCCCAGCCTGCTGCCAGATATACCTTGGCCAATAATGCCTTAGCAGCCTGAACACTGGCCCGGCCGGTCTTATCGGAAGCGGGTAAAAGCGTACTATTCGATAATTCAATCAATTCATCAATCATAAACTGGTAGGTTTCTACCAGGGTATTTCGGGGATATGAAGTTTCAGCCGTATTAATATAGCTTTTGATAACCGGTACGCGGCCAAAATGTTGAGAAAGAATAAAATAGGCGTAAGCACGAATGAAACGGGCTTCTTCTGTACGAAGTTCCTTTTCAGTATATTCTTCACAATCACCTGCAAAATACAAAACCGCATTGGCAGCATTAACCACTGCATAAAGATTGGTATATAAAGCTTTTACCGTGGTATTATCAGAGGTAAGCGTATATCCTTCAAGTGTAGCATCACCTGCAGCGCGGATGCCTACATATAAATCGGTACCGGCACAAAATATTTCAGGTTCCTCATATACGGTGTCCAGGGTAAAATAAGCCTGGTTTACTAATTGTTCAAAACCTTCTTTGGTTGAAAACTTTTCAGTAGCAGTCACGGCTGATTTGTTATCAGCATCTAAAAAGTCTTCACAGCTGGTAAGCCCCAAAAAACTGATTAGGCCACCTAGCATTAATATTATAATTGATTTTTTCATAGCTGTTTGTTCTTTTTTCGGATTAGAATTTCAAGTTAACTCCAAATTGGTATGTTGTGGTACTGGGCCCGTCGTAACGGCTTTCTGCGCCTGCCCATTCGGGGTCGAACCCTTTGTGTTTTGTAAAAACAAATGGATTGGTAATATTCATATAAACACGAAGGTTTTGGAACCCATATTGGTTAAGCATTGTTTTATTGAAAGTATATCCCAGCGTTATGTTTCGTACTTTCCAGTATGAAGCATCTACAATTCCTGCCAGGTTGTAGCTTTCTTTTTCATACCACACGGTACCTGCCCCATAGTTTTCTGCTGACATGCCATTGACAAATGGAAAAGATCCGTAATGGGTTTGTTCCTGGTAAACCGGGTTAATATATAATCCATCGGCAGTCATCCCGTCGCAATCAATTAGTGTTCCTGCCGGAATGTAGTAGTCAACATTAAGTTTGTTCCATCCCCTGTAAGCGTAATTATAATATTCATACAAGGATTCTGAATATACCTTGTAATTTTGTTTGGTATATATGGAGAATGAGAAATCCCAGTTTTTATAGGTTAGTGTCGAGTTAATGCTTCCTGTCCAGGCAGGAGCCTGGCTTCCCTGAACCTTCTTGTCATTATCGGCATCAATAACCCCATCGTGGTTCTGGTCAGCTATTATGGGCATTCCTTCATTCCAACCATATACAGTATAATAATATTCAGCTTCGGTAACCTGTTCGCCGGGGGTGAAACCATTTGTGGTAGCAGCCTCAATATTGGGAACAGTCATCATACGATCGGTAACTATACCATCCCAAACATAATTGTAAACATTGTCAACGGGTTCGTTTATGAAAACAGTGGTAGTCATTGGTTTTTCAGGATCACGGATTTCGGACTGATTTGTCCCGTAGATTTTAGTAACCTTGTTTTTATTGGCAGCAAAGGTAAACGATGTTTTCCAGGTAAAGTCGTTTGTACTAATGTTTACCGTATTAAGAGATACTTCAATACCCCGGTTACGTACATCACCGACATTATCACGAAGTCTTTCACCACCAGTAGAAGGAGGTAACTGTTTCCATTTAAGCAATTTTCCTGATTCTTTGTTATAGATATCCACCGTACCTGATATTCTACCTGAAAACATTCCAAAGTCGAAGCCAAAGTTGGTTTCCGAAGAGGTTTCCCATGATAAGCCAGTGTTTACCACACCACTGGGGCGATAACCTAAAGCTACCTGGTTGCCAAATGCATAATAATTAGGACCTTTAGCTGATATATCTGTATCGTAATCACCAATCGCTGAGTTATTACCTGTTATACCATAACTTATTCGTAGTTTCAGGTTCGATAACCAGTCATTAGCCATAAAATCTTCTTCCGAAATACGCCAGGCAACGGCTGCTGATGGGAAAGTACCCCATTTATGACCCTCAGCAAAGCGCGATGAACCATCGGCACGGGCAGTGGCAGTAATCATATATTTGCCTTTATAGCTGTAATTCAGGCGCATGGCGTAGGATATCATACTGTGTTCAGTATAATCAGAATAATAATCCTGCATTTCACCATCTTCCAAATTATACCATAAAGTACCTTCAATGGGGTTAATAACCTCCATATAATATTTTTCATAATTGTAGGCATTCATACTAAACAGGCCCATAGCTCCTAAAGAATGATCACCTGTTGTTAAATTATAGTTTATGATGTTATCCCATGTCCAGTCGAAACTTTGGGTTGAACTGTAGTTAGCTTCAGGCGTATTCCCTGTTTTGCCACCTTTATACTGCCCTGTCCTTGTTTGTCCGTAATTGGGCGATAAAGTTGTTTTTATGGATAAGTTACTAATTGGACGGGCCTCAAAATATACATTGCCCAAAACCCGATAATTCTTACCTTGTTTGGCTTCATCATCGTTAAATAACAAAGGATTGTAAAAATCGGAAAACTGGTTCGAAGCGGTTCCCATAGCTTCAAAATTTCCAGGTTTAATATTGTATTCCCCATTTTCATCATACGGGCGCATAAACGGGTTCGCACGGAATGCACTTTTAATTGCATCATCGCTGGCATAATCGGTTTTGGTATAGGCCAGGTTGAAATTCATTCCGGCCGAAAAGTAATTACTTAATTTAGAGTCAATACTTCCTTTGACATTAAAGCGGTCCTTGCCATCTCCATTGTATGTTCCGGTGTTTGTGTTATAACCCGAACCGAAATAATAATTTACCAATTCTGAGCCTCCGCTAACAGTGATAAAATGGTTTTGTTCTTTCCCATCCTGGGTTATCATGCCAGGCCAGTCGTATGATTCTCCGTTGTTTAACATTTCTTTCATGACATAAGTACCTGAACCATCGTATAACATTCCCTGCTGAAAACTCTCGGGAGCCATGCGAAAAATACGTTGCCCGGTAATATCATTGGTAGAAAGAAAATTCAGAAACCTGAAATTATAAAATTCCTGGGCGTCCATAAAATCAGGCATCCGTGCTATCTTGGTCAAACCATAATATCCATCATAAGTTACTGATGGTTTTTTTAAACCTTTTCCCTCAACTGACATTCCACTTTTAGTGGTTATCATCACGACTCCGGCAGTGGCCCGGGAACCGTAAATGGCCGTTGATGATGCATCTTTTAAGATATCGATACGCTCAATATCCTGTGGATTCAAAAAATCGATGTCACCAACAATTACACCATCAACAACATAAAGCGGAGTAACCTCGGAATTGATGGATGATTTACCCCGGATTTGAATGTCATAACCCGATGACGCGCTACGTCCTCCACTTTGGGTAATGCTCACCCCGGCAACAGCTCCCTGCATCGATTCTAACAAGGATGGCGTTCCCCTTTCAACAAGGCTTTTTGTTTCAATGGAACCAACAGAACCCGTCAGGTCTGATTTTTTCATGGTACCGTAACCAACTACAACCACTTCATCGAGGCCAATTAAATCTTCAGCCATTAAAAGGTCAACAGTTGTTCGGTTGTTGATTTCAATCTCCTCGGTTAACATACCGACCATCGAGAAAACCAATATTCCATTAGGGTCGGGCACGTTAAGGTCATATTTTCCATCAATATTGGTGATAGTCCCAATTGTAGTGCCTTTTACTACTACATTTACTCCGGGCAAAGGATTATTGTCGCTGGCCGAAGTTACAGTTCCGGTTACTTTTACCTGGGCAGATGTATGCAGGGAGAAAATTACAATTAATGATAGTATCCCGATCTTGATGATTCTGTTTAGAAAGTATTCTTTTATCATTTTTATTAATTGTTAATGAATAATTTTCAAAAAATGGTCTCAATTAAAACTACTAATAGAACAAGGAAAGCAACAATCCCGGCAAGGATGTAGTATTTCATGTGTTCTATTTTCTTTTCGGTATTTTCCATAATTTGCAATCGTATGCGCAAATATATTTCAATGCAGTGGAGATTCTCCAGAGCATCGTTCCTATTTTGAGGGGTCAATGTTCCAATAAGGGGTAATAGTTTACCAATTTCGAGGTGTTTGTGTGCTTATTGTATCAGTTAAATAGCAGAAATACAATAATATAAAACGTTTGCATGAGTTTTCCGTTAAGGTACACGGAATTTAATCCAAATGATGATTCAGCGTCATTAATATAAACACACTAAGTGTTTAAATTTTGGAAAGAGAGGAAAGGTACAGGTTGTATTTTCAGGTAAATATGCCGAAAATGCAAAAAGATACTATGAACAAAAAATCGGAGGGGTTCAATGGATAAATAAAGGTTAGCGGAGCCATTTCTTTTCGTGTGTGGTTTGGTCCAGTACACGTAAATCCAGATAATCACCCAATTTCAACCCCTGGTTAATGGCATCTTCCTTGCTGGTGGCTAGCAATTTAACCGGACGCTCTTTTTGCCAGTTTTCTTTTATCACAAGGTTTACAAGGTAATTGGAACTTTTTTCGGTTTTTGGATCAAATAATACCGGATTGGTTTGGTGGAAATTATTAATGTGTTTTACCCTTAACAGCGAAACATATTTTACCTCCGGCAGTTTCTTCCATTTGCCTGTTTTTAAACTTATGAAACCTTTTATAAATTTGATTTTGCGTTTGTCCTTATCAATAATAAATCCGGTGGGTTGAATCAACACAACACAAGTTAACAGTGTAGTAATAATGGCCAAAACATAATAGGATGTTGACCACAGCATCAAATCAGCGATTAAAAGAATGAATAAAGGAATAGAACCCTGGGGTTTTATTTTTATATGTTCGTACCGACTATACATAGCAATTAAAATTATGAGGATCAATGCGTAAGATTGTTTTAAGCATTGATGCGGTTTTCAATGAGAAATGTTTAAAAGGATAACTTGTATTCTGATAAAATAGTATCCACTGGTCGGTATATTTTTATAATAAGTTAAAGATTTTCTGGTGTCATGTTATGTGTAAATTGGCGGGTAAATATTGAATTTTTCCTCTCTCCCTTCGGGTTTCTCCCCCAAGGGAGAACTTGCTCCGATTGAGCGGACAAGTCTCCCCCCCCCTAGAGGAAGTGCCAATAGCCAAAGAGAAAATAAAATTTCTGAACTCCCGACATTGCTAGATTAACATGACATTAGCTGGGTTTATTTGTTTTGCTGCACCGGGTTTTTTATTAAATGTAAAAGGGACTGCCAAAAGTAATTTTGAAGACAGCCCCTTTTTTTAGCAAGTAGTAGGTAAGTGCCCCAATGGAGCGTATTTAGAGAAAAAAATTATTCAATATTCTCGCCGATCACACGGATAAGCAACTGGTTTAGAAACTCAACCTGGTATTCGCCTACGGTAGGTTCGAGGTGTTCGCCGCCAATGCCGCTGTGGCCGGTGATAAAGATGTAGGTGCCATTGGTAGCCAAAGCCAGCGAACGGGTTAAAAACTCCGTGGGATGATCGATGCCGCTGGCAGTAATCGGAATCAGTTTGATGCCTTTGGCAGCCGCTGCCTGTGTGTATTGGTTGATGCTGCTGATCACCTGCGGCTCCTCATGGGGTGGTGCATCCAACAACACAAAACATAAACTGGCTTTGTTTTCGGTTCCCCAGTCCTGTTCAAAGATAGAGGCACTCAAGGCGTCGTGCACGGCTTCAGGATAATCGCCGCCGCCGTTGGCAAACTGGTTATTGATGAAGCTGAGCAGCACCTCTTTATCGGTATTGAACGCCTCTTTGCGGGTCAGGTATTCGTCACCTTTGTCGCGGTAAAAGACAGAACCGTAGCGGAACGAAAGGTTCGGGTACTGGGTATTTATTCTTGAAATCACATCTTTCAGTTCCACTTTCAGATATTCCAGTTCATCGCCCATGGAACCTGTGGCATCTACCATAAAATGAATGTCAACCTGCGTGGGTGGGGTGGTAGCTAGGGGAAGTGTCACTTTATTGGTGTCGGGGGCATAGGAACGGACCGTTTCAAGATCGATGGTCGTGTTTTGGTACGAAGCGGTAGCTGAAAGCGGTTCTTCGGTTTGTTCAGCAATAAAAAGCTGGTTCCAGAGTTCGGCCATGCCCCTGTTGTCGGTTTTTGATTCCCAAACGGCGGTCCCATTTTTTTTGAGTTGAATGTGGCAGTTTACCACGGGTTGATGGTTGGCATCGGTTACCTGAAAACAATACCGTTGAAAAGGAAAGAAAGTCCAGCTTCGTGTGGCGGTGTTGAATTCGGTGTTTTGCTGGAGGTTCAGCCAAAAGTCCCAGTTTTTCATATCGTTCCATTCGCCGGCAGTAATCTGTCCCGATTGGATGGTGTCGCCGTTTCCGGTCCCTGAATCTCCGCCGGTTGAACTTTCATCGCCGGTTAAGCCGGAATAGCCGGTATCTTTTGTACCGTCGCTGTCGTACATTGATTCTTCACAACTGAAAAGCAGTAATGAAAAAAAGGTCCCGAGGATAAATAGCCTGTTCATGTGTATTGGATTTTAAAACAATAACATGACGAAGGACTTTTTGAAAAGGATGCGTGGCGGGAAAATAATTTGCCCTTAGTGATGAATTATTGAACCATTGCACTTGCGGGTAACTATTATGAACATTCAGCCGCCTATTGCATGCTTGCAATAAACAAAAACCAGGTAGCAGCAGTTAACAATAAAAAAATGCGCAATCCCTTGGATATATTAGTGAATAAAATTACTTTAGAAACCGGATTAAAAAAAAACAGTTGTAAACAAAACCGATATATACTGAATAGAAGAGGGGAGGTAGGTATATAGGGATGTTACCACCAATGTTAAGAAAATGGAAGCTTTTTTCAAATTTGGAGAAAATTATATTAATGAGGTAATAAAACCTTTAATACCAAATGCTAATTTGGGATGGTTTATTAACCGCAGCTATTATCTATTCGGGCCTGGGCTTTTCAATAATAGTATATATGAAAGAAAACTAGATGAAGAATCCTATTTTTTTCATTTTACATCAATTTCTAGCTTATTAGATATAATTAGAAGTAAAACAATAAGAATGTCTGATTTTAATTCATTCAGTGATAATTTTGAACTAACATATGCAAACAACAATTTAGTTGAAAATCCATCCGAATTCAAAGAATACAAATCATGTCTTTTTGCATTATCAATGTGCGAGGAATCTGTTGAAAATCTTCAGAATGACTATTTATGGGAAAATTATGGAGATAATCATAGAGGAGTTTGTATTAAATTAAAATTCGTTAAACAGAAAAGCATTTTAAATGATTTCTATTTGGGTAAAATTATTTATAAAGACACGAACCAAATTTTAGAATTGGAGGAACTAAAAAAAAGGCATAAAGATTTTGAAAATAAGTATGGAGAAGCAATTGATAATCTTGACGAGATATTATTAACTGTTTGTTCCATGTATAAAAAAGCAATTCCATACAAGGATGAAAATGAGATACGGCTCTTAGCTTATATACATAAAAGTGAAAATTATATTCACACAAATTCTCGTTCTCCAATAAGACACAAATACAATTCAAAGAAAGACTTAATTGAATACTTTTTAGAATTGGAACTTGAATCAGAAATAGAAAATGAGAATAAAGATAAAAGATATTGCTTACCTTATCTTTCGATTGATAGCATAATTTTGGGAAGTGACTGTTTCCGAGAAAGCATTTCAAAATTAAGACGTGTTATTGAATACGAGTTTGAAGATTCGTTCAAAAGAGAATTAATAATCTATTATAAATGAAAAAACACTGGTGGTAACAAAGAACTAAGGTAAAAACCAAGATAATTGCACATAATTTTTCTTTTCGAACAGCCATTTTTTTAGGGGTGGCCGATTCGAAAAGAAAAATTATTTAAAGACAGGAATAGCATTATAATTAGG
>Ga0209016_1001526_pt1 | contig 18136 bp, 14 predicted proteins | sample EPASupsiteSAE305_FD_187265 | JGI IMG/M metagenome (GOLD analysis project Ga0209016, IMG submission 187265) | Bioremediated contaminated groundwater microbial communities from EPA Superfund site, New Mexico - SAE3-05 (SPAdes) (version 2) | ecosystem: Environmental > Aquatic > Deep subsurface >...
CCTGGTTATGATCTGCGGCACTGACGCGGAAAAAGCAAAGGAAGCTTACGAATGGGTCAATAACATCGTCCGCGAAGTTCAGCCCGGAGAAATTTTTACCGGCAAAGTCGTCCGCATGCTGGATTTCGGCGCTTTCGTTGAAATTCTGCCTAACCGGGACGGCATGGTGCATGTCTCGGAAATGGCTCCTTACCGAGTCGGAAAACCTTCTGACTTCCTCTCTCTCGGCGACATGGTAAGCGTTCAAATAAAAGAAATTGACGACCAGGGTCGCGTTAACCTTACGATGAAAATCCCTGAAAACGAAGCCCTCTGGGTCGGAGAAAAAGGCAAGCAGGAAAATAGCGGCCTTGGCGGAGGCGACAACGGGCATCGGCCGCGCCGGGCGTTCGGCGGCGGCGGCGATCGCGGAAGCCGGCCTCCGAGAAGATTCTAACCTGATAACTAATTAAAACAAAAACCCGGATTAGTATCCGGGTTTTTGTTTTTTTAGAATCATTATTGTGCTATAATTAAATTAATTCAGTTACCATACTTCATGAAACAATCTATGATTTTATGTTTGAGACAAACTGTAAAAGAAAATCCGGATTTACCTTAATTGAACTCCTGGTGGTAATATCAATTATAGGATTTCTTTCCACGCTTGCCGTAGTCAGCCTAAACGACGCGAGAAAAAAAGCCCGAGACTCAAAACGCATTGCTGATATCAAACAGCTTCAGACAGCGCTTGATCTTTATTATGACACTAATAAGTCTTATATAATTTCCGGCTCCTGTGACTCCACATCCCCTAATTCCGGCTGGTGCAACAGTATACAAAGCCTTTCTTCCGATCACTGGATCAGGAACGGTTCAACAAATCTAACTTTATTTTTAAATAAAGATCCGCTCGACCCCAAACCCGCTACTTCTCCAAACTGGGCTCCTTCGGGGGGCGGAACTTATTTTTATTACGCTAACGGCTATGGCGGTTCCGGCCAGTGGTATATGATAGTTTACGGCCTGGAAAACACGGGCAATACCATCCAGCAAACTGACGGCGTGAGGGCTTGCGACGGCACAAGTTTTCATTACGGCAACGGATTAAACGGCATAATGACTGTCGGAAGAAGCTGCGGACAATAACCTTGTTCATACAAATTAATATTCGTAAACCCATGCAATCCGAATATCGCAAACAATATTTTTTAAACAAATACGTCATTATCACTCCGGGTCGGGCTCGGCGGCCGCATGAAATCATGGAGCAAAGCCAGGCAGTTTCCGATTTTAAATGCGAATTCTGCCCGAAAACCATTGATAAAAAACAGCTCATAAAAACCTATGGCCGGGGAAAAACCTGGAAAATAGCGGCCTTAAGAAACAAATATCCGGCCGTAGCTTCGGACAATAAAAAAGCTTACGGCGTCCAGGAAGTAATTATTGATACTCCCGAGCATGATATAAAATTTTCCGAACTTAGCGTTCCGGACATCGCCTATTACTTTGACGTTATGGCCGACCGGCTGAAAGAAATAACCAAAGACAAAAAAATTGAATATGTCCTCCAGTTTAAAAACCACGGTTCAAAAGCCGGCGCGACTATCCGGCACGAGCATTCCCAGATTTTTGCCACCGACATCCTGCCGCCGGATATTTCCGGAGAATTACAGCTGGCCGAGAATTATAAAATTGAACATAACGCCTGCCCTTACTGTGGCATTTTAAAAAAAGAATTAAAAAGCCCGCGAAAAATTTGCGAAGACAAATTTATTGGCGCGTTCGCCCCTTACGCTTCGGAGTATCATTACGAAGCCTGGATTTTCCCGAAGAGGCACCTTGATAATATTTCCGTCCTTACCCGGGAAGAAAAAAAATCCCTGGCCGCCTGCCTGAAAAAAATCCTGGCTAAAATAGACTCGCTCGGCCTGGCCTATAATTTTTTCATGCATCAGGTCGTAAAAAACAGCGGCCAGCACTTTTATATTAAAGTCCAGCCGCGCGACAAAAACGTCTGGGCCGGCATTGAACTCGGATCAGGACTTGTCATCAACTCAATCGCTCCGGAAAGAGCCGCTAAATTTTACCGGAGCTAATTTTTTGCCGACTATCGCCGTTATTCGCATCCGGTACGGCTGAAATGTCCCGCCCAAGTGATAATGTCATAGGGCGGGCAAAGTTAAAATGTCATAGTTAACAATTTTTGTGCCATAATCAGGTTTGAATTAAACTAATTAATTTGAACGAAGATTATGGCCAAGAATGAACTAATAACTATGACTGCCGAAGAAGGAAGACGCTACAAAATAATCGCGGACTTGTCCGCGAAAAGAATAGATGGAACCGAGGCCGCCAAAAAGCTCCGTTTGTCGGTCAGACAAACCAAGCGGCTGAAAGCCGCGGTAAAAAAGAAAGGGCTAAAAGGGGTCATCCACGGGAACCGTGGACGAAATAGCCACAACAAGACGGACAAAAAGATTTTAAAGAAAGCCAAAAAATATTTAAAGGAGAGTTATGCGGATTTTAATCCGCTCCTGGCTAAAGAGAAATTAGCGGAACTAAACGACATAGAGTTAAGCAAAGAAACAGTCAGACAATTAATGATCGGGGAAAAATTGTGGAAAGCGAAAAAAAAGGGGGAAACTAAAAAACACTTCTGGCGGGAACGGAAAGACAATTTCGGCGAGATGGAGCAGTTTGACGGCAGTTACCATAATTGGTTTGAGGGGAGAAATGAGGCCGAGATTGGATCAGAGCAGTGCCTCTTGCTCTCGGTAGACGACGCCACCGGTAAAGCAACCGGAGCCAAGTTTGAATATAACGAGGGAATAAAGCCGGTGTTTGGATTCTGGAAGGAGTATTTTTTAGCCAATGGCAAGCCATTGGCCATATATCTGGATAAATTCTCTACCTACAAGGTTAACCACAAGAACGCGGTCGACAACAAGGATCTGATGACCCAGTTTGAACGGGCTATGAAACAACTGGATGTCAGAGTGATCCACGCCCATTCGCCGCAGGCGAAAGGGCGGGTGGAGAAAATGAATGGCACTCTGCAAAGAAGGCTGGTAAAAGAATTGAGGCTGGCCGGAATAAACACCATTGGAGAAGCGAATGAATTTTTAAATAAAACGTTCATCCCGAAATTCAATAAACAGTTTGCAGTAATTCCCAAAAAAGAAAACGATCTGCATCAGAAGCCAGGTGAAGAAAATCTAGATAAGATATTGTCGGTTCAGTCGGAGAGGAAAGTTAATAACGACTACACGGTGAGATTTAAAAGTAAATATTACCAGCTCGCCGAAGTCCAGCCGACCACCGTTTTGAAAAAGAATAGCGTGACGATGGAGGAGCATTTAAACGGAGAAATTAAGATAGCTCTTCGCGGCCATTATTTGAATTGGTTTCTCCTGCCGGAGAAACCAAAAAAAGAGATAGGGGTTAAATTGGTTGCTTTGACTAGGACTAAACCGGCCGCCTGGACACCGCCCGCAGATCACCCCTGGAGAAAGCAATTTTTGTTTAAAAAACAGCCGGCCATGGCCGGCCAATAATTAAGCCTAAACTGGCGGGGTATGACATTTCTACTTTGCCCGCTGCTATGACACTTTAACTTAGCCTTTACACGGTACGGCTGAAATTGAAAAATCAGCTTAATGCTGTTATACTTTACCTAAAGCGTGAATTATTTTCTAATACATTACTAAATATTTGATTTTCGGGCGTTTAGCCTTTAATTTTAGGTTATGACATATCGCAATTTAGCCAATAAAACCAGGACCAGCCAAAATTGGCGGGACGGAAAAAAATATTACGTCAACGCCCGTTCCGGCGATTCCCGGCGGAAAAAAAGCGTTTCAATCTGGACCCTGCTTCTTTCCCGGCGGATGCTCAGAGCCTATTTATACCTGATTATCGGCGGCGGAATCTTCATGTTTATCGGCATAGCCGTTTTATCCCGCGACCTTCCTGACCCGAACCGTCTCATTAACCGGGAAATCGCCCAAAGCACGAAAATTTACGACCGAACAGGCGAAACCGTGCTCTACGAAGTTTTCGGGGACGAAAAAAGGACTTCAATAAAACTGAACGAGATTCCGGATTACGTCAAAAACGCTACGATTGCGATTGAAGATAAGGATTTCTATAAGCATGGCGGCATTAGCTTATGGGGAATTTTCCGCGGCGTGGTTTTAAGGGTGCTTTCCGGAAAATCACCGCAGGGCGGATCAACTCTTACCCAGCAATTTATTAAAAACGCCATCCTTACGCCGGAACGCTCGGCCGTCCGCAAATTGAAAGAATGGATATTGGCGTACCGGATTGAAAAAATATTTACCAAAGATGAAATCCTGCAAATGTATTTTAACGAAATCCCCTACGGTTCAACCGCTTATGGAGTAGAATCAGCCAGCCAGAAATATTTCGGCAAAAGCGTAAAAGAAGTAAGCCTCGCCGAAGCGGCAATTCTAGCCGCCCTGCCCCAGGCCCCGAGCAAATACTCTCCCTACGGCCCAAACTCGGAACTGCTTTTTGGCCGTCAGCATTATATTCTTGATAAGATGGCGGAGCAGGATTATGTTACTAAAGAAGAGGCTCTAGCCGCCAAAAATCAAAAACTGGTTTTCCGCGAACAGGAGAACAACATTCTTGCCCCGCATTTTGTCATGTACGTAAAATCCATCCTTTCGGAAAAATACGGAGAAAAAATGCTAGAGCAAGGCGGCTTGAAAATTTACACCACCCTGGATCTCTATAAGCAGACTGCGGCCGAAGACGCGATAAGCGAAAGGATGCCGTCTAACCAATCAAGATACGACGCCTGGAACGCATCGCTTGTTTCTATTGACCCGAAGACAGGGCAGGTACTCGCCATGGCCGGTTCAAAAGATTATTTTGGCAAGTCTGAACCAGAAGGTTGCGTCTCTGGAAAAAATTGCCGTTTTGAACCGAAAGACAACGTTGCTTTGCGATCCCGCCAGCCAGGCTCTTCCTTAAAGCCACTGGTCTACGCTACTTCCTTTTTAAAAGGCTACACGCCCGAAACCGTCCTTTATGACGTGAATACCAACTTTTCAAGCGACCCGGCCAATCCTTATGAACCGCATAACTACGATTTAAAGGAACACGGCCCAATAACTATGCGCCAGGCGCTTGCCGGCTCGCTTAATATTCCGGCCGTAAAAACCATCTACCTCGCCGGCATGGATAATGTCATAGACGTGGCGAACGACATGGGCTATTCCACCCTAAAAGACAAAAACCGTTTCGGCCTGTCCCTGGTTTTAGGCGGCGGCGAAGTCAAACTCTTAGAGCACGCCAACGCCTTCGGAGTTTTCGCCCGCGACGGAGTTTACCATCCGGTTTCAGTGATATTAAAAGTAGAGGACAAGGACGGCAACGCGCTTGAAGAGTTTAAAAACGAAGAGAAAACCGTCTTAAGCTCCCAAGTCGCTCGCCAGATAAACAGCATCCTATCCGACAACAACGCCCGCTCCTTTATTTTCGGCTCTGATAATTTTCTTACCCTGGGCAGTCGTCCGGTCGGCGCTAAAACCGGAACCACCAACGATTACCATGATGCCTGGACTTTAGGCTATACTCCTTCGCTTGTCGCCGGAGTCTGGGTGGGCAATAATGACAACTCGGAGATGAAGCGCGGGGCGGACGGATCAGTCGTAGCCGCGCCGATCTGGAACGCTTACATGAAAAAAGTTCTTGGCGACACGCCAATAGAATATTTTAAAGATCCGGATAAAGCCCCGGCCGGAAAACCGGTTCTTGACGGGAATACCGGAGGCGAAATTACAGTAAAAATTGACCGGATTTCCGGCCTGCTCGCGACCGAATTTACCCCGCCGGAACTGGTTGAAGAAAAAACTTTTAAAGACCCGCACTCAATTTTATACTACGTCAACAAAGACGACCCCCGAGGCGATTATCCGAAGAGTCCTCAAGGAGATCCGCAGTTTAATTTATGGGAGGGCGCGGTTCTAAGATGGGCGAGCCGGTCTAATTTCGCGAGCTCAACGCCGCCGACTGAAAGCGACAACATCCACCGTCCGGAAAACCAACCCCAAATCAATGTCGCTAACTTCAGCGAAGGTCAGACTATTTCCAGCCCGAACTTATCCATCCTGGTTAATCCCCAGGCTCCCCGCGGCATTGCCAAGGTAGAATACTCTTTTGACGGCACGCTCGCGAGCACCGCAAGCCAATTTCCTTTTAGTTTTAACGGCAACGTAAGCTTTTTAGCGAACGGCTACCATAAATTAACTATCCGCGCCTGCGATGACGCGGAAAATTGCTCCAGCGCGGACTTCAACCTGATCATCAGTATTAACCAGCGCTGATTTTCTTCCGGAAAACCGGCTAGCTTCCTCTTAAAACACGCTTCATTTAAAATTAATCGCCGCTTAATACAATATCCTTGCGCTCCTGCTTGCGCTTTTTAGCAGGCAAAAACCAAAACTAGAGCTAGAAATTTAAAACGCATGGATAAAATTAGCAACAACTTTTCAAGGGCGTTTAGCGATTACGCGCCTGTAATATTGAAGCATATTTTTTTCCGGGTCTCAAACTGGGAAGTCGCCCAGGATCTGACTCAGGAGGCGTTTTTTAAAACCTGGCAATACCTTTCCGCGAAAAATAAAATCCGCGACTACAAAAAATTTATCTACATGGTGGCTAATAACCTGATAATTGACCATTATCGAAAAAAGGACAAACTGCCGGTTTCCATTGAAAATATCAGCCCAAAAAAAATGCTTTTTGAAGCGGCGCAGGAAAAAGAAATGGATCAGTCCATTGAGCTGGAAACTTTTAAAAAAAGCCTTGCCAAATTAAAAAGCGAATATCGCGAGATAATAACTTACCGCTATTTAAAAGAGATGAATATCGGGGAAATCAGCCGGATTACCGGACGTTCAAAAAACAACATAAGCGTCATGATTCACCGAGGAATGAAAACGATAAAAAATAACCTGGCGAACAAAAAATAAACGTCCCGCTCAAAACGGGACGATTTTATTTTATCTGGATTAGAAGCGGAAAATCAGCGCCAAAAACAGACTAACCCTTTCATTGCGCATGACTCCGCCAGATTTGTCGGAATCTTAATACCTGGGGCGGAGCAGGCGAAAATTAATCCCTAACTGCCGGATATTTTTTGCGAGCTTATCAAGACCGTTTTCCCTTCGGCCGGACTGAATATTTTCATGGAATAGAAAACGGGAAAAAACGTTTCTATTCGCCCGGCGCTCATTAATTTTAATTTCTCGGTAGCTCATATTTTCACCTCCATTCTCTTCACTTGAAATATTATTTACGGCAGAGCGTCTAACTCTTAGTGTAAGGAGATATCTGGTAAATATTATTTAATTAATCACGAGGCGGATTTATAACTAAACTTGAATTAACAATAACAAGGGGGGATTAAAATCAGATTAATTCAGTTCAACGCCTCGCAACGCTTAACAATAAAACATATGAAGATGAAAAAAAGCGCTAGAAAAACGGCCATGCGGGGGTTTGCTTCCATGGATCCGGCCAAGCAAAAAAAGATAGCCTCCAAAGGCGGTAAAGCCGCCCATGCCAAAGGCACAGCCCATGAATTCACTTCCGAAGAGGCTCGCAAGGCCGGGAGAAAAGGCGGCAAAGCCCGGGCTAAGTCTATGAAGAAAAAAGGCTAGTAAGCCAGTTAAGAAAAAACCGCGGCTTCAGAGATAATACCGCGGAAAAAATAAAAAAATATATGCTATACCCATAAATACCAAAAAATGATTGGCAATAATAAAACCGCTCCCGAAATTATACGGGAGCGGTTTTTTATCTGATGATTTTAACAGCTAAGGACTCACAAATTTTTTAGTATCGCCTTGCCTGCCGTTTCGGCGTCGGAGCCAAAAGCTACTATTCCTTCGCGATGGCCGGCCATGATAAAAATTTTCTTGTCTTTTACGTCAGTTTGCTTGAATAATCGCTCAATCTCCCGCGCCATCTCTGGCGTGCCGTATGCCGCTTTAGCCGAAGTGGTCGGCGCTTTATCTTTTAGCTTTTTCCATAGCTTGAGGTCGTGGATATGCATGACCGCGTTCACGCTCTTATCCAGCCGGTAAATTATCGCGTGGGATAAAGACTCGGAAGAAGCCTTAACCGGCCCCCGGCAAATCAGACTGTTTAATTTTATGTTCCAGCCGACGACGCGGGTGTAATGCTTAGCGGTTAATTTTTTTAGCTTGCCGGTGGCGCTGCCGGTAATAATAAAACTGCCGGCTTTTCCTAACCTCGCGCTTACATTGCCATAACCAATACCATTATCATAACAGCCGATCAAACCCAATCCGAATAATTTCTTTCTCCATCGGTTAAGCGCCTTTATCTTCGCGTCCGGAACCGGCTTAGCTTTAATCCATTTCAGTTTAAATTTTATATAACCGTCTTTGGCGCTTTTCATGCTTTTTCCGGATATAAGCTTAAGATGCTTTGTTCGTTCGCTCCGCAGATTCCCCGCTCGGTAATCAGGCCGGTAATAAGCCTTGCCGGGGTAACGTCAAAAGCGAAGTTGGCAGCCGGACTTTTTTCCGGCGTGATCAGCACTTTTTTTATTTTGCCATTTTCCAGTCCTTGAACATATTTTACTTCGTCCGCGCTTCTTTCCTCAATCAAAATTTCTTTAACTCCATCGCGTAAATCCCAGTCAAAAGTGGAAGAAGGCAGAGCGACGTAGAAAGGGATATTATTATCTTTGGCGGCCAGGGCTTTTAAATAGGTACCAATCTTATTGGCGACATCCCCGGTCCGGGTTGTCCGGTCAGTGCCAACGATTACCATATCCACCAGGCCATTCTGCATTAGATGTCCGCCGGCATTATCAGTAATAACCGTATGCGCTACGCCATGTTCTCCGAGCTCCCAGGCGGTTAAAGAGGCGCCCTGATTTCTCGGCCGGGTCTCGTCAACCCAGACATGAATCTTTATTCCCTTATCAAAAGCCGCGTAAATCGGCGAAGTCGCTGATCCAAAATCAGTAAAAGCGAGCCAGCCGGCATTGCAATGGGTTAAAATATTTACGGTTTCCCCGTTTTTCTTTCGGCTGATTTCTTCTATTAATTTAAGCCCATGTTCTCCAATCTGCTTACAGAATTGAGCGTCTTCGTCGGCGATTTCATTAGCCGTCCTTAACGCAACCGCGATTTTTTCTTTTACGCTTTCCGCGCCATTCATGGCCTTAAGCTGGCGCTCTACGGCCCAAGCAAGGTTTATCGCCGTCGGCCGGGTGGCGATTAATTTTTTTCCGGCTTCAAACATAAATCTATCAAAAACAACCTCCGACGCGATATCTTCCGCCAGCGCTTCTGTTGCCGCTAAATACATCCCGTATCCGGCTGTCGCGCCTATGAGTCCCGCGCCCCGGACTTTCATCTCGCTAATCGCCGAAACCGCGTCATCCGCGGTTTTTAAATCCTCAATAATAAATTCATGCGGCAAGCGGGTCTGGTCAATGATTTGAATTATTTTAGGATCGTCCGGCCTTAGCCAGATTGTCCGGTAATGGTTGTTATGCACTCTCATAGTTTAAAGAATAACAGCTAGCTTGGTTGATAGTCAATTGAGTCAGTTAAAAGAAAATAAAAAACTAGGCATTAGCCCAGTTTTTATGTGTGTAGTCCCTAGGGGAATCGAACCCCTGTTACCAGGATGAAAACCTGGTGTCCTAACCACTAGACGAAGGGACCATAATAATAAATTCCAAATTACAAATTACAAAAATTTGAAAAAATAAAAGCTCTCTTGCGGAGCTTTTATTATTATAACAAAAAACCGACTGTTGTCAATATTTTGGCTAAAATTCACGGCATATTTTACTTGTTAAAAGTCCTAAGGTATAATAAATTTATGACCTCTGACAAAAAACCAAAACTACTGATAATTGACGGTAACGCGCTTATCCACCGGAGTTTTCACGCCTTGCCGGCGACCATGATGACTAAAAGCGGGGAAATAACCAACGCGGTTTACGGCTTTATCATGATCCTTTTAAAATCCTTAAAAGACGTAAAGCCCGAATACGTGGCTTTGACGCTGGACAAAAAAGGCCGGACTTTCCGGCATGAAGCCTTTGACGATTACAAGGCGCACAGGGTCGCCGCGCCCATGGAATTATATAAGCAGATCCCGCGGATTAAGGAATTCGCGAGGGCTCTAAATATTCCCATTTACGAGATGTCAGGCTATGAGGCTGACGACCTTATCGGGACGATTTCGCGGAAAGTTGACGGCGAAGTTGAAAAAATTATCGTTACCGGTGACCTGGATACGCTCCAGCTCGTAAATGATCATACTAAGGTCTACACCATGAGCCACGGCCTTTCGGACAGCGTTATTTATGATGAACAAAAAGTCCGTGAACGCTTTGACGGACTCGGGCCGGATCAGATGATAGACTACAAAGGCTTGCGCGGCGACCCGTCGGATAATATTCCGGGCGTGCCGGGCATTGGCGAAAAAACCGCCATTGAACTATTAACAAAATTTAGGACTTTGGACGGGGTTTATGAATATTTAGAAAACAGACAACAGACAACAGACAACAGACGAAATAAAAACAAAAAGACTGAAGAAGAAATCAAACCCCGCATCGCCGATTTACTCGTAAACAACAAAAAGCAAGCTTACTTAAGCCAAAAACTCGCCCGGATTGAATGCGCGGCTAAAATTGATTTTGATTTAAATGAAACTAAATTTGGAGAATTTAATAAAGAAAAAATCATAAAACTATTCAGTGAACTGGAATTTAAATCGCTTATCCCGAGAATAAAAGAAATCGGAACTAAGGACGGCGGAATTGCGGCCGGGGATGAAAGTCCGGCTGAAGATAAGTTTGAAAGGAATAAAAAAACATTTAAATATTGGCTCGTGGATGATGAAAAAAAGTTTGAAAAATTCATCACTATCCTGAAAAAACAAAAAATTTTTTGCCTGGATACGGAAACTTCGGGCTTTGACGCCCATTGCTCCTCGCTTTTAGGCGTAAGTTTTAGCTGGAAAGAAGGCGAAGCCTGGTTTATAAAAGTAAAAAACCAGGCTAATAAAACCTGCGTAAAAAGTGCGAGAAACCTCAATTTGTTCGCTAATCCGGAAACCGAAGACGCTTTTCCGGCGGCCGTTTCCGGAAAAGACGGCCTTGAACTAAAAACGATCACTACCGCGTTAAAAGCGATTCTCTCTGACCCGAAAATAAAGAAAACCGGCCACAACATCAAGTTTGATTACAAAATCCTAAAAATGTCCGACATGGAAACAACCGGAATTTATTTTGACACCATGATCGCCTCCTACCTTTTAAATCCCGGCGGCCGCCAGCACGGACTTGACGCTTTAACTCTCGCGGAGTTCGGCTTTGAAAAAATTTCCAAAGAAGACCTTTTAGGCAAAGGAAAAATTAAAATCGGCTTTTCGGAGATTGACGCGGAGAAGCTAAGCCTTTATTCCTGCGAAGACGCTGATTTTACTTTCCGGCTTTTTAAAAAACTTAAAAAAGAGTTACCGGATCGCGGCCAGGAAAAACTTTTTCATGAAATTGAAATGCCTTTGGTTCCGGTACTCGCTGATATGGAACTCGCCGGGATAAAAATTGACGCAAGATTTTTAGGAAACATGGAAGAAAAAATAAAAAAGGAAATCGCTAAGCTGGAAGAAAAAATCTGGAAATTATCCGGGGGAAAATTTAACATCAATTCAACGAAACAGCTCAAAGAAGTTTTATTCATAAACTTAGGAATTTCCACCCTTGGCGTGGGAAAAGGAAAAACTGGTTTTTCCACCTCAGCCGACGAACTTTTTAAATTAAAAGATAAGCATCCTATAATCCGGCCTTTAATGGAATACCGGGAACTTTCAAAGCTCCAAAATACCTACGTAAAGGCTCTGCCCGAACTGATTAATGAAAAAACCGGGCGGGTCCACACCAGCTTTAACCAGTCCGTAACTTCTACCGGCCGGCTCTCCTCAACCGAACCGAATCTGCAGAACATCCCGATCCGCACCGAACTCGGCCGGGAAATAAGAAAAGCTTTTATCGCCGAGCCCGGCTTCTCGCTTCTTTCCGCCGATTATTCGCAGATTGAACTCCGGCTCGCGGCTCACGCTTCGGGCGATAAAAAAATGCTAAAGGCTTTTAAAGAAGGTCTGGATATCCATTCGGCAACGGCCGCGGAAATAAACAATCTGCCGCTTGATAAGGTAACGCCCGAAATGCGACGCGAAGCCAAAGCCGTAAACTTCGGTATAATCTACGGCCAAGGGCCGCGCGGTCTTTCCGAGTCGGCCGATATCCCTTACGACCGGGCAAAGGAATTTATCAGCGGATATTTTAACGTCTACGCGGACGTAAAAAAATATATTGATAAAAGCATAGAAAGCGCGCGGGAAAAAGGCTTTGCCGAAACAATTTTCGGCCGAAAAAGATACCTGCCGGAAATAAATTCTCCGGCTATCCAGATTAAAAAAGCCGCCGAGCGCATGGCCATCAACATGCCTTTGCAGGGCGCGGCCGCCGATATGATAAAAATCGCCATGATAAATATTTCACGAATTTTAAACGAACATGAAACAAATAACAGCGAATCCGTTTCCGGAGTCAAAAATACCAATAAAAAAAATACCGAAATCAGGATGCTTTTGCAGGTTCATGACGAGTTGCTTTTTGAGGTGAGAGAGGATAAAATCCAGGAGTGGTCAAAAATCGTAAAAAACGCCATGGAGGACGTGGCAAAACTCAAAGTCCCAATTATCGTTGATATAAAAGCCGGAAAAAATTGGGGCGAGATGGAGAAGATAAAAATATGAAATTAAGCCAGCTAAACAATAAAAAAAAATCCAATCCGAAGACTTTTGTTTTTGACAGTTTTTTTCTGGATAAAAACAAAGGTGAGATAAGGTTTTGCTACAAGTTGGATAATAAGCATGGTTTTACCGAAATTTTAAAGCTAAAGGATGAAATAATAAACTGGAAAAAAGTAGACAATGAAGCGCTTAACCGAACCTTATTCAACCTGCACCTCATCATTGGCATAAGCTACTGGAAGACTTTTTGCCCGAAAAAAATTATTATCAATTCCGGCGTTTTAAGTAAAGACGAAGCTCTTTATTGGAACAAAGCCTATACGATCGGGATGGGAGAGTTTTATTACAAAAATATAATTGACTTCAGAGGACTCGTGAAATTCCCTTACGAAAACAAGCGATCAGTACCCGTCCGCCTAAAAATGAAAAACCGGACGCTAGCGCCTTTGGGCGGTGGAAAAGATTCCATTGTAACCGCCGAAATCCTTAAAAAAAACGGCTATGATTTTACCTTATTCAGCCTGGGCGACAGCCGGATTCAAGAAGAAACAGCCAAAATCGTCGGTAAAAAAAGAATGATTTTTGAAAGAGTGGTTGATAAAAAATTGTTCCGCTTAAAAAATGCCTTTAACGGACATATTCCTATTTCGCTTATCTATTCGTTTTCCGCCCTGCTCGCGAGCGTAATATATAATTACAAATACATCGTTTTTTCCAATGAGCAAAGCGCTAATTTCGGCAATGTAAAATATCTCGGAAAAACCATAAACCACCAGTACAGTAAATCCCTTGAAGCTGAAACAGATTTTTATAATTATGTGCATAACTTTATAACGCCGGATATTGATTCTTTTAGTCTGCTCCGGCCGTTTTCCGAATTAAAAATTTCCCGGCTTTTTTCCGCTCATGAAAAATATTTCAGCCATTTCTCCAGCTGTAACCAAAATTTTAAACTAAATAAAAAAACTAAAAAAAGGTGGTGCGGAAAATGCCCTAAATGCGCCTTTACTTTTTCCCAGCTTTCCGCCTTTCTCCCGAAAAAAGACCTTATAAAAATTTTCGGCAAAAATCTTTATAACGATCAGACTCTGCTTAACCTATATCTTGAGTTATTGGGCGAAAAAAACGTAAAGCCTTTTGATTGCGTCGGCACGCCCGGGGAGGTTAAAGCCGCCATGCTTTTTGCTGAAGAAAAAAATGAATTCGCCGACAATTATATTATTAAATACTTCCGCGATAACATAATGCCCGGCATAAAAAATAGAAAGGAGCTTGCTAAAAAAACTTTAAATATCAAAGGCAGGCACTGCATTCCTAAAAAATTTCTTCCTGCGCTAAGCGGAATAAAGTAGCTTTATGCAATATAAAAAAATAATTATTCTCGGCTTCGGGGTGGAGGGAAAAAGCGTTTACGCGTACTTGAAGGAAAAATATCCTGAAGCCCGCTTTGCTATCGCCGATAAAAACAATATAACAGTCCCCGGTTCGGCGGAAGTATTTTTCGGCAAAAATTATCTTAAGAATATCGGCGACTATGATCTTATCGTAAAAACTCCCGGCATTTCCCCCAATACCAAAGAAATAAAAGAAGCGCTTTCGCGAGGAACGGAAATAACTTCAATAGCTAATATATTTTTTAGTAATTGCCGGGGGAAAATAATCGGCGTAACCGGAACCAAAGGAAAAAGCACGACCGCCACCCTGATATATAAAATTTTAAGAGCCGCAAAAAAAGACGTTTATCTCGTCGGAAATATTGGAAACCCGCCTTTGAAATATTTAGGCGCTGATTCGGGCAAAGGAAAAATTTTCGTTTACGAATTATCAAGCTATCAGCTTAGTGATTTAAAAAAAAGCCCGCATATCAGCGTTTTTCTTACCATTTTTCCCGAACACATGCCCTATCACGGAAGTTACTTGAATTACAGGAAGGCCAAAGTCAATGTCGCTAAGTTTCAGGGTAAAGATGATTATTTTGTCTATAATTCAAGCTATAAATTCCTAAAAAATATAGCGAAAAAATCCAAAGCGAAAACTGTTGACTATTTAATTGATTGCCCGATAAAAAATGGCTGGCTATTTTATAAAAAAAATAAAATCATGCCGCTCGCGGAAATAAAACTGCTCGGCAAGCATAACCTTGAGAATATCCGAGCCTGTGTTTCAGCGGCAAAAATTTTAAAAGCGCCTGATTCCGCTATCCGCCGGTCAATAAAAAATTTCAAAGGCTTAAATCACCGTCTGGAATTCGTGGCGGAAAAAAAAGGTATAAAATTCTACGATGACGCAATTTCCACCACGCCCGAATCCACTATAGCCGCTATTGAAGTTTTTAAGGACTCTATTGGAACCGTATTTCTCGGCGGCGAGGATCGGGGGTATAAATTTTCCGGATTGGCAAAAAAAATATTTGAATATAAAATTCAAAATGTTGTCTTATTCCCGTCAAGCGGCGAAAGAATCTGGCAACAAATTGTAAAAGCATACAGGCTCAAGAAAACCGCTTTGCCAAAAAAACTAAACACTAAAAGCATGGCTGAAGCTGTTAAATTCGCCAGCCAGAACACGGAGAAAGGCCGTATCTGTCTCCTTTCTACGGCTTCGCCAAGCTACAGCATATTTAAGAATTTCATTGAAAAAGGAAATTTGTTTAAAAAAGAAGTAAGCCGGTTAAAATAACATGATCATTTTCCTTTACGGCCCGGACGATTTTCGCGCCAAGAAAAAATTAAATGAACTGAAAGAAAAATTCCGCCGGGAAATTGACAAAGCCGGAACCGATTTCGCGGAAATTGACGGCGAAAAAGCCTCGCTAGGCGGCATAAACGAGCTTATCGCTCCCGCGTCTTTATTTTCAAAAAAAAGGATGGTGGTGGTGGAAAATATTTTTCAAAATAAATCCGCGAGCATTTTCGGCGAACTCGCGAAACTTTTAATAAAAGAGGAAAAGGGGGAAAATATAATTATTTTCCGCGATTCAATCGCGAAAAAAGATAAATTAACCGGCCCAAAAGCCGAACTTTTTAAATTCCTCATTGGCCAAAAATATTCGCAGGAATTTGTAAACCTTTCGCGAAGCGACCTGATAAAATGGATTAAAAGCGAGGCTGATGCCGCGGGAGCGGAAATTAGCGCCAGCGCCGCGACCCTTTTTTCGGCTCTCGCGGAAAACCTCTGGCAGGTTCATAACGAACTGGAAAAAATTATCGCTTTTAAGCAGTCCGCCCTTTTGAAAAATGATTCTACTAAAAACAGCTCTGGAGAAAAAAACTTACCCCGGCCGATGATTGAAGAACGCGACGTTTTTGAAATGGTTCGGGGAAAACTGGATACAAACATTTTTTCTTTAACCGACGCGATCGGCGCGGGAAATAAAGGCCAGGCTTTAAAACTATTGGAAGAGCAAATTGAATCCGGCGCCGCCGAAACCTATCTTCTCTCTATGATTCTCCGCCAGTTTAAGATCATTCTCCGGATAAGGGCGGCTCTTGATCTCGGCGGCAATGGAAAAAGCATCGCCTCGTCTTTAAAACTCCATCCTTTTATTGTCCAGAAAGGAATCAGCCAAGCTCGTTTTTTTAGCCTTGATTCATTAAAAAAAATAATAAGCCGTCTCGTCCGGATGGATTACGAACTGAAAACCGGACAGGGAGATTTAAAAACCGGCCTGGCTCTGCTTATCGCCGGATTAAAATAATATATTTTTTGAATCACAAAATACCTACTTTCCTCCCCTTACTAAGGGGGAGGCCAGGAGGGGGTAATATAATCTCAGGTAAAACCCCTTCCCATCCCTCCCCTTCGTAAGGGGAGGAGTCCGTTTCAATTTAAAAATATTTACAGACGCAAAACCCCGCTTTCGGCGGGGTTTTTGATAAGTGTCAAACGCGATTTATTTTGCCTTGGAAGAAAAAACTTTATTAAACCGGGCGTGCAGGCGGGATTTTTTCCGGTCGCGCGTATTAGGTTTAAGAATTCTTTTTTTCGCCGCCTTATCAATAGCTTTTAGCGACGCTCTGAGTAATTCTTTGGCTTTCTCGTCTTTAACCGCGATAGCCTTATCAGTTTTTTTCAAAAGTTTTTTTAATTCGGCTTTAACCTTTGAATTTTTCGCGTTTCTGACAACATTCTTTCTTAATTCTTTCTTGGCTGATGGTAGATTGGGCATAATCCTTGTTGATTAGTAATTGCCGCCTTTCCGGCGAACATGATAAATAACTTATTTGAGGTGTGAGAGATGATATATTTCTATCATATTTTTCCTTTTTTTTCAAGGCCAGCCAGTTTTATTCGTTTTTTAGCCAGGTTATAAAGAAAAAACGAAATTAAAACAGTGAGAATTATAAGGCTCGTAATCTGCGCGTGCCTGAGGCCGAAAAAATAATACGCTTCGTCAATTCGGATGAATTCGGTAAAAAATCTAAGAAGAGAATATAGAATCAGATAGCAGGCGACAGAAAATAAAAAATAGAAATTACTAAACTTTCCTTTTTTAATTATCCACGCGTTAACTCCCAGCATTATCGCAAATATCAGCATACTGCCGAGGCTTTCGTATAAAAAAGCCGGATGAAAATATTCTTTGGCCATGAACCGGAACGGCCGGTTTATTATATCAATCGGAATGCCCCAGGGTAAATCAGTCGGGCGGCCAAAAAGCTCCTGATTAAAGTAATTGCCCCATCTTCCGATCGCCTGCGCTAAAGCCAAGCCGGGAACGATTATCGCGGCCAGCATCCAAAAACCGGTTTTTCTTTTTTTTGCGAACCAATAAACCGTAATAAGGCCGGCGATTATTCCGCCGTGAATCGCGAGTCCGCCCTGCCAGACTTTAATAATGTCCAAAGGATAGGAAAAGTAATACTGCCACTCTATTAAGACATGAAAAACGCGCGCTCCGATTATCCCGAAAATAACCAGCCAAAAACTTAAATCCAGAATCTCGTCTTTGGAAATTTTATAATATTTCCCGAGCTTTACGGCCGCCGCGATCGCCGCCAAAATCCCGAGGACAATAAAAAACCCGTACCAATAAATTTGAATCAGGCCGAAAGATATTAAAACCGGGTCGGGATGGAAGGTGTGGAGAAAGTTAAACATAATTTACTCTAGTATATCACTATACAGTCAAAAGAAAAGGCCGGGAAATCCAAATGCGTCGTTTAATAAAACCACGTCGCAAATGAACTCCCGGCCCAAAAGGCCGAGCCTATACTGCGGGGTTGTTCTCCCGCAGGAATTCGTCTCTTGAGACCGTCGTCCAGACGGCCCTCAGAGAGAGTTTTACCTCCTCGTGAGGCGGGGGGGG
>Ga0209016_1001529_pt1 | contig 18101 bp, 10 predicted proteins | sample EPASupsiteSAE305_FD_187265 | JGI IMG/M metagenome (GOLD analysis project Ga0209016, IMG submission 187265) | Bioremediated contaminated groundwater microbial communities from EPA Superfund site, New Mexico - SAE3-05 (SPAdes) (version 2) | ecosystem: Environmental > Aquatic > Deep subsurface >...
CAAAGGCCATGGTCTTCATGCCGTCAAACCAGATCCCGGCGGTGCTGATGGCAAAGGGAGAGCCAACCGTGGTCCCGGCCTTGCTGATAAACTGGCCATAAATCTGAAACCGGCCAGATCCTGTCCCGCCTGGGTCATGCTCCCAGATTAGCAGATGATTCATCCCATCAAAGGCAACGGCTGTTGCTATGCCGTTGTCTCCGGTTGGGATAAAATCACCCACTTTAACCCCGGTGGTCGATATCATCTGCGCCCCGATGGATGTCGGGCTTGTCAGATGGTTTTCTATTCCCACCAGATAGTTGGTGCCGTCAAATGAGGCGGCCATTGAAGCGCCACCGGTTGCAATGGTGAAAGGTTGCGACACTGCATGGGCTGGCAATACGAAAGCAACTCCCAGTACACTGCAGATGACAGCAACAGACAGCCATGTTGCCAGGCATGCACACAAGCCTGATGTTGAGCGTTTCATGGATCACCTCCCTGAAATTTTTCATATGTACTATTTATAGCAGGTGTTACACAAAATACAAACGCCCCCTACAGTGATTACTGGAGGGGGCGTTTGTCAACAGATGCTGCAGTTTTACGCTATTTGATAATAACCTGATCTAAAACCAGACTGCCGCTCTGGATGGTAAGAGGTCCCACTGTTGAGAAATCTGTTGTCCCGCGACTGTTAAAACCATCATCAAAACCACCCTTAAACGTAATCTGATCAGTGGATGTAGATCTGTTGAAAGTAGTAGCTGGCGCCTCAAAGGATTTCTGGCCAAGTATCTTCTGGCCGTTTGTGGCGCTGCTAAATGCAGCAAGAAGTGAATCGTAATAGGTTGTGAGACCATCGATCTTAAACGGTTGCAGGCCAAAGGTTGCCGTAACCCCCAGTGTATCACCGGTGAGTGTAAAGCTGCAGACACTGGTGCTTGAACCACAGTTGGACCAGGTGACAAATGATGAGCCTGGTGCAGGGACTGCGGTCAGTTGAACCGTTGCGCCGCCCGGGATGCCACTATAGCTGCAACTGGTAGCACTGCAGGTACCAGTTGATAACCCGTTTATCTGAACCTGAACCGAACCGTCACCTGAACCGCTTCGTTGCACTCCCAGGGTATAGGTTGTGCCGGGGGAGGCAAACAGGTTGATTTCAGTTGCAGAATCAGCCGCAAACACAGCAACTGAATAGGGTGAATTGTTGAATATGTAGCCAGATTTGACTGGTGCAAGCGAGATGTTCGTGTTGGGAGGAACATTCAGTATTCTGATCAGGCCGCTGCTGTCGGTTGCCGTACCGCTCCAATCCCCTGCAGTAACATTACGATATTGTACCGTATAGCCGGCGGTTGTTGTTGCTGTTGCCCCTACAAGTAATGATTGGGTGCTGCTGTCTATAAGTCTTGCAAAAATAACACCCGTTCCTGACTGCAAAGGAATGCTGCCTACCGGACTCAAGAAGTAAACAAAGTTACTCCAGTCCACATTTACTGCTGTTGGGTAATTGAAACGTTGCGAATAAACCGGCATGTAGCCTGAAACGGTCATCAATAACCTGAAGTAGGTACTGACTGGCAGATTGGTCAGGGTAAAACTGCCATTGCTGTCTGATGTCGTACTGTTGCCGGAGGGGGTGTTGTTGTTGCTGGGATCAACCTGGGTAATGGTGACATTGGCAAGAGGGGTGCCACCGCTGCCTGCTATAACGGTCTTGCCGGTAAAAGAGACGCTGGTAGGTGCAGCTGAACCGAATATGCCGGCTTCCAGTACCGAATCTGCCGGTACGCTGAATGTTTGCGGGCTGAAGGTGTAGCCTGTCTTACTTGGTGTAATGGTAACATTGATGTCGGGGGTTACATCCAGAATTTTTATGATACCGCTTTCGTCTGTTGAGGTGCCGGTGAAGGCGCCGGTGCTTGAGTTCAGATACTGCACCGTGTAGCTTGCAATCGTTGCGGTTACGCCGCTTAATGCCTGCCCGGTGGTGCTGTCAACAAAGGTGGCAATAATCGCCCCTTTACCGCTGGTCAGGCCAAGATTTGCCTGAGTCAGGAAGTAGTAGGGGGTGTTGCTTATATTAAGGCTCGTAGCAGAGTTGAAATACTGAGTGTAGACAGGCACTAAGCCAGGATAGGTCATCACCAGCCTGAAAGGGGTGCTGGCTGGCAGGTTGTTTAAGGTAAAAGAACCGTCAGCTCCTGAGGTTGTTGTGTTGCCAGGATTACTTTCCTGCGCGATGCTGACACCCTGCAATGGGCTTGGTCCTGCAGGTGTAAGGGCTCTACCGGTAAAGCTGATGGTGCCAGCGCTGCTACTCATGGTGAATGAGGTCTGGTGGGCGGCCTGGTTGCCGTAGCGGTCAGAAACAGTGAGTGTCCAGGAATAAGGCACACCTGCAGTAAGAGTTGTTTTGCTGGCCTCTTCATCAGCATTGTACAGTATGGAGGTTTGTGTTGAAGGCAGGTCATCGGTATTCCAGTAGGCATCGGCACCATTTAGCCAGAGAAAATAGTGGTAAGGTGATGGAGGGCTTGCAGGCGCTGACCAACTGAAGGTCGGTATGCCGTTGGTATAAGGGACAGTACCGGCTGGTGAAAGATTGCCGGCAAAGCTGGTGAGGAAATTACCAACGCTCACAGTAAACTGCTCACTGGTGCTGTCTGGGTACTGAACCGTATAGGTGTACTGATTGCCGGTTGCCGGAGTGACCGTTAAGCCGGGCCAGATGCGAAATTCCTGGCGATCATTAAGGCCTATGGGTGTGTTGTCTTGAAGACCCGGGCCGCTCACATACACGTTAACCGGTTGTCTGGCCTGGCTTTCTACAGAAAAGCCCAGATTCTTGTTGGTGCTGATGCCGTCAGAGGTCCAGTTATTGGTTTGTATGGTGGCATAGGCATTACGCTGGGTAATGGTTGGAGAGATGCCGGTGGTGTTGCTGGAGCCGACAACAACCTCTTCTGAGGCGTAAATGCTCGGTTGATAGTCAAGGTCTCCCGGTCCATGAACGCCGTCCTGATTAACATCAAGGATGGCATGGAAGGAATAGGTGCCGGCCGGTACATTGCTGATGCTGTAACTGTTTGCCCCGGAAGTGGATGGTGTCGGAATGATGGCTGAGTAAAAGAGAGGGTATTGTCCGTCCACCTCTTGGTGAAGTACGACAATCAGCGGTTTTGATGTGCTGACTCCGGAAAGGGAAACCGTGCCGGATACCGTGACGCCGCCGGTACGGGTAGTCACCGGCACCCACCCTGTGGAAGCAGTAGTTGCCCCCACATACGCCGTTACCTTGTAGTACAGATTCGTGCCGCCACCGTTGTGAAAAAACATATATGAGTCTTTACCGGAGTCAACCTCCTGAGTGCTGGCTCCGCTGTCGCTTTCACTGCTGTTCCATGAAACAACGTACTTATCCGCAATCGGCAGGCCGCTGTCAGATTCGTAGTTTCTCCAGATTACCGTGTTGCCACCATTACCTTGGTACGCAATGATTTCATTGGCCTGGGGGGCAACCGGTGTTGGTGTTGCCAGTGTAAGGTTGGCTGAGGTGCTGCCTATTATAACCGGTGTTCCCAGGGTTACGGCAGGGTCATTGGCATGCTGAACCCCGTTGCCCTGTGTATCAACAAAGGCAGAAAGGATATAGGTGGCTTGAGTATAGCCGCCATTAAAAGAATCCGGCAATCCGCTGATGGTGTAAGAACCGGCAGCAGGAATGCTTATGCCGTATGACCAGTCACCTCCCCAGTCGGTTGGTGTGGCCTTGATGTAGATCCGGCCGGTTTTGCCGGTGTTGTTGGTTACAGTACCGCTGATGGATGCTGCCAGGCAGATGCTTGTCAGGCTCAGCAGGATGATGGCCAATAAAGGTACTATAATCCTGGATAAACTACGCATCGCTACCCTCCATTTTGACGCTGATTGTATACGGTAAAATACCGTTAGCCAGCTGGATTGTCAACCATTCAGTACGGTTTGTTTTTTAAGTAATTTTAGTGTTATCGGATAGTTATGTGGATGATTGCTAGTTGATAATGATTTGGTCAAAAATTAATGTTCCAAGGCTGATCGTTAAAGGAGCATTGATGGTTGAATAATCAGCTGATGTTCTATTGGTGACATTAAATCCATCATCAAGCCCCCCACGTAAAACTGCTGTTATTTCTGGTCTGTTAAAGCTGGTTCCTGTGGAGGCAAAGCTTTTTTGGGTAAGTATGACTTCGTTTTGTTGTACAGCGGAGAACGCTTCGACCAGAGAGGGAAAGTACCGAGATGTGCCTTCAATAGTGAATGGCTGTAAGGAGAAAGAGGCACTAGCGGTTTTGTCGCTGTCCATGAAGATATAACAGGGATTTTCCTGGCCTGAACAGTTGCTGCCTACCCAGCCGATAAAGCGAGAGTTAGCACTTGGGACTGCCGTGATCACAGCGGTACTGTTTGCAATAATTGAAAAAATGCAGGGAAACTGGGTGCAGGTATCTTCGGAAGAACTGCTTATGGAGCCATTACCTGAACCTGATTTTTGTAGTGCTAGAGAATGGGCCGGCCTGTGCGATAGTGTTAAACCGGTTTCCAGCACTGAGCCGTCCGGTACGGTGGCATTATAGCTGTTTATATCGTACCCATACTTATTTGCAGAAAGTTCAACTGCATGATTTGCCGGGATAAAAGCTATAAATGTACCACTGGCATCCGTTGCTTCAGCAGCAAGAAAGTTACCGCTTGATGCATCAAGATACATGATCTGAGTCATAGGGTTGTCTTGACTGGCTCTAACATTACTGAGTGGTAATCCGCTGATGCTATCAACAACCGTCACTATGACGGCGCCTTGGCCTGGCAATAATGGCAGTTCAGCAGGTGTTAACAGAGAGTAAGGATAGGTTGAGATAGTGAGCTCCTCAGTTGCCAAAAAATTACTGGTATAAACAGGCAGATAAACGTTTTTGCTGATTTTTAGACGGAATGGGGTTAGGGGAATGCCGGAGATTGTAAAGGAACCATCAACATTTGATAACGTAGAAAAAGCCGGAGCTCCATCAATTTCAATCAGTGCGCCTGATACAGGTGTCTTTAGTCGATCATTTAGTGTTCCGGTGATGCTCGCTGCCTGACAGATGCTGCTTAAGACCAGCAGCATGATGGCCATAATGGGCAGTATGAACCTTGCCGAACTACGCATGCTCAAGCCCTCCTGTGTTGTAAATATGATGAATGAGACAGAGGCCTAAAAAATAACGGGATTGTCTGGCTAGCTCAGGCAACCCCGTTACGCGATCCGCTGGATGAAAGTTCTATTTTACGACCAGATTTTCCACCGTCAGGCTGCCGCTGGAGATGGTCAGGATACCTGAAAGCGTGCTGTACAGCCCTGCATTACTGTTGAATCCGGCATCGTAGCCGCCTTTAATGGTAAGTGCTTTGGTTACTGTCAGGTTTTCAGTAAACGGTTCAACGGTCAGGGTGCTTGCGTTATGAAGTTCCCGTGCCAGTATGGTTGCACCGGAAGCTGCAGGATCATTTTGGGCAAGGGTTAGCGTATCGTAACCGTTTCCGCCACTGATCTTGGCTTTGTACGCGCCGCTAAAGTAACCGTAAACAGTGGTATTTGTATTTATTGCAAAACTGCATCCGTCGGTACCGGAGCAACCTCCTCCGGACCAGCCGGAGAAAGTTGAGTTTGCGTCTGCCGCAGCAGCAAGGGTTACGTTGCTACCGCTATCAAACGTTGCTGAACAGGTGCCGGTTTTTACGCCTCCATTTACGGAACTGCAAGATATGCCGGATCCGTTGATGCTGCCGCCACCCTTGACAACCCCTGCGCTGAAGTAGCCATGGCTGACGGTGAGGGTGTGTTGTGAGGGGGGAGCCCCAAGTACGCTGACATCATCAATGTGGATGTCATTGCCCCAACCGCTGATTCCTTTAAAAATAAGGTAATTGGTTGTACCGGTAAAAGCGCCTGGAATGGAAAAAGAGTAGTTATACCAGCCAGTATTGGCAACAGTGGGTGACAGCGTTGTTAAACGATTAACTGTTCCCAGTAGTGTTGCTCCGGTCAGATTATTAACTGTGTTGATGTAGATTTCTACGCGATCATCATTTGTTGATCCTGAATATGTCGTAGGGTCCCGGTACATCCAGAAAGAAGCGGTGTTGCTGGTTGTACCTGCTAGAGAAAAGGCAGGAGATAGTAACGCGGCTGAGTTTCCAGAAGATACGGTATATGAATTAAAGAATGCTAGATTGTCACCGCTGTGGGCTGCAATAGCTGAAGGATGAACGGTTCCGGTATTTGTCGCCCATACTCCACCACTTGATATGACGCTGGAGGACCACCCTGCTGGTAGTGACGGTGTGCTGGCACCATCAAAATTTTCGCTAATCAGAGTGGTTGCCGTTGCAAACGTTGCTGAAACGGTCGTGTCACCAGTCAGACTGACCACGCAGGTTCCGGTGCCGGAACAGCCACCGCCGGACCAGCCGGTGAAGATGGAGCCGACATCAGCTGTGGCTGTCAGAGTCACAGAACTGTCTTTGTTGAATATCGCACTACATGCTGCCCCGCCGGTGCCGCAGGTGATACCGCCGGGGCTTGATGTTACAGTGCCGTTGCCGGTAGGTTGCACGGTGAGTGTTGCAGGTGTGCAGACCGTTGAAAAATCAACCCCCCATTTATTGCCGGTGCTTGCTGCACCGTCTATTGAAGTACCTGTTGTAATTGATTGTGAATTCGAGGAGAAGGTTACCCCGCTCTTTGTGATTGCGATGGTAAACGCAGCACCTGAAGCTACATTTTTGAATGAGTAAATGCCGTTGCTGTTGGTCGTGGTGGTGAGTGGACTGTAGCCGGATCTTGTTGCCGTTACCGTAGCGTCACTGATGGGTGATCCGCTGCAGTCAGTGGCCCTGCCGCTGATTATTTCACCAGTGCCGGTTTTGTAAACGTTGTAAACTACTTTGTACACAGAGTTGAAACTATAGTTGGTGCCAATGTCGGGTAGATTGTACCAAAGGTCGCTACTTCCTGCCCAACCCATATTAAGATGATGATACATGGTGCTGGATTGATAGCCATAGCCATCACCAACAATGGCATGTCCACCACTGCTACCGGTAATACCAAAGAGTACCGGCAGGCCGGCATCAAGGTTAGGGTTAACCATGGCGTTTCGAGCGTCGGTCGGCATATTGCTGCCGTCGTTGTATCCCTTAACGGCATTACTGTATCCAAAAGTGGATTTTAGTGCTGTTGCAGATTGTAAGGTGTCAGCGCCTGAAGAGCTTGCTGTGTAATTCATATTGACTGCAGCACCGGCGTCGTGCATCAAGCGGCCAATGGCTTGACATTGCGCCGTGGTGACACCACTGGCCGGTACAAGTGTCATAGAAGCCCAATCATACGGCCCGCCGGTTCCATTACCTCCCATGAGAGCCTCTGACCTGGGGACGTCGTCTACGACAATCGCATAGGTGGCTGTTCCAACAGATGTCGTTGGGGACTGGTGAAAACGCATTAACTGTGACAAGGCGGTGGCTACGCAGCCGGTAACGTAATTGTTGGGAGTATAGTAATTGTAGCAGTTAGAGCCGCTTACAGTACTCTGGCTCCATTTGCTTTGCACAAGTGGTGATACCCGAACGTCGGAAATGCTGCTCAGTCCGTACTCCAGGTCTGCTTGTGCGGTAAGCAGGGTGTCCCATTTTTTCTGAACAGTGCCCTGTTGTTGGGGACTGGTGGTGTCCGCCGCGTCTTTGGCGCCGTCTTGTTTGCGGACATGCGCCATCCTTCCCGGCAGGTCTTTCCTGACCAGTGCTCCAAGTGGATTGTCATCTGAGTCAACATACTGTCCTTCAGAGGAAAAGGCGATAATCGGTTCTATACGATCATCTGCAGGGAGAATGACAAACCCTGCAGGCTTCAGATATACAACATGATACAGGTTGCTTCCGGTGCTGTCTTTAAAGGTTGCAACGTCACTAACGGACGTCCCCAGGGCAGACTTGAGCGGCGTGGCATCCATGCGGCGCCATGCCTGGGTGGCCGATTTGGCCTGTTCAGCTGTTATCGGTTTTGCCAGAGCTGAAGAGAACATTGTGGTAAACAGGAGTGTTACCGTCAGTAGAAGCAGGCTTCTAATTTTCATTGGTACACCTTCATTGCGTTAGTTTGTAATGTGTTTTTGATGACCTTTAATTCTAACCAGGCACTATTTGATTGGGGTTACTTGATAACGATATTTTCCACCGTCAGGCTGCCACCGGAGATGGTCAGGATACCCTGCAGGTAACTGTATAAACCGGTTAGTCCATTGAAATCAGGATACCATCCGCCCGATAGTGTAACCGCTTTATTTAAACTTAAGGTCAGATCACTATTAAACGTATCCTGTACCAACATAATAACATCACCACTGTTTGCAGCCTCATAACCGTCACTGATTGTTTCATAGCTTGCGCCGTTAAGGATTTTTACCTTGTTGGGTGAGTTAAACGTTGCGGTGACATACTTGCGTTCGTCCATGATGAGGTTGCAGGTTGTGCCGGATGGGGTTGTACATCCGCTCCAGCCACCGAAGGTTGATGAACCTGACGGTGTAGCGATCAGGGTTACCAGCGTCCCCAGATTATAGTTGGTGGCACATCCGCCGCTTGTTGAACAGTTGATTGAATAAGGGTTCATCAGGACATTACCGCTTCCCGCTCCCTGGATAAACACGTCAATAGTACGTACCATATAGATCTGGTCCACCCAGCCGGTGTCTGATCCACTGCTCACAGAACCATCTTTTGAATAGATCCAGCTCAGCGTGTGGGTGCCTGACGGGATAGCGATGCCAGAAACCTGAGTCCAGTCTACGTTGCCGCTAATGCCGCTGTTTTGGGCTACACCATTAATATAGAATTTTAAAAAGTCCCAGCTGGACTCAGAAGAAACTTTCCACCAAAAGCTCAGGTAACCCGGTCCGGTTACGGTAAATTGCATAGATGATGACTGGTTGTCGTTGATATCGCCACTTTGTGCCGCGCTACTGCCATCATGGGTGGTTGTTGACTCGGGGAACCAGTTGGCATTACCCGAAGTTGTTACGGTGATGCCGGGAATATTAAGCGCCTCACCAAGGGTTGTCGTTGCAAAGGTTGCTGTAACGGTTGTGTTGTTTGCCAGACTTACCACGCAGGTTCCGGTGCCGGAGCAGCCACCGCCGGACCAGCCGGTGAAGATGGAACCTGCATCGCCGGCAGCAGTCAGGGTCACTGTCTCATTTTGCAGGAAGCTTGCCGAGCAGGTGCTACCGCATGAGATGCCTGTCGGCGAGGAACTGACCGTGCCACTGCCGGTGCCGTTTTTAGAAACAGTCAGGGTCTTGGTAACAGGCGGGATAAAGGAAAAACTGCCGGTCATGGTGGCTGCTGGAGCTGAAATACCGGTCAGGCTGAAGTTGGTGGCAGTTCCACTGTAGTAGTTAGAGTTTGGTGTGGTGCTTGGCCCCCAACTGGCATTGTTGGAAGCATAGTAGAGGATGGTGCTGCAGCCTCTGCTTGTACCGGCCAGCATGTTGCAGCTTGCGGTGCTGGCCTGAACCGGCGCAACCCCCTGGTGGCCGCCACCGGCAACGTTGTTTACTGTGTAACTGTTAATGTCATTACTGCCAGCTGTGCCGGATGTTATGTCAATATGGGTGATCAGTAAACCACCCAGCCAACCTGAGCCTAATTGACGCTTGATACCGAGGTCCCAGCCGGTTGGGTAGCGGTTTTCAACCAGAAAATATTCTGTACTGTTGATGGCAGGAGATATGAATTTATAGGCTGAGCTTTGAGAAGATAGCGGGTGGGCCAGTGACAGTGCTCCTGATGAAGTTGGGGTTATTGGCGTCGTCCAACCAAGAAATTCCCTTGACCAGACATCCAGAGCAGTTGGCGTTGTACCGCCTGTCTCCCATACTCCACCAACATAATCTCCGCCCCAACTGCCACCTGCCATGAGCGAAAAAATCCCCATGGCGCCGTTGGTGCCTGATATATCATATAGATCCGGTAGCCCTCCCATCTGGTGTCCCAATTCATGGGCAATCACACCCATGGTCATTTGAGTTGTCGCGTTATAATATTCGCCGTTCTGGGACCAACGCTGGACGTTCTTGGTACCGGCTGTAAGTCCGGTGCCTGTTGTCCACCAGGCGTGGGCCCAGACCGATGGGGTGAGGCCGGAACTTGCAGAGGTCTCATAGCCTGCAACAATAAAATAGATCATTGCCTCGCTTGTCTCAATGATGCCGTTATTGTTTGTGTCCAAGCTGGCATAATCAACATACGGCGCTGCTGCGGAAAGTGCGGCATTTCCCCAGGTTTGGTCAGAGTAAAAGGTGTAGTTTCCACCGGTGTTGGGGTGGTTGGTTCCAAGAGTAACAGAAATAATGCCAGTTGAACTGCCGGGCTGGCTGGTTGTAACCGGGGAGACGTTTAAGGTGTTGAACGAGTTTTCTTTATAGTATTTGGCAACTGATTTTGCCGTGGAATCAAAAACAAGGCTGTTCCATGATGCCGGTGTGGTAGCAAGTGCCCGATCGGCAAAGCTGACAAGGATAAGTAACAACTTCTTTGAGCCTGAAACCGGTACCGGCACCCAGTCGCCAACAGCTGCAGAAACAGTGCCGCCTGATATAGTTGCCGCTTTGGCAGCGTTTAAACGTTCTTGATACACCTCTTTCAACATCAGGCTCATCTGCTCTGCATGCTCTTTGTTGCGGGGGGGGATTAACCCTTTTTTTATGTTCGACGGGGCGTTTGATCCGTCTGGCAATACTCTTATGCCGGAACCTTTCAGGGTACCGTCGGTGTTTTGTTCTGCATACTCCCAGAATCCGTTTGATTTGTTGCGGATAATGGTATGACCGCTATCTATATGTTCGGTCCAGTTCTGAAATTCGTCACCGTGCAGTCGAGTCACAATTTTTGAACCATCCGGCTGGCTGATGGTGACCGGGTCGGGATTTGCCGGTCCGGCATACAGTTGCGTAGCGAAAAGACTGAGACAGATGAAAAAAATGAGAATTCTGTTAAGCATTGACGTACTCCTCTATGTAGGATTCTATTTAATTATCAGATTTTCCACCGTCAGGCTACCGCTTGTCCCCCCGATGGTCAGGATGCCTGAAAGTGTACTGTACAGCCCTGCGTTGCTGCTGAATCCGGCATTATAGCCACCCTTTAAGGTGATCGGCTTGGTAATGGTCAGATTTTCCACAAACGGTTCCACCGCCAGGTTGGTTGCGTTATGAAGCTCACGGGCCAGGATGGTTGCACCGGAACCGGCGTTGGTATGGGCAAGGCTTAACGTGTCATGGCCGTTACCACCGCTGATCCAGGCCTTGTAGGCACCGGAAAAGGTGCCGGTTACGGTGGTGTCTGCAGTGATGGTGAAGCTGCAACCGCCTGCTGTGGTACAACCGGTAGGTCCGCTGAATGTACTAAAGGTTGAGTTGGCATCTGGTGCAGCAGCAAGGCTTACTGAATCCCCCGGGTTAAATGAGGCGCTGCAGGTTCCTGTTTTGGTTTCTCCATTGACAGAACTGCAGGAGATGCCGGAACCACTGATGGTACCGCCACCCTTGATAGCGCCGGCAGATGTGTAGGCGTGGTTGACGGTAAGAAGGTGAAGAGGTGCAAATGCAGCCTCAATTGTACAGTTGGCGACAATCTTGCCTGAGGTGTAGCTGTGAGTTGAGCTGTTGTAGCTTCCCTGCGGGCAGGTCCCACCTAGGGGCGTGACAACCCCATAGCCGGAATTCGGGGTTATGGTGAAGGTAGCTGAAGAACCGCCGGTTATTGTCTGCATAGTTGCTGGGCTGATAGTGCCGCCCGTGCCCGCACTTGGGGTGACAGAGAAGAGAACCGGTTGAATACCGGTCACAATAACATGCTCTGTGCCAAGCCAGGTATACCCGGCGGTAAAGTCGCCATCAACGTTGTAGTAGCCATCATTTGATCCGCTCCAACCCATATTGACATGCACATAGTTGGTGGCACCTGTCTGGTAGCCATCGGCAACGATCTCATGTCCGCCGCCGGAATCAAAAACAGAAAATATGATCGGGCGGGCAGGTGTTGCGTCAAATTCTGTCTTAAAGAGGTTGAACCAGGAGCTGCTGTCATAACCGCTACTACGGGAGTGTTGCACTGCACCGGTTTTGTAACCAAAATGGGTGGGCAGGATGCCTGGGTTATCAGCATATTCGTTACTGCCAGAACCCCCTGCCGATACACAGCCATAGTCCATATCCACGGCTATCCCCACATCAGAAATAAGCCGGGCAACAGCCTGAATCTGGGCCTGGGTGCTGGAGCTGGTCAGCTGTACCGGCATGTTGGCCCAATCGTAGGTGCTTTGGCTGAAATCACGGGAAAGTGTTGTGTTGTTCCAACTGTAGGAATGGCTCCCGCTCCCCTGGGCTGGCCATTGCCAGTAGCGCAGAACTTGTGACCAAGCCGTAGCAACACACCCTGTCAGGGTATGTGTGCAGGTACCCTTTGTACCGGTTCCGGCAGGAGTGTAGAGGTTGTAGGTATAAGGTGAGGTGTTGTCATTACCCTGGTCCCACGTGGTAGCCAGCAGGGGGCCAGTTGTTGCATACTTTGAACTATTGGTGGTCTTGACGTTAGTCGTTTCCACAGGCTGTGAAAAAAAAGCCCATGCCTTTGCTACCGGCGTTTCTGCAGAGCTGTTGAATGTACTGCCAGCTTTTGCGGTTGCACGATATTTCTGGATGTTTTTGTAGGTGGTTGTCATCTCTGGAAGAATCCAGGATGCAAAGGAGTTGGCCTCTTTTACACGCGCCGGCTCAAAGCGCGCTGTCTTGGAAAAAAGAACAACGGGGCTGAATTCATCATAATAGGGAATCAGCAGAAAACCGTTCGGCTTGACGGAGACATTATAGACTATCGGCGCAAGCTCATGCTCCACCAGTGTGATGGAGTCAACAGAAGGGGATTGACTGCCTGCCCATGCTCCAAAGTTGGCTACCTGATACTGAAGGAAGTTGTTTGCAACAGTCTTGATAAGCTCTTGCGGTACCTGAGCCGCGAAAGCGGTTGTTGAAACGCCTGATACTGATAAAAAGAGTAAAAGCAGTAACGCATGGAACGTTTTGGGCATGGTGGATTCTTTCATCAATTTATTGATCTATTTCAGAAAACAAACTGAGTTAAAATACCATGCTTTAAACGTTCGTCAAGATCTCTCTCCTTTTTTACGGCGCTGTCACCAGTACCGTCCGGCTGGTTGCGCCACCGGGATTTACCACCTGTATGCGCAGTTCTTTGGGGGCGGGTGAGTAGGGGTGTCGTTCGTAGATCATTCTGGTGCAGTCCTGATAGATAAGTCGTTCCGGTTGCGGGCCGTTGCCTGAATCAACTCTGATTCCATTGACCATAACGGTGCTGGTTTGCAGGAAGTTATCACCTTCAATGATCAGTTCGTAGCTGTTGACATGGTCGTTGCCGATGGTGATTGAGCTGATATCGGGGGTGGTAATAATGGAGAGTCCAAGTGGTGTGCTGGTCATTTCGCCATTTTTGACCGCTACCTGATGCAGTCCTTCACGTGCAGCAGGCGCCGTAAAGGTAATTGTTTCGGCGGACAGTACACGGCTGCGGATAATGGCGCCATCAAACAGGAGCTGGGATGATGTGTTGAAGTTACGGCCCTGCACGGTAACTTCGCGGGCAGTACCGCTGGTGCATGAGGTAACCCGGTCAGGGGCGATACTGATCGCCGCCGGTTTAAGGGGCAGGACGGTAAAGACATAGGAGCGGGCCACGCCATCCTGTGCCGTTATTATCAACGAATATTGGCCCGGTGCAGCATCAAGGGGGATAGTAAATGCGATGCGACGATCATTCAGTGTGCGCCAAACAAGTTCGTCGCCACCCAACGTCAGTTTCAGTCCTTTACTGACACCGCTGAGGGCCAGTGTTACCTGCGTACCTGGCTCAGCCTGTGCTGGCACAATGCTGAATACAACCGGGGCGGCAGCCTGCCTGGCTGGATGCGGACCGGCTGGCTGGGCAGGCTGAGGCGCGGCATATGCCATTGCAAACTGCAGGATGCAGATCAGCACCAGCAGAGAAAATAGAACGTGTTTTAACATACCAGTTACCTCATATTTCCCGTAAAACACCGGCTTTTTCCGCCATCCGCCATCCGCCTTCCGCCTTCCGCCTTCCGCCTTCCGCCTTCAGCCTCCAGCCTTCCGCCTCCAGCCTCCAGCCTCCAGCCTTGCTTTTCACCATTCTTTATACGGAACTCCGTTACTTCCCACCAGCTCTGAACCGCTTTGCACATCATAGACGTTGCCCTTGGGCAACGGGATAGCTCCCACCGGCTGGGGATTGGTGCCGCTGCTTTCCGGTGGTATTTCAGCAGGAGGCGGTAGTGTCACCCAGGTATCGTTCTTTTTGGTAAAGGGGTCGGTGGGAATGCCACGCAGGTACTTGCGTTCTGACAGGTCTTCCAGTTTGTCGGGGTATTTACCCTGATCTGCGTAGTACTGGTCAATGGCCGAACGGATGCCGTAGAGATTTTCCTGCAAAACCGCTTCACGGGCCCGGATTAAGGCCCACTGGTAATTGGGGACAGCAATGGAGACCAGAATGCCGATAATGGTCATGACGATCATCAGCTCAATCAGGGTAAACCCGTTCCTGCTCTTAATGGCGTTATTCCGATTCCAGTTCAAGGATGACAGCAAGGTGGTGAGGAATTTGGCGACGCAGGCGTACACGCAGTACGTCGAGGAGCCAATGACGAGCCAACGAAGATTGCGCCTTGAAATGGAATCGGAATTACCAGTCTTTATAGCTGCTGCCGTCAATGGCTACCTCATCGCTCAGTGAATAGACATCAAACACGTCTTCTTTGCCCCAGCTGGTTGCATCGGGTTGATCTACGTAGGATCGCATGCCCCACTGCGGCGGTTGTCCCGGTTTGGCAGGATTCATCGGATCAGGTGGAATGCGCCGCAGAAATTTACGTTTTGCACCATACAGGCCACCAAAATCCTCTCCCTCAATCAGTAGTTCCAATGTCTTAGGGTACCCTGATGCCTGCAGTGTGACTATGATTTTTTTCTGCTCAACTGCCTTGTCATAGGCCTTCTTGTAGTCATCTATGGCCAGGCGGACAGTTCGCAGGTTACGACGCAGTTCAATTTCTTTGGTACGTTTTGCTGTCATGCGCCCAAACGGCAGTACCGCCGATGCCAGTAACGCCAGCAAGGTAACGGCTATAATCAGCTCAACCAGGGTAACCCCTTTGGTGGTCAGGCGGTTCATCACAGATCAGGTGTTACTGCAAATTCCGGTGGTGGCGCTGCTTCCGGTGCCGGATCAGGTTCTGTCACGGGTGGTGGTTGCGGCAGCTCAGGCTCTGGCGGTATCGGCAATGGAGCCGGTTCAGGGGTAACTACTACTGGTTGTGGTGGCAGAGGCCTGGGCACTGCCTGGGGCGGAGCAGGAACGTTCTGCTGCTGCGGGGCAGGAGGAGCCATTTTAAAGACACTGTTGGGCTTTCTGATCGGTGGTGGTTGCTGGCCTTGATTCAGTGGTGCTGTTTTGGTTGTACCTGCCGCCGGTGGTGCGGGGGGAGATAGCCGCTGCTGCGGTGCAGGTGTCGCTTGCACCGGAGCTGCTGGCAGAGGCGCCAGTCTGTTTGACGGTTGTGGCGGCATACCCTGTGGCGGTTGCGGTTTTATTGCCGGAACAGCCGGAGCCACTACTGGTGGAGTTGCAGGTACTGCATATTCAGGCTCCTGTTCAAAGGAGGCATAGGGCGGCGTAATCGATGGGTCATCCTCCTTGCCGGAGATAAAGGAGGTTACCTTGCGTGATTGTACAGTCACCCCCCTGACCAGCCGCGGCGTAATGGCCAGAATCAGCTCGGTCTTGTCATTGTCTGTCTTGGTGTTTGACAGCAGTGGTCCGATAAGCGGGATATCACCCAGCAGGAAGATTTTCTGTTTGCTGTCGCTCTTGCTGTTGGCAATCAGGCCGCCAATCACACTGGTCTCGCCATCTTTCAGACTTAAGACGGTATCCAGATTGCGGGTGCCGATGGTGACCACCGTGGTGGCACTGTCTTTACCCCCCACGGTCTCGCGGGAGATAATGGAACTGACCTCAAGCCCCAGTTTGATGGAAATTTCGTTGTTCAGTTGAATGGTCGGTTCTGCATTGACCTTGACCCCCACATCCACATACTGCACGTTTACCTGCGAAGTGGTGCCGGTGGTGGCCATGGTGGTGGTGGTGATCGGTACCCTGGTGCCCACATTAAACTTGGCCTTCTCCTTGTTCTTAACCCGTAACTTGGGATTGGAAAGCACTTCGCCGTTGGCCAGGGTCTTGCCAAAGTTGTACTGGGCATTGGGGACGGTGACATAGCCGCCGAACCCCTTGATTGCAAAGGCACGGACCAGATTTTCAATTTTAGAGTCTACGGGCGGGGTGACAGAGCTTGCGGTCTGGAGGCTGGTTGCCATCAGATTAGCTCCATTAAATGCCCCTAGCTGAACGTCATAGTTACTTAACAACAGTCCCACGTTTTTGGCATTTTTGTCACTGATCTCAATCACCTCGACATCCAGCACCACCTCTGCATCCGGCTGGTCATTGGCCTCCAGGATCTTTTCAATCACGTCATTTATATCACGGGTATCCCGTACCACCAGGGCATTGGCATCCTCGTTGATATACAGCCGTCGTACCTGCAGCATGGTTCTGATCAGGTTGGCCGCCTTCTTGGCATCCAGGTGGTTCAGGTGGAAGGTGCGCAGCTGCATATCCTGGTACTGCTTGGTCTTTTCTGCACTGTGGGGGTAAATAAGTACGGTGGTCTCATTCAGCACCTTATGTCCCAGTTTGTACATGCCGGCCAGCAGGTCGGTTGCCTGCTGAAAGGTGGCATTTTCCAGGGTAATGGTGACACTCTGGTCCTTTACATCCGGGTCAAAGATAAAGTTGATACCTGAAAGTTGGGAAACCACCGAGAAGATATCCTTCAGGCGAGTTTCGCGGAAACGCAGGGTGATCGGTTGCTTTGATTTCAGTTGCAGTTCGAACCCGTCAAGTTTTGATTTGCGCAGCCCGGCTATACGCAGTGCTGCTGTAGTATAGTCTTTGTTTTCCGGTGCCAGATCCAGAGCGCGTCCATAGGCGGTGGCTGCATCCCGTAGTTTATGGCCCTTTTCCAGTAACATCCCTTCCTGATAGGCGGCAGCTGCATCCCGTAACCGGATGGCGTTGGCGCCCTTCTGGACAAGGCGGGGCTGGCTTCCATCAAGGCCGGCAGCGGTTTGGTAGGCGGTTACGGCACCGGCATAGTTGCCTGCCTTCACCAGCGCGTCCCCCTCTTGCTCGCGCCCCCTGGCCGCAGCCATGCGGGTGTTCAGGAATTTTACCCGGTATTCTGATTCATCCGGGGCTTTTTTGACCGCCTCAGCGTAGCGGTACATAGCCTCTTCCAGTTTACCCTGTTCTTCCAGGTCTTTGCCCTCATTGTAGTTCTTGCGGGCGGCGGAGCAGCCGGAAAGCGCCACAAGGGCAGCGACTATAACAACTATGTACAGTGGTCTGGTCATATCATCTCCACATAAAAACTTCATAATACTACCTGCCTTCCGCTTCCAGCTTCCGCCTCCAGCCTCCAGCCTCCAGCCTTGCTCTTTGCCTTCACCGCATTGCCAACGACATCTCATCCCCGTCATCAGCGCGCAGCACCAGTCTGTCATCGGTGATGGCCGTCACTTTGTAGCCGCTGATCAGGCTGTCACCCAGACGAATCAGTTTGATCTGGCCTCCCCTGGACAGAAATGCCACCTGTTTGCCCTGTTTTTTCAGCAGTCCCAGCGATTTATATTGTGCCAGTTCTGTACGGGCCAGTTCCTGAGGAGTTGGTGGTGGCGGCGGCGGGGGAGGTGGCGGCGGTTTGATGGCTGCCGCTTTTTTTGCGGCAATCCTGGCCTCAATAACTTGCAGCGGTATGAAAAGATCCCGCTTGATGCGCACTTCAGCCTGTTCCGGCTCTGGCAGTGCCAGAGGCAGGG
>Ga0209016_1001535_pt1 | contig 18076 bp, 18 predicted proteins | sample EPASupsiteSAE305_FD_187265 | JGI IMG/M metagenome (GOLD analysis project Ga0209016, IMG submission 187265) | Bioremediated contaminated groundwater microbial communities from EPA Superfund site, New Mexico - SAE3-05 (SPAdes) (version 2) | ecosystem: Environmental > Aquatic > Deep subsurface >...
CTGTATATCCTCTGGCTTCAAATGTATTTCTAAGACCTCCGTGAGGAAAACTTGAGGCATCCGGTTCCTGCTGTACAAGCGCGTCTCCCCGGAAATTTTCAAATACGCCTCCGTTTTTTGACGGGTCAACAAAAGCTTCGTGCTTTTCCGCAGTTGCGTCTGTAAGCGGATGAAACCAGTGTGTGTAGTGTGTTGCACCCCTCTCAACTGCCCAGGCCTTCATCCCGGATGCAATCTGGTTTGCTATCTCTCTCTCGATTCTTATGCCTTCATTGATGGCAGACTGAACTGCATCAAAAGCCTCAGCAGACAGATATCGCCTCATCTTCTCCACATCAAAAACGTTCTGGCCAAAATATTCAGAAACAGGCTGGTTTTCTACAAAAAATCTCTCTGGTCTGTGGGATGCGAACTCGTCAAGAGCTCTTTTTCTGAAACTGCTCATAGGTCAAATGATTTAATCGGGCAAATGTAACTATTTTTTGGATAAGGAGAATTCAATTTTTGTACATTTGTACCTTACCAAAACAATTTAAACAAATGAAACAGGCCGTCATTTTTCTGATTTTTATTTCTGCTTTCTTTACTCAGGTATCTGCAGAAGCCCGCGAAAACAATGTCCAGAAATACATTAACCAGTTAAAACAGGACACATTGTACACAAATGCTGCTGTGAGCATAATGGTAATGGACGAAAAGGGCCGTAATGTCGCATCATGGAACCCGGACATGCCCCTTCTTACAGCTTCTACAATGAAGACTATTTCGACAGGCATGGCACTCAGATTACTTGGGCCGGAGTACAGGTTCACGACTAAAATCGGATACACAGGATACATAAAAGACGGAGTGCTTAACGGCGATTTATATATTATCGGAGGCGGTGACCCTACTCTTGGCTCAAGAGATACAGTTGCCTACCCTATTGATTCAATTTTCGGGATATGGGCAGAGTCAATAAAACTGGCCGGAATTGCAACAATTAAAGGAAATATCATTGGCGATGAAAGGTATTTTGAGAATGAAATCATTCCTGAGAGCTGGGCAATAAGCAACCTCGGCCCAACCTTTGGGAGCGGACCTTCCGGACTTGCATTTATGGAAAATACCCAGGAATTTAAATTTGTCCATTCGGGCGTTGAGGGCGATGCTGTAAATATAGTTGGCATATACCCTGTTGTTCCTGGAATGATAATTGAAAACGACATAAAAGTTGCGCCAAAAAAGAGTGGCGACAGAAGTTCATACCATACAACGGATCTTGCAAGAGTAATAAGATTCTCTGGTACCGTTCCTGCCGACAGGGAAATTATTGAATTTACCGGATCAAATAAATTTCCGGGAGCAGGCTGTGCAGAAGAGTTCAGAAAGTATCTGCTTACACAAAACATAAAGAGCAATGCCCTGTCATACGACTCGCGCATTTATAAAGTGGCTCCTTATGATCAGATTCAGGTAATCGGAGAGACAAAGTCTCCTAAACTTGCATCAATAATTAATGTAACAAACAGGATAAGCAACAATTTTTACGCAGAGACCCTGTTTAAGACAATCGGAAAAACAATTACCGGAACAGGTTCCTACGACTCATCAAGAGTGGCTGTCCTTAGGCTTTTCAAAGAGATGGGACTCTCCTCAAAGGGATATACTCAGGTTGACGGAAGCGGGCTTTCAAGACAGAACTATGTGTCTGCAAGATTTTTCTGCAAATATTTCTCTTTATTGAAAGAAAGCAATACCTTTGGAGACTTTTTTAAAAGCCTGCCTCAGCCAGGTGGTCCGGGGACATTAAAAAATGTTCTGACTGATATGGAACCTGCCGTAAAATCGAGGTTGCATGCCAAAAGCGGATCGCTGTCCAACGTAAAATGTTATGCCGGTTATGTAGAGAGGCAAGATGGCGGAATGTACTATTTTGCAATTCTTACAAACAACTACTCGGCAAGAACGGCTCAGATGCAGGTAGGTATTGAAGGATTTATGAAAGAATTATTGAAATAAAACTTAATTAAATATATAACATAAAAAATTATAGAAATGCTTACATTATCTAACAAGGCGAATTCAATGCCTGCTTCACCAATCAGAAAATTGGTTCCCTTTGCAGAAGCTGCAAAAAAGAGAGGAGTAAAGGTATATCACCTTAACATTGGTCAGCCCGACATTGCCTCGCCAAAAGAAGCCCTTGACGCTGTCAAAAACGCAACCCCTTCACTGATTCCTTATCCGCACTCTGCCGGTATTGAAACATACAGAGAGGGTCTGGCAAAATACTATCAGGGGATAAATATTAACGTTACTGCCGATGAAATTAACATCACAACCGGTGGCAGCGAAGCTCTTCAGATTGCTCTTGCCATTACCTGCAATCCGGACGATGAGGTAATTGTTATGGAGCCTTTCTATACAAATTACAACTCTTTCGCCCTTCAGAATGATGTTATCTTAAAGCCTGTAGCAACAACTATTGAAAATGGTTTTGCTCTTCCCGATATGGCAGAGATTGAAAAACGCATAACCCCAAAGACAAAAGGAATCATAATATGTAACCCAGGCAACCCTACCGGAACTTTATACACAAAAGAATCTTTGGTTAAACTCGGAGAGATTGCCATTAAACATAAAATCTTTATTTATTCCGACGAAGTATACAGAGAATTCTGCTACACAGACGAACCGCATTTCTCATGCATGCACCTCAAAGGTCTTGAGCAGAATGTAATTCTCCTCGATTCGGTATCGAAACGTTATAGCCTTTGCGGAGTTAGAATCGGCGCAATAGTTTCTAAGAACAAAGAGGTGATGAAAGCAGTTCTTAAATATGCTCAGGCAAGACTTTGCTCTCCTGCATACGGACAGATAGCTGCAGAAGGCGCATTGAACACTCCTAAAGAATATTTCCAGGCAGTACGCTCGGAATATATCCAACGCAGGGACTTTACTATTGAAGCTCTGAACAAGATGGAGGGTGTTTTCAGTCCAAAACCAATGGGTGCTTTCTACACAATAGCAAAACTTCCTGTAGACGACAGCGACAAGTTCGCTCAATGGCTGCTTGAGGATTTCGAGTATGAGAAACAAACCGTAATGGTTGCCCCTGCTGCCGGTTTTTATGCAACTCCGGGAAAAGGCACAAACGAAGTTCGTATTGCCTACGTTTTAAAAATAGATGATCTCAAGGCTGCAATGAAATGTCTTGAAGTGGCTCTTAAACAATATCCCGGCCGTACAATCTAAGGCTTTTTTTACAATTTGACAACAGGCTGTCTACTTTTTAGGCAGCCTGTTTTATTTGTTAATCTCCGGCGGCGAGTTGAGTATTCTTTGTGTTATCAACATACTTCCAACCAATTTCTTCGGGCTTGTGCGTCCTCGCTCGCGATGCTCGTTCCGGCCGAATCGCCCTCCGAAATTGGTTGGAAGAATTAAGAAAGTACAAAGAGATTTTCGACCCGCCGCCGGAGACCTTGCTTCTTGAATTTTTGACCGAGTCATATTGCTCATAAAGAGACTGTTACTAAAAAGGATGGCATCATAGATGCCATCCTTTTTAGTAAGTCGTTTATTGTTAACAGCATGAGCGTCAAAATAGGTGCTCCTTCGTCGCAGGTCTACGCCTACTGAGGTGTTATAGGTATTACAGGGATATTGAAATTCCGGTCAGGACAGAAACAGACAGGAAGTTTTTGGGAATAAAAAATATTGAGCCCAGGGGATAAAAGTCGAAATCTGCATTCGTACTCCACGATATGTGTTTGCTTATCTTCATGTCAAATCCGGCCATTGCTGTTGTAGAAACCGTGTAAGGCGATGCCAGAGTTACGCCGTATCCGAATTTTGGTCTAAAAATCCCTTTGGGATAAATATATTCAATCATCAGGGGAATTTTTACAATGTTTCTTTCCTGAGTAACTCTCACCCCTTCGCCTCCTTCAATAATATAAACATAATGGTATACCGCTCCTTTTGAAAACAATACACCGGTGCGAAGATAAAGCTTTTCATTACCACCGGGAATCCACATATTAAGAAAGGCCCCTGCAATGATACTATTCTTCTTTGCCATCTGCTCCGGCTGATAAGAGTAATCGTCTTCTTTAAATATTTTTTCATAACCGGAAAAGGAAATCAGTCCGGCAACAGGTTCTATTTTAAATTTAAATGTTGATTTGTTGTATTGAAAGACCTTAAAATTATCACCTTTTGTTACACTCCTTGTATATTCCTTTGCCAGATTCACAAGCGTTTTATCTACCGGCCTTCCCATTTTATTGATTTTTTCAGAAAGTTCCGGAGCATCTTTCATGTAGTGGAGAAGCGTTCCCTGGTGTACCGTTGTTGGTTGGGAAACGGTTATCCCTTCGCTGTTGAATGAACGCATTTTATATGATAAAGGAGAGAGGCCGTCAGTCTCATTTTCTATATAATAAAGATCTTCTCCGGTGCTTTTTGAAAAATAGATATTTACCGGACCTTCAAAAAGTAGCTGAAAAAAACTTTTAGTTCCATTTATGTCTTTGGTTACAAAGTATTTACCATTTTCAAAGTAATATGCTTTCAGGTCATCAGGAGAATATTTAACAATTTCGCCGGTCGTAGTGTTTTGAAACGTACAGATATTTGACATTAAAACATCTCCCCGGTAGTCTACATTACCGGATATTGTAACCCCGTCTTTTGTAATAACGCTACCTTTTCTGAACTCCGTTTGAGAAAATGCCTGATTGAACGAGATAAAAAGTAACACTGTTACAAATAGAAGCGTGGTCTTAATTTTCATGATATAATTAATATTAGATAAAATCGGCTATTCTGTTGACTATTATCAACATAATCAGAATTAGGAACTGAATATGGTGCTTATTGCTTTTCTCATAGTTTACAAGATATTCAGAGGCTACAACTGAAGCCGGAACAGCAATAATGGTAGACAGACTGCCTTCTGCATCGGGGTAGAGAAAAAGGATTAATATACAAAACAATAAAAGCATAATAAACCTGGTATACGCTATGGATTTTATTATTCCATACCTTCCCCTTTCCGAAAGTATATGGGCAACTGCCGATAAGAGAATAATTGCAAAAGCCGCGATAATAGTAAATTCAGCTACACTTTCAAGGGTAAATTCGAAGGTTGAAATCTTAATCAGTTCCGTTATGAGTAACTCTGCAAACAAAGTAGCATCCTGAAAAAGAAGATACCTCAGAGAGAACAGAAAAATCAGGGGGATAAGAATAGAAGTAATGATATATACTGCAGTTCTTAATGAAAATCCTCTGGAGATAAAAATATAGTATAGTACCAGAGGGATGAGGAGAGCAGTATGAGGGTCGAAAAGCAACGAAAGTGAAATAAGGAAACCGGCAATGAAGCAGTTAAGATCACTCTTCTTCGACTGGATTGTAAAATATATTGACCATAAAAAAAGCGGCGCAGCAAAAGAGCTACCGGAAAAATATATCGATTCGGGAGAGATGAATACAAATATGAGGAACAACAACGGCAGGATAAATTTATTTTTTCCTGTTCCAAGCATATTTAATCCGATAAAATACAGGGATATTGCAGTAAAGCCAATAGCAAGAGACGAAAGGATTATGGAAATTTCCCTTGTATAAAAAGAGGTGTCAAAAAATGATATCAGGATTGGTATCCATTCACTTGTAAAGCTTTTGTCGGGGGCATACAGTGCAGACAAACAGAGAAGAACCAACAGCAATCCGAGAAATAACGGATTAGCCACAAAGTTGTATCCTCTCTTTTTCATAATGCTTTTATTTTGAGAAATTTATAAGATCAAGACCCAGGTCTCTTCTAAAATAAATTCCATTAAAATTTACCTTCTCAATCTGAGAATATGCAATTTCTCTTGCAGAAGCAATGTCCTTAGCGTTTACCGTAAGAGCAAGAACCCGTCCTCCGTTTGTTACTATATCCCCGGAAAGTTGTGCAGTTCCGGAATGGAACAATAATGAATCTTTTAATTCCTCTGTTCCGGTAATTTTATAACCTTTTTTATACTCTTCGGGATATCCGCCGGAAACGGCAACTATTGTCAATGATGTTCCGGACGAGTGTAACATTTTTTCATTGCAAAGTTCTCCACGTCCCAGAGCGGCAAAATGAGAAAGAAGGTCGCTTTTTATTCTTGGGACAACCGCTTCAGTCTCGGGGTCCCCCATTCTTACATTGTATTCAATTACATAAGGGTCTCCTCCGCAATTCATCAGCCCAATAAAAATGAAACCCTGATATTTAATACCATCGGCCCTTAATCCTGAGATTGTTGGCTTGATAACTCTCTCTTCAACTTTTTTCATGAATTCGCTTCCTGCAAAAGGAACGGGGGAAACAGCACCCATACCGCCTGTGTTCAGCCCGGTATCACCCTCTCCTATTCTCTTGTAATCCTTCGCTTCAGGCAATATGAGGTAATTATCCCCGTCTGTAAGTACAAAAACCGACAATTCAATTCCGTTAAGAAACTCTTCAATCACTACTTTTTTCCCGGCTTCACCAAACTTTCCTCCCATCATTGCTCTTAGTTCATCTTTGGCAAGTTGCAGGTTATCTGCTATTATAACACCCTTCCCGGCAGCAAGTCCGTCTGCCTTAATAACGAACGGAGGTTTAAGTGTTTGTAGAAAATCAATCGCCTCTTCGGGTTTATCTGAGTCGAAACTCCTGTAGGCTGCTGTTGGAATATTCCACCTGTGCATAAATGATTTTGCAAAGTCCTTGCTTCCTTCAAGTTTCGCTCCTTCTCTTCCGGGACCTACAAATACTATATCTTTCAGTTGAGAATCGTTTTCAAAAAAATCCCGCAATCCGTTTACAAGAGGATCTTCCGGACCAACAACAACCATACCGATGGAATTCTCCAGAACTGCGTTCTTAATCTGGGCGAAATCTTTAATATTTATATCCAGATTGATTGCCATTTTTGCTGTTCCGGGATTTCCCGGTGCACAGTACAACTGCTCCAGCAGATGACTGCTGCTCAGTTTCCATGCAAGCGCATGTTCTCTTCCTCCGGAACCAATAATGAGTGCTTTTATCATTTAAATTTCTATCTTTTTACATCTGTATTCTTTCGCCTTAATTGCTTCCAGAACTCTGGGAAGTGCATACCATAAGTTTTTGGAGCTCTTTATTGAGTCATGAAAAACAATAACAGCACCTGGTTTAAGGTGTGGAAGTACATTTTTCACGCATTTGCGACCGGATACTCTTTTGCTATAGTCCCTGCTTACAACATTCCACATCACAATTTTATATCTCTCGCTAAGAACTCTTGCCTGATTGGGACCTATTCGTGCATAAGGCGGGCGGAAAAGGTTTGAATGGATAAGATCGGATGCAGTGTCAATGTCTCTTACGTAAAGTCCTGTTTCCATTCCCCATCCTTTAACATGGCTGTATGAATGATTGCCAACTGCGTGCCCTCTTCTTAGTATCTCCTGGTACAGTTCCGGATAAAGCTCAACATTCTTGCCTATGCAAAAAAAAGTAGCCTTGGCATTATATCTGTCGAGTTGATCAAGAATCCACGGAGTAACTTCCGGTCTTGGACCGTCGTCGAAGGTGAGATATATCCCATCAGTTTCATTATCAAAACTCCAGATAAAGGAGGGAAAGAGTTTTCTTAAAAATTTTGGTGGGTTTAAATACATCTTCTGCTGCCAATAATTAGGCAAAAATAATAATAAAAATTAACTTTGCATCTCATAAAAACCCGCAATGAGACTATTAAAAGCATTACTGATTTCTTTGTTGATATTCACCTCCTGCGGGGAGAGCAGGATTCCCAAGCAAAAACTGTCAAAAATTATAGCAGAAATCTATATTTCGGACAGGTATATCAACACAAACCAGGAGCTTGTGCGGGCAGTTGACAGCTCATTCCTTTATGAGCCTATTTTCAATAAATACGGTTATACCACAAAAGATTTTATTTATACCATAAATTATTACGTTGAACAGCCTGCAAAACTCAGAGCAATTTACCTGGGAGCAAAACAGATTCTCCAGGATGAGATGGGTAAAGCAGATGCCGAATATAAACAGGAAAGGTCCCGGGATTCACTCATTGCCGTAATGGAGAGAACTATTATGCCGGGCGTAAATGATGAAGCTCCAGATTCGCGCACAAGAGCATTACGGTGGATATACCTTCCGGCGAGAATGCCAAAGTGGACAGATGCCCTCACAGACACGTCACTTGTAAAATTCGATGCCCCATTATCGCCGGTCTGGTGGAAAAACAATATACAAACCAATCAGAAACCTTTTTTAGATTATGAGAAAAATAGCAGCCCAGTATCTCTTCCCGATAAGCTCCAAACCGATTCAACGGGGATACGTATGCTTAAATGACGATGGCCGCATAACTGAAATCGGAGAACTTGATTCCGAAAGCGAAAGTACTGAATTCTATAACGGAATCATCTGCCCCGGGTTTGTTAATTCACATTGCCATATTGAACTCTCACACCTCGAAGGGAGTTTTTCTCAGGATTCAGGCATGGCCGGGTTTGTTCATCAGATAAACGAGCAGAGAACCAGTATAGAGAAAAAAGAGCGGATAAAAGCGATTGAATCAAATATGAAGAAACTCTACAATAGCGGAGTTTCGGCTGTGGCTGACATTTCCAATTGCGACGAAAGCTTTGAAATCAAATCCAAATCAAAACTTTACACAAGAACATTTTTGGAAGTTTTTGGCTCTGAATCCAAAGATGCAGCGAATATCCTAAAGAATGTGCGGGAACTTGCGTGTCATGCCGAATCTTTAGGGATAGACTCATCCCCGACTCCTCATGCAAGTTATTCCATGAGCAGGGAGTTGCTAAGAGATGTTAGCGAGGAAGGAATCAGAAGCGGCTTCCTTTCATATCACAATCAGGAAAGCTGGGAAGAAGAGGAGCTTCATATTAAGGGCAAAGGCCCCATTGCACTTGAGCTTAAGCGCAAAGGGAGAAGTACTCCCCCAGTTACAGGAGAATCTTCCCTACTCTATTTTTTGGATACCCTTGGAAAGGCCGGAGAAAAAATTGCCGGGCAGATATTGCTGGTTCATAATACATTCACAAACGAAAAGAGTTTAGATGAGGCAATTGCAAGAATTGAAAATCTATATCTTGCAATTTGTCCGCTTTCGAATCTTTTTATTCACAGGGCACTCCCCCCTATCAACCTTTTTAGAGAAAAAGAGGTAAAAATAACATTGGGGACAGACAGCCTTTCCAGCAACACAATACTTTCGATGGTAGATGAGATTTTAGCTATTCACCGATATTTCCCCGGTATCCAGCTTGAAGAGATACTTGTCTGGGCTACAATAAACGGTGCAAAATTCCTCAAAAAAGATGACGATCTGGGCACTTTTGAGCTGGGGAAAAGGCCTGGAGTAGTGCTTATAGACAACATTGACTGGCAAAACCGCAGACTCACCGGCAAAAGTAAATCTGTGAGACTGGTTTAACAACGACTAAACATATGTCAACAATACTTTTTAATGAAATAATATTCGGTCCAGTGCACAGCAGAAGGCTTGGCACGTCTCTGGGAGTAAATCTTCTCCCAAGATTCGGAAAATGGTGCAGTTTCGATTGCCTTTATTGCGAATGCGGATTCAATAAAGATGGCAGGAAAGATAACAAACTTCCCACAGCGAAGGAGGTAAAAGAAGCTCTTGAATCGACTCTTAGAGACTATACAACAAATACCGGTAAAATAGATACAATAACATTTTCAGGAAACGGAGAACCAACTATGCATCCGGATTTTGCCGAAATAATAGACTTTGCTCTTGAAATGAGGGCAAAATACTGCCCCGAAGCAAAAGTATCCGTACTCTCAAATGCAAGCCAGATTCACAAACCTGCCATTGCTGCTGCCCTGCTGAGGACAGACAACCCCATTCTTAAAATTGACTCGGCAATTGAAGAGACCACACAGATTATAGACAGGCCTCAATTCTTATATTCCCTGAAAAGCCTTAAGGAAAACCTTGAACCGTTCAGGAATAAGTTTGTATTACAAACAATGTTTCTCAGAGGAGAGTTTGAAGGTAAAGCAGTTGACAACACTACCGAAACTGAAGTAAATGAGTGGAGGAAACTTGTTACAGATATTGAGCCCCGTGAGATAATGGTCTACACAATAGACAGAGAAACACCTGCGGCAAATCTTCAAAAAGTATCAGTTGAGGAGATGGAGAAAATAACCGCACCTCTTAAGGAATTAGGGTATAGAATTAGTATAAGCGGTTAATTAATATGAAAGTTGTTATTCAGAGAGTATCGGAGGCATCGGTTTCTGTTGAAGGAAACATAACAGGAAAAATTGGCCGCGGACTAATGATTCTTGTAGGTATTGAGGAGAGCGACAACGAATCCGATATCGAATATCTCACAAAAAAAATCATTAATCTAAGGATATTTGACGACAGCGAAGGGGTAATGAATATCTCGCTTCTTGACACAGGCGGTGAAATATTGCTTATCAGCCAGTTTACCCTTCATGCACAAACAAAAAAGGGGAACAGGCCTTCATATATTAAAGCTGCCCGGCCCGAGACTGCCGTTCCTATATATGAGAAATTTAAAAAATCGCTCACTCTTGCGTCGGGCAGAGAGGTAAAATGTGGTATATTTGGAGCAGAGATGAAAGTTTCTCTTGTGAACGAAGGACCTGTTACAATAATAATCGATACAAAAGAAGAAAAATAAAAATATGGATACAATTGAAAAAGAACTTAAGAAAATAAAAGAGAATCTTCAGAAGTGGAACAGACCCGAAATTCTGGCTGCTTGTATAGGCCACATGGATCTTACATCTCTCAACTCTACCGATACTAAATCAAAAATTGAGAAGATGGTGGAAAAGGTCAACAATTTTCCGGTAAATTTTCCAAAGTATCCGTCGGTTGCAGCAATTTGCGTTTATCCCAATTTTGCCGAAGTTGTAAAAAAGAAGCTTAATTCGCAGGATGTTAATGTTGCAGTTGTCGGAGGCGTTTTCCCAAGCTCTCAGAGCTTCCTCGAAGTTAAAACCCAAGAGTGCCGCATTGCAGTGGAAAAAGGGGCCGATGAAGTAGACATAGTCCTTTCTCTCAGCCATTTTCTTGAAGGGGAATACGAGCTTGCAGCTAAAGAAATATCATCAATTAAAAAGGCTATTGCCCCGGCTCACCTAAAAGTCATACTCGAAACCGGTGCGCTTTCAACTCCCGAAGCAATCGAAAAAGCATCTGTACTTGCAATGGAAGCAGGAGCCGATTTTATTAAGACCTCTACAGGCAAAATGGAGCCTGCAGCTACTCCAGAGGCTGCAATTGTTATGTGCAGGGCAATTAAGGAACACTACCGGAAAACCGGGAAGAAAGTGGGATTTAAGCCGGCCGGAGGAATATCCACACCTCAGGATGCAATCCTTTATTATGCAATAGTTGATACAATCCTTGGAGAAGAGTGGCTCAATCCGGAGCTGTTCCGTTTAGGAGCAAGCAGGCTGGCAAACAATTTGCTGACAGAATTAGAAAACAGACCAATAAATTATTTTTAACATTATGAAAAAAATTACTTTAGTATTATTTACATTGTTTATTGGCTTAAGTGCCTTTTCTCAGAGTTACAAAACGGCACTTGGCGTAAGAACCGGCACCAGCTTTGGTGTAAGCATCAAACACTTCGTAAATAAGCCCGGAGCAGTAGAAGCAATTCTTGATATCGACATAATTAAACAGGATGAGATGAAAATCAGGGCTGCCGGATATTACGAGCACCACTTTGATGTTAATGTAGACGGCCTCTCTCTTTATGCAGGCGGCGGTGCTTCTGCCGGAGTCCATATTGCGGGATTTTACAGCAAAGAGTTTTTGGTTTCGTTTGATGCAATTGGAGGCGTGGAATATAAATTTGCCAATGTTCCTATTGCACTCTCTGCAGACTGGAATCCAAGAATACAACTGATATCGAATACAGGCTTCAAGGCACCTAATTTTGGATTCACAATCCGTTATACTTTGTAAATCATACTTAGATATATGAAAGCGTATATAAACCAAAATAAAGACAGGTTCGTTTCGGAACTTTTTGAACTACTGCGCATTCCGTCTGTAAGCTCAATGGCTACTCATAAGCCGGATATGGAAAAAGCTGCGGCTAAATATGCCCAATTGCTTCTGGCAGCTGGTTGCGATACAGCAAAAGTTTATCCTACCAAGGGTCACCCTGTCATTTTCGGACAAAAAATTATAGATAAGGCAAAGCCAACCATTCTGGTTTACGCCCATTACGACGTTCAGCCGGCCGATCCGTTTAACCTTTGGACAACTCCCCCTTTTGAACCTCAGGTTCGCGATGGCGCAATTTACGCCCGCGGGGCAAATGACGACAAAGGCCAGGGATTTATGCACGTTAAGGCATTTGAATATCTTGTAAAGACAAATCAGCTTAAGTGTAATGTAAAGTTCATAATTGACGGCGAAGAAGAAATTGGTTCTCCGAGCCTTCCTGAGTGGGCACTGGAACACAAGGAGCTGCTTGCCTGTGACGATATTCTTGTATCCGACACCACAATGATAGACGAAAAAGTTCCTTCAATAAATGTTGGAATGAGAGGGCTTGCATACGTAGAGGTAGAGGTTGACGGGCCTAACAAGGACCTTCACTCCGGCCACTACGGAGGCGCAATAGCAAATCCTATCAATGTTCTTGCGGGTATGATAGATAAACTTATCGACGATAAGGGAAGAATTACAATAAAGGGCTTTTATGACGATGTTGTAGAGCTCACAAAAGCTGAGCGGGAAATGCTGGGAAGAGCTCCTTTTGACGAAGAAGAGTATAAACATTTTCTTGATATCGACGCCGTTACCGGCGAAGAGGGATATACCACAATGGAACGAACAGGAATTCGTCCATGCCTTGATGTAAACGGCATTTGGGGAGGATATACCGGCGAGGGTGCAAAAACCGTTCTTCCTTCAAAGGCATTTGCAAAAATATCGATGAGGCTTGTTCCCAATCAGGATAACAAGAAGATTGCCCAGCTCTTTGAAAAACACTTTATGAGTCTGGCACCTAAGGGAGTTAAAATAAAAGTTACTCCGCATCACGGTGGTCAGGGATTCCTTTGCCCCATCTCTTCCAAGGTTTATAAATCTGCAGCAAGGGCAATCCATGACGTTTACGGAATAGAGCCTGTTCCAAGCCGCGGCGGCGGAAGCATCCCTGTTCTTGCCGACCTTCAGCAGATTCTCAATGCAAATCCTCTTCTCATGGGCTTTGGCCTTGAAAGAGATGTTATTCACTCTCCAAACGAAAGCTACCTTCTTAGCCAGTTCTATAAAGGAATTGAGTCGATAGGGCTATTTTATAAGTACTATACGGAGTAGCATGCTAAGCTTTTCATAAGCATCACTCAATATAAATATTCAAAGAGGTTGTTTAAAATTCGTTTTTAGCAACCTCTTTTTTTCTGAATCTCCGGCTGCGAGTCGCAGATACTTACTGCCATTTACACACTGCCACCTAATTGCTTCGGGCTTGTGCGTCCTCCTACGCTCTGCTCCGTCCGGCCGAATCGCCCTCATCAATTAGGTGGCAATGTAATGTTTATGCTATAAGATTTTCAACTCGCAGCCGGAGACAGAATTATGGCATGTCCCGTCCTGAAATAGGTTGAACTCAAAAGCGTGAAAATCTTTGATAAATAATTTCTTATTGCTATTTTTAAACTGATTTTCAGGATTATAAAAATTTCAAAAATGAAAAATCTAATTCTATTATTATTTGTATTTGGTATAATCAGTTGCGCAGGACCTTCAAAAAAAAATATTGACGATACTCCTGTTGAACCGTACAAGATATCTTTCAATCTCGAAAATTTGTCTGACAAAGATGCTCCAATGATGAGCGATGTTATTGATTCACTCGAATATATACAGCTGGAATATAATCCAAAATTTCCTATAGGATTTATAGCAGATTATGAACGCCCTCACATAACAAATGATTATATATTTATATCTTGCTCTCATGATGCAGGTCTCCTTCAATATAAACGGAGCGGAGAGTTTCTGCGTAAAATTGGTTCATACGGCAGAGGTCCCGGTGAGTATTTGCAACTGAGGGGATTCGTGATAGATGAAAAAATGGGAATAATATATACCATTCCGAACTGGAAGCAATCAATAGGTAAATATGACTATCATAGTGGCAAATTTCTTTCTGAAATTCCAATTTTGGATTTAGATGGTCAACCTGTAACTAAAAATAATATCTATAATCTATCTCTTTTATGTGATAATTATGGTTTTGCTAATCTCCATGGTGGAAACCGAACTAAGATGGAAGAATGTGACGTCTTTTATACTATCGATCTGACTAATGGGAAAATTGTTCATAGAGAAATAAGTAAAATTTATGGTACAATAAATTTGAAAATTGACGCAATGATGAGTCCAGTTATGAATTCTCTTTTTAACTCCGTTTGGTATGACAGTCAGAATCGTCTTAATTACTGGGAATCTTTAAATGACACCATATATTTCGTTAACCCCGATAACTCAATAAAACCAAGAATAATTGTATATTATGGGCAGTATAAGCCTGACAAAAGAACTGTTGCTATGGCTCGAAATGAAGAACAAATGTATGGAAACAATATAATGTTACACAGTTTTTATGAATCTCCCAGGTATCTATTTTTTGACCATATATTTGAAGGTAGTAAGTATATCTTGTCCATTTACGATAAAACCTCAGGAGACCAATATCTTCTAAAATCGATGTCTAAAGAGGAGTATAAAACCGGCAATCTATTCTATGGCCTTTACAACGATATTGACGGGGGATTTTCAAACATGGTGCAATATGATAAAGATATGTGGTTTACGTCGTATAGTGCAATTGAGATGATTGACAAGCTAACACCGGAACATTTTGAAGAAGTAAGATCAAAAGTCAAATATCCCGAGAGGCTTGACAAACTAAAAAAGTTTGTCTCCGGACTTAATGAAGGAGACAATCCGGTATTTGTGATAGCGCATTTGAAACAAAAAATTGTAAAAAAATAATCTATGAGAAACTCATTATTAATTATTTTACTTGTTATATCGATATCATGTTCAAGAAGTGAAAATTTTAAAGTAATTAACCTGCATGATATTTCAAAAAATGGAGATTGTCAGACAATTCCTCTTGATTCTATTGTAGCCGGCACAGAAGTAATTGAGCTGGATAATTCTGAAAAGGCTCCAATTATTGGTGTAATATCTAGCCTGTATGAGTCTGATTGGTCATTTTATATTGTATCCGATGGCAAATTCGTTTATGAATATGATAAAACTGGAAAGTTTATTCGCCTGATTGGTACCCAAGGAAGAGGCCCCGGGGAATATTTGTCTATAGACGGAATCTCTGTTAATGATAAAGATAGCAGCGTAAATCTTTTTGATTTCCCTAGTCAGAGGTATTTAAAGTACGACCGAAATGGAAACTATCTTTCATATTATAAACCCCATTTCAAGGATACTCTCCTATATCTTCAATCATTTTATCCATATAAAGATTCGTTGCTGTTTTATACTTCCAACAACTCATCAAGGATGGATTTATTTTTGTTTAATGATTCGGTTGGAGATATGGATGTCATTTCAAAAAAGGAGAGGGATATGTTACCAGGAGAGTTTATTTTAAGTAATGTTTATATTTTCGGGGATAAACAAAATCCTTTCATCTATAATTACTTCAATGACACAATTTTTATTCTGAAAAATAAAAAATTGGTGCCGACTATGTTGGCTCGGATGGGTAATATGAGAATTGATTACGATGTACTCTTCGAAGAAAAATGGGGGAATTCTGCAAAAAGTGAATTCCATATGAGGAATATAGTTCAGGGAGGAGATTTGGTATTCTTTTTTTATACAATATCAATCAATAAGGAAAGAGCCCAAACTAAATTTTTATCATTGTATGATGTTTCCTCCGGCAACTACACTCAGAATGTACAGATTAAAGATAAAAATGATAGTCTTCTCACTATCGGCAGCCGAGACTTAGTTTTTCAAGGATTTTCTACTGAAGATATACTCGTGATCAAAGGTCTGCCGGAAAGTGACAAAAATCCTATAATAATAAAATTTAAAATGAAATGAGAAAGTGGGGAATCATCTTTTCGTTGCTATCGATTATTAATCTTTATAATTGTTCAGACAACAACAAAAATTTAAAAGTCATAGACCTGCAAAAATTTAGCAAGGATAAAACTGTAGCTCTAGAAGAACGATATAATGAATACTTTACAGAATACAAAGCTGTTTTTCTCGAAAAAACCGACAGTTTTTCCCAAAAAGATGTAAAACAGATTATCAGCATTGAGAATGATCTTTTTATTCTCATTAAAAGCCAAATAAGACGATACAATTTAATTACCGGGCATTTGGATAATAGCTTTCAAACTCAGAACAGCATTTATGAATTCATCTCTTTTGATATTGATACGGTAAATAAAAAAATATATGCCCTTGATGCCAAATCCACAAAAATAATCAGTCTGGATACTCTGGGAAACTCCCATGATGAATTTAAACTGGATCCGAAATATAAATACGACCAGCTCGTATTGCTGGACAAATCTCACATCCTTATCACTACATGCAGTTTGACGGTTCCGGTGACTTTCGTGGCAGACCTCGGAGGCAAAAGCATAAAGCAGATTGACAACCCTTCCAAAAAAAGTTTTACACCGGATAAACAATTGTATGATACAATTCATAAGAAAATTGCCCCGATTAATATTTGTAGCCGAAGTAACAGCGGGGTTTTGGTAAAATATCTGTTCGATAATATCGTATACAGATACAACAATGAGACAAAAGAGCCTGTATTTATTGTGAAAATCAACAAAGCCAATAAACCAAGGCTTATTAAAAAAACCATTCCATCAAAACTTGGACAAATTGTACTCTCCGGTTTGTGGCAACTTTCTGAAGATAAGTGGCTTTTAAGATGGAGCAAGAAAATGGAATATAAGGGATCTTTAACTTCGATACAGATTTTTACAATATGCAATAACCAAATGGAAGTCTACAATAATACTGTGTCATACAATACCACTATTATGGAATGGTACAAACCCGGAACTGTTTTCAGTATTGGAGCATACGACTTGATTTTTGTTAATACAAAGGAAAAGAAGCTTTTCAAAGTCATGAGCAATAACCTATCCGGAATCAAATTGCCTGAATATCTCAATTATTATGAACCTAAAAGTAATTTATTAATATGCTATTATGTAGTTAAATAATACAAATTTGCTTTATAGACATCGATTTTTCTTAATAAAAATAACGATTCTAAGAAAAAAGCTAAAAATCTGTTGGTTAAATATTTATATTTAAAATAATTTCTTAAATTGCGTGAGGGTTAAACAATTACCTTGAAGCATGCGAATAATTGTAAAAACCAGCGATGTTGATCAATAAGTTCCAAGTATATTAATCGGGTTAATGATTATAATAATCTCAATATATAACTTATGAAAAATCATCTTGTAACAATTGTAATTCTAATTTTTGCTGTTGTATCGTGTAAGAATAATAACTCAGCCGAAAAAACTGTTGAGTTCACTTTTTCTAAATTACAAGTCGTAGATTCATCGAAATTCTCATCACTAATTGATCATATTAGCATTATACCATTAGATACGGCCAATAAAATATTTATAAGTAATCGCTCAATGATGGAACTCTTTAGTGGCAACTATTTTATCTTGCAAGAGGGGACTATTTACGAATATAATGAAACAGGGAAATTAGTACACAAAATACCGGTATCAGGTAGAGGACCGAATGAAGTTATTGAGGCTACTGATTTTTTAATTGATACTGAAGGCAATTTAGAGATCCTTAGTATAATGGCTCAAAATATTACTAAATATGATAATTCAGGAAATTTCATTGAAAAGATTCCCACTCCGGTTCGCTCATATTCTTTTTCTAAAACAAGAGATGGAGGCTATTGGTTGTCAAAGGGAGCGATATACTTTGATGAAAACCAATAG
>Ga0209016_1001540_pt1 | contig 18043 bp, 17 predicted proteins | sample EPASupsiteSAE305_FD_187265 | JGI IMG/M metagenome (GOLD analysis project Ga0209016, IMG submission 187265) | Bioremediated contaminated groundwater microbial communities from EPA Superfund site, New Mexico - SAE3-05 (SPAdes) (version 2) | ecosystem: Environmental > Aquatic > Deep subsurface >...
AATCGATAAATGATTTCGCTCAGGGAAACCCTGGAAATATTATCGATTTACTTTTAGTAGGTAATAATTTCGATCAGGATTTTTTACATACGCTTGTTAGAAAAGCCGAAGAGAATGTCTCGTTCAAGATAAAGTATATCACAGTATCTTCAGGCGAATCTTCACAATATATACCAGATCATACTAAGTCGTTGCTTGTTTGGTCTTCCGGACAACGAATTTGAATTTAACTCATCAAGATATGGTTTTCCATATTTTGAGGTATTATTACAATAAGTACACTATGGTTAGTTACTCTAGATGGGAGTGACAAAATTCTTTCGTAGTTAAACATTTACATGTTTGCATTTTTTCTAAAATTATACTGAAATGTTAATCTATTTCTAATGTTTTATAGTTTATGCGTTCCTCGATACAGTACTACAAAAGTCACAGACTCTAGCGCAATGGATGGAGTCATCAGCAAATAAAAATTAGGGATTGAACCTAGCATCCAAATCTTTTCATTTTTAGCAAAATCGTATAAGTATAATAAAGAGAAAAAGGGAAAGACTTTATAGCGCTTCTTATCAGCGAAGACAACTTCGAAACCGTTTAATATAAAAATACAATAGTATTTCACAGTTTTATTTATAGTTGAGTGTTTATAAGGGAGATAGTTAGTGAACCGGGGCAGATGGAAAGTAAATCCTTAGGATTAGTAACAAACACTTTCATATTTTTACGGGTGGTACGTACACTTAAACAAATAAGTAATGTGCGAAAACGACACAGATAGAGGCACCTTCCAACTCATTAACTACATTGCCAATGTCAAAACGCCACAATAACGTAAGTCTAGTACTAAACCAAACCACAATCAACAAACATGATCACAAATAAAGACATTGCTACAGATGTGATTATTCACAATGGCATTGTAAAGGAAAATAGAATATTACTCTTTCTTTAAAATTCCACCATGAAAGATGTCAAAATAATTAATTTACCAAAGATAGAAGACCCTCGAGGCAATCTCTCTTTTATAGAGGAATTTAAACATATCCCTTTTAAAATTGAGCGTACCTATTGGATTTACGATGTACCAGGCGGACAAGTACGAGGAGGACACGCATTTAAAGAACAAGTGGAGTTTATTGTTGCTCTTTCCGGTAGCTTTGATGTTGTTGTGGATGATGGAAATGTTAAGCAGACCTTTTCTCTCAACCGTTCTTATTATGGATTATATATCCCAGCTGGTATTTGGCGTCAAATGCAGAACTTTTCAACAAATTCAATGGCTATAGTTCTTTCTTCAACTTTTTTTAATGAGAAAGATTACATTAGGAATTATGAGGTATTTAAAAACAGCACATTACTATGAATAAGGTAACAGTTTTTGATTGTGCATTAATTGAAGTGCCAAAGCACAAGAATAGAGCCGGGAATATTAGTATTGCCGAAAACAAAAAAAATTTACCATTTGAAGTAAAGCGAGTGTTTTATATTTATGATATACCTGGAGGAGAAGATAGAGGTGCACATTCCCACAAAGAATGCCATCAATTTTTAATTGCAGCTAGTGGTAGCTTTGAAGTCGAAATGGATGATGGCGTCAATAAAAGGACTGTAATTTTAAATAGGCCATATTATGGATTGCATATTCCACCAGGCATTTGGGCTGCAGAAAAAGGATTTTCATCTGGAGCTATCTGCTTGGTGTTGGCTTCTAATGTGTATTTAGAAGAAGATTACATTAGGGAATATAAACATTTTATAAGCTTTAAAAATGGGCATTAACATACATCCAACAGCAGAAGTTCAAACAGATAAGATAGGTGACGGTACATTCATTTGGCAATATTGTATAGTCCTTAACGGTGCTAAAATTGGATCTAATTGTAATATCAATTTTAATGTTTTTATAGAAAATGATGTTATAATTGGCAATAATGTTACTATTAAATCTGGTGTTCAAATTTGGGATGGCATAATGATAGAGGACAATGTGTTTATTGGGCCAAATGTTACTTTCACCAATGATAAGTACCCTAAATCAAAGCAATACCCCCTGCAATTTGCTAAAACCATAATTAGAGAAGGTGCTTCGATTGGAGCTGGTTCAACAATATTATGTGGATTATGTATTGGAAAAAACTCAATGATTGGAGCAGGCAGTGTTGTGACAAAAAATATAGCTGACAATGAACTTTGGTATGGTAACCCTGCAAAATTCATAAAAAAAATATAATGATTAAATTCCTTGATCTTCAAAAAGTAAACGCTCAACATGCTGATGAATTAAAGCACGCTGCAGCAGAAGTTATTGACTCTGGTTGGTATTTACTCGGCAACCGCGTTAAGCAGTTTGAAACTAACCTAGCTAATTATATTGAAGTAAAACATGCCATTGGAGTTTCTAACGGCTTGGACGCACTGCGATTAATTTTAAAAGCATACAACGAAATGGGTATAATGCAGGAAGGAGACGAAGTTATTGTACCTGCCAACACTTATATAGCTACCATACTCGCCATTACAGACAACAGACTTAAACCTGTATTAGTGGAGCCAGATATCAACACATACAACCTCGATATATCATTGATTGAGAAGCACATCACTTCACGCACTCGAGCTATCATGGTTGTCCACCTATATGGACAGGTGTGTTGGAGCAGTGAATTGATAATACTTGCAAAAAAATACAACCTTAAAATAATTGAAGATAATGCTCAAGCAATTGGAGCGATATGGAACAATAAAAAAACCGGCTCTTTAGGAGATGCAGCAGGTTTCAGTTTTTATCCAGGCAAAAATCTCGGTGCTTTAGGAGATTCAGGTGCTGTTACAACAAATGATGACCAACTAGCAGATGTCGTTCGAGCTCTTGCTAATTACGGCAGTAGGGTTAAATACCAAAATGATTATCAAGGATTAAACAGTCGCTTGGACGAAATTCAAGCAGCTTTTCTTGATATAAAATTGAAATATCTGGACGAAGAAAACCAACTCCGCCGCAAAATTGCATATTACTATTGTGAGTATATTAAAAATTCTAATATCGTTTTACCTATTCAAATAAATAAACGATCTGAAATACTTAATATGAGTTCACATGTCTGGCATTTATTTGTAATACGGACACCACACCGTGATAAACTGCAAAAGTACTTGACCCAAAATGGTATCCAAACACTAATCCATTACCCCATTCCACCGCATAAACAATTAGCGTTTAAAGAATGGACAAATTTAATTTATCCAATAACTGAAAATATACATAATGAGGTTTTAAGTTTACCGATAAGTCAAACGATGCTTGACGAAGAACTTAAACATGTAATTGATACAATAAACAACTATGATTCTTAAAATTTTAAAACGAATCCATATCATTTTCAAGTACTCCTATTTGCAACTAATTATAAGCAAAAAAAATCTTTTCTTTTTTATTTTGCCAAATCTCTTTAAAATAATTTGTAATAAAGTCGACTATAAAAATACTCCGACGTGCAGTCAAAAAACATTTTTAACTGGCGCAGGCACAATTCAAATTGGAAAGAATTGTGCTTTCGGTTTTAAATTAGGTGGCTTTAATAGAGGCGGTTCGGTCGAAATTCAACCAAGATACAAAGACGCTAAAATTATAATTGGTGATAATGTAGCTACCAACAATAATGTTTTTATTTGTGCAGCTAATTATATTAAGATTGGAGATAATACCCTTTTTGGTCAAAATGTGTTTATTATAGATTATGAAGCACATAATATTGATCCTTTGAAAAGAAAAGAAGTTGGAGAAATAGGAGTCGTTATTATTGGGAAAAATGTATGGTTTGGGAATAATGTCACCGTTCTAAAAAATACCGAAATTGGGGATAATACGATTGTTGCAACAGGCGCTGTTGTCATTGGTAAATTTCCTAACAATGTAATTATAGGAGGAATCCCTGCTAAAATAATAAAACATTTATAATCCAATAGATTGACAGACTATTAATAGTATTAATGAAAAAAAATAGTTTAATATTGAGAACTTTAATGAATTTCTTGTTCAAATCACAAGACACTAATCCTCAACTAAAAAAGAAGCACACCAAACTACTATGAATAAAACATATATAAAAGCTAAGAGTACGAAGAACACACTCACCAATTGTAGGTTACCTAAAGTATTTCTGTTATTATACTAGTTCAATAAATGATTAAAAATGGTTTCAATAATGAGAATACTAAATCTAGTAATAACAAAATTTCTCAATATAAGGTTATTTAAATACATTATTCAACAAACACTTAAAGCATTATATCCCAACACATCTATTGTATATATTGATGGAGGCTTGGGTAGTCAGATTTTTAAATATGCTTTTGGTTTGTCATTAGAGAAAATGACTAATTGTAACGTAATTTATGATGTGAGTTGGTTTTCAAAAAATGGAAGGTCAATTGATAATAAAAACACAAGAAATTTCCAATTATGTAAAGTATTTCCAAATGTTAAAATAAAACTTGCTCCTTTTATAATTTCTACATTATATAAAAAATACTATTACTTTGATAATAACCAAATGCCTTTTTACTACCATAAAGATGTATTTATTACCCCTCCCGTTTATTATGGCGGATTTTATAGTAATTGTAAATTCTTCAACCTATCAGAAGAAAAATTAAGAAAAGATTTAATTTTCAATGACAATATAAAAAGAGAAGAGTTAGATTTTCAAGAACTAATAAAAAATGCTAAAAATGCTGTTGCTGTTCATATTCGAAGAGGTGACTATGTAAACTCAATTCACGATGTGCTAAATAAGGAATATTATATAAAAGCTATCCAATTAATACAAAAAGAGACAAGTAATTTTACATTATTCTTTTTTTCAAATGACAACGATTGGGTTGCTAACAATATAATACCTCTTCTTAACGTCAACATTAAATATTATAATTATCAAGGGAATAACGACACAGGTTGTATTGATATGTACTTAATGTCTCTTTGCAGTAAAATAATAATTTCTAATTCAAGCTTTTCGTGGATACCTGCTTGGTTAAATAATGAGATGCAAAAAAAAATTATTATGCCTATAATTTGGTTAAATCCACAAGATTCCTTTAATACGAAAGGTCTTGAAACTGCATTTAATATAGAAAATGCGACGTATATATAAACAAGCCTAAGTGATTCTAATTTATTAGTTTCAATTAAATTTCTTGTAATTATTTCATTGATAACATTAAACATTTAAATTCTTTTGATAAACAGCAAACAATCTTCATATAGGCAAATTATGAAGTCAACTTCCTTATTTGGAAGTGTTCAGATTTATAATATTTTCATTATGGCTATTCGAGTTAAAGTAATAGCACTTTTATTGGGTCCCAGTGGAATGGGTATTATGGGTTTGTTGAATTCGACTTTAGGAATAATTGGAAGCCTTACAAATTTTGGGTTAAGCACTAGTGCTGTAAAAGATATTGCCTCAACAAATGGATCAAATGAAAGCGTTGAAATAAGAAAAATAGTAACAGTATTTCGACGAATAGTTTGGTTTACAGGAATCCTTGGTACATTAACTGCAATAATCCTATCTACTTGGTTAAGTCGCTTAACATTTGGAAATGAAGAATACAGTTTAGCCTTTATATGGATTTCATTTACTTTATTATTTAACCAATTATCAAGTGGACAATTAGTTATATTGCAAGGCTTACAAAAGCTAAAGCTTATGGCTAAAGCAAATATGTATGGGAGTACTTTAGGCTTAATTATCACTCTGCCTCTATATTACAACTTTGGGACTGAAGGTATAGTACCCGGTATTATTGGAACATCTTTTATTTCATTATTACTATCATGGCATTTTTCTCGTAAGGTTAAGGTGCATCCAATTGCTGTATCATTAAACCAAACAAAAATTATTGCTAAAGACATGTTAAAAATGGGTCTTGCAATAAGCTTTAATACAATATTAGGAACAGGAATAGCTTATGTAATTAGGATATATATAGGTAAAACAGGCAGTTTAACTGATGTTGGTTTATATAGTGCAGGTTTTATGCTCCTTAACACTTATTTCGGATTGGTATTAAACGCCATCGGAACAGATTATTATCCGAGGCTATCGAAAGTTGCCAATGATAATGTTCAAATGAATAGGACAGTCAACGAAACTGCTGAAATTTCATTTTTAGTTATAACTCCTATTCTCATAATATTTCTGGTTGTAATTAAATGGGTAATTACAATGTTTTTTTCGGCCGATTTCTTACCAATCAAGGACATGATTTATTGGGCTACCTTAGGGATGTTCTTTAAATCCGCCAGTTGGGCTATGGGATATATGTTTCTTGCAAAAAGTGACAGTAAAGTATATTTAATTAATGAAGTAATTACAAAAGCTTATGAGCTTATATTTAATGTTTTAGCGTATTATTTTGCTGGATTAGTTGGTTTAGGCATTTCGTTTACAATTACATGCTTAATAAATGTAATTCAACTATTTTTTGTCAGTAGAAAAAAGTATTCGTTTCGTTTTCAGAAAAGCCTCCTAAATCTTTTTTATATTCAGTTGGGTTTAGCCATTTTGTGCCTTATCGTTACTTATATTTTGCCACAACGATACGCAATATTAAGTGGAGGTATTATTATTATAATTTCAATATGGTATTCGTATTTTGAACTTGATAAACGAATAGATATTAAAGGCGTTCTTTTGAAACTAAGAAATAAATTTTGAAAATGAATAACACTCATAAAAGTGTGAATCAACTTTTGGTATCAGTTATTGTGATAACATATAATAATTCGAATCATATTATTGAAACATTAGATAGTATAAGATCACAAACATATCATAACATCGAATTAATAGTAACTGACGATTGTTCAAAGGATAATACCGTTGAAAATAGCAAAATTTGGATAAAAATGAATCGAGATCGGTTTTATGATGTTAAACATATTATCGTTAATAAAAACACAGGTATTGCAACAAATTGTAACAGAGGATTAAATGCGGCAAATGGTGAATGGATTAAAATTATTGCAGGAGACGACACATTAACGGTAGATGCAATTGAGAGCTTTATATCATTTATTTGTATTAGAAATGATAATGAAAACTATTTTATACATTCGTCCATGAATTATTACAGCAATGAAATAAGAGACCATTTTTTAATACATACCGATGATCGATCAAAAAGTATCTTCAACCATAAAAACATAAATTCTTCACAACAGTTTAAATTATTGTTACGTGGGGTAAATATTGGTGCACCTTCTACTTTCTATAAAAAGTCGATGTTAGTAGATGTTGGTGGTTTTGACGAAGCAATGCCTTTCGAAGATTGGCCTATATATTTAAAATTAGCCCTTAAGGGGTATAAAGCATTGTACTTGCCTAAAACAACTGCTAATTACAGACTAACTGACTCATCGTTTTATAACAATAAGTTTCGTGAGAAATTTATTTTCAACCCTTTTTTCATTCACGAATATTTGGTTTTTGAGAAATATACTAAACACCATCTTCCTAAGATTGAGAGAAATATTTATGAAATTGAATATAGAATAAAGTTTCTTTTTAGTCGATTAGGATTAAACAAGATTAACTTTTTCAATAGAACAATATATTTTCCTTTTAATCTTTTTTTTAATTTATATAGAAAGTTTGTAAATTATCAACTAAAGAAGAAAATAACAAAAGAAATTAATTGATTTCTTGCCATACAATTTATTATGTTAAAAAACTAAATAACACACATTATCAAACCTAAATAATGTAGAAATATTTTTTTGACATTTTAAAATTCCCTTGTTTTTAAATCGCCTTATATGAAAAAGATACTCTTTGTCAATCCAGGACCATTTGCAAGTTTGACTGATACTTATTATTACTTTTTATTAATGAATCAAACTTATGAATTATCTTATGTAGGCTTCGATGAAAACAGAAAGATTAATGAGATAAAAGGAACAAAGTTAATTCACATCAAGGGTAATAGTCGTAGTATTTTACAAAAATATCGGTTTTTTAAGGAAATAAATGGGTTAATAAAAACAAATAATTACGATTTAGTTTTTATTAATTATTTTTTAGGTTGTTCGTTTATAAGGCTAATCTCGAAAATAAATATGGTTTTAGACATTAGAACTAGCTATATTATAAAATCCAAAATTAAACGAATAATATATAATACAATATTAACAATCGAAAGTCATCTTTTTAAAAATGTTACAATAATTTCAGCAGGTTTAAAAAAACAATTACATATTTCGCCAAGAGCACACATTCTACCATTAGGTGCAACTGCTCTCCCTTTAATAAAAAAAGATTTCACAACACTAAAAATCATTTATATAGGTACATTCCACGAACGGAATATCGTTAATACAATTTTTGGTTTTGCCGATTTTATTTCAAAATACAATCAAAAATACATTGCACACTATATCATTATCGGATTTGGAACTGAGCAAGAAATTAATAACATAAAAAACGCAATTAATTTGACCAAAATGAACGATTTTATTTCTTTTAAGGGGGAAGTCAGATACCCTGAACTTACCAAATATTTAAATGAAAATAATATTGGACTATCATATATTCCATTGAAGAAATTTTTTATGAACCAACCACCAACTAAAACATTTGAATATTTACTAAGTGGGAATGCCGTTATTGCAACAAAAACCAATGAAAATAAAAAAATAATAAATGGTGATAATGGAATACTTATTGGAGAAACAATCGAAGAAATAAGCTTAGGACTACAGCATGTTTATATAAATAGATTCAATTTTAACTCTCAAAAAATACAACAAGAGTCACTAAAATATAGTTGGGAAAACATTATTAATAAAAACCTAATACCCTTTTTAGAAGAGAAATCTTAGACCAAGTAATCATTTGACTTATAATATATCATAATGATAATAAATAGATCTATTAAACTTTAACAAGATGGGAAATATCAGACATTTTTCATGGCAAGTATTTAGTTTCCTTTTTGTTACAATCTTGGCCTTTATTTCAGATTGGCTTCAAAAAACAATGGAAATACCCTTTCCAGCTGGATTTCGTCACTTAATAATTTTATTTTTATTTGTATTCAATTGGACACTTTATAAGAATAAATTATTCGCAATACCTAAAATTTATAAATATGGAATAATTGTTATGGGGCTATTTCTGTTTTTCGGATATTTTTCGTCTCCTGCCTCTTTATTCAATTATTTAATTGGTATATTATTTACTTTTTTATTTTTAGGTATGTTTTTATTAGGCTTAAATACGAAGATTAGGGCAGAAAATATGACAAAAATTTTCAAACTTCTAATTATTTTTATTCTAATTGGATCAATAGACCCAATTAGTAAAGGCCTTATCCAAGGAACCAACATACAACATTTCTTTGGGTATTTTAGAGAGCTTGGAGCCTTTGGTGCAGCAATGAATATTGGCTCGATATTGTGTCTGTCTCTTTATATTATAACAAAAAAAAAAGTATACATATTTGTCGCGTTATTCTTTTCAATTGGTGTTTTTATGACCATTTTGAAAAAAAACATTGTAAGTAATGTCATCGTGTGGATATTCTTTTTTCTATTCCAACCCATCAGGAATAAAAAACTAAAACTTATATCTTTTGTATCTATTATATTTATAGCAGGCTTTTTATTAGTTGGGAATAGTCTTATCGAAAACTTAGTTTTCAATGTACAGTACCTTGAAAATGTAGGTATTGAAGGACATGTAAGGCTTGGCATGTATTTGGCTAGTTATAACATTGCAATCGATTACTTTCCATTTGGGTCTGGGCCTGGAACATTTGGAAGTTTGTCGAGTATTATAGGTTGGTATAGTAGTATATACTTTGACTATGGTGTTTCAAATATTGGTGCAAACTCTCCGGAAGAAGTTGCCATAGGAATTCATACCTTATTAGATACCTTTTGGCCTCATATACTTGGAGAATTAGGTTTTATTGGAACTCTTATCTATGTATGCTTATGGCTTTTCCCTTTAAAATTAGCGTTTAAATTGTTGCGTCAAACTAATGATTCCTTTATTAAAGGTTTATCTTTTTATGTTTTTTCAGTCATAATTGTAATGGCATGGGAAGGTTTTACCCTGTATACTCCCGAAATACCCTCGTTTATTATATTGCATTCAGGTTTAGTCGGACTATGTTATTTTCATCTTCGGAAAGTCGTGAATAATGATATAAATTATTTATAAAAAATAAAATGTTATAAATTGCACATAGTGAAAAGATTAAATATATTAATAGTTGCACACGAACTATCACCAAAACAAGGGTCTGAATGTGCCGTTGGTTGGAATATTGTCACTAATTTATCTAAATATCACAATTTAACAGTAATTTATGCTAAAACGAATCAATTTCAAACATCGGACTATGAAAGTTCGGTCAAAGAATACTTTACAAATAAAGAAGAATTTTTAGGATTAAAATTAGTCCCGGTACCTCAACCTAAAACTACAATTTTTTTTGTTAAAATTAATTCACTAATAAAATCGGAAACATCGGCGATAGGTTTTGCTCCTCTATACTATACAGGCTATAAAGCGTGGCAAAAGAAAGCATTTCAAACCGCATCAATTCTATTAAAAGAAAGTAAATTTGACATAGTTCATCAACTCACTTCAATTTCATTTCGCGAGCCAGGATATTTATGGCAATTGAATGTTCCTTTTGTTTGGGGTCCATGTAGCGGATTAGTCAAAATTCCGACCTCCTTCTATGGAATTCTAACACTAAAAGAAATTGGATTCGAACTGCTTAGAAAAACTGCTAATTTCTTTCAATCGAATTTTTCCTATCGGATAAATCGCGCTATCAATAAAGCATCAATCATTTATCCTGTAACAATTGACGATTTAATTTATTTCAAATCAAGAACAAAATTTGATGTAAGGCAAATGCTTGATGTTGGAACTTATTTAAGATTAAACAATAATATTTCTATAAAGAATAACGATAATAGTCCATTAAAGCTCCTCTGGATAGGGCGATTAGTATACACGAAGGCACTGGATTTATTATTATACGCCCTAAATTTAGATACAAGGTTAAATGAAAAGATAGAATTAACAATAATTGGTGATGGCCCCTTATTTAATAGATATCAAGATTTATCAGTTAAATTGAATCTTGTCAATATAACTTGGCTTGGAAATATTTCACATAATCAAGTCTTTTCCCAATTACAAAATTCAGATGTATTGGTACAGACAAGTATAAAAGAAGCAACATCAGCTGTCATACTGGAAGCTTTAACATTTGGATTGCCCGTAATATGTCACGATGCTTTTGGAATGAGTTATGCCATTAATGAAACATGTGGAATAAAAATTCCACTTATCACGCCAAATAAAAGTATTGAAGGTTTTTCTAAGGCTATATTAAAACTCACAAGTCAACCTGAGGAATTAGCAAGATTAAAAAAAGGTGCTATTAATAGGGCAAAAGAATTGTCTTGGAATTCAATGGCTATGACAATTGCTAATGATTATTTAACAATTCACAAAAATCATGAGAATACTATTAATAAATAGAAACCATTATATTGATGGTGGGGCTGATAGGGTTTATCTGAATACAGGGGAGTTATTAAAAGACAATAATTATGAAGTTGCATATTTTAGTACTCAAAATGAGAAAAATTTGGATTCAGATTACTCATCTTTTTTTGTGAAAAATATTAACCCAAAAAGTGCAGGAATTGCACAAAAACTTATTTCAGTTAATAAATATTTATACAATACAGATGCCTCAAAAAAATTAAGTAAACTAATTTTACAATTTAATCCGGATATCGCCCACATTCATTTATTCTATGGCGCTCTTTCTGCATCTATACTAAGCACATTAAAGAAACACAAGATACCCATAGTAATTACAATACATGATTACAGGCTACTCTGCCCTGCTAACGCAATGTTAGATAGACATGGCAAAATCTGTGAAAAGTGTAAAAATAATAGATTCTACAATTGTACAATAAAAAGATGTTCCGGTGGGAATCTGTTCAATAGTTCAATAATCACTGTCGAGGCCTATATAAGGCAATTTGCTATAGTTCCATTAAAATTGATTAATCATTTCATTTTTGTCAGTCAATTTAGCCTAAACAAACACATATCTTTTGATAATAGGTACTCTCATAAATCTTCTCATCTTTATAATTTCACAGATTCCCCGACAAACGAATCGTTCATTAAAGGTGATTATCTATTATATTATGGAAGACTATCAAGGGAAAAAGGATTAATTAATTTAATAAATACTGTAAAAAGAACAAATACAAAGTTAAAGATTGCTGGAACCGGCCCCCAAAAAGAAGAAATAATAAACGAAATAAAAGCCTTTAATAATATCGAATATGTTGGTTTTAAATCTGGTGAAGAACTAAATGAACTAATTATGAACTGTTCGTTTGTTGTTGTTCCTTCTGAATGGTATGAGAATAATCCAATGACAATTGTTGAAGCTTTTTCCTTGGGGAAACCAGCTATTGGCTCCAATATTGGTGGAATTCCCGAATTAGTTAGCGATGATACCGGAATTATTTTTGAATCTGGCAACGTATTTTCTTTATCAGATGCTATTTATCATGCAGAAACCATAGGTATAGATGATTATTATAGGATTTCAAATAATTGCTTGAAATTTTCACGAAAACATTTTTCAAGTAAAAACCATCTTCAGTCTCTAATAAAATTATACAAATCTATAATAAATGATTGCAAAGAGTCTATTTAATACGATTATCCGTAAACTTGGAAGAAAAGACTATTCCATTGATGAATCATTAAAAAACTTTTGCTTAATAATAATTCTTCATGAAAAGATATTTCAAATTTTCAGAGGATTGTTTTTGAAAATTTTTCTTTGCAAATCAGTAGGATTAGTATTTCTCGGCAGAAATACGAGAATAAAACATTGTAACAAAATATCTATCGGGAAAAGTACCTTTATTGGAGACAATGTAGAGATAAATGCGCTATCAAAGCAAGGTGTGGTTTTTGGCAATAATGTGTCCATTCTGAAAAATACAATTATTGAGTGTACTGGCGTTCTGCAAAATTTGGGGGAAGGATTAATTATCGGTAATAATGTGGGTATAGCGCAAAATTGTTTCATTCAAGTTCGAGGGAAGGTTCTTATTGGCAACAATGTCATATTTGGACCAAACGTTTCAATTTTTTCTGAAAATCATGTTTTCGACAATCCCAACTTACCTATATCAATGCAAGGTGTATCAAGAAAAGGAGTAATCATTGAAAATGGAGTTTGGCTAGGTACGAGGGTAGTGATACTTGATGGAGTAACAGTAGGTAAAAACAGTATCGTAGCCGCAGGTAGTATCGTAACAAAAGATGTGGCTCCATTTACAATTGTTGGAGGAATTCCGGCAAAAATTATTAGAAGTAGAAAATAAATTTCAAATATAATATGAAAAAAAAAATTTATATCGCAGGTTGTGGTGGTATGCTAGGTGAAGCATTTTACACACAGTTTAAAAACGAGTATGAAATCAAATGCACAGATAAAGACGTTAATGAAACTTGGCTTTCATTTCTCGATTTTCGTGATTTTGAAGCATATAAAAAAGAGGTGTTTGACTTCAAACCTGATTATCTGTTCCATTTAGGAGCATATACTGATTTGGAATTCTGTGAACAAAATACAGATGAAACTTACCTTACAAACACAATAGCAGTTGAGAATGCAGTTTATATAGCCAATTTATTATCAATACCACTGCTCTACATCAGTACTGCGGGTATTTTTGATGGCAAAAAAGAATTATATGATGACTGGGATACACCAAATCCGTTAGGAGTTTATGCTCGTGCTAAATTCATGGGAGAACGATTTGTTGTCGAAAATGCCAAACACTATCTTGTATGCAGAGCTGGATGGATGATGGGTTCTGGTCCCAGAAAAGACAAAAAATTCATTCAAAAAATAATGACGCAGTTGAAAGAAGGTAAAAAAGAACTGTTTATTGTAAACGACAAAGACGGTACACCAACATACACTCAAGATTTTGCTAAGAACGTAAAGTATCTTATTGAAAAGGAATATTGGGGCCTTTACAATATGGTTTGTGGAGGGCAAACTAGTCGTTTGGAAGTTGCCGAAGAATTACTAAATATATTGAATTTGAAGGATATAATAAAATTGAATGTCGTTACGAGTGAATATTTTAAAGATATTTATTTTGCAGAAAGACCTCCTTGTGAAAGACTGGATAATCGCAAACTTAGAATTCGTAACGCAAATTTAATGCGGGATTGGAAAATTGCACTTAAAGATTATATCAATACATATTACAAAAACTATTTAAAACAATAATGAAAAGAGTAGCGATTATCGGCTCTCATGGCCTTTATGCCAATTATGGTGGATGGGATCAATTGGTAAGAAAACTCGCAGAAAATAAGACAGAAAATGTTGATTACCTGATTTTTAATGCTTTTGAGTCACCCAGAAATATCACACCGCCAAATGGTGTCGTAATAAGAAGAATAGAAATTAAAGCTTCAGGATTTCAAGGTCTATTTTTTGATTTTTGGTCTATCCTACTCTGCTTTTGGAAAGTTGACACTATTTTACTACTTGGAGTTCAGGGCATTCCAATAATCCCGCTTCTAAAGTTATTTAAAAAATTTAATGTTGTTTCTAATGTAGGGGGTATTGAATGGGAAAGGCCCAAATTTGGTTATCTTGCTAAACAATATTTAAAATTTTGTTTTAATTTAAGTTTTATTTTTTCGGAGCATGTTATTTTAGATAATCTTCATTACAAAACATTCTTACCAAAGCATAGGAAGGCGAAAATTGAAGTAATACCATATGGTGGAGAAATTGACATTAGTTTATTCATTGATAAAGACATTAAAAATAAATATTCTTTTATTGAAGATGAATATTTTCTATCTATAAGCAGATCATTAAAAGACAATTTAATTGGTGAATTATGTGAAAGTTTTATTAGTACCAAAAGCAAATTGGTTTTAATATCAAATTTTTCAAGTTCTCCTTATGGGAAAAATATTTACGAAAAGTATTCGAATTATTCCAATATTATTTTAATTAACGGGCTTTATAATAAACCCGAATTAGACCTCATAAGAAGAAATTGTAAAGCATACATACATACTCATACTCTATGTGGAACAGCTCCATCATTAGTAGAAATGATAATAGCACAAAGGCCTATTTTTTCTATTGATAATCCCCAAAATAAATTCACATTGCATAATCAGGCTTTTTTCTTTTCTTCTTTTTCTGAAATTCATGAATTAATCACTTCCAAGGATGACATAACCAAGTTTATACCATCTATAGATATATGCCAATTATATTTTTGGGATAAAATAGTCAAAGACTACGAAAAACTTTTTTAGTTTTTATTTTTATGCGAATTTTAATTACAGGAGCCTCTGGTTTTGTCGGAACTAACTTGTCAAAACTTCTTTTTGCATCCAATTTTGTTATAGAATCCCTTGATATAGAACAATCAATAACTAAATTATTTATTTCAACACATCATTGGGAGAATTTAGATAATCTGGATTTAGATCAGTGTGATACAATAATACATCTTGCTGGCAAAGCTCATGACACGAGGAATAAATCTGATGCACAAAGTTATTTTGATATTAATACTGGTCTAACTCAAAAAATTTTTGATAAGTTTTTGGAGTCTGATGCAAAGAAATTTATTTTTTTCAGTTCTGTAAAAGCAGCATCTGAAAAGGTTTTCGGAGACTTCCTGGCAGAAGATATTATCCCCTCCCCTGTTGGCCCTTATGGAGAGTCAAAGATTAAGGCAGAACAGTATATTCTCAAGAAAATAGATGAAAATCAAGATAGAATGGTTGGCAAGAGAGTTTACATTTTACGACCATGCATGATTCACGGCCCGGGAAATAAGGGTAATCTAAATCTTCTATATAAAGTTGTAAGCAAAGGCATTCCATGGCCTTTGGGTTCTTTTGACAATAAGAGGTCTTTTACATCAATCGACAATTTATCTTTCATTATTGAGAAATTAATTAATATGGATATAGAATCTGGGATATATCACATTGGTGACGATGATCCGCTGTCAACTAATCAGTTAATTGGTTTAATATCCGAATCTGTTGGTAAAAAAAGTCATATATGGAACATTCCCAAAGGGTTGATTAATTTCTTTGCAAAAACAGGTGATAAATTGCACCTTCCTTTAAACACATTTAGATTGCAGAAACTTACTGAAAATTATGTCGTTTCTAACGCGAAAATAAAGCGGGCTATTGGAGTAAATAAGCTACCAGTTACAGCATCGGATGGAATGGTAAAAACATTAACTTCGTTTAAAAACAATTAGTCTTCAATGATACTATTAATATTTGTTCTGCTCGTATCTTCTATTTTTGCTTATTTTATAATTGCCGATTACTATAACATTATTGATAAGCCAAATGACCGTAGTTCACATAAATATATTACCCTCAGAGGCGGGGGTATTATTTTTTATATAGGCGCTCTTCTTTATTTTCTGTTTTATGGTTTTAGCTATCCCCTATTTGCATTAGGGTTGACGTTTATAGCAATAATCAGTTTTTTAGATGACATTAAAACTGTAAACTCCAAACTCCGCATATTGGTCCATTTCTCAGCAATGCTCCTGATGTTTTATGATTGCGGACTATATTCTCGTCCCTGGTACTTCACTCTTGCGGCTTTGATAGTGTCCACCGGCATCATAAATGCCTATAACTTCATGGATGGTATAAACGGAATTACAGGTGGTTACAGTTTAGTTGTAATGGCCTCTTTTTGGTATATTAATAATAGTATTACGCCGTTTATTGACAATAATATAATTTACGTTATTTCATTATCCCTGCTTGTATTTAATTTCTTCAATTTCAGAAAGAAAGCAAAATGTTTTGCGGGAGATGTGGGATCAGTCAGTATCGCATTCATTATTGTTTTTTTATTGGGCAAGCTTATTGTCCAAACACAAGATTTGACGTACATAATTATCCTGCTTGTTTATGGAGTAGACAGTATTCTTACGATAGTTCATCGTATCATTTTGAAAGAAAACATCTTTGTGGCTCACAGGAAACATTTATACCAAATAATGTCCAACGAACTTCATATCCCACATATGTATGTATCAATGGTATATATGGCCGTTCAAATAGTCGTTATGACTGGATACTTTGTCTTTAAAGCCTCTAGCGCGTGGTATTTCATCTTCTCCGCTACAGTTTTGGCAATAATATATATATCCTTTATGCGAAAATATTATAAATTGCATGTAAGTTAATTGTAAATATTAGTTATAAATTACATCACAATATGTCACAAAAAATCGCACTTATAACAGGTGTCACCGGACAGGATGGCGCCTATCTTTCCGAATATCTTCTTAAGAAAGACTACATTGTACATGGCATTAAAAGACGTTCTTCAATGTTTAATACAGACAGAATTGATCACATATATCAGGATCCTCATATCGAAAACCGCAATTTTGTGCTTCATTTTGGAGATATGACCGATTCCATGAACCTAACTCGAATCATCCAAGAAGTACAACCTGACGAGATATATAATCTAGCGGCAATGAGCCATGTGAAAGTGAGTTTCGACACACCGGAATATACCGCAAATGCCGATGGTATAGGTACTCTTCGACTTTTAGAGGCTGTTCGTTTGCTTGGACTAACGAAAAAAACCAGAATTTACCAAGCTTCTACTTCTGAATTATTTGGACTAGTCCAAGAGGTTCCTCAAAAAGAGACAACGCCTTTTTATCCCCGTTCTCCTTATGCTGTCGCAAAAATGTATGCATATTGGATAACTGTTAACTACCGTGAAGCTTATGGTTTGCATGCGAGTAACGGGATTTTATTCAATCACGAATCTCCTGTTCGCGGCGAAACCTTTGTTACTCGCAAAGTGACTCGTGCACTAAGCCGTATCGCATTAGGTATGCAGGAGTCTGTATTCTTAGGCA
>Ga0209016_1001541_pt1 | contig 18042 bp, 19 predicted proteins | sample EPASupsiteSAE305_FD_187265 | JGI IMG/M metagenome (GOLD analysis project Ga0209016, IMG submission 187265) | Bioremediated contaminated groundwater microbial communities from EPA Superfund site, New Mexico - SAE3-05 (SPAdes) (version 2) | ecosystem: Environmental > Aquatic > Deep subsurface >...
CGCTGCTAGCTTATATTGCCGGTCAAATCTTCTTCTGGACATGGACACACCTCCCGACTACTAAATTCTCTTAACTATGTGTCCACTAAATTATATCACCTCCATATGATTCGCTTTTTTCAACTCCACAAAAGTGATAAGGTTCCACTTGATCCTTTGTCAAATATTACATCTCCAGATACCTTTAATATGTGTCCATTTAAATCTAATTTCGGTAAGTCGACAAATAAATCACCTTCTATTACTTCTCTTGCTGCAAGATCTATCCTATTGAACAACTATTATCAGCAATGAAGTATCCAGCTCCACATCTGAGATTGTTATTCCAATTGCCACTGATTATTGCAGTCCCTTCCATTCGTTGGTCGCTTATTAACTCATAACTCATGAACATGGCACCAATATTATGCAAAAGAGAAGAAGTGTTGTAAACTACATTTTAGTAGTTTTGCAACACCCCTTTTGTTTTTACATTACGTAATTGTGTATCAATAAGCTGATATAAAACTCGATTATTATTTTAATCTTTTCTTAACTCCATCCCATGTTCTTACCTGAAAGAAGCAATCCTTTGAGTTTTCAAGCATTTTTATGTAATCTTCGAATTGAACAGTAAATGCAAACTGATCTGCCTTGAATGGAGGTCTAGCCCATATGTCTGCTAGTCCCACTACAGCTCTTGGACTTTCTTTTTTAAGCTCTGCAAATGGTAGCTTAAATATTGATGTACACCCTGAGCACATTGGTATATAGACATTATCTGTTAGTGAAGATTCATAACAAAAAAGATGAATAAGTGCTGATAATTGGTCAGGGTTAACAAGAAAGACAACTAACTTTGCAATTCCAGCATCAGTAACCTCTGCTGGTTTCAATAATATATATTTTGTATCGATCACTTGCTTAGGAAGTCCATCATAAAAAGCCTTTGCTATTTCAGGAGTTTTCTTAATCTTTTCTCCTTCAGGATAACCTGGTCCTCTTCCACAGGAAAGAAAGTATTCGATTCCTCCTGGGATTTTGGCCTCATCCTCAAGTCCGAGACCCGATTTTAATCCAGGACAGCCCTTTGTATTATTGGAAAAATATATTGATTTACCTTGAGCTACTAAATTTAAAGCTCCTAAAGAGCAAATACCACCCGTTAGTGAAGGAGTAAACTCAACAGCATCCGCTGGTAATTCGCTTGTTGGAATAATTGATATAGGGATATTTTTCAGCTTAATTTCTTCATGTAAATACTGCATTTGTACTATGTACCACCTTTCATAACTTGATGTTATATTATATCATATCTCTTGATGGTGTCATAGACCCTTCGAATTCTAATAAGCACCTTAACTTATGGGTTAATCATAATCATGCCCCACCTACCCGTGACCAGGGTCATAAGGGAGATCCATCGTATACACAATCAAATAAGAGTTTTGAGTGGTGGGAAGCTAAGGTAAACGCTAAGGCTTCAGGTAACTTAGATTATGATTATGATGAAGGAATTTCCCAAATGCCCTAAAAAGCAGTTCTGTTGCCCCAACCCAACAATCCTTTAAGACCTCACCTACTTTTGAAATGCAAAAAAGAAAGGTTCCCAGCTATCGGCGATTGTTACCGAAAGTCTGGAAACCTCTGATTTCAGGCCTTTTGTAGCCTATTATTTATCTTTACGCGACATCAAGACAACCGTCTCAACGTGGGTGGAGTTTTGAAAACTACTGTCAACCCCCCCGAGCTGCACCCTTACGTTTGCGGGAATATGTCAACCGTTTTTTTTAGTTTTTGTGGTATGAGAAAATATTTCAACGGCTTCTCTGTTCGTGGGAACATATCAATGAAAAAAGAAACAAGATTTCTATTCTTTTAGGATTGGTCATGAATTTACAAAGCTCCGCATGGAGTTTTTATAATTCTTTCTGATTTTCCACTGGCTTATTGCTCCTTTTCATATTTTGGTAAGTATGCAAGTATAGGTTAAAACAATCCATTGATTCTATTCTTCATCAATAATTAATCAGTTACTGATGTATCAGCTTCTTCACCTTGATAATCCACCTGTATCGTAACATGTTCAATTCCACTTTGCCTTACTGCTTCTTGTATCTCCTTTTTCATTGAAATAATGTCATCACGGCTAATCAGGTCATCTACAATAATATGAGTTGTGAGCTGATTTTTCTCTCCTTCCAGCGACCATATGTGAGTATGATAGACAGATACTACACCTGACACCTTTCGAATTTGGTCTTCAATTTCGCCTATAGAATATTTTTTGGGTACTCCTTGAAGGAAAACATGCATCACTGCTTTGATGTTTTTTATGACATTAAATAGAACGAACAAAGTAATCAAAATGGATAATATCGGATCAAGTATTGGCAAGTCTATAAACAGTAGCGCTATACTTACAGCCAGGACTGCAATCCAGCCCAACACGTCCTCCAGGAGATGCCACGAAACCACCTTCTCATTCAAGGAAGTTCCTTTTCTCAAACGAATAGCTGCCAACCCATTGATTGCAATGCCTAAAATAGCAAACACCAACATCCCTTCAGCGTTAACGGATTCAGGCTGGAATATTCTAGGTATTGACCGTGATAAAACTAAAATCGATCCAATTATCAATACCATGCTGTTTATTAAGGCGCCCAGCAAAGAAAATCGGGCATACCCAAAAGAAAAAAACTCATCTGGCCCTTTTTGAGAATATTTTTCAAAGTACCAAGCCATACCAAGGGATATCGAATCCCCAAGGTCATGCAGGGCATCAGACAATATAGCCATACTGTTTGTCCATAATCCGCCTATTATTTCTAAAATCGTGAAAAACAAATTCAAGAAAAAAGCAATTTTTATATTCCCTTCCCTTCCATGCTCATGATCGTGCTCATTCACCTTTCAATTCCTCCTTTATTCACTACTTCAATTTAAGATTGGAAATTGTGCTAATGATTATGTTTATGATGAAGATCCGGCATATGCGGATGATTATGTTTAATCTCTATATGATTATGTTTGTGGCTATGTTCTCCGAGCGCGATTGGGACATGTTCATGAGCGTGATGAACATCTTCGTGGTTATGCTTATGTTCATGTGCTTCTTGAGTGTGAGAGTGCAAGTGATTATGATTTTCTGTGACAGCAAAATAGGTTCCAATCAACATGATTACAAGAGATATCAAAAACGACTGCTTCAGCGCTTCATTTAACACAAGCCAAGAAATCAATACTCCGATAAAGGGTGCAGTAGCATAGTATGCGCTGGTTCTTGCCGCTCCCAGTTCTCTCTGGGCTGAAATATAAAAAAATATGCTTAAACCATAGGCAACAAATCCTAGTAAAAGAGCAAGTCCGATATAGACATAGTTGCTGCTGTATTCCTGTATTGAAAAAGAGATTATCAGTGATCCGATTCCGGATCCGAATCCTTTTATAACGACTATCTGCAAAGGATCCTTTATGGATAGCATTCTTGTGCAATTGTTCTCAAGTCCCCAGCAGATACAAGCAAGCAGCACAAATATTGACCCGATAGAAAATGAGAAACTGGAAAAATCCTGGAACGAAAGCATGATGCTTGATATGGTTATGAGCAATATTGCCAGTCCCATACGTTTACCAATTGATTCTTTAAATACAAAGTATGCAATTAATGAAGTCGCCACGATTTCAAAATTATTTAGCAACGACGCATTTGCAGCAGTTGTCATGGTGAGGCCCAACATTAGCAGTATTGGGGCAGCAATGTCCAGGATAATCATTCCGACTACATACGCAGTCTCATTTCGGGTTATTTTTGCTTCTATTTGTTCGGTCTTTCTAATTACTTTGATAATATTAACCAACACCATCCCAAAGCCAGCGCCCAGATAAAGCAGTGCTGCCATTAATGCGGGAGGCAGTTCCACGAGCAAAAGCTTCGATGCAGGAGAACTTATCCCGTACAAGGCAGCTGCTAAAATTGCCATAATGATTGATTTCATTTTTGGATTCTCGCTATCAATTATTCCTTTACCGGAAATTCCCATCCTTTCACCTGCCTTCCTTGTTCGTTATATAACCCCCTATTCAATTTTATTATATATCTCAATTCCATTTTACTCTATTTATATTGATGCTAAAAATACCTCACATCTTTACTTGGTAAAATAATTCCGGATGGATTATCTAAACAAAGCGAAGTATCCGATTACAAGAATACCCAAAATAATTCGATAGTATCCAAATATCTTAAAGTTGTTACTTCTGATGTAGTCCATCAAGAACTTAATCACGATTATTGATACCCCAAAAGCGACAAACATACCTATCAGTAAAACAATGATTTCCATTCCCGTAAAGTTAAAACCGAATTTTGCAAGTTTCAAGGCACTTGCCCCAAACATAATCGGGATGGAAAGAAAGAAGGAATATTCTGCCGCAACCGATCGCGAAGATCCAAGTAAAATTGCTCCTAGTATCGTTGATCCTGAACGAGAAGTCCCTGGTATCAGGGACAGCACTTGAAATATTCCAATTAGAAATGCTGTCTTGAAAGTAAGTTCATTAAATTCATTTACTTTTGGTGCACGGTCCTTGTTGTAGTTTTCAATTACAATAAAGAGGATTCCATAGACGATTAGTGTTATAGCGACAGTTTTATAGTTGTATAGATGGTCATTCAACCAATCATCAAATAGCAGGCCCAATGCGGCTGCAGGTAAGCACCCTGCGGTAACTTTGTACCAAATATGAATAGTTTCTTTTCTTTCCAATACTGTCTTGTTTCCCGAAAATGGGTTCAACTTATTGAAGTACAGGAAAACAACTGCCATGATAGCCCCAAGCTGGATAACCACAAAAAACATTTCCTTGAAAGCGTCTGATGCATTTAGTTGTATAAATTCCTCAACAAGAATCATGTGACCCGTGCTGCTAATTGGTAACCATTCCGTTATACCTTCAACTATTCCAAGGCATATAGCCTTTAAAATCTCTGCGAAAAACATATATCAATTCTCCATTTTTTAATATCCAAAAAAATCTGTCATGCTCAAATTTTGCTTTCTAACCCCTTACAGTTCCTTCTCCATTCTTATTGCTCTGGGCGAATAACCATTCTTTCTATAAAGTTGTATTGCATTACTGCTAAAGACGTGAACGGCTAGTTCAATTTTTGCAGCACCCATTTCTAGTGCCATTACTTCTATATGTTTCAGCAGCAAAGAAGCTACGCCATTATTCCTATATTTTTCCGAAACGGCTAAATCATTTATATAAATGTAAGTCCTTTCAGTCATCATTGGCAATTGAATGTCAACAAACTGAATAAAAGCATATCCAATGATATGCCCATGATTTTTTGCAACTAAAATACGTTTACTTGCATCTGCGAAGAAACTTTCAATAAAGTCATTTGTATATAGAATGTCACTCTCTTTGTAAATATCTGGCCGCTGCTTCACAAAATTTTCGTGTACCTTTTTTTTTATCCCAAGTATTCCAGGCAAGTCCTCCGTTGTAGTTACTGTGATTTTTATCTCTTTTATCATAAATCTCCTCTATAATGCTCAATGCCTTGTATTCATTGAGAAATTTTCTTCATAAAGCAATGTCTTGCTCAATTTGCTCACCAGGTTAAAGATTGTTTCGTCATCCACATATAAGTATTCATAAACAATTTGATTAACCTTAACCTTCTTTAGATAAGCTTTTGTCTCCGTAAACGGTATAGCTTTTACATCGAAATACCTATATCCATCCTCATCTACGACCCACTTTCTAACATTTCCCTCGCCTGCATTATAGGCGGAAATTGCCATCTCAACATTTTCATCGAAGTCTTTATAAAGTTTTGAAAAATAATATGTTCCATATCTGATATTAACTTCTGGTGTGAACAGTTGGCTTTCATTGTATTGTTGCTCGCCAAGCAATCCTGAAATATATTCACCGGTTTTGGGCATAATTTGCATGAGTCCAATAGCCCCCTTATTGGATTGCGCTTCCGTTTTGAATTCGCTTTCTACCTTTATGATTGAATATACAAGACAAGAATCAATTCCATAGATATCTGAATAAGAGGTTACTGCTTCAGAATAATATGTCGGGAAAAAATGCCCAATCCCAATTTTGATGTTAAATATCATGATGACCGTTACGAGCAATCCAATGCCAACAGCTATTCTTTTTCGCATTCACGTCCTCCATAACGATTATCTCGGAATCTTTAACTCAAACTTTTTCAACAAATAAACGTGACGGCGGAGGTGGAAGTGTACAGCTAAGCACTCTACCAGTTTTATGTAGAGTGCTTAGCCCTGACATCTCCTATTTATTACTAAACATTTTTTACATTAAGTACTCTCATGGCATTAAATATGGCAATTACGGCCACACCTACATCGGCAAAGACCGCTTCCCACATAGTTGCAAGGCCTCCAGCTCCAAGTATCAGCACAATTCCCTTGACAACAAAAGCGAAGATGATATTTTGCCACACTATGCTTTGAGTCCTTTTTGCAATCATGATTGCGCTTGCTATTTTGGAGGGCTCATCCGTCATTATAACAACATCTGCCGCTTCGATTGCGGCATCCGAACCCAGCCCGCCCATCGCTATACCTACATCGGCACGGGTAAGCACTGGTGCATCGTTGATTCCATCCCCCACAAACAGGAGCTTTCCTTTTGTTTTCTTTTGCGTTTCCAGCATTTCTAGTTTATCAACCTTCTGATCCGGCAGAAGCTCCGAATACACTTCATCAAGCCCAAGGATTTTGCCGATTTTATCGCCGACCGCCTTACTGTCTCCCGTTAGCATCACTAACTTGTTAACACCAATCTTTCTAAGTTTGGCGATGGCGCTTTGTGCATCATCTTTGAGTTCATCGGCTATCACTATATACCCCAGATACTTTCCACTCCTCGCGAGATGGACAATAGTGCCAATTTCATCCGGTTCGGGGAAAATGATTGCTTCTTTATTCATCAGCCTGGCATTGCCCGCAAGGATTTCTACTCCACGGAACTTGACTTTGATTCCGTGGCCGGAAATTTCGTCATATTCCTCTAGCTGTTGAGTATCTATCTCTTCCCCGTACTCTTTAATGATTGAACGTGCAATTGGGTGCGTCGAATAACTTTCTGCGTAGGCAGCTATTTCCAAGAGTCCCTTGTTATCAACATCTGAGTCTGTGACCGTAAAGACTTTTGTTACTTTAAAGACTCCTTTGGTTAACGTACCTGTTTTATCAAAAACAACAGTGTCGACGTTGTTCAATGCTTCCAGGTAGTTGCTGCCTTTCATTAAAATACCATGTTTCGATGCTCCGCCTATCCCTCCAAAAAAACCGAGTGGTATGGATATGACTAAGGCGCAGGGACAAGATACTACCAGAAATACCAGCGCCCTGTAGATCCAGTCAGAAAAAATGGCACCTGGGATAGTTAATGGGGGTATGACTGCTATTGCCAAAGCAACTATGACTACCGCTGGCGTATAGTATCTGGCAAACTTCGTAATAAAGTTCTCAGTTGGAGCCTTTTTGCTGCTGGCGTTTTGAACCAGATCCAATATTTTTGATACTGTAGATTCTCCAAATTCTCTTGTGACTTCCACGGTAAGCAGTCCATTAATATTGATTGTCCCAGATAAAATTTCCTGCCCCGGCTCAATTTCTCTAGGAAGCGACTCTCCTGTAATGGCGGCAGTATCAAGTGTTGATGTGCCCTCTAGAACCTTGCCATCAAGAGGTACTTTTTCGCCTGGTTTAATGAGGATGACATCACCTACACTTACCTGTTCAGGTGGCACTCGTTCAAAGCCATCACCATTTTTTAAATTTGCATAGTCTGGCCTGATATCCATAAGTGCGCTTATTGACCTCCTGGAATGATTCACTGCGAGGTTTTGAAAAAGCTCACCAATCTGATAGAAGAGCATCACCGCAACGCCCTCTGGGAATTGCTGAATCGAAAAAGCGCCCACTGTCGCAAGGCTCATGAGAAAATTCTCATCAAAAACCTGCCCCCTCAGTATATTTTTGACTGCTTTTAGCAGTACCTCGCCGCCAACAAGAAGATAACTCACAAGAAATATGCCAAGTTCAACATAGAACGTGAATTTAAATATTAATGCAACGGCAAAAAGAAGCGCCCCAATTCCAAGACGAACAAGCTCGGCTTTGTTGACACCTTCCTCTGCCGCTGTCGGTAGTTCTTTTTCAAAAGGAACAACTTTAACTCCATCTTCGATTTTAATAGCAATCTCAGATGCCTCGGTTACTATTCGCTGCAGTTCTCTCTTGTGAAAGACTTCTATTGTCAGTTTTCTTGAGACAAAGTCCACCGAGGCATCTTTGACTCCATCTATATTTTTAACAGCTTTTTCAATTTTAGCTGCACAGTTTGCGCAGTCAAGCCCCTCCAAGATAAGTATCTTTTTTTCCGGTCTGGAGATTATTTGCTTTTCCTTGACAATAACACCAGGTTCCAACCTCTGTATGATTTCATTCACATGCTCAAGGAGACTTTCTATATTGGTGTCTACGTTTGCCTGTATATTTAGTGTTTTGGTCGCGAAATTCATAGAAGCATTAGACACAGTTTCAAGTTTTCCAACCTGTTCTTCAATTTTCATCGCGCAGTTTGCGCAATCAAGTCCTTCCAGCACAAGTTCCTTTTTTATAACATTGCTCATAAGATTCATATCCTTTCTTTTATTTTTCATTGAGATGAATTAGTCCTTGGTCAATAATACCTTTGACATGATCATCATCCAGCGAGTAATAAACAACCTTGCCTTCTTTTCTATACTTCACAAGTCGTGCCTGCTTTAATACTCTAAGTTGGTGAGAGATAGCAGATTGGCTCATATTCAATAGAAACGCTATGTCGCAAACGCACATTTCCGATTCAAATAGTCCGGAAAGTATTTTAATCCTTGTCGAATCCCCAAACACCTTGAAAAGCTCTGCCAAATCATATAAATTTACTTCCTCCGGCATCTTTTCTTTGACTCTGTTTATAACATCTTCATGAATGACATGGCAGTCACATCTTTCAATGATATTTTGCTTTTCAGTCATATTTACACCTCATTTCATAATTGTCAAACTTTTGTATGAACAAATATTCATATATTAAACATATAATACACCCAAGAAAACGAGGCTGTCAACGGATATATGAATATTTGCTCATATATTTTTTCTAGGTTTCATAATCCCTAAATTACATTCAAACTTATTGTGCTTAAGATATCTATAATAGAAGACCTGCAATCTCTCGCAGGTCTTCTATTGAAGGAATAACCATTAGGTTAAAAAATTGGCAATTGGCTAATTCATCATCCCGTTGTTGTTCCACTGCATGTTATTCCAATTGCCCGAGTTTGTTGTTTTGGTACTGTTATTTGGTGCTGAATAAGTCGAGCCCGGTATTGAACCGCCATTGTTCCAGCATGGAGTCTGAGAACTCCAACTTTGTGTTACTGCTCCACCTGTTGTTGCTTGACTTGGGGTCCCAGATGGTGTGTTTTGTTGGGCGCCATTCGATTTCCAGTATTGATTCCCCATCATATACCCCGAGTCATAGTGGATCCTCTTCACACTATCAAATGTAAGGTTATTCATCATGCCCCAGCCAGAGTAATTCATCATGCTGTTTCCAACAAAACCTTTCATCATTCCCCAACCAGTGTAGCCCATCATATTAATCCAATTACTGTTTACAGTTGTGCCATAATCAAGGTTTAACCCATTTAATACTCTGTAAAGGTATTCGTATCCCATACGGATGTGCATAGATGTAAGCGTTGCTGATCCGTCCCCGCCCATTCTTGCGTCCATCTGTTCGTGCAAATCATGATTTCCAATCATTGCCTCCATCACAGAGTCTCCCAGTTGTTCGAGCAGGTCATTGGTGACCTTTTCAGGGTATATCGGGTCTGTTGCTTTAAGGTTCAGTTCTTCTCTAATATCGCTAATCACGGTATCAATACTTTTAATCTCTGACGTACTGTCTGCAAATACAGCTGTGTTTGATGCCATCAATAATACGAGTATCACCATTGTTGCTATTATTTTTTTCATTGTATCCTCCTTGCCTCAAGATTATTTGAGCATTAGCCTTCCACATCTTGAGTGATTATCCTTCAGTTACAATATATATATTAAATATGTAGATTTTATGGAGATATTAGAATCAAAAAATGTTTTCTTCCCTTCAGAGTCGAATAAAAAATGCCCGTTTTTACATGTTCTGGGGGGCTAAGAAAACCGCCAGAAAAAGGAGATCGTCCCTTCAACTGGCGGTATGATCATTTCTCTATTTCTATTTCAAGTTTAAGGCTGGCTTTGAATTCAACAGTCAGCTTGTTATCAAAGACCGTTATCTTCTCTATAAGCCTTCTGACCAGCTGCTCATCGTATTCAATCAGCTCACAAGTCTGCTCTTTATCGAAATCTGTCATTTCTTCAATACGCTATCTCTTGCCTTGGCGCTCAGCATTTGCACTTGGGTGCTTTGCTTTAAAACCCGCAATCGGTAAATCTCATCAGCGATTACTGATTACTCATCAATTTGGATTTCAATTCCGGACTTAAACTCAACTATGAAATGCTCCTCGTAGACCGTTATCTTTTCTAAGAGTTTCCTGACGTACTGCTCATCGTATTCGGTAAGCTCGTAAGACAGACCATCTAGGAAAATTATTAACTCATCAATTCGCGCCTTCAGGTCATGACGGGAAGCATTCTCAGCCTGGATGGCCCGCTTCACATCGCGAAGCCTTCTTATTTCCATACCAAGTTCATCACCTGAGTTCTTAATACCTGTTGTTGATAAAAGCTCCTGCTGTAGTGCCTTTATCCGTTCATCAACCGCTGCAATGCGAACGGAAGTATTCTCCTCCAGGCTGCTTTCAATATTCTCTATCAAAAGCGGCAAAATGGCGTCTTTTTCGCGGAATGCTTCATTTATTGCTTCCATCACCACTTCCTTGAGATGTTTTTCATTGACTGTTCTTGCTGAGCAGTCAGGACCATCCTTATCAACCCGACTTACGCAGCGCCAAACCGTAGATTTACAGCCGCGATTGTTCCATTTGATTCTGCGAAATATATCTCCGCAATGTGCGCAAAATACGATCCCAGATAATGCATACCGCCCGCTATAGACTCGTTTGTGCTTTGTGGTGCCATTGGTGAGGTTTGCGCGCCTTGCGATTTCCTCCTGGGCCTTTAAAAATATGTCTTTAGGAATAATCCCTTCGTGGCTATCCTCAACATAGTACTTCGGAACCTGACCTTTATTGGTTTCACGCTTCTTTTCAAGAATATCCACTGTATATGTTTTTTGAAGGAGTGCATCACCGATGTATTTCTCATTGGTGAGAATCTGTTTGATATTGCTTTCATGCCATTTTGAACGCCCTGCACCGTTAAGAATGCCATCCGCTTCAAGGGCCCTTTTAATTTTTAGTAAGCTCATCCCGCTTAGATACTCTCTGTAAATTCGTTTTACGACCTCGGCTTGCTCTTGATCAATGATAAGGTGTCCATGATCATCTTTGGTATAGCCTAAGAACCAATTATGATTGACCTGCACTTTCCCTTGCTGATATCGGAACTGTAACCCCAGTCGGACATTTGCCGACAAGGATTCGCTTTCCTGCTGCGCAAGGGAAGCCATGATGGTCATAAGCACCTCCCCCTTGGCATCAAGCGTATTGATATTTTCCTTTTCAAAGTAAACGCCAATATTCTTGTTTTTAAGGGCTCTGGTATAATTCAGGCAATCAACCGTATTTCTTGCAAATCGGCTGATGGACTTGGTAATCACCATATCAATCTTACCATCATGGCAGTCGTTAATCATTCGCCGAAACTCATCGCGTTTCTTCGCATTCATTCCAGAAATGCCGTCATCCGCATATATTCCTGCTAGGACCCAGTCAGGATGGCTTTCAATATAAGTTGTATAGTGCTGAATCTGAGCATCATAGCTGGATTCCTGTTCATCACTATCAGTACTGACACGGCAATAGGCTGCGACTCTGGTTTTCTGCTTTTGGTCTGTTGCCTTTTGCGTTCCGACTGTTTTTTTTGCCGGAATTACCGTTACATTACTTGCAAGCGAAATCATCTTTCCACCTCACTTTCGATCAAGCTGTAAACATACTCTGCCTGTTTGAAGGGATCGATGAATATTTTTCCTGCTTTCGGCATGATAAATTTCGTGGCTGGTTTGCATTCTTCTACCGGCTTATCCAAAAATATTCTGCCCATTTGTCGCTGCCGCTTGAACCTTTCTGCTTCTGCTCTTTCAAAAGTCTCCTGATCGATAATTGCAGGATAATACTTATCACCAAGATAGCGTTTATTCTGTAGTATTCTCTTGACGCTTGGATGAGAAAGCTTTAGTCCAACCTCTTCAGCTGCAACAACATAGGCGAGTCCTGACAGATACCCTTTAAAGACCATCCTTACTTGTTCAGCTTCCACTTCATCTATAACAGCTTTGCCTTTCACAACTTTGTATCCATATGGAATTGCCATCGTCTCACAACCTTTCTCTTAGCGTTAATCCGCACTTTAACACAAAACCTATTTCAAACCTTTTGAACACAATAATATACTTCACGTGTTCCTCAAATGCAGCCTCGTCAAATTCTTTAAGAGTTCCTACACTGTTAATGTACTTGACTAGCTTATTCAAGGCCTCCAGATGCTCGTGCTCATGAGTAAGCGACATGTAGAGTGCTTCTTTTTCATCGCTTATTTGCTTGGCTTCAGCAAGCAGACCTGAGTTCTGTTCATTGAAAACTGCAGTTTCAAGATATTCCTTCGCAAACAGCTCCGTTATTTTCTGCCTCTTGTTCAAGTTGTCTTCAAGCGCCGCATCCAATTTATCAAGTCGCGCCAGTGCCTCACCCTGATTAAGATCTTTTAGGCTAGCAAGCAGCGGCTGTAATAAAGCCTTCTTAGAAAATACCAGCTTATTGATCATATTCAAAAACGCCACTTCAATATTTCTTTCACGGATGAATTGCATGCTGCACCGATCTACTCTTTGTATATGTGTTTTGCAGGCATACGCATAATATTTGACTTTCGATTCCGTATGCGTTCTTCGCTTCCAAGTTGCACCACATTCGCCGCAAATGATCTTCCCGGAAAAAGGATAGCGGTTTTGATACTTGTCTTCACCAGTTTTTATTTTCAGCTCCTTGGACCGCCTCTTGATTATTGCTTGTACCGTTTCGAAATCTTCGGCACTAATAATTGCTTCATGATGATCTGTTACATAATACTGATTCTTCTCGCCATGATTGATATGCCTTGCGAAGGAACTGTCCGTAAAGGTCTTTTGATAAATCACATCGCCTTTATACTTTTCATTCCGAAGGATTCCGTTCACCGTCCCCGTTGACCACTGAGTTTTGCGTCTTGTAGGGATACCTTTATCGTTAAGGTCTCTTGCAATCACATGGCCGCCTTTACCGGCTAGGCATTCAGCAAAAATATGCCTAACCACATCCACCTCGTCTTCATTGATTACCATCAAGCCATCTTCATTTTTGTATCCATATGGCGGATAAGCCACAATGTATGTTCCGTTTTTGAATCTCTTTTCAATGGACCATTTTTCATTCTCCGAAATGGATATAGACTCATTTTCAGCTAAACTGCTGAAAATTGTTAGCAGCAGCTCATTTTCCATATCGCCGGTGTTGATATTTTCTTTCTCGAAGTAAATGAATACTTTCAGTTTTATAAGCTTTCTAACCGCTTCTAGACATTCTGTAGTGTTTCTGGCAAATCGGCTTATCGATTTGATAATGATGAAATCAATCTTACCAGCTTCACAGTCATCAAGCATTTTGAGAAGCCCGTCGCGCTTGGCCATGCTCGTACCTGAGATGCCCTCATCATAGTAAAGTCCAACATAATCCCAGTTGGGATTGCTTTTTATGCAGGTTTCATAATGACATCTTTGAGCATCCAAGCTGACGAGCTGTTCACGACTATCTGTAGAAACGCGTGCATAAGCGGCGACACGCAGTTTTTTTTGAAGCTTTTCGTTTGCTTCAATTTTTGTTATCCGTTTCATTGTCTCAACCTCCTTCCTTGCAGTACTATACATCACTCAAAAAGCCTTATTTATCAAGTCTTTTATGTCAGTATCTCGGCTAACAGCGGAGGAAAGATTTTACGGTTTTTGGCTATAATCTTGTCGTATTCGTCCTGAGAAATGAGACCTTTTTCTAAGAGCTTTTTTGTAAGCCTATCTGCTATCAGATAATCATGTTCATTCTGAAGCGCTGCTTCAGTGAGCTTCTCGGACTTATATTGAATGGAATGGGCATCTTCTAACTTTGTCACTTTCATATTCTCGACCTCTTTCCGTGGGAACCTATCAATCATCACCCTCTACTAGTCCAAGGACAGAAATCAGCCGAATGAACGGAAAAACAGCAAAAAAAAATAATGCCTACAGAAAGACAAATCTCTCGATAGGCATTACACTGTTTGTTATTCGCTGTATTTGATAAAGGCATCATTGAAACCAGCCGCCTTGACTTTGATGAGCATTGCATCAGCATTCGCCTTGACAGAAAATGCACCGAGCTGGATGCGGTAGTATTTCTTTGGTGTGGTCGGCTCGACAGGAGTTGCAGAGGTAAGACCGGATTTTACATCAGTACGTAATGTATCCATCGATTTGCCGTTCTTCGGAAACCAGTGCATCACATCGCTGTGGTTGCTGGCGATACCAAGCTTCGCTCCTTCGCTGTGGCAGATTATCTTCTTTTCGTCGAGTCCATACTGCTTGCAGAGATAAACACAAAGCTCCACAGCCTCTTTATAGGCGGCAGAAAAATACGAGGCGTCCGTCAGACCATCCTCGCAGATTTCAAACCCGATATGAGTGTCATTTGCAGAACCGCCTGCATGCCAGCCCCTGTGATTCCAGGGCAGCGTCTGATAAGTGGCGATGCTTCCGTCAGCCAGTTTTCCAATGAAACCGTGGACGCAGACCTGTCTGCCGTCAGGTTTATCCCTATTCCAGTGGTTGTTATTTTGGTTCTTTCCAAGCAAACCGTCATCGGGTCCAACATATCGCTTTAACCACGGATTGTTGGCCCCAGTGGAATGTACCATAATGCCTTTTGGTGTAATGGTTTTTCCTGCCTTATAGCAGGCATTCTCCGTGAGAATCAATTTATGCAGATTCATTTTACTCACCATCCTTACTTAGCTGACCAAGAACGTCTTTAAGTTTGCCTGGTATTGGCAAGCCGATTTTTGCCGCATTCTCAATAATGCTGATTCCTTCATTGGACAGGTAAAAGAATATGACGGCAGTTCTAACAGCGCTTCCATTTTGAATAAGCTTTGAGTCGATGATGTTGGCCACAGCAACAAGTGAAAATATCAACATCTTTTTGAAGATCCCCCTAAAACCTACCTCGCTTGAAAGTTTTCTTTCAATGACCGCCACCATAATACCAGTGAGATAGTCAACAACAACAAAGACAATCAACGCATAGAGGAATCCGTCAAGCCCACCCAAGAAATAACCAATAGTACCGCCGATAGCGGCAACAATAATTTGTAGTATGTTTATAATGTCTTTCATTTCAAACCTCCTCGTTTACGGCAATAAAAATAAGCCTTAAAGGCTTTCTTCGACTGGAATATCAATTAGTTTCAGATCTGCGAGCAATGCGACCTGCTTTTCCAGGTCGGAGACTCTTTCCTCCAGCGATTTAATCTTTAGTTGCTCCGGAATCTGTCTCTCGACGAACTTACCATCTTTATAACTGAATTCATCTGGATTTTCAGCGACTTTCTCCGGGACATCGATGAAGTCTTTCCCAGCAGTAACTCCAATAAAGAAGCCAGTTATTTTCCCATCCTCAATTTTAGCTTTCATTATCATACCCCCTTAAGCAAATTCAGCGTATAAAACTCAACCAGTCCAGCACCGCCACTTCCATTGACGCTGTTGCCGTAATAAGTCCCATTAACACCTCCAGCGCCTCCCGATACCGAAGTCGTGGCGGAATGCGTCGGTGCTGATATTGAAATAAGTCCGCCGCCACCGCCAGAACCGCCAATACTGTCCACCATACCAGCGCAGGATCCGGCATTCCCGCCTTTTGCTTCAATGGTGATTGCAGGAATGCTATTTGCTGAAACGATGATGACCGCTCCGCCACCGCCACCACCACCAGCACCACCATAATCACCACTGGCAGTCAGCGTACCTGTTCCTCCGCCCGAGGCATAAACACCACTCCCACCGTTGGCTATGGAAGCACTTGTCCCATCACCGTCATGCTCTCCGCTATAACCGCCGGAACCGCCAATAGAGCTTATTTCAAAATTCAAAAAGGATAGTAGGGAGGTCTTATGGGTTTTTGATCCTGCTGGTACGCTATTATTTATAAACGAACCTGCCGCACCAGCATTTCTACCACCACCAGAAGACGTTCCGGAGTATTCCGTTGTGGGACTTTCACCAATGCCGCCATTGGCTTTGATTGTGCCTGTGCCAATTATCTTGTTGGCAAAGAGGTATATCACGCCGCCACCAGCACCACCTGCTCCATCATATGTCGAAACTCCAGCCCCTCCAGCGGCGCCTTTTTCCGAAGCCGATATGCTGCCATTTAGGGACAATATTCCCAAAACGATAAGGATCGTTGTTCCAGAAGTGCATGTCAGCGTCACACCCGAATTAACAGTCAAGTCCTGGTAGATGTTAATTTTTTCAGTAAGCGTCGTATCTGAAGAGATAGTCGCGCTTGCTGGAGAGTAAAGCTGCAGGGCATTTGGAATAATCGAAGGGAATATGTTCTTCACCTTATTAGCCGAAAGTATGATAGACATTAAACTAGTGTTTCCCTCGATGTCTGCGATCTCCCCAGAAGTAAGCTGTTCCTTGAAAGTTGAATACATCCACGCGTCAAGAGGTGGAGTACCTCCGAATGGATACCAGGCCGGTTTAGCCCTATACCTGTAATATCCACACACACTGACGTTGCTTCGTTCATCCGTGATCACACCTGAGGTAATGGTGGAAAACCCATTCGAAAGATATACCTGCGCCAGAGAAAGCTCCCATATGGAACTGTTTTGAATCAGCTCAGGCGGACTTGGGCTTATTGATGCAGTTCCTTGGCGAACTGCAAATTCAATTTTTCTATCTGTCAGATTAAGTCTTGCTACGATTCGGTCGATCCGAGGCTGCCCGCTGGTGTTATCCGATATAGATAGGTTGGTTACAGCCGGCATGACCCGCATGGCTCCGCTAATAAAAATAGCCCCTGTATCCACATACACCGTCTTGTTGGGCGTGGACTGAGGCTTTATCATCAGTTCATTGCCAAAGTCACCGATAACGCCGTTTTCTAGAAGTGAACTGAAGTAGGAACGCCAATCGAGAGCGCTGTAGGCTCTGTCGCCTGACTGTGAAGTGAAAGGCATTCCAAAATCATTTATGTTTGACATATATTAGCCTCCTTTACATGGCTGCCGTCCTTCCGGTTTCTACCCAAAGCGAGCCGTTATAGATAAAATTCACAGCGTACATTTTTGCGCTGACCGTTCCCGTTGCAAGGGTGCCTGCAGCTTTGAAATTTGTGCCGAAGGTAAGCGTGTACGATGTTGTTCCAGAAGTTGTGATAATAAAAGTGCACCGCTGCCCGAGAGTTCCGCCGGTAGCATTGAATGTGCATGCCCCGGTTGGGGTGACCCTCTTGATGCTTCCATTCATGGTGGCTGTCAAGGTTCCAGAGGTACCAGCAAGTGCTGCTCCTTCACCAAGAAGCGCAGAGATTTGAGAATCCGACATAAAGCGGTGTGTGCTGTCCTGTGCTATTCGAGACGGTGAAATAGTACGGCCTTCGATTTGCTCAGAGCTCCAGGTTGAGGCATGGGAAACCTTGCTATCATCAATCTTCGCTACGGATGCTGCCAATGAAGAAAGCTGCTTGACCGCTCCACTGATTGCTTTCCCAAGAGTACGCTCAGGAGTTCCGAATACAGGCTTAACGAC
>Ga0209016_1001545_pt1 | contig 18033 bp, 18 predicted proteins | sample EPASupsiteSAE305_FD_187265 | JGI IMG/M metagenome (GOLD analysis project Ga0209016, IMG submission 187265) | Bioremediated contaminated groundwater microbial communities from EPA Superfund site, New Mexico - SAE3-05 (SPAdes) (version 2) | ecosystem: Environmental > Aquatic > Deep subsurface >...
CAACCACCCGGCCTTCCAGCTTGCCACGCTGGGAACGGCTCTTCTCGGCCCTGACCGAAACCTTGTCACCATGCAGGGCATTATTGATGTTCTTGCCCGGAATAAAGATATCCTCCCCGCCACTCTCCGGTTTTACAAAGCCATAACCATCGCGGTGGATTGAAATGCTGCCCTGTACGGTACCGCTGTTGTCGGCCCCCGGCAGGGTGTAGCGGTTGCCACGTAGGCGGAGAACTTCACCGGAGCGTACCAGATCATCAATCAACTGCTTGAGTTCGTTCTTGATATGGCGGCCGCCAAAGGCACGGAGTAATGACGCAAAGTGCAACGCCTCAGTCTCTTCAGCCAACAGGTTCAGGATCTCTTTTTTATGCAGGAGCATAGCTGGAATTATTCCTTTGCCGTGAATCGTGGTTAGGTAAACAGGAAAAGGGGTTAGCTTAAATAGCTAACCCCTTGCTTTTTTTGGAGGCGACGAGCGGATTTGAACCGCTGAATAAAGGTTTTGCAGACCTCTGCCTTACCACTTGGCTACGTCGCCGAATCAACTTTGAAGAATTGTCTTTATACATACTATTGAGTGACGCTGTCAAGATTATTTGAATTTAATCGCCACGCCGGCAGCACGATACTCTGTGGCGGGAAAAGCAGGAAACATGACAATAGTGATTTGGCGACTGGTTACCTCGGGGAAGATAAGGGCATCAGCTCCCATTTTCTGGGCCTCTTCACGGAGTGACTTTATGCCCCATTCCTGTAGTTTGGGATCGAACTTTAAATCGTAATCAGTAAAATAGACCTCTCTGGTAATCTGGATTCTGCCCAGTTTTTCGTAGGGGCGCAGGAGTTCATCCTGGGCCAGGACAGGCGGGAGATCCTTTGGGTATGGTTTGGTTACTGGAATGGCAGAACAACCGGTCAGTAACGCCAGCAGAAGCGCCATACTACAGGTTCGCAGAAAGCTGACTGTTACCATTGTTTAATTCCTCCATTGTATTGATTGTTGATCTGAGAGTAGCAGGATGCTTGACAGCTGTCCAGTATCCTGCATCAGCATTTTCGCTCTGGACAGGTAGTATCCCCCATGATAAAAAAACAAATTCTGTCGTGGAGCAGATACAGATTTCATGGTGAAGGAGTTGGAATATGTCGGGCCATAATAAATGGAGTACCATCAAGCATAAAAAGGGTGCCGCAGATGCCAAGCGTGGTAAGATTTTTACCAAGATTATCAAGGAAATCTCGGTTGCAGCAAAACTGGGTGGCGGTGATCCGGCAGCTAACCCTCGCCTGAGAACAGCTATTGATAAAGCCAAGGGCGAAAACATGCCCAAGGATAATATTGAACGGGCCATTAAAAAAGGTACCGGTGGTATGGAAGGGGTTGTCTACGAAGAGATCATCTATGAGGGCTACGGCCCAGCCGGTGTGGCTGTGCTGGTTGAGGTGATGACCGATAACCGTAACCGTACCGTCTCTGAAGTGCGCAGTATCTTTACCAAGTGTAACGGTAATATGGGTGAGGCTGGCTGTGTGGCTTGGATGTTTGATAAAAAAGGGCTGATCAGCTATGACAAATCGGTTGATTTCGATCAGCTGTTTGAGGCAGCCCTTGAAGCAGGTGCGGATGATGTGGTTGAAGAAGATGAAGAGATTGAGGTGTACACGGAGCCGTCCAGCTTCATCGAAGTGCGGGATGCGCTTGAGGCAAAAGGTTTCAAATTTCAGAATGCTGAGGTTACCATGATCCCGCAAACCCAGGTAGCGCTTGAGGGCAAGCAGGCAGAAAGTATGCTGAAGATGATGGATCGACTTGAAGATTGCGATGATGTCCAGAATGTGTATGCAAACTTTGATATATCAGCGGATGAAATGGAAAAGATGATGTAACCGGAAGGGGGCCTTAAGCCCCCTTTTTGCTGGGAGGCAAGCATGGAAAAGGCAACCTTTGCAGCAGGATGTTTCTGGGGCGTGGAAGAATCATTTTACGATGAGCCGGGCGTTGTTGCTACCAGGGTCGGCTATACCGGTGGCATGCTTGAAAATCCTACCTATCAGCAGGTCTGTAGTGGTGAAACCGGCCATGCTGAGGCGGTTGAAGTGACCTTTGATCCCGAGCGGATCAGCTATGAACAGTTGTTGAAGATTTTCTGGCAGTCCCATGATCCAACCCAGCTGAATCGGCAGGGGCCGGATGTCGGTAGTCAGTACCGTTCCGCCATTTTCTACCACACTGATGAGCAAAGAGTTCTGGCTGCGGCATCCCGTGAAGCGCTTGATCTTTCAGGACGCTATCAGCGTTCAGTGGTGACTGAGGTTGCCCCGGCGGTTACCTTCTGGCAGGCAGAGGAGTACCACCAAAAGTACCACAAGAAAAACGGTGGAGGCTGCGGTTTTTAGTGCGTGTCCTTGGTATTGACCCAGGCTCACGTATCACCGGTTATGGTCTGGTGGAGCAGCGTGGCAGCCGCCTGGTTCATCTTGATAATGGTGCCATCTTTACTGACAAGGCCACCGGTTTTCCTGACCGCCTGAAGTTGATTTTTGAAGGACTCAGTCGGGTAATCAGCGAGTTTTCACCTGATGTGGTGGCGGTTGAGGATGTCTACGTTTCCGAGAACGTCCGTGCGGCCCTTAAATTAGGGCAGGCTCGGGGCGTTGCCATAGCGGCGGCTGTCCATGCCGGCCTGCCGGTTTTTGAGTACACGGCTTCACAGGTCAAGCAGGCAGTAGTTGGTCAGGGCAGGGCAGCTAAGGATCAGGTGCAAAAGATGGTCAAGGCGTTGCTGGGGCTGCCTGAAATTGCTCAGGCTGACGCCTCGGATGCCGTTGCGGTGGCAATCTGCCATATCAATTCATACCAGTTGCGGCAGCAGGTAGGACCTGCAGTGGCAACTTCCCGTCGTGCCAGCTCCTGGAGGGACTATCGGCCATGATTGCACTGTTAACCGGACAGATCGCCCATAAATCACCGGATCATGTCATTCTTGATGTCCATGGGGTTGGCTATCGGGTTATGATCCCGTTTTCAACCTACTATGAGCTTCCCGAAGAGGGAACCGCCACCCTGCATATTCATACCAGTGTGCGTGAGGATGCCATTTTGCTCTATGGCTTTCGTACCCGTACTGAGAAATCATTTTTTCAGCTGCTTATCTCGGTGTCTGGTATCGGTCCCAAGCTGGCGCGGGATATCCTCTCCAATATCCAGCCACCCCAGTTGGCTGCTGCCCTGCTGCAGGGAGATCTGCATAAGTTGTCAGCCATTCCCGGGATTGGTAAAAAAACTGCTGAGCGGTTGGTGCTGGAGTTGAAGGATAAGGCTGGCAAGCTGGATACCGGCAACGTTTCGGCTGCTGATACGGTAGGCCGTTCTTTGCCTGAAAGTACTGTTTTAGACGATGTCTCTTCGGCGCTCTTGAATCTTGGTTACAAGGATATTCAGGTGAGAAAAGTTTTGGCTGAACTGGATTGTGCGGGCGGGGCTGCTGTTGAAGAGGTGCTGAAACAGGCGTTGAAAATTTTGATGAAATAGAATGGGGAGGCATCGCTGCCTCCCCGTCTGTTGTTAGTAAGCTGAACCCGGTTGCTAATCCAACAGCATTGCGTTGACCCGGGCCCTGACTTTCATCCCTTCCTTAACAGAGGCTCCACCTTTTTCAAAGTAGCGGCCAGAGATGCTTCCGTCCTCAATCTGCAATTCTCCCATGCTGGCAAGAACCTGGTTGTTGTCATCAACCACTTCAATGGCCTGTTGCTTCTTAGGAACTTTACGCAGCTTTGTCGTGTTGATCTGGACGTAGGCGATTCTGCCGTTTACCCTGCTGATGCTTCCCATCTCATAACTTGGGTTGAAGCCCATGCCCAGACGGTCGGCTGCAGCCCTGAATCCAACCGTAACGGCACGTTTGAAGAATTCCTGCTTCTTCTCAGCCACCATGATCTCACGCTTAGGGATTTTGGTTTCCAATTTGCGGTCATCATTGTAGGACTTTACCAGTTCAATCTGTCCCTTGGTGTTCATGAACTTGACATCAAGCCGTACCCTGGCCTTAAAGGTGACCAGCTTGCGGGTCGGGTCCATGTTCATGGGGGACTCAAATGAATTAAGGCTCTCAATCCGTGGTTCAATGATATAGGTTTCCTGGTCCGAGGCGTTCATCAATACCTTGGTAAACCGCTTGGTGTTGGCAAGTTGGGCCTGGACATCATTCATCAGTTCATCAGTCATCTCAGATGGTAACTGGCGGCTGAACTTTGAACCAAGGTCCTGTTTCAGGCCGATTGAATCAAGGTTGACCGGTTCCAGTGCCATGGTCGTAACCTGCTGCGCCTCGGTGACATAGACCGTCTGTGGGGCGGTTGCGCAGCCAAAGGGTAGCAGAGCAAGCAGACAGAACCCTGCATAACGAAGATAGCGATTCATAAGATGCTCCTTCTTGTTGTAATAATCTCGGTTTCTTACTTCAGTTGCTCAAGAGCTGCCAGCTGAGGCATGGTATCGGTGGCCGGGAACATGGCGGCAAGCAGTTCCATCTGCTTTGCTTCCTGATCACTGAATTCAACCGGTTCGCCAGCAAAGGCCAGTAACAGCTTTGGTTCGATCTGTTGCATTGTTGCCTCTGCCAATTCAATCCTACGCAAGGCCTCTTTGGTCCTTTGTTCTGCTGCCGGATCATCATCTTTGATCTGGTACTTGCCTTTAACCTGCTGGTACATGGTCGTGTAGACCGTGTACTGCAGACCAAGATTGTTTTTATAGATCCCCAGTGAATTTAAGATCATTTTAATGCGGGGAAACAGCATGGCTGCATTATACACACCACGCACTCTGCGAAATTCATTGTTGATGTTGGGGTATGCCCTGATGCCATTGACAACGGCACAGCCAATCTTGACCATGGAGGCCATGGTAAAATCTGCCCCTGCAACAGAGGCGGAATAAACCTTGTTGGCCAGTTTGCCATAGGTTTTTTCCATGGTTGCCATGTCTTCAGTTTTCTCTTTGAGCGCGGAGGTGATTGCCTCATCCTTCAAGGCTGGGTCCTTACAGGCTGCTTTCTTAACTTCTTCAGTGCTGTTTGAACTGGCCGTGCGCAGGAATGCATCGCACTGGGTATAGCCATTGGCCGTCAGGTTTATCTCTTCTTCAAGTTGCAGCATCTCTTTTTTGTTGTTTGCTACGACTCCGTAGGCCATGAGCGGGTTACGATAGACATACTCGTGAACCGTGTCCGGTTTTTTTCTTGGTCCCAGTTCACGGTAGTAGACATCACGTGGTTTTGATTTGAAAAAAGCGATATCCTGTCTGTTTACATGCTTGTTAAGCAGTTTTTCGCGCTCTTTCAGAAAGATGTAGAGCGCACTGGTGGGGCGTGGCCAGCCGGTGGCAGGGTCGATTTCAGTGGTAAGAGTAATGCCCTGAGACGAGGCAAAAGCTGAAATCCCCATCTTAAACAGTGCTCCACCGGAAGGAGCGCCAAAGAGATCATTGGGCCAACTATCCTGTTCAGATAAAGGCGAGTTGAGTAATACCCGGTTTGAGAGTTTAATTGATATGGCCGCAGACTCAAATGAATCAAGCGCAGCCATAACTGTCGGGTTCATCGATTCAGCCCCACACTCAAGTGCAGACATGCCGGTGGCACAACCGGACAGGCTGCTGGTCGCCAGTGCCAGCAGGGTGGCTAATAATAAGTATTTTATCTGTTGCAGGTGCCTCATCGAATAGCCTCCAAAGTGTTTTGTGTGGGGTGCTTACTTAAATACAACCTTGTTACCCTGAATTTCCGGATTCCAACGCTTCAGTTGGGCATCTTTTTCAAAATTGTCGATCAGCAGGTCGACCAGATCACTGATTTTACCGGCATAGTAGAGGTCTACAACCATATCCCCTTTTCCACGATTCTTCTGACTGACATTTTTTAGACCTTTGATTTCCTCACCCAGCATCTTGAGCAGTTTGCGTTCCAGTTTGTAGTTGCCGGACGTGGGCATGACCACCTCAAAACGGGCGCCACGGCGTTCCTGGGTGAGGGTTTTTGTGTTAAGTGCGTTGACAACTTCTGCAGCAAACTTTTTGCCTCCTGCAATGGCTGCCAGCCGGATTGCTGCTTTTGCTTCATCCTTTGAAGCACGGGCTGCGCCGTCCGGGTTGCCTTCCCACATTAGGTCACGGCTGGACAGGCTGACGGTCTTGCCGGTCATCATTGCGCGGTAGACGTAGGCAGAACCACTGGGGGCAACGCTGACATCCACCTTTCCCAGCACCAGCCATTCGCCTTTGTCTGCCAACTGGTCAGCAATCTTGTTCATATGTTTGACCATCTTGTTGTAATCAGCTTCTTCAGTCAGGGCTTGATGCACTGCTTCATCGTCAGAGTCAATTACGGTGTACTCGGCAGCGGTCAGGCTGCGGCGTACTTCAGCACGGACGTTGTCAAGAATCATCGGCGCATCACCGGTATCCATCTTGCCGGGGATGATCATGACCACGATGCGGCGCTCTTCATTTTTGCCGGTGACGGCGCCCTGGCGTTTCAGGTAGGCCCGTACAGCCTCTTCATTGATGGTGATTCTGATCTTGGCCTTCAGCTCCTTGCTGAACATGCCGCTAACGCTGCTGTCAAGGATTTCAAGGTCTTTGATGTACTTTTCATCACCGGTCAGGTTCAGGGTTGAAGCCCGATCCGGGTAGACATCACGCAGATAGTGTTCCAAGGCCTGTTCACGACCACGTTGTTCTGCCTTTTTACGAGCCGTGTATTCATCATCATCCACCTTGACGGTGACTATTTCAGTGTAGGTACGCACTTCGGCTGCAGCCAGAATTGGCAGCAGTATCAGCCCCAGGGTAATCATAATCAACAGGATACGTTTCATTAGCAAAGCCTCCTATGGAGAGTGTGATAGCGTTACTGGCGTTTCCAGGTGCTGCGAGCACCTTCTGAGCGGATTAATTTGAGCGTCCAGCCAAGTTGTTTGCCGGTTTTGTTAATGGCACTCTTGACTGCCTCTGAGCTGCTACCGGACTTGATTTCCAAGGTGGTTTTACCACCACCGGACTCCCGCTCACGAATATTTTCCATACCGGGAACTGCCTTAAGGGCATCTTTGAAACTGGCCACATCGTCAACTTCAGCAACACCATCCAGGACGATAATAAAGGTGCCAGCACCTGATTTTTCACGCTTCCAGCTCTTTTTTATGGAATCTATCATGACGTTGGATATCTTGTGTCCCACATCTTTTGCAGAGCGGTACAGTGCCTCCTGCAGGGTGCCGGCATGGGAGGATGATTCAACGTCCTTGCTGGCAACCACCCGTGAGGTGCTGGGATTGATCAGCTGGGCCCGCATGAAGATCTTGGCTGCCCCGCCGGTGTAGTTCCAGTATCCCTGACGTCCAATACCGACAGTCTGGTAATAGAGCACCAGATCAGCATGGTATTTCAGGCCGTACAGAGCAGCTTTGTTGGTGTCGAGGTCCATCTCGTGGGTCTCGGCCACTTGAACAGAGAACTTCTGGGCAGAGGCCTTGTCAATCACATCAAAGCCTTTGTCGGCCAGTACTTCAACAATCGCCCCGTAGGAATTATCAAAAAAAGCTTCCAGGTCGGCGCGGGTACTGCCCAGTGTTGCTCCTTGGGGCAGGTTGGGGTTGTAGAGCACCATGATGCGGGGATTACCCATGGCATCCTGCATCAACCCCAATGCGTTAATCTCGTTCTCAAGCGCCTTCAGATTTACGTCTGCGGTCAATTGCAGTTCGTATCCTGCACCGGTGAACTCAGGTTCCCCTTTTTGCACCAGCCGAGCCAGTTTCCTGGTCTTGCCTTTCAGGGCACCAGCGATTTTTTGCTTGTTCTTCTTGATGGTGTCTTCGTCCAGAATCTGTTTTACCGCCATATCAATGGCACTGTTCAGGCCGCTTACTACTGCAGCATCTTCAGACATGCCACGTCCGGTTGCGGTAAACTGATCTGCACCGGCAAGGCTGCTCAGTGCCAGAAGGGCGGTCAGTGCAAGTATAATGATCCTTTTCATGATCTCCCCCTACTGCTTTTTCCAGGTGCTTCTGGCGCCTTCGGCACGGATCTTTTTCATGGTCCAGCCCAGTTCCTTGGCTACACGGATCACGTCGCGATCAAGCTGGTCACGCTTACCTTTATAGGTGGCTTCAAAGGTAGTCTTGCCACCACCTGATTCAACCTCTTTGGCACCGGTTGCCAGGGGAAACTTCTCAAACATCTCAGTAAAATTGGCGATCTGCTCAGGGTCATCCACGCCATCAATGATGATGGTGTACATGGCGCCGTTCTGTTGCTGGTCCATCCAGTGTTTTTGCAAAACATCAATCATTGGATTGACGATTTTCTTGCCACCTTCGCGGGCTGCCTTTTCAAGGGCCTGCTCTACGGTCTGGCCCATGCCGGCCTGCTCAACCTTTTTGCTGGTAATAACCTGTGAACGGGTGTTGTCGATCAGTTGGGTCTTGACGTTTACCAGTACGCTCTTGCCGATGGCGCCTTCACGGACCACACCGCTGACATTGTAGAACAGAGTATATTCTGCGTGGAATTTGAGGCCATAGGCGGCTGCCTTGTTGAGGTCCACATCAATTTCATGGGTTTCTGCCTGTTGCATGGAAAAACGCTCGGCAGATGCTTTGTCAACCACCCGGAACTGCTTGTCAGTCAGGGATTCAACAATGCCGTTATAGATCTCTTCGGTGAACTCCTTGTCCTTAAAGACCTTGTCCTTGGATTTGTTGCTGAAGGCCACCAGGATACGTGGGTTACCCACCACGGCGTTTTTGCGCAGGATGGTCAGGGCATCGATGTCGCCCTTGATCAGCTTGTTATCAACATTGGCGGTAATGGTGATAACAACACCATCCGCATTTTTCTCTTCCTTGATGATCTTGTAGCTGGTGACATATCCCTTGCTGTGGGAGAGGATCTTGTCGTCAATCAGGGCAGAGTCAACGACAGTGGAGTCTGATTTGATAAAGGTGCCGACCCCTTGCTCAACGGCACGACGCATGGCTGTTGCCAATGCCACATCCTTTGCCGGACCTTCTCCGGTTGCGGTTACTGTTGCAGCAAATACTGCGCTTACGCTGATAAGCATCAAACCGAGTGCCAATACCAGAATTCGTTTCATACGTGTCTCCCTCCTATTTGATTTTCCAAGTGCTGCGGTTACCTTCTGATCTGATTTTCTGAAGCTGTATTTTCTGCTGGGAGGCAAGTTTGAGTAGCTCCCGTTCAATCTGGTCACGTCTTGTTTTGCATATAATTTCTAATGTAGCCTTGCCGCCTCCTGCCTCAACCTCTTTTACTGCAGCGACAAGTGTGCTTTTTTCCAGCAGCAGGACAAGGCGTTCAGTCAGTGCTTCGCGTCCCTCAAATACCATGGTGACCGTGCGGCCTTCGTTGCCATTCTGGGCAACATGCTGTTCAAGTCCTTTGGATAACAGTTCCGTTAGTTTTTTTCCGGCGCTTCTTGCAGCCTTGTCAATGGCATCCTCGGTAGTGTGCCCACCTGATGATGCCTCAGCCAGCTTGGCGGAAATGATCCGTGCACCGGTGTTGTCAATAATCTTGGCGTTGACCCTGACCAGAGCGCCGATCCCTTTTTCCGGGTCCTTTACAATGGTGGAGGTTTTGAAATGGATTGTGTATTCAGCCAAAAAGGTGAGGCCATAGGACGCAGCTTTGTTCAGGACCGGGTCAATCTCATGGGTTGCCGCAATCTGTATGGCTGCCTTTTCCGCTGCTGCCCGATCAACGACCCGGTAGCCACGGTCAGTCAGATATTCCACCATGCTGTCATAGATTCCAGCCTGTGCTGCCAGTTCTTTTTCAGAGGTGGTGCCGCCTACGGCTCGAATCAGCAGCAAACGCTCGCCGTCGGCAGGTTTAGAGGTGGTTGCCGCGACTACCGCAGTAAGCGTAAAAGAAAAGCAGAAGAGGGTTAACAAGATCAAACGCACAGTTTTAGTCCTTTGTTTGGAATAGCGGTCAGCATACCAGAAAATTTCGGCAGTGCAAATTACCAATCATCAGAGGAACCACCGCCATCAAAGTCTCCGCCGCCACCGGAGAAGCTGTCATCGCTGGATGAAGATCCGCCTCCGCCGCCACCATAAAAAATAGTTGGTCCGCCCCAGCCACCACCGTGTCCACCGCCACCACTGGCATTGAAAAGGCGCATGAGCAGGCTGATCAGGAGTCCGGCTGCTCCACCCAGGAGTGCCAGAATGCCAAGTTTCCAGAGTACAGCCCCCAGTCCAATGCCGGCAGCAACCGGCAGGCTGACACCGCCAGCCAGAACACCGGCAGTACGTGAGGATGAACCAGCCACTGCAGTTATGACGACACCGGCCAGCAACAGCACAATAAAGAGGCCATAGCCACTGCTCTTTTTCTTTCTATTGGCTTTTTTGTCTGCGGCTGTTGCCTTGAACTCACCTTTGGTGGCATCAATAATTGCACCAAGTCCGGCGCTGACTGCCTCATCCGGTTTTCCAGCCCGAAGGCCTGGGGCAATCACATTGCGGGTAATCTGGGCAGTCGTGATATCAGGCAGGACACCCTGTAGTCCGGTGCCAACCTCAATTCTGATCTTGCGCTCCTTCTTGGCCAGAATTAAAATGACACCGTTGCTTTTATCTTTTTGACCGATCTTCCAGGCCTCAGCTACCCGTATAGCAAAACTCTCGATAACATCACCCTCCAGTGAGGGGATCGTCAGTAGCACGACCTGGTTGGTGGTTTCCCGCTCAAAGGCAGACAGATTCTGTTCAAGTGAACGGGCAGCTGTTGGTGACAACATCCCGGCATAATCATTGATTCTGCCTTTAAGAGGCGGAGCTTCAAGGGCAGCTGCAGTCTGCGTCAGGCAGGTAAGTAGCATGATAAATAGCAGTAGCAGCTTGCAGGCGTTAAAACGCATAAGGGCCTCGTGTGGAACCGGTTAGAATTTTACCTTGGGGGCTGCCTTGGCACCTTCTTCAGCTTTAAACGGTTCTTTGCGCTTCAGGTGCAATAGCATTGAGTTGGTCATACTGTTGGGAAAGGTTCGGATACTGGTGTTAAAGACCTGGACAGATTTGTTGTAGCGCTCCCGTGCTACATTGATTCTGTTTTCAGTCCCTTCAAGTTGTTTCTGCAGGTCAAGGAAGTTCTGATTTGCCTTCAGGTCCGGGTATTTTTCTACCACCACCATCAGTCGTGAAAGTGCAGAGGAAAGTTCACCTTGATTCTGCTGGAATTTGGTCAGGGCTGCAGGGTTGTTAATGACCTCTTTACTCAGCTGCATGCTGCCCACTTTCGCCCTGGCCTCGGTAACCGCCTTGAGCGTGTCTGCCTCATGCTTGGCATAGCCCTTTACCACCTCGACCAGATTGGGAATCAGGTCGTTGCGGCGCTGGTAGGAGGATTCTACATTACCCCAGGCAGCAATGACTGCCTCTTCATTGGCCTGTATGGTGTTGTAACCACAGCCTGAAAGCGTAGCGATCAGTAATAGTCCAAGCAGGTACAGTGAAATCTGTTTCATACAGGTGCCTCCTCGTTGTGTTCAGTTTCATTCTTAGAGAATTTTATCTTCATTGCCGTTAACAGCAGATTACAGACCAGCGGGGTGATGTTCGCCAGGATTAAAGGTGTATCACCAATCAGCATACCGTAGATCAGCCACAATGCAACTCCGAACGACAACAGCAGCGGCTGCCAGATGGAAAGATCGCGGGCATGACGGCTGCGCCATGTTTTTACAACCTGCGGCAGAGCAGCAATACTGGTGAGTAACCCGGCAATCAGGCCGATAAAAGTAGGTGTCATGATGTTTTCTTACGGTCGCTGAAGTTTCCGGTGGCCCAATCAATCTGGGATAACATGCCGCGCAGGATGGCCACCTCACGGCTGTCAAGTCCTGACCTGAAGAAGATTCGACGCAGCGAGCGCATCATATGCTCAGGATTTTGAGGGTTTAGATGTCCTATTCGCAGCAGGGTGCTTTCCATATGGGCAAACAGAGGCTCAAACTCGCCCGAGGGAGCCACGGTTCGCTGCACAGCATCTTCTGTTGCAGCAGTAGTTGCGCCAAACAGCTCATAACAGAAGATAAGGGCTGCCTGTGAGAGGTTGAGGGAGCCATATTCCGAGCTTGAGGGAATGGTTGCCTGTAAGGTGCAGAGTGATAGGTCAGTTGTTGAAAGTCCGTGGTCTTCCCGCCCAAAAACCAGCGCTGCAGAACCAGGCGCCTGTACTAGTGCCTGGGCTGCTTGTGGAGGGCTGAGTAGGTCCTGACGGTATTTTCCGCTGCGGCGTGTTGTTCCTATGGAGACGCTGATATCTGCCAGGGCGTCGGACAAGGTGTTAAACAGTTCGGCCTGCTCCAGCAGATCTTTGGCAGAGACCGCAAATTTGAACGCTTCAGGGTGGAGGTGGTCGCAGCCAGCTACCAATCGCAGACGTGAAAGCCCCATATTTTTCATGGCACGGCAGACCATGCCGATGTTGCCGGGAAACTGGGGTTCAACCAAAATAACGGTACATTTTGAAAGCGGCAGTTGCATCTAAGTACCTAAACTGAAAGGCGCCCGGCTATCTCGGAACGCATCAGATCAATCATTTCTTCCAGTTTTACTTCAGGATCTATGTCAGGAGATTGCGTTGTCATTGCAGCAAGGAAGGCAGTGACCTTTTGGCTGTCAAGCAAGGCGGTCTTGCCTCCCACCAGATCAATCAGGTTGTCCACCAGATCGGAACCCTGACGTCCTAGATAAGCTTTGGCTATTTCCTGTAGGTCATCAATTAGTTCAGTCAGTTGAGCTTCATGGTCGGCAATGTTTTCATCGTATTCCGGTTCCGGGGGGGCGGGAGCAACGGTTGCGGGTGCTGGTTTTGGTTCCGGCTCTGCTTTTAGTGCCGTTTGTGGCTGGCTGGCAGCGTGGCGGTTGACGGAAGCCTGCCAAAGTCGATCAATATTGAGTGTTTCTAGAAAGTTATGGTGTAGCAATTCATCAGCAGGTGGTGTGCTGCGGATTTCGATATGAGCCCCAGGTAGTGCGGCAACTCGCTGAGATTCCGCTGGAGATGTTTCTATCTGTTGTGCAGCATCGTGGTAAAAACCGATTGGGGCTCCATCCTTGTAAAAGATCATGGCACTGCGTTCAGCTGTTGAAAATAAGGCGGTGCCATTCAGCATTTGAAGCTTCATCTGGGCAAAAACGACTTTAAGATCAATACTGCTGACCTGCTCAGGTTTGAGTATAACGGTGCCATGGAGCAGGGCCTGGGTGCATACCGCAAGATCAACGGTCATGCGATAGACGTTGATGGCGCCGCCCTCGAGAAGGACATGGGTAAACAGGCTGGTAAATGCCTCAAAACCGCTTTTGCGTTTGCTTCCCTCCAACATCAGGGCACTGATCAGGGCGCCCTTAATAAAGATAAAGTAGCCCTCCGAGCTGTTTGAACCGTAGCCAAGATAGCCGGTAAAACCGCCTGCTCCCATTTTTTTCATGGCGTCCGGCAGATTGATCTTTTGAACTAACAGGTTTTCGTAAAGTGGATTTGAGCGCGGCAAGATCAACATGGTACTCTCTCGCTTCATCAATTGTAGTGGAGTGTCGTAAAGCGTCTTTAATAGGTACTGTATTTGGAGGTCGCTGTCAAAGGATTATCGGAATGTTGGTTTTGGCGTAACTGTTTGTAAAATTAGCGATGTACGGCTTGACAGGGGGTAAGGTATACACTATGTTTACACAATTGTGGTATATTCTATACGGATCGTTACTTTGAGGAATGTTCGTTGAGTAAAAAAGATAAACTGCTTACTGATGCCCAGAAAATGCTGCAGAAAGGCCAGACTGATAAGGCTATTTCCTGCTTTCAGGATGCGTTGTCGTTGGATCCTGGTGATCTGCGGGTGCGCCAGCGGCTTGCCGAGTTGCTTGCTAAATCCAAGCGAGTTGATGATGCACGTAAAGAGCTGGAAACCATTGGTAGAAATCTGACGGCAAACGGTTTTTATCTGAAGGCAATTGCAGTGTATAAACAGATTGAAAAACTGTTTCCTGATGATATTGGCGTTGCACTCATGTTGGCGTCACTGAATGAGAAGCATGGCCTCTCTGCCAATGCATTGGCTGAATATAAGCGGGCTTACGATCACTATGAAACTCTGCAGAATTATGTTGAGGCGCTAAAGGCCCTTGAGGCGATGCAGCGGATTGATGCCCATAATCCAAATATCAAATTAAAGTACGCTGAGGTGCTGTTTCAGCAAGGTAAACTGGAAGAGTCTCAGGATGCATTCAGGGCGCTGGGGTTGCTGTTGGTGGAACGTCGCGATGATGCTGCTTTTGGCCGCCTCGCAGAACGTATTGCACAGCTTTTTCCCGATAAGTCTGATTTTACCTGTTCTGTGATCGAACAAAAAATCAATGACGGCAGTGCAGAGCAGGCAGCAGCTCTGCTTCAAAACCTTATTAAAGCCGATCCTCAGCGTTTGCCGGCCTGGCGTCTGCTGGTGCTGGCCTACCGTGCGCTTGGTAATAGCAGTCGTCTTAAAACGGTCTGCCAGCATTGCATTAAGTTTTTCCCCTCTGAATTATTTCCCCGTGAACAATTGATCCGCTGTCTGCTTGAAGAGCAGGATTCAGCTGCAGCCTTGGCACTGTTGGATGAGAGTGAACAGCTTTTTCTGGCAGGTGGCGCAGCAGGAACGCTACGAGAGTTCTATTTGACGCTGAATGATCTGGTCCCGATCAATATCCGCATCCTGAAGGGGTGTGCACGGGTCTGTGAAGCGGCAGGCAACAGTGAAGAGGCGGCTTCCTTTGCAGCTAAAATAGGTTCGCTTGCCGGACTGGGAGGTCAGGCTCCCGCTGCTGCCCAAAGTGTAATATCTGAACCGGTCTCAGATGAACCGCAGCCGGAGCCTGAGATAGAGCTTGAGCCACTGGTACCCGGTCTTTCTGAAGAGGTGGTCGTTGAATCCCTTTCTGAAGCCGGGCCACGTGAACTGGATATCAGCGATTTTGCTGATACCAGTGATTCACAGGATGCTGATTTTTACGAGATTGAGGTTGAGCTTGACGATGATCTTGGCGGCCCTGCACCGGCACCTGCGGATACCTGGTTTGAAACGGTTAATGATATCTTTGATACCATAAAGACCCAGCCAGGTAAGGTCCGTTTTGGTGAAGGGATGGATAACGGAGATGCCCAGTCTCAGTATGATCTGGGGTTGGCATTTTATGAAATGGGGCTGCATGACGAGGCGATTAACGCCTTGCGCCAGGCGGCAGAAGACCCGGAACGTCGGGTGAGCTGCCTGATTTTGCAGGGTGCTTGTCTCCGTGATAAGGGCGAGTTGCAACTTGCTGAAAGTGCTCTGCGTGCATTGCTTGCTTCGCCAGCATTAACCCTGGAGGATAGCTGCGCCTTGAAGTATGAACTGGCATTGACCTGTACCGCTTTAGGCAAGAGTGATGAGGCCTGGATGTTGTTGGGAGAGGTGGAACAGCTTGATCCAGCCTATCGTGATGTTTCTGCCCGGCTGCACGATGCTTCTGAAGGGAAGACAGTTGGTGGGCTTGATTTTAGTGAGGATGAGTTGCTGGACTTTGAGTTGAAGTAGACTCTGTAACAGCATTTGGGATTCTGTTTTCGTCTGTTTTTGCTAACACTGAAAAGCCCAGTCACAATTCCGTGGCAGGGCTTTTTAGTGCCAGTTGAGACGATTTTGTCAGGAATCGACTGTCTTGCTTTGTTTGCGGTTAACTGCGGTTTTCCATACATTGGCAACATTGATGATATCCAGCAGGTCGTGAGCCATCAGTTCATTGGCAGTAACCGTGCTATACATGTCAAGCTTGGCTGCAGGATCCTGAGTAAGTTGTTGGGAGTCCCCCGGTGACATCTCGATTTCCTGGGAACCGTCATGGAAAAAGCCCAGTGGATCACCTTCCTTGTAAAAAATCATGGCAGAGCGCTCCTGGGTATAAATTCGCAGACAGCAGCTCATCTGCTCATTCTTTACCCGGTCAAGCAATGCCTTGATATCAATCAGCGAGAGGTCTTGGGCGCGATAGCGTGCCTCTCCATGTAACAGGGCATGAATACACATGGTCAAGTCGCTGGAGAGCCGGTAGACATTCAGTGTACTGTTACTACTTTCCAGCATCTGTTCGGCCAGGGCGCTCATCCCTTCAAAGTCGTTCAGGTGAGAACCTTTATCGTTTTCAAAAATAACGCTGATCAGTTTGCCTGATTCAAACACCAGAATGCCGACAGCAGTGGAAAAGGTCAGGCTGGCATACCCGGTAAAGCAGCCGTGGGCAAGTTTGGTGACAACCGCATCAAGCTGCAGTTCTGAGGCATCAAGATTTTCAAAGAGCGGGGTGCCTTTGGGGAGACGAAGCATGAATTGATCCTCCTGACATACCAACATAGCAGATGGTGCATATAGTGATAAACGTTACGATACACGTCGCTGAATGTCAAAAGATTGTTTGAAAAAGCATGGGGTAGCAATAGGAGGAGAAACAGTATTTCCCGCATGGCGGAATGATCGGCCATGCGGGAAATACGATGATGCTAGTTGTTGTTACGTCCCTGTGCATCAACCACTGCAATGGCAGCCATGTTGACGATGTCACTGACGTCGTCGCCCCGTTGCAGGACATGCACCGGCTTCTGCATTCCCATCAGGATCGGCCCGATCGCCTCGGCGCCGCCCAGACGGGCCAGCAGTTTATAGGCGATGTTGCCTGAGTTAAGATCAGGGAAAATCAGCACATTGGCTGTCTGCTGCAGTTTTGAGAACGAGAAGTGATCCAGCAGCTCCTGTACCACTGCCGTATCGGCCTGCATCTCACCATCAATGATCAGCTCCGGCTCCCGCTCCTTAACGATCTGAACCGCACGGCGCACCTTATCAGAAAGGGGATGACGCACTGAGCCGAAGTTTGAGAATGAGAGCATGGCCACCCGTGGGTCAATGTCAAAGACCTTGACGTTCTGTGCAGCCAAGATTGCTGTTTCAGCCAGTTCCTCAGCAGACGGGTCAATCTCAACCGTGGTGTCGGCCATGAAGTAGACACCCTTTTTGAAGACCATCATGTACATGCCATGCACTGAAGTCAGATTTGGCTGCTTTCCAATAACCTCCAGCGCCGGGCGGATGGTCTCTGGATAGTGGGCGTCAATACCGGACAGCATGGCATCGGCATCCCCCATTCTGACCATCATGGCACCGAAATGGTTGCGCGATTTGCGGCGCATGATCCGACGTGCCTCGGTTTCTGTGATCCCTTTGCGTTGACGCAGGCGGTACAGCTCCTGTGCATACGGTTCAGTATATTTTGAGTTTTCAGTATCCACAATCTGTACGTCGTCCAGATTAAGCCCCAGCTCATCGATTTTATCGCGAATCTTGATGCTGTTGCCGATCAGAATCGGATGGGCTATTCCTTCATCCACCAGGACCTGAGCTGCGCGAAGCATTTTCTCATTATCGCCTTCAGGGAAGGCCACCCGTTTCGGATCAGTCTTGGCCTTGTTGATGATGTAGCGCATGATCTCTTTTGATGTGCCCTGGGTTGATTCGAGGTGTTCAATATATTTTTCCATATCCTCGATCGGCTGACGGGCAACACCGGAATCCATGGCTGCCTGGGCAATGGCCGGGGCCACATGCAGCAGCACCCGTGGGTCAAACGGTTTGGGAATGATATACTCCCTGCCGAATGAAAATTTGACATTGCCATAGGCCTTGCTGACGGAATCGGGCACCTCTTCACGGGCCAGTCTGGCCAGGGCCTTGACTGCAGCCAGTTTCATTTCTTCATTGATACAGCTTGCCCGTACATCCAGAGCGCCGCGGAAGATGAACGGGAACCCCAGCACGTTGTTAACCTGGTTGGGATAATCAGAACGGCCGGTGGCAATAATCACATCGCCTCTGGCGGCGCGGGCTTCATCAGGGGTAATCTCCGGGTCCGGGTTGGCCATGG